>Ga0164243_10011026_pt1 | contig 12934 bp, 12 predicted proteins | sample OricompcompostOP_FD_108781 | JGI IMG/M metagenome (GOLD analysis project Ga0164243, IMG submission 108781) | Organic Plus compost microbial communities from Emeryville, California, USA - Original compost - Organic plus compost (OP) | ecosystem: Engineered > Solid waste > Mixed feedstock >...
AGCGCCACGATGTCCTGATCCTCCTCGATCAAGGCCAACACCTGTTGCGTCGTATCGCCTTCGCGGATCACCTGTTCCGGCACGATCCCGCCGATGCTGCGCGCGCGCGCCGCGGCCTGCGCCAGCACGGTGCGCGCCTCCTCCTGGGCTTCCTGCCGCATGATGTCGGCAACGCCAAGCCATTGCTGGTTGCGATCTTGAGTCTGGATCACGCGGCACATCAGCACTTTCGCGCCGATGCGGGCGCAGCGCCGGCTGGCGTAATAGATCGCGCGGTCGCATTCCGGCGTATCATCAACAACGACAAGAAACTTGGGCGTATGCCCCGCCTCGTAGCTTCGGCGTTTGCTGCTCATGACTGCCCCCGTACAAATCCTGCCACGGGGCAGCGGGTCGCGACAAGGTGACGATTGCCGAAGTTTTCGGCGCTGGTCGATATGAATACTCAGCGGTCATTCCGGACGCCGCGTCAGCGGCGATCCGCAATCCAGATGAACAAACGCCGTCAGTTTGTCTGGATTCCGGGTTCGACGCTTTGCGTCGCCCCGGAATGACATCAGTCACGACTTCCGCACGAACCCGACGATATCCTTGACGGCGTTCATGGTCTTTTCGGCGATCTCGCCCGCGCGCTCCGACCCATCAGCGAGAACCTGATCGATATAGCCGGGGTCTTGCCCCAGCCGCTTCATATCGGCGCCGATCGGACCCAGCTTGGCGACCGCAAGGTCGACCAGCGAGGATTTAAAGGCGGAGAACTGCGATCCACCGAACTCCTTGAGCACGTCGGCGCGCGTCCGATCCCCAAGTGCCGCATAGATGCCGACGAGATTGTCGGCTTCGGGCCGTGTCTCCAGCCCTTTTTCTTCCAGCGGCAACGGCTCCGGATCGGTCTTCGCCTTGCGAATCTTCTGCGCGATTGCATCCGCATCGTCGGTCAGATTGATGCGCGAATAGTCGGACGGATCCGACTTCGACATTTTCTTCGAGCCGTCGCGCAGCGACATCACGCGTGTCGCCGGCCCCTGAATCAATGGCTCAGGCAACGGGAAGAACGCATCGCCGAATCCGTGCGCATGAACCGAGGCGCCAAAATCATTGTTGAATTTCTGCGCGACGTCGCGTGTCAGTTCGAGGTGCTGCTTCTGGTCTTCGCCGACCGGCACATGAGTCGCGCGATACAGCAGAATGTCCGCCGCCATAAGGCTCGGATAGGCATAGAGCCCGACCGATGCGTTCTCGCGATCCTTGCCGGCCTTCTCCTTGAACTGGGTCATGCGGTTGAGCCAGCCAAGCCGCGCGACGCAGTTGAACACCCATGCCAGCTCGGCATGACCCGACACCTGGCTTTGGTTGAAGATAATGTTCTTCTTGGGGTCCAGACCGCAGGCGAGAAATGCGGCGGTAACCTCGCGCGTCGTCTTCGGCAATTCGGCCGGGTCCTGCCACACGGTGATGGCATGCATGTCGACGACGCAATAAATGCAGTCGTAGGTATTCTGCAGCGCGACAAATTTCACGATCGCGCCGAGATAATTTCCAAGGTGCAGGTTGCCGGTCGGCTGAACCCCTGAAAACACCCGTTCCTTAAAAGACATGGCCATAACCTCACTGTGCGCGGGGTGCATGCCATGGCGGGGCGCAAGGATGCAAGAGGCCAGCGCGCTTGACGATCAGGACTTGCCGCGTATTTGCGCCAATATTCGCGGGATATTGGTGATGCCGAGTTGCCACAGGCTTGCCAGATAGACGGCTACTCCAGCCGCGATCAGGGCGGCTAGCCACACCACCTGCCCCACGAACGATTGGAGGACGCCGAACCATTGAGCCTGCACCATCACCAGCAATACGACGACAAGCCCCATCAACAGCGTGGATCCGGCAATTCCTATTACGCGCAGCGCGGAAGCGCGCTCAATGGCAATCCATCCGCGCCGCCCCAGGACAACGAGCAACAATAGTCCTCCGGTCCACCCGGAAAGCGCGATCGCCGCCGCGACGCCGACATGCCCATAATGCGGGAACAAAAACACCGCCGTGATCCCGGCAACAGCCAAACCCGCCAGCGCCGTGAGCATCGGCGTGCGCGCATCATCATGCGCGAACGAGATCGCTCCCAGCACTTTCTCAATCGCGTGACCCGCAAGTCCGCCGGCAATCGCCGTCAGGGCCGCTGCGACAGCAATCGTGTCGTGGGGCCCGAATGCGCCCCGCTGGAACAATACGCGGGTGATCGGGATCGACAGGATCGCAAGCCCGGCCGCCGCAGGTAACGCCAGGCCGAGCGCGACTTCGAGAGCATGCGACTTTGCGGCTGCCATCGTCTGCGCATCGTCCTCGACCACGCTGGCGGCGATGTGGCGTGTCAGCACAGCAGAGATCGCGATCGAAACGATACCGAGCGGCAATTCGTAGAGCCTGAACGCATAGTAAAGCCATGCTACCGCCGACGAAGAGGGCGACGCCACCATTGCGCCGATGATCAGCACGAATTGCGGGATGCCGGCGGCGAGTGTTCCCGGCAGGGCGCGGGAGAGAAAGCGGCGGACATCCGTCGGATTACCGACTGCCCCGCGCTCCGGCCACAGACCGCGGCGTCGCAACGCCAGCGCCGTGACTCCAAACTGGACAAGGCCGGCCACTACAAAGGACGCAGCCAGCACACTTGCAGCGAAGCCGGATTGCGGTGCGCCGCCAAACGTCACCACGGCAATGGCCGCAACGAGAACGATATTGAAAGCAATGACACTGACGCCGCCCGAGGCGACATCGCCTTCCGCATTGAGGATCGCTATCGCAATCGCGGTGGCGCCGGCGAGAACGACATAAAGCATCGAGAGCCTCAACAGCCAGATGGCAGTCACAGCGCGCGCCCCGCCGTCCTCAAAGCCGGGTGCGAGAAACTCGATGACCGCCGGCGCAAAGAGGATGCAGGCCAGCATTACCACCCCGAGCACGGCGACCACGGCGCTCATGGCCCGCAAGCCGAACTGCCGCGCTGCCGGGAGACCGGCCCGACCGCGCACGCGCAGCCAGGCCGGCACGAACGCGGAATTCACCGCGCCGTCGGCCAGGAGACGCCGGAACAGATTGGGAATCTGCAGCGCCGCCACATAGGCATCCGCGAGTGGGCCAGCGCCCAGTAGCGCGGCCACGCCCGCATCGCGCACGAAGCCCAGCACCCGCGACACCAGCGTCGCCGAACCCACGGTGGCAAGACTGCGGACAAGAGACATCGGGGCTCCGAAACTGTGGGCCGCCCGGCGGTGGGAGCCGGCAGCATCTACCATGAGGCCCATTAACGAAACAGCCGTCCATTGCGCCGGGAGGCGTGCTGGCTATAGTGCGCCCGCAAATTCCACCGCCGTTCACCCCTCCTGCAACGAAGAAGCCCATGACAAACACTCGTTACGACGTCCTCGGTATCGGCAATGCCATCGTTGACGTGATTGCGCGCGCCGAAGATGACTTTCTGACCAAGCAGGGAATGGCGAAAGGCGGCATGTCGCTGATCGACGAGGCGCGCGCCACGTCAATCTATAAGGACATGGGGTCCGCTATCGAGAGTTCCGGCGGCTCGGCCGCCAATACCATTGTCGGGGCTGCAAGCTTTGGAGCGCATACGGCGTTCGTCGGCAAGGTAAAGAACGATCCGCTCGGCACGGTATTCGCGCACGACATCCGCGCCGCCGGCGTCGCATTCGACACGCCGCCCGCGAAGGACGGCCCGGCGACCGCGTGCTGCTACGTGCTGGTGACGCCGGACGGCGAGCGTACCATGAACACCTATCTCGGCGCCGCGCAGAATCTCACCCCGGCGGACATCGACCCTGCCGCCATCGGCAGCGCCGCTATCACCTACCTCGAAGGCTATCTGTGGGACCCGAAGGACGCCAAGGACGCTTTCGTCAAGGCCGCCAAGGCGGCACACGACGCCAAGCGACAGGTCGCGCTGACCCTTTCGGATGCGTTCTGCGTCGACCGCTATCGCGACGAATTCCTCAATCTCATCCGCAACGGCACCGTCGACCTGCTGTTCGCCAACGAGAGCGAACTCAAGAGCCTCTACCAGTCGTCGGACTTCGACACCGCCGCCGCCGCGCTGCGCAAGGATGCCAAGCTTGCCGCGGTGACGCGCAGCGAAAAGGGGTGTGTCGTCCTTTCGAAGGACAGGGCGACGGAAGTGCCCGCGTTCCCGATCGAGAAGCTGGTCGATACCACCGGCGCCGGCGACCTGTTCGCCGCGGGCTTCCTCTACGCCTTCGCGCGCGGGGCTGACCATGCGACCTGCGGGCGGTTCGGCGGTCTTGCGGCGGCGGAAGTGATCCAGCACATGGGCGCGCGGCCGGAAACCTCGCTCAGGGATCTCGCCGCGGCGAACGGCCTGAAAGCGTAGTTTTCGTTTTTCCAGGCACGCTGGTAACGAAGACTTAAGCAAACATGGTTACCGATTGGTGAATACACCAATCGGAGTGGGCCATGGATTCGACGAGCGATGCCGGCAAGGCGAATGCCGCTGCGGACACCACGCCACCGGCCGAATTGCCGCAAGAACTTCCGCAGGTGGAATCGCCTTCGGTCGCACCGGAACAATCGGAAACAGCAGGTCCGCGTCCGGTCGAGGGACACCGGGTCTCGACGGCCATCGCGATCTACAAGGGCATCCGCGCCGATGCATCGCCCGATCCGGCGCCGTCGCTGTTCGAGCGCCTGAAGGCGAGAGCGCAGCTTCCGCCGCTGGCCGCCGCTGTCGTGCTGACGCTCGGCATGGGCGTCCTGGCCGGCTCGATCGGGATGGTCGGCGTCAGTCAGCTCTTCGAACCGCCGCATGATGCGGCGACGCGTGAAGCAGCTCTGAAGGACACGCTCGCGCAATTGAGCGCGGAAATCGATGCCCTCAAGGCCGCGCAGGCCACCGCCGTGAAGACCGCCAGCAACCAGATGACCCGTCTGTCGGAACGACTCGACAAGGCGGAGCGCGCGCAGTCGGAGCCGTCCGCGAAGGTCGCAAAACTCTCCGACACCGTCAGCCAACTCGAACGCCGCGTCATCGCCGCGTCATCGGGTGCGACGGCGGCGGCCGTATCCGGCGCGCCGATATCCGCCGATCAGGTCAACGTCACCGGCGCTGTCCCGACTCCGCGCGCCGCGCCGGCGAAGGACATTGCGCGCCTGCCGGTCGTCCAGGGCTGGGTGTTGCAACGGGTGATCGACGGCACCGCCATCATCTACAGCCGCGAAGGCATGATCGAAGTCGGCATCGGCGCCGGCTTGCCGGGCGGCGGGCGCGTCGAGGATATCCGCCGACATGAGGGCCGCTGGATCGTGGTCACGAGTCGCGGCCTCGTCACGACGCGATAGCTTCTCGTCATCCCGGACGCCGCGTCAGCGGCGATCCGGAATCCAGAACACGAAGAAGAGCATTTTTCTGGATTCCGGGTTCACGCTCCGCGCGCCCCGGAATGACATCAAGCCAACTCCCGCTGCGGTAATTCGCCACGCTGGCCTGGCCGTGGACCTCGTTATTCTCGCGGCAGTGTGACGCGGCACTGCAAAAAATCCGCGCTATAGTGAAGGCACTCGAACTCATCGGGATGCCTCATGCGTGGTGTCGTAGCGCTGTTTTGCCTTGCACTGAACCCTGTCCTGAAATTGACGGTCCTCGCATGGGCCGTCGTTTTCGTCACTTCTCCTGCATCAGCCCAGTCCCCCACCGCGCCTGCCCCCTCACCCGCCAGACCGCAGATGAGGCAGGACTTCTGCCCCGGGCTGGTGGCAGAAAATGCGCCGCGCGCGATCCCCGCCTCGCTGCGGCTCGCTGCGCTTGCCGCCGACCAGGTGCGCCTCACCTTCATCGGGCATTCCACATTCCTGATCGAAAGTCCGCAACTGGTGCGCATTGCGACCGACTACAACGATTATATCCGCCCGCCTCTGGTGCCGGACATCGTCACCATGAACCACGCCCACTCGACGCATTACACGGACCGGCCGGAAGCTGACATCAAGTATGTGCTGCGCGGCTGGCGCGAGGACGGCGCGCCCGCCGGTCATGACGTGACCTACAAGGACGTCCATATCCGTAGCGTCGCCACCAACATCCGCGACTGGAGCGGCGGCACGATCAAGCACGGCAACTCGATCTTCGTGTTCGAGGTCGGCAGCCTGTGCATCGCCCATCTCGGCCACCTGCATCACACGCTGACCCAGCAGCAACTTGACGACATCGGCCGGGTCGACGTCGTGCTGGTGCCCGTCGATGGCTCCTATACGCTCGACCTCGACGGCATGCTTGAGGTGCTGCAGTCGCTGAAAGCGCCGCTGATGATTCCGATGCATTATTTCGGCATGGGCACGCTCAACCGCTTCCTCGACCGTGTGCGCGAAAAATACGACGTCGAGAATGCCGACACGCCGTCTGTCGTGGTGTCACGCGCCACGCTGCCGACCAAACCGAAATTCCTGGTGCTGCCGGGACGCTGAATAACTCTCGTCACGACCTTTCGTGTCCCGGACGAACGCGCGTTAGCGCGCGACGATCGGAACCCAGGGCGACAATCTCTTGCGCCTGATTGTACACACTTCGCTGACACTCGCGCTTTAGGCCCCTGGATCCCGGCTCTTCGCTTCGCTCGGCCGGGACACGCAGCACTGCCTATTCCGCAGCATGCAGAATCACTTCTGACACACCGGGCAATAAAACGTCGACCGCCCTGTCTGCACGATGCGCTTGATCGTGCCGCGGCAGCCCGGCGTCGGGCACTTCTCGCCTTCGCGGTCATAGACGCGGAAGTGATGCTGGAAATAACCGAGATCACCGTCGGTCCGGCGATGGTCGCGCAACGACGAGCCGCCCTGCTTGATCGCATCCTGCAGCACGGCCCTGATTGACGCGACAAGCCGTTCGGTCCGTTCGTTCGGCTTTCCCGTCTTCGAGGCGATCACCGATGCCATGCGCTTTGGCGAAATTTGTGCGCGATGCAAAGCTTCGCACACATAGATATTGCCAAGTCCCGCGACAATCGTCTGGTCGAGCAGCGCGGCCTTGATGCTCGTCTTCTTGCCCGTGCAGGCCGCTGCCAGCATCGCTGCGTCAAAGGCGTTGCCGAGCGGCTCCGGCCCGAGGGATTTCAGCAGCGGCTCGGTATCTACCGCGTCGGCCGACAAAATTTTCATAAATCCGAAGCGGCGCGGGTCGTTGAACGTCACCGTGGCGCCGGACGACATCTTGAACACGATGTGGTCATGGCCGTTATTCTGCGAACGCTCGTGATGAAATTTTCCCGGTGCGTTGTCCTCGCCGTCATAGCTGACACGGAACGACCCGGACATCCCGAGATGCATCAGCAGCACGTCGCCGGACGACAGCGAGGCCAGAAGGTATTTCGCCCGGCGTCCAAGCCCGCGAACAATCTGCCCTTCAAGCCGTCCGGCAAAATTCTTCGTCAATGGAAACCGCAGGTCCAGCCGCCGCGCCTCGACCTCGACGAAGCGCGCACCTTCCATCGCTGGCTGTAACCCGCGGCGAACAGTCTCGACTTCGGGAAGTTCAGGCATGAAGGTTGTTACTCAATCGAGAAGCTCAAATCGAGACTCCGCGCCCACCCTCCCCTGGAGGGGGAGGGTCGACTATCTGAGCGCAGCGAAGATAGTCGGGGTGGGGTGAAATTTCAGCGGGCATCTCCGTCACCCCACCCCGCTCGCTATGCGAGCGACCCTCCCCCTCCAGGGGAGGGTAAAACGCTGCGGCGGATTGCATGTCTCTTCCCAAGAACCAAACTCCAATAACCAAAGCTCCAAGCCTCATTTCAAAACATCTTCATAGACATAGCCTCCCCGCCCGTGCCGCGCTATGGTCCCGGCCCATGAACGATATCCCCCATAGCAACGAGACCCATTTCGGTTTCCGCAACGTCGAGCCTGGCGAAAAGCAGAGCCTGGTCAATGACGTGTTTTCCTCGGTCGCCGGCCGCTACGACCTGATGAACGACCTCATGTCGGGCGGGCTGCATCGCGCCTGGAAGGAGGCGATGGTCACGGCCATCAACCCGCCAAAGGGGGACCGGGCATTTTCCCTGCTCGACGTCGCCGGCGGTACCGGCGACATTGCGTTCCGCGCCCTCAAGGCAGGCGGGCCGAATGTCCACGCCATCGTCTGCGACATCAACGCCGAGATGCTTGAGGTCGGGCGCCAGCGCGCCGACAAGCTCGGCATCGGCAACATCGAATTCGTGCAGGGCAACGCCGAAGCGCTGCAATTCCCTGACAAGAGTTTTGACGCCTATACGATCGCATTCGGCATCCGCAATGTCCCGCGCATCGATGCCGCGCTGCGTGAGGCCCATCGCGTACTGAAGCCGGGCGGGCATTTCCTCTGCCTTGAATTCTCGACGGTCGACGTACCGGGCCTCGACAAGCTCTACGAGCTTTATTCGTTCAACGTCATTCCGGCGATGGGCCGCGTGGTAACGGGCGATGCCGAATCTTATCGCTATCTCGTCGAATCGATCCGGAAATTCCCGCGACCGAACCTGTTCGCCGAGATGATGCACGAGGCCGGTTTCCGACAGGTAAAATACACACCGATGACCGGCGGCATCGTCGCACTGCACTCGGGCTGGCGTTTGTGAGTGTGATGATCTCGCTTTCGGCTCATTCGTCATTTCCGGGCTTGACCCGGCAATCCATCAAAAAGCAAAAAACTCACATCGGTGGGATAGATTGCCGGGTCAAGCCCGGCAATGACGACGAAAAAATTCGCCGAGAAAAATTATAATGATCGCCTCCCTCACCCACGGCCTGCGGCTGATGCGCGCCGCCTTCGTGCTGGCGCGCGGCGGCGTGTTCGCGGTGATCGATCCGATGCCGCTGCCGCCGATGGCGCGGCTCGCGGTCAAGTTGGCCCGGCTCGTCGAGAGGCCCGCAAGCGAGATCGACGCTCACCGCCTTTCCGCAGCGCTTGCCGCACTAGGTCCAAGCTATGTGAAACTCGGCCAGTTTCTGGCAACGCGGCAGGACGTCGTCGGCGTCGCACTCGCGCGGGATCTCGAAAACCTGCAGGACAAGATCGCGCCGTTCGGCCAGAAGGAGGCCGAGGCCGTGATCGCGCAGGCGCTGGAGAAGCCTGTCGCGGAGATATTCTCCTCGTTCAGCCCGCCGGTCGCGGCAGCGTCGATCGCGCAGGTGCACCGCGCAACGACCAGGGACGGCCGCACCGTCGCGGTGAAGGTGTTGCGGCCAGGCGTCGAGCGGCGCTTTCGCATCGACCTCGATGCCTTTTACTTCGTGGCGCGCCGTGCCGAGGAATTTTCCGCCGAGGCGCGGCGGCTGCGGCTGATCGAAGTCGTGGATACGCTCGCGCGCTCGGTGAAGATCGAGATGGATTTGCGGCTCGAGGCGGCGGCGCTGTCAGAAATGGCGGAGAATACCAGGGACGATCCGGATTTCCGGGTGCCGCAGGTCGACTGGGATCTTACCGCCAAGGACGTGCTGACGATGGAGTGGATCGACGGCACGCCGCTGTCGGACCGTGCCGCGCTGGCCAAGAAGGACTACGACCTGCCGAAGCTCGGCCGCATCGTGATCCAGTCTTTCCTGCGCCATGCCATGCGCGACGGCTTTTTCCATGCCGACATGCATCCCGGCAATCTGTTCGTCGACAACGAGGGCCGGCTGGTCGCAGTCGATTTCGGCATCATGGGGCGGCTCGGCCACAAGGAGCGGCGTTTCCTCGCGGAGATTTTGCACGGCTTCATCACCCGCAATTATCGCCGTACGGCGGAAGTGCATTTCGAAGCCGGGTATGTGCCGGCGCATCATTCGGTTGATGCCTTCGCGCAGGCGATCCGCGCCATCGGCGAGCCGATCCATAACCGCTCCGCCGAAGACATCTCGATGGCGAAGCTGCTGACGCTGCTGTTCGAGGTCACCAGCCTGTTCGACATGCGGACGCGGCCGGAACTCCTGCTGCTGCAGAAGACCATGGTGGTGGTGGAGGGTGTGGCGCGCGCGCTCGATCCGAAGCTCGACATGTGGACCACGTCCGAGCCGGTGGTGCGCGACTGGATCACCCGCAATCTCGGCCCGGTTGGCCGGATCGAGGAAGCGGCCGGCGGCGCGATGGAGGTGGGCCGGTTCGTCGGTCAGGTGCCGGGCCTGCTCAACCGCGCGGCGCGGCTTGCCGATCAGCTCGATGCGGCAACCCGCGACGGCATCCTGCTGGCGCCGGAGACGGTGGCGGCGATTGGCCGGGCCGAAGCGCGGCGCAATCGGGCGAGCACGGTTGGGATATGGGTGATCGCGGTGCTGCTGGCCCTCATGGCCTGGTTGCTGCTCAGGTATTGAGTTTGGCATCGCTTCCGGGCTGATTGCAATGATTGCATTGCAATCAAAATGACCTATACTATTGGTGTTCCGCAATTTTTGAGAGGCTCCAATGGCCAGTCTCACGGTCCGCCAGATCGACGACAAGCTGAAGACGCTGCTGCGCCTGCGCGCCGCCAAAAGCGGCCGGTCGATGGAAGACGAGATCCGTACCATCCTGCGAGCTGCTGCCGAGGAGACCGGAAACGCGGCGCTTGATTTGATCGAGCCGCCGAATCCCCCTGTTCATCCCCCGTCTTCCGTTACGCAAAAACCTGCGGCTGCGGCTGAAAGCCCGAAAATCCTGCTCATTATCACTGGTGGAATCGCCGCCTATAAATCCCTCGACCTGATCCGGCGCCTGCGGGAGCGCGGCGCCTCCGTCCGCGTGGTCATGACCAAGGCGGCGCAGGAATTCGTCACGCCGCTGGCGGCGGCGGCGCTGGCGGATGGCGGGGTATTCACCGAATTGTTCGACCGGCACAGCGAATTCGATGTCGGCCACATACGGCTCGCACGCGAGGCCGATATCGTCGTTGTCGCACCATGTACGGCCGACTTTCTGGCCCGTGTCGCGCATGGCCTGGCCGATGATCTCGCCTCCTCGATCATGCTCGCCGCCAGTTGTCCCGTGCTGCTGGCACCGGCGATGAACCCCCACATGTGGCGACATCCGGCGACGCAGCGCAATATCGCCCGCGTAAGTGCCGATAACGTCCACCTTGTCGGTCCCAATACCGGCGAGATGGCGGAGCGCGGCGAGGCGGGTACCGGCCGCATGGCCGAGCCGAACGAGATTGCGCAGGCCGCGATATCCATCCTCAAGCCTGCCCGCACGGCAGCCGCAAGCATCCCGCAGGCCCTCTCGAACAAGAGTGTACTGATCACCGCCGGCCCGACACACGAGCCCATCGATCCGGTGCGCTACATCGCCAACCGCTCCTCCGGCAAGCAGGGCTACGCCATCGCCCGGGCGGCGGCGGACGCCGGCGCCGAGGTAACGCTCGTCAGCGGGCCGGTGAATTTGCCCGAGCCTCCCGGCGTGAAGATCATCCGTGTCGAAAGCGCGCGCGAGATGCTGGCGGCGGTGGAAAAGGCATTGCCTGCGGACGTCGCGATTTTCGCCGCCGCGGTCGCGGACTGGCGCGTCGCCCATGCGGGCACACAGAAGATCAAGAAGGGCGCCGCCGCCATGCCGCCCCTGGAACTCACCGAGAATCCGGACATCCTCTCGACCATCGCCCACCGCACCGAAGGCCGTCCAAAACTCGTCATCGGCTTTGCCGCGGAAACCGAAAACGTCATCGCCAATGCCAAGTCCAAACTCGCCCGCAAGGGCTGCGACTGGATTCTCGCCAACGATGTCTCGACCGAAACCGGCGTGATGGGCGGCGACCGCAACACCATCCATCTTGTCACCGCCCAAGGCGTCACCGACTGGCCGGAGCAGTCGAAGGAAGACGTGGCGCAGATGTTGATAACCGCCGTTGCGAAAGAAATCGCTTGAGCCCGATGCCGGACGGCAGCGATAAGCGCGCATGCCCATCGACATCCGCATCACGCGCCTGCCTCATGGCCGCGACCTGCCACTGCCGGCTTATCAAAGCGCACTCGCGGCCGGTCTCGACCTGCTCGCCGCCGTTCCCGCCGATGCGCCGGTGACGCTGGCGCCAGGGGCGCGCGCCATCATTCCGACCGGGATCGCCATCGCGCTGCCGCCGGGCACGGAAGGCCAAGTGCGTCCGCGCTCGGGGCTCGCCGCGAAGAACGGCATCACGCTGCTGAACTCGCCCGGCACGATCGATGCGGATTACCGCGGCGAGGTCGGCGTCATCCTCATCAACCATGGCAACGAGCCGTTCGCGGTCACGCGCGGCATGCGGATCGCACAGCTTGTAATCGCAAAGGTCGAACAAGCATTGTTGCAGGAGGTCGATACCCTCGATGACACCGCGCGCGGCAACGGCGGGTTTGGCTCGACAGGCGGCGGAAAGGTGTGAGTCCGAACAGGCAAACTATTGAAATAAAAAGTCTTTCCAATATCTCTTTCAATAGAAACGTTGCTGCCATATATTTTCTGTAGAAATTTATTCGAGGGGAAGCGAGCCATGCCTTCTCTTGTTAAGCCAAAGCCCGTTTCCGACGCAGGAGTGGTGGCCAAAGCCGCGATCCGCGCCGCAGACCGGCTCGGCGTATCGAGCCGGCACCTGGCGCGCATTCTCGGCGTGTCGGAAGCAACGATATCCCGGCTCAAGAAAGGCGATTACGGGCTCGACGGAAAGCCGCTGGAGCTCGCGGTCGCCTTCGTCCGGCTCTATCGTTCGCTGGATGCCATAGTCGGCGGTGACGACGCCGTGGCGCGCGCCTGGCTCAGGAACACCAACACGGCACTCGCCGGCCGGCCGATCGAGCTGATCGAGACCGTTCTTGGGCTCAGCAATGTCATCCAGTACCTGGACGCCCGCCGCGCTCTCGTCTAACAGCCGTGCGCTTTCGGGAAGCTGCTGGCGGCTGGTCGAAGCGCAACATCATGTGTCGACGACAAAGATCACCGACACGCGCGAGGAACAGG
>Ga0164243_10011027_pt1 | contig 12934 bp, 9 predicted proteins | sample OricompcompostOP_FD_108781 | JGI IMG/M metagenome (GOLD analysis project Ga0164243, IMG submission 108781) | Organic Plus compost microbial communities from Emeryville, California, USA - Original compost - Organic plus compost (OP) | ecosystem: Engineered > Solid waste > Mixed feedstock >...
CCTGCGGGACATATTGTTGTACTTGAACTCGGCCTCGATAGCCACCAGCCCGCGAGGTACACCCCGCTCCTGGATGAGAAACTGCACGAAATGCTGCCGTACCCATTCTTCCGGCGTCAACGCGACATACTTTCGCCGGACGGGGTCGAAAATCATGCGCGTCTCGCCCACTCCCTGGATGGTAAAATCATACGCTGGAAGATTCAACGACCCCATGATCTATAACGCTTGTAAGAGCAATATCCTTGAATATAGAGGTGTGTTAAATGCGGCCCCCTGGTATTGCCGGCCCCTGCTCGCCTGGAGGGGATCGATACATGTCCCTTAAGCCCCCCGATCAGAACGCCTCGCGCCGCTCGGAGCGACCGCCCCCCTGTTCACCATCCGCGTAGCCCGTCAGTTCCACGTAACCGCTACCCTTGATGGGGTGCCTTGCTGCGGTCCCTTCCACGTCCACAGCGCCTTCCCAGTACCGGACCGCTACATTCAGTTCTTGATCCTCGACGAGAGATCGTATGTTCAAATCGAGATCCTCACCGGGCACACGCAAACGCCATGCAACCGGATATACCCCGCCATCCGGGCTCTTCCACCGATCCAACACGTCCAACCCCACGTCGTCCCGATCCAGTTCGATCTTCACGCCTTCCGGGCTGACCAGCACGCCGCTGCTGAACGGGCTCACTGTTCCGCCTTCTTCCCGGATCTGGTAATACATGAGGTCCCATCCGTTGGAGAGGTGCAGCGAGAACCAGTCCCAACCGATCTGATTCTCTCCGAGCGCGCTGGTACTCCACTCCCGATCCATCCAGCTAAGCCCTGATACCCTGAACACTTCCTCACCAATACGCACCGATCCGTCCGTTTGCATCCGTGTGAGGGAGTAATAATAGGAGGCATTACCCGGCTCCGGCCCTTTACGGTCGAACCCCTGATCTCCCTGCAGCACCACCGGCTTGAGCGGTTTCAGCATGATGTCAATCCCGGCATCCTCATCCGATGCCCGCACCCGCATAGCCGGGAATGCGTCGCTACTTGTTCCTTCGATCGACCAGTTTTCCAACCACACCCGGAACGGCTCTGCCTTCGCCCCGGCCAGTCCGGCTGCTCCCCGGCTGAGCCGCTCAAATGCATGATGTTCGTCACCTTCGACGTCCGTGACGGTAAAGTGCCCCATGTAAAGCTGGTTCGTCTCCCACGTGCCGGCTGAAATGGAATCCGGTCCATCAGGTGTCAGCGCGATTCGAAAAATGGTGAACTGGTATCCGAAACGCCGGCCCGAATCGGACGTCAGGTTGCCCGTGAAGTACCACCACTCCGTCTTGTATTCCGGATGCGGCCCATGGTCTTCCGGAAACGAAAACACCCTCCGACTCTGCGCCCGAGCATACCCGGTCGTATCCCCGCCCATCGCTTCAGCAACGGATAGCGTAGCATTCACGCCATCGCTTTCGTCGCGGCTAAGCAGGAAAGCACCCACTATGAGCGCAATTCCGAGAGCCGCCGTAATGAATATCGCTGTACGTCTCACTCCTACCTGTCGCTTCGATCAGAGTACCACCCGGTGCATTTCTCAGTATGATCATGACGATGCAAGCGGAAGTACCACCTGGGAATACCTCTCCATGAGGTGGCTTGCCCATGATCCTCACTCCGTCCTCAACGCCCTCGCCGGATTTGCTTTTGACATCTTCCAGGAGGGATATAACCCGGCCAGCAGAGCGGCCGCTACACCCAGTATGATGGCTTGTACGAGAATGCTCGCCGGAATCTCGAACTGCAACGTCCACCCGAACGAGCGTTGATTGATCACAGACACCAGCACGTATGCGAGCGTGAGCCCCAGCGGAATGGCAAGCAGGCCCGAAATCAATCCCATGAGGCAAGTCTGTAGCGATACGTACCGCCACACCTGCCTCGGGGTCATGCCGTTTGCTCGCAGGACGGCCAGTTCCTGGGCTCGTTCGAGTTGCAGGGCCATGAGCGCGCTCAACACACCAACGAAAGCCACCAGTACGGCAAGCAATCGCAACACGGCCGTGATGGTAAAGGTCCGGTCGAACACCTCAAGGGATGCCTCACGCAGGACCCGGTTTGGACGGATCAAGACGTCTTGCTCAGAACCTGCTCGCTCCTGAAGTAGCCGGACCACGGTATCCACGCTTCCCCCGTCCGTGACATCCAGCGAGATGCCGGAAATGGCCCGGTCATCGTAGAATGAGTCGTATGTAGACCGGCTCATCATCACGACGCCCAGGTCGGAGGCGTAATCGTAATACACACCTGCCACTGGAAATGCACGAGCTCCCTGATCCGTCCGCAAGATCAGGGAGTCGCCCACCCCTAGGCCGTGCCTGAAACTGTACGGCTCCGAGATGAGCACGGCTCCGGCTTCCGCAAAGGCTCTCCAGGCCTCGTCTGGATCGCCTTCCTTGAACCGAAACGTGCGGTGCCGCTGCGGTCCGGGATCGACGGCGACGAGTTCCGTTGCTCCTCGATTGGATGCAACACGCACACGCCGCACCGTATAGGCCCCGGCAACACCCGGTGTATTCTTGATCTGGTTTACGAGCACGGGATCGAGCGTCTGGTCGGCCGTCCGGAAAACCAGGCTCGGCGGCTGGATATAGATGTCGGCCTGCAGGGTGTAGTCGAGCCAGGTTACCACCGTCTCACGGAAGCTGCTCACCATCACACCTACCCCTACGGTGGAAGCAATTGCAATCATCAGCGCCGAAATGGCTACTGCCGTCCGGCTCATTGTAGCGGCCACCCCACGCGACGCCATCCTCCCGATGATGCCGAAAGCAGCCCCCATCGGCCTCCGTGCCATACGTGCAAAGAACATCACGATGGCCGGCGTTAGCAGTGCAAATCCAATCAGAATACCCAGTAAGGCCAGGTAGCTGACGGTGATGCTTCGTGTAGGAAGCGCCAGCAAGACGACGGCGAGGATGCCCAGCCCCGCTCCCATGACCGCCAGCCGTGGCAGTCTGCCTCGCAGGTCGGATTCGACATGCGAGCGCCGCAAAACGGTGCTCACCACGGTCCGCGTCGCTTCTCGCGCCGGAGCGATTGCCGCCAGGAGCGTTGCGCCGATACCGAGGCTGGCCCCTTTCACGAGTGTCAATGGCTCCACGGCGACGTCCCGCACGTTCACGACATAATAGAGGTCATTGATCGTCTGCGTAATGAGCCGTACGAGCCCACGTCCGAGCACGATGCCAAGCAGGAGCCCGCATGCCGTTCCGACGATGCCGACGAGCATCGCGTCTCCGAAAATGAGTCCACCGATCTCACGCCGCGTCACGCCAAGGGCTCTGAGCTGGCCGATCATCGTCCGCCGCTGCACTACCGAAAACGTCATGGTATTGTAGATGAGGAACATCCCTACCATGAGCGCGAGGAAGCTGAGCGCCGTCAGGTTCAGGTTGAAGGCGTCCGTCATCTGTTCGATCGTTTCCGTCCGTGCTTCGGAACGCTCGATCGCTGCACTGACCGGCAATGCGTCACGTATACGCTCCAACCGGGCCTCTCCCTCTCTGCCCGGCGGCGCCAGCACGTCGATGCGGCTCAGTCGCCCCTGAGCATCGAACAGTGACTGCGCGGTGGAGATGTCGACCACAATGAGGTCTTCCAGCGCTCGTGCGCTGTGGTCGTCTTCAGCTTCGAGAAGACCTGCTACACGTAGCACACGCTTCCTTCCGCCGATCTTGACATGCAACGTATCGCCGATCTCCAGCCCGCCCTGCTGCGCCGTAGCAGAAGCCATGTACACACCTTGCCTACCGGTCAGGAACCCCGTCAGATCCGCTCCGGAATCGCGGCTCAGGTAGGGCCGGAAAGGGTCCTCCGCAAACGGATCGATACCCAGCACCTGAAACGTACGCGCTCCGAAACGAGGCGCCCGCACGTAGCCGTCGATGACCGGCGCAATCTCCTGAATCCCCTCCTCTACCCGCAGCCTTCTGTACACGCCTTCATCCAGTCCACCCGACAGCCCCACGACATGGTGCGTCGCCTTTCCGGCCACCGTTGCCGATGAGAGTTCGAATGCCCGCCGCGCGCTGCTGTTGGCCAGATCGATCGAAACGACTACCGCCACCCCGAGCGCCACGCCGAGAACAGACAGCACCAGCAACCAGGGATGGCGGCCCATGTGACGAAAGCTGGAACGATAGAGGATCTGCACGACGCGCGGGGATTTAAGAGCTCAGTAGATTATAGAGTCGAACGTGCGAAATTTGATGGTGCGTTGGGGTCCTGCACCCTATCGTACCGTGATCCCTGCCAGGTCCGGATTGTAGACGTCGAACGTGAACGGGGCCGCGTGTCCTTGCACTGTTCCTTCCCCCGACACGATCCGGATCACCACTTCGCAGCATCTTTAGTCCGTAACCTTGAGCGCCTCGTTCAACTTCCCACCCTTCAACTCGAGGACCCGGTCCGCCATGTCGATAAGTTCACGGTCGTGGGTCACCACGAGAATCGTTTTGCCGGCTCTGTGAATGAGCCGATCGAGCAGATGCATGACCTGGCTCGCCGTTTCGAAATCGAGGTTGCCCGTCGGCTCATCCGCGAGAATGAGCAGAGGATCGTGGGCGAGAGCACGGGCGATAGCGATGCGCTGCTGCTCGCCGCCGGAGAGGCGGTCCGGAAAGGTATCGGCCCGGTCCTCCAGGCCGACCTCCCGCAGGAATGAGAGCGCCCGCTCTTGCTCCTCGTCGCTTAACTGCCCGTTCAGTTCCAGAGGAAGCAGGATGTTCTCCGCGACCGTGAGCGTCGGGATGAGGTTGAAGGCCTGAAACACGAAACCGATATGCCGGCGCCGGAACAGAGTACGCTCGTTCTCTGAAAGACGCGTCAGGTTCTTCCCGTCGATGACGACCTCGCCCGAGGTCGGGAGGTCGATCCCGCTGATGAGGTTGAGCAGCGTGCTCTTGCCGGCTCCACTTCGCCCCAGCAGAACGACGAACTCCCCCTTCCTGATCTCGGCATCGATACGATCCAGCACCACCCGTTCCTGCTCGCCTTCCCGGTATACTTTCGTCAGCCGACGCAACTGCACCAGGCTCGCCGAAGGGCTGGCGGGGAGAGTTGGATCGTTAACCTGTACGCTGGGTGTATGCTCCATTCGAATACCTTGCAGCAGATGCGGATCATGAGACTCACATCTCGCACATAGGTTCGTCGTACGCGGACCAAAAATGTGAGCATACCCTGCCGCGTGCCGCCACAACCTGTTTAACGAACCGGTAAGGCGTGCGGCCGTGGCGCAAAACGCCGCCTGTGCTGAATCGAACTCCTGAGATATGTTTCGGTAAACGCCAGAAGGGCATTTATCGAAGCATCAGGTCAAGTGTATCTCGCCCGAAGTTCGCACGCTCCGGATCCATGGCCAGCACTTCCAGCGTGAGGATTCCCGAGGCATCGGGCGGGATCGGCAGGGATGCCTCGTACGTGCTTCGCTCCCCGGCATACTGCATCGGCGCTTCCGCAAGCACTCTGCCTTCCTGTATGACACGGGCGACGATATCGATCGAATCCGCATCCCAGAGCCCACCGGGTTCCGTCGGGCACCCGCAGGTCATCATGGCCGTAGCCCGCACATCGAGTTGTTGCCCGGCTGCAATATCCGTCTCGCCCGGCGCTTCGATACCTACGATAAAACCGTGGATGGTCAGAATGACGCCGTCCCCGAGAACATCCCGTCCAGGCACGAGCAGCATCGTCTTGGTGGCCCGCTGCATGGCCTGCGGGTAGCCCAGTGGACCTTCAGCGATGATCTCCACTACTGTCGGCCGGTCGAGCATGACCGTGGCGAGATACCCCGCCGTTCCGGGTGTATCGTAGATGGTAGCCCCGCGCTCTCGCGGCTGTTTCATGATGAGGTCGGTGCTTCCGGATGCTCCCTTCTGGATCCCTTGCGCCAGCGTATCGCCCGTCGAGGCCTCCCGGACCACGATATGGGCACCGCCTACCGGATCCTGTAGCACCTTCGCATCCTGCGATACCGCTCGGATCATGACCTGCGTCGGTATGCGTTGCGCTTGCGCATAGGTGCAACGTGGAAAGGCAAACGCGGCCAGAACTAAAGCCACTGCGAGGATAGACTGTATCATGGAAGGAAATTGCATGCCTGCTTGAAAAGGAGACCGGCCGGTCGATTTCACGATCCGATATCGTGTATGTTACCCCGAAAAAAACCGGCAGTCAGTCCGATGCTGAGCGACCTGTACGCGACGTTCTGACCACCGGTATTTCGTAACTTACTCATTCAACCTTACGCTCACCCGTTCACGAGTATCCATGAAAGGCGTCATTTTCATTGAGCCGGAATACTACGTCACGCTGTTTGACTACGATAGCTGGGCTACCCGCCGCATCCTGGATGTTCTGGGCTCCAATCAGGACGCTGCCTGCTTTGATCGCTGCCTCGATCTCATGAGCCACCTGCTCCGCTCACAAAAAGTCTGGCTCAGCCGTATCGAAAAAGACGATGACGCCCCGCTCGCGATCTGGGAACGTGATTCACTGGCCGAATGCACCGAACGCTCTACGCAGAATACCCGTAACTGGCTCCGGTTCCTGAGCTCTTGCTCTGCGGGCGACTTCAATACACAGATCACCTACACCAACCTGCGGGGCGAAACGCACACCTCTGAATTACGTGACATCCTGACGCACGTTATCAACCACGGAACCCATCACCGCGCGCAGATTTCCTTACTCCTTCGCCAGTCGGACATCGCTCCGCCTCCCACAGATTACATCGTCTACACCCGTTCACTCGAGGGCAGAGACTAGAAGTTCGAGGCCCCATCTCTTCGATTCCGCAAGCGTGGACACTCCATAAGGGTGACCGGTTATGCCCTCCGGGGATAGCTCCGGGCTCCCAACCGCGGAGGCAAAACGGGCGCTTCCGTGCTCACGCTTCGTGGTTCCGCCTTCGGTTTTGCATTCGAGTACACGATGCGGTGTGCCCTTTAGCCCCTCAACACCGCGAATGCCACTCCGTACGCCAGGGCCCCGGCCATCGTCGCCAACCCCACGTTCCGCTTGATCAGAAAGGCGATGACGGTTGCGACACAACCGATCAGAAACGGAAGGAGGTCCTGTGTACCCCCGGCGAGATCAGGCAGAACGGAGGCAATGAAAAGCGTCACGATCGCCGCGGGCCCGATGCTCTCCAGGGCCCGGGTCAGGCGCGTGCTCCGTACCTCCGACATACCACGTAGCCGGATCGGCAAGAACCGGAAGAGCCACGTCCCCAGTCCGACGACTACTGCGACAATCACGAGATCAGTCCTCATACCACCTCCTCTTCCGGCGCTTGCCCGAAACGTGCGATCCCGACCAGGGCCCCGGCGATCATCCCTGCCAGAATCCCTGAGGTAACGTTGGTGGCAAGCGTGACCCCGGCGCAGACCACACCGGCCGTCGTCACGACGGGAATCTCCCTCCGGTTCAGGATCGCGAGGAGGAGCGAGAGAAAGAGCGCCGGCAGCATGAAGCCGAGCGCCGCCTCCACGGCTGGATAGGCTGCCAGCGCACCGCCACCGGCAAAGGCACCGGCCGCCGTACCACTGACCCAGGAAAGGAACGCGGCTGCCCCGATCCCGAGCATAAACCACTCGCTCCAGCCTTTCGAAGCTCCCGCAAGAAAGCCGATGGTCGTCGCGAAAACCTCGTCGGTCAGTCCGTACGCCCACGCCCACGAATGCCGCGTCTGTGCCCGTGTGTCCGCACGGTCGAGAAGCGAAGGACCGTATAGAACGTGGCGCAGGTTCATCGTGAGCAGGGTCACGATCGAAACGATAACCGAGGCCCCGCCTGACAGCAGTGTTAACGCCATGAACTGGCTGGCGCCTGAATAGATTACCACCGAGAGGAAGACAGCCTCGAACGCAGAGAACCCGAAACGGGTCGCGGCGACACCAAACGAGAATGCGATTGGGAAATAACCGACAACGATCGGCACGCTGGCGCGGATGCCGTCCACCAGCGTCGCCTCACCCACTGCACCATCGATGGCGGGCGGGGCAGCATCGCGGAGTTGTTGTCGCCTCATGAGGCTACGGAACTACCTACTTCGGGGCCGCGAACCACGCCCGCAGCCAATACGTCAGGGATTGAGGTGAGCGCGATGTAGTAGCCCGCAGAGACCGGGAGGTTCCGGGACCTCCACTTGGGGCCTCTACGCCTCTGGTTGTGGCTTCCGCCCATTGTAAGCCACTGCGGTGCTCATAGCGTCAAGCACATGATTTTGCGTCAACAGACCACGCCGCCGCTTCAATCCACCCCATGGCTGACACACCCTAATTCCTGACCGTCTCGGATAATTCTTGCGTCCCGATTAGCCTGGATGTATCCATTTGCGCTCGCTTCGGCTCATCTCGACCCGTATGGTCGTCCAGGTTCACAGCAACGCGGAGCGCCTTCAGGCCAACCATACCCTGCAGATCGGCCAGTTCGACCTCTTCCACCTCATCCTCCAGATAGCCCGTCTCCTGCAGGAAACGGATATAGTCGGCGTACTCCCATGCCTCACGAGCTTGTGAGTACACGATGGCAATCTTACCCGGCTGTACGAGGCGTTCGGCCCGCCCCTTGATCGTCGCCTTTTCTGTCCGCTGCTTCATGATCTCGTAGCGGATGTGGTGCGTCCCGTCCACATCGAAGCGTGTCTCCTCAAAACGGAAACGAATGGAGAGCGGATTGCTCTGCGTCAGGATCAGGTGGGTCGTCTCGAGCGGAACCTTCAGTGTATCCTTCAACGGAGCCACTCGGCGGCAGATGCCACACACCACCATGAGTTGCCACAGGCGCAGATTGCGCACGTAGAGTTCGTCGAACTCGCCGTTCTCCAGCAGCGAAGCACCCGCATAGATCGTGAACTCTACACCGTCGGTCTCGTGCTTCTCGAAGTAATGTGGAAATGCCTCCTGCGCCTTGGCCTCTTCTACGTCGAGATAGGATGAGATCGTCCGGTTGATGAGTTTTACGCTCTCATCGTACTCACGCTGTCGCCGGTACATGCTCCCGTGTTCCGGATCGAGCGCTTCGTAATAGGCCACGATGCGTTCCCTGAGTTCCGGATCCTGCCGGAAATGCTGGAACACCGGCTCGATATCATGGGCGAGAAAGCTACGTACACTCGCTTCGTCGCCGGAGGAGACGGCGCCTCCTATCGCATCCCGGAATCGCTCGGTCCGAACCTGCAAGTACTCGAGAATGGGAAGCTCCTTCCGAGCTCGGACATAACGAAGTAAGTCCGCAACCTCATTCAAGTGCTCCATGAGATCCGCCTGTACGGCCTCGATACGATGGGTCGCCGAACTTCGGATATCCGACGCAGCATAGAGTGGGTAGATGTCATGCAATACGATGGGCTCTACCTCGGCCGGGATACCCATCTCCTGCTTGCGGATATAGGCCAGCGCCGCTTTCCTGAATCGCCATTGAACGGAGGGATGTATGGCGGTGTACTTGCCTAGAATCACCGACTGAATCCGGTTTTCCAGTTCCTCTTTCCCACGACGCACGGCTGCCGAAAGCAGTGGGAGGACGTCCAGAAGCGACATGAGATTCAGAGCGCTCAGTACGCCGGGCTCGCGGGACCAGAGGTACAACACCCCCATCGCCTTCTCCTGCAAATAAAGCGGAGCCGCGATCATACTGCGCGCCCCACACTCCAGCATTTCGTCTTCGATGGCCGTCCGCATGTCATAGCTCTCGAGGTCGTCCACGACCTGCATGGACCGGTGCCGGAGCGCCTTTCCGAACAACGATTCGCCCATCGCCGTGAGGTCGTAGTGACTGGCCCGCCGGAACAGACAATCCGGCAAGGCATCTGTCGGCTTGTGCAACTTGAACAGATGTCCGGCCTCAACAGCAGCTAGGCCGAATTCCAGGCCGGGCTGGCGGAGCAACACGCGCATCCGGTCTCGAAGCGTAGGCAGCCCGGCCCCGCTGACGATCGATTCGCCTTCGAGCAGATCGCGCTCCAGGAGAGACACGACTTCCACGTCCGTCACATCCGCCGCCCGGATAATGTCGAACCCGAAGAACTCGAACGAATCGGATAGAATGAGCTTCAGCCAGACGTCCAGATCGGAGAGGTTCGTCAGGAGCCGGCGGTGCATCTCGTGTGTAAGCGTTCCCAGTTCGCCGACCTGGTTGATCTTAAGGAAGCGGAGATCGGACGTGATCTTGAGATAGCGATCCAGGCCGGTCTGAGGATCCTCTGCCGTAAAGAGCAGCGGGAAGTCGAAAGGCACCCCTACGCCATACACCGAGCGCAGGATATGGAGGTATGCCACGATGATCTTACCGTACGTATACGTCCGTACATCCAGACTTGCCTTCCCGCTCAGCTTACCGTCCTCTTCGACCAGAAAGCGTCCGAAGGGCGGCGTGCAGTAGAATACCTGCAGGTCGAATGGAATGGCCGCCCCCAGCAGATCGCTTTCTCGTGATGCGGGCGGAAATACCGGAAACATGAGGAGATCCATGACGTCCGCGTGACGCCGCAACACGTCTGCATCGCTGATTTCGCCGCGGAGCTCCGGATGCCGGTCCAGTTCCCTACGCAGGTGCTCGTACAACACCTTCGTTCCGGCTGGCCGGTCTTCTGCCGCGTGAACCTCCCAGAATTGGATCAGCGGCTCGAGGCTGAGTACGGATTTGAACGGCAACTTTACCAGCTCCCGCTCCGCCCAGTGACCGATATCGTGCAGCACGTTAGGCCGCTTGCTGACCGAAAGCCGTGGTGTATGGTAGAGCATGCGGACGCCTTCCTTTCAACGTTGCTTCTTCAAACGCGTCAAGCCCCTTCCGTGTCCCTCTGTCCAGTACCAGAGATGCCGTTTGACACAGCAAATCTGACCGATAAAGGGAACTGAACAGGACCGTTACAAAGACTTACACAGGAAGCCGGTGAACACGGCAGAAATAAAAAAAGGGGCTCGGCTTTTCGGCCGAGCCCCTGCAACGTATCCTCTCGCTGCATCCAAATCAGAATACGAAGGCAGAGACACCAATTCTGAAACCGAGTCTGTTGCTATCCACTCCACCGCCCACACCCCAGAAGGTCTTCGCATTATAGAAAAGTTCTCCTGATAGCCAGCCCGACGCCTCGGGTAAGCATGAAAAGCAAGCCTCCAGACAGATCTGCAGCCAGGGCTGTATTCTTCCACTTCACTTCAACAGATTCAAGGTGGGTAGTAGCGGTTCGTTCAGTACTCGAGCGCACGAGGTTTACGCCGGCCGAAACATAAGGAAACACTCTCGTCTCGTCCCTGCCGAAATAATAGCTGATGTTGGGTCCGATGCCGTAGCTCGTAGAACGGTAGAAGCTTGAATTCTCTATATGACTCAACTGAAGACCTCCTCCCACGGCCAACCCGGGAAGCACGAAGTATTGTGCACTGGGATTGAGTTGGATTTCAAGAGAGCGCCCACCACTGGATCTGAGTAAACCGCTGCCGTTGATATTCACGTCTCCACCGATCAAAAAGCTACCTTTATCCACAGCATAATTCTGTGCTTGCGCGATGGACGGAACAAGAAAAAGCCCCGCCAGGACAAGCGAGATCACACGGCATCGTCGCGGTGTAGTCATGGTCCTCCTCCAAAGTAGTGATGAATACAGGGCAGACAATCATTCGGCGGTGGACGTGAGCACCATGCCGCATGAATCATCTATACAGATCAATCAACGCGCCGCCACGTGCAATTAGTATCTGCGATCATAATGTTTTCCCCGGACTGTAAAGGCATTCAAACACCAACCTCTGTAATTCCATACAGGTATCTCAATCAGAAATACCATGTATTGATTCACACTCAACAAATGGTTCTTTCCAAATACAACAGGATGATCCCGAGAAATCGTCCAGACGATAGACAGATATGAAAGCAAATTTGGGCGACTCGCTACCAGAATGAACCTGAAGAGTGCATTCCCCGAGTCCCCCGGCCTTCCTCACACCAGCCCGGCCTCTCCAAGCATCTCCCGAAGCCGCCCGAGGTCCCGTTGCATGACGGCAGCGACTTGCTTCCTACGCTCCGCTATGCTCAGGCTGCCATCATCCCCTGGCAACGGGTATTCGTAATGGAGGGAAATGGGGCCCTGAATACCACATGCTTTCACGAGATCGAAAAAGGCCTTGAAGTCCACCATGCCTTCCCCGAGCGGTACGTCCCGGATCTGCCAGCCCCGGTCCGACTTCGCCCAGATGAAGTCCTTCACGACGAGATTTCGCACGAAGGGCGCAAGCAGCTTGAATCCAAGTGGCCAGGATTGCCCACCCTCGGCCGTTGCATGCCGGATATCGTACTGCACACCGATCCAGCGAGTATCCATGCCGTCGAGCAAGGTCCAGAGGTCCCATACCGGAGCACCGACCTGCATGCCGGCGTGGTTCTGATAGGCGCCGTGCAACCCATATTGAGCATTCAGGACAGCCAGATCTGCCAGCAATTGCCGCTGTGCACGCAGGCTTTCTACGATGCCGGATGTATGGTCGTACCGCAAATAACCCATCCGGTATATCCGGACACCCTGTTCTCCCGCCGTTTTCAGAATGGGTTGCGTGTACTCGTCCGCCGGATCAGTAATGGCCGTTACAATGGTAGGGACTGAGATACCCGCTTTACGTGCGGCCTCTACGGCACGAGGCAGATCATCCTCGACGGCTTCCGGAATGACATGCCCGCCGGGCCGAACGGTTAGATCGATGCCGTCGAAACCGATATCTGCGACCAGTTCGGCCATTGCCTCATACTCGAGCCACTGGAGCTGCTTGGAGAAAACAGAAATCGGAAACGGCCCGGCAGGTATGGATGTGGATCGGAACGACACGGGCGACCACCCCGTCAGCGGCAATACGGCTCCTGCCGCCAGTCCCGCGACGAAGGCTCGCCTGGACGA
>Ga0164243_10011030_pt1 | contig 12933 bp, 7 predicted proteins | sample OricompcompostOP_FD_108781 | JGI IMG/M metagenome (GOLD analysis project Ga0164243, IMG submission 108781) | Organic Plus compost microbial communities from Emeryville, California, USA - Original compost - Organic plus compost (OP) | ecosystem: Engineered > Solid waste > Mixed feedstock >...
AAATAAAAGAGTGTACTTTTTGCTTGCCATAACTGAGTTTTATGTGAAGGATTAAGTAAAGTATTGCGCTGAATTTGTGCAAAAATATTAATTGACAGGTAATTACCAAATTTTTTTAGCCAAGACAATGTGCATTATCTTGCTGTCTTTCACTCAATAAGACAAAGCCATTGCAATTTGAGTGCCCCGTTGATTTACTATGACAAAATAGTAATTTACCTATCACCTTCATGGAAGTATCACAAGGAATATTACGCGAAGAATTGCCGCAATTTGAGAAGAAATTCAGAGAGGCAGTAAAGAGCCAGACGCCGCTACTGGACAGGATTATGCGGTTTATTGTGAACCGGAAAGGAAAGCAGTTACGCCCCATGTTTGTACTGCTCTCCGCCAAACTTTGCGGCCCCGTAAATGAAGTAACCTACAGGGCTGCCTCCTTAGTAGAATTACTACATACGGCCACGCTGGTACACGATGATGTAGTAGACGAATCACCGGAACGGCGTGGATTTTTCTCTACATACGCCCTCTGGAAGTCTAAAGTTTCGGTGCTGGTGGGCGATTACCTCCTGGCAAAAGGACTATTACTCAGCCTCGACCACAGCGATTTCCGCATTTTACAGCTGCTTTCCGAGGCCGTACGGCAGATGAGCGAAGGCGAATTGCTGCAAATGGAAAAATCGCGCTCCTTAAACCTTCAGGAAGACACTTATTACGAAATTATCAAAGGCAAAACCGCTTCTTTACTGGCATCGGCCTGTGCAGCAGGCGCCTGGTCCAGCACACAGGATGAACAGATCACCGAAAAAATGCGGCGCTTCGGGGAAAACGTAGGCATGGCATTCCAGATAAAAGACGACCTGTTCGACTATGGCAGCGATGCCATTGGCAAACCCACCGGCAATGATATCCGCGAAAAGAAACTTACCCTGCCTTTAATATATACCCTCTCCCATACCACTCCTGCCATTCGCCGGGAACTGATCTATATTATAAAAAACCAAAACAAGAACCCCGAAAAAGTCCGCCACGTCATCAATATTGTGCAGGAAACAGGTGGTATAGAGTATGCCCGCAAAAAAATGGTATCCTACCGCGATGAAGCCCTCACATTGCTCCATACATTCGACAATATACCCGTACGCAACGGATTGGAAGAACTGGTGCGGTTTACAACAGACCGGAAGTACTAAGCCTAAGCATTAACGGCAACAAAGCAGCATGAATGTCCTATATTATAAAGGCGGCATGAAGTGAGCGCCAATGCTATAGCAGCAATGTGCGGATTATGTGAAAAACTATGTAAAGACCGGTTGCCCGTTGTTTGGTATGATTTGCATATTTGTGTTTGCCTGATATGCTGATTTGCTTCCCCTGCCCCGGTTTCACCATTGCTTGCACATTCACAGGCATTCATTAGCACATCAGCACACTGGCCAATTACAGCATATGATTCAGAAACGTTGGAACGTATTGCATGCTGCTGATAATAAGGTGAAGGCCCTGACGGAAGCGTTGAAGATTCATCCGGTCCTTTGCAAAATTCTTGTACAGCGTGGTATCGAAACCTTTGAAGAGGCACGGAATTTTTTCAGGCCCCAACTGTCGCACCTGCACGATCCCTGGCTGATGAAAGATATGGATAAGGCAGTGGACCGCATCCTCCGCGCTTTTGATGCCGGTGAAAAGATACTGGTGTTTGGCGATTATGATGTAGATGGCACCACCGCAGTAGCCTGTATGTATCGCTTCCTCAAAAAGTTTTGCGTACCTGGTTCCCTGGATTATTATATACCCCACCGCTACCGCGAAGGATACGGTGTATCCAAAGCAGGGATAGACTTCGCTCACGAGAACGGTTGTACCCTCATCATTTCGCTGGACTGCGGCATCAAATCAGCTGACCTCATTGCCTATGCAGGCGAACTCGGTATTGATTTCATTGTATGCGACCACCACATGCCCGACGATACCCTGCCTCCGGCAGTGGCTATCCTGAATCCGCGGCAGAAAGACTGCAACTACCCGTACAAAGAATTGTGCGGATGCGGGGTGGGCTTCAAACTGATCACTGCCTTATCGCAAAAACTGGACGTACCCGAAGATGCTCCCTACGAATACCTTGACCTGGTAGCCACCGCCATCGCCGCCGATATTGTGCCCATCACCGGCGAAAACAGGGTATTGGCCTATTATGGTTTGAAAAAAGTAAATACCAATGCCAATTTTGGTATCCAGGCATTGAAGGAACTGAGCGGCCTGCAAAAAGATCTGCTGATCTCCAACCTGGTATTTATGATCGCGCCGCGTGTGAATGCCGCCGGCAGAATGGATGATGCACGAAAAGCCGTGCAACTCTTCATTGCCGATAGTTACCAGGAAGCGATGCTCTATGCGTCACTGTTACACTCCGACAATACCGACCGCAAGGAAGCAGACAAAAATATTACCGACGAAGCGCTGGCCATCATCGCTCAAAATGAACAATACGTGCAGGGCAAGTCTACCGTTGTATTTCAACCGCACTGGCACAAAGGTGTGGTAGGTATTGTTGCCTCGCGCCTCATTGATTACTATTATCGTCCCACCATAGTATTGACACAGTCCGGAGAATATGTAGCCGGTTCTGCGCGCAGTGTGGCAGGTTTCAATGTATATGAAGCTATCCATCAGTGCAGGGATTTGCTGCTGGGGTATGGCGGCCACTTCTACGCCGCAGGTATGACGCTGGAGCCTGACAAAGTAGAAGCTTTTCGCGCAAAGTTTGAAGAAGTGGTTGCGGCTACCATCAAACCTGAATTGCTCATCCCTGAAATTGTCATTGATGCAGTTGTCTCACTAAAAGACCTGAAGCAATCCTTCTACAATATTTTATGCCAGATGGAACCCTTCGGACCGGAAAACATGAAACCGGTGTTTGTGGTAAGACAGGTATATGATACCGGATACTCCAGGGTGGTGAAAGAACAGCATGTAAGGTTTTCTTTAAAGCAGGACAATGTGGTGTTCAGTGGCATCGGATTCGGACTGGCGCACAAATTTCCGTTACTGCAAATGCAGCAGCCGGTAGATGTGGTGTTCACCCTCGAAGAAAATGAATGGAATGGGGAAAAGTCGCTCCAGCTGAAAGTAATTGACTTCCGCTTAAGCGAAACTTCATAATACATATTCCCTATAGTATTAATATACTCCCGCATTACTTTTTTTTCATACTACTGACATACAGTTGTCACCAGGGGATATTTGTTTTGTGTTGTCCAATCACAAATCAGGTATTCAGTGAACAAAAAAACCGGCTTGCTGGTTAATTACAATATTTTTTGGAACAGTCGTGGTGTTACCAGGCATCAGAACACTGTTACTAACATTTGTTAGGATGCAACGACAGGGAGTGTTTAACACTCACCCATACTAACCAAACTACAATAGTTCGCTTGTATGAAGAACAACACATTAATTCCGGTATATGACCTGGCTGCCTGCATTCCGGGCACCAACTTCATAATGAAAAAAACAGAAGGATGCGATCTGCCATCATTGCTGGCCGTTCCTCACCGTATCAAAGATTACAAGATAAGTTTCCTGGAAGAAGGTGAAGTGACCCATTATACAGATTTTGAAAAGCACGTCATCAAGGCGCCGGCACTGATCCTGTTATCGCCTGACCAGGTGCATCAGCGCACCGGGAATACCTACAACAAAATGACGCATATCTCTTTCAGCAAAGAGTGGCTGGTTACTGAAACGCAGGGACTGGTAGCCTGCTGGGAGTATATGTTCGGACAGGTGGTGATACCGGTACCCGACGAAGATTTCAGGAGAGAGCTGCTTGCCTATCTGGATATTATGTATGCGGAATTCACAAACAATAAACCGCAGAAACAGACGGTGCTGAAAAACCTGCTCAACATATTCATTACGTGTGCGGCCCGTATGGCATCTTGTAAAAGCAAGGCGCATATGGATTCCACACAGAATAAAATTGTGCGCCAGTTCAAGATGCTGACCGACCAGCATTTTCTGAGCACTACGCAGGTAGCGAAGTATGCAGACATGCTGTATGTAACGCCCGGCCATCTGAATGATCTGATCAAAGGCATTACCGGCAAGACCGCCAAGCAGATTATTGATGAGAAGCGTGTGATGGAAGCAAAGCGATTGTTGTTCTGGGGTGAGCATTCAGTAAAAGAAATTGCGCGGCATCTCAATTTTGATGATGATGCCTACTTCAACCGGTTCTTTAAAAAACATACCGGTCTTACGCCAGCGTTGTTTCAGCGAAATACCCGTGAAAAGTACAACTAATCCCCTAATAAGGTAAATAACTTTCCGTAGATGAGACCTTAATTTTGCCCTATGATTACATACTACACCTTGCCGTAACCTGAATAAAAAATCTCAGGCCATGCAACGCTTATAATACTGAACAGTCAACAGCCCGTAAATTCCTGATAAACCATTCATACAGGCTAACGATAACGCTTGCCTGTAACCGGTATCGTATTGCCCGTTGATACCGGCACGACCTCGCTATCCGCTAAGCCGGGGAAACGATTATTTGCCATGGAGAGTCCGTATACCGGGAAATAAAAAACAGCATATAAACAACCAGTAAAGTTCCGATTGAAAATTTCCGTCGCTGAAGCGCAGGGTATGCAGCAAGCAGGATCAGCAACCACTGTTTTTGTGGATCCCGCGTCTCACGGCGATTATCATCAGCTCAAAAACAAAAGTTATGAAGATGAACACGCACAGCAAAACCATTTCCTATTATTCGCTCGTACTGCTGGCAACAGGCGTAATGGCGCTCACATATAGTTGTTCCGATTCCACCGCCAGTCCGGGTATGCAGCAGGCGCCGCCTCCAGCCCTGCCGGTGCTGCAGGTTGACAAACTGCCGGCCACCACCTGGCAGGAGTATTCCGCTTCACTGGAAGGAAGGATGAATGTGGAGATCCGTCCGCAGGTTGACGGTTACCTGGAAAAAATATACGTGGAAGAAGGCGCCTATGTAAGAGCAGGTCAGCCTTTATTCAAGATCAACGACCGCGTATACCAGGAACAACTGAGCAACGCCAAAGCAAGCCTGCATGCTGCATTGGCCAATCTCAGCAGGGCGCAGGTGGAAGTAGACCGGCTCACGCCACTGGTAAAAAACAATGTAGTATCTGAAGTACAGTTGAAAACCGCACAGGCCGCCTATGAGGCAGCACAGGCTGCTGTTTCGCAGGCACAAGCCTCTGTAAGCAGCGCACAGATCAACGTGGGCTATACATTGATCACGGCTCCTGTGAACGGTTATATCGGTCGCATACCCTATAAGGTGGGCAGCCTGGTAGGCCGCGGCGAAGCCATGCCCCTGACACTGGTATCTGACGTAAGTGAGATCTATGCATGGTTCTCGCTCTCTGAAGTGGATTACCTGCAATTCAAGAATCAATACCCGGGCACCACCCTGGAAGAAAAGGTAAAACAATTACCGCCGGTTGAACTGGTACTGGCCGACAATACCATTTATCCTGAAAAAGGAAAGATTGAAACGGTGGAAGGCCAGTTCGACAAAACCATGGGCGCCATCAGTTTCAGGGCCGTGTTCCCGAACAATACCGGCATCCTTCGTTCAGGCAATACCGGCAGAGTGCGCATACCGCGGCAATTGAATAGTATGGCAGTGCCAACGGAAGCTACGTTTGAACTGCAGGACAAAGTGTTTGTGTTTACCGTTGCCGACAGCAACAAGGTGGTAAGCCGGCCCATTTCCGTGGCAGGTAAATCGGGCGCCTGGTACCTGGTGGATAAGGGGATAGAACCCGGCGACCAGATCGTGTACCAGGGACTGGACCGCCTGCAGGACGGTATGACCATCAGGCCACAGCCATTCACTACAGACAGTCTGCTTAAAACAAAGCCGCTGTAAACTTATTAGTATCCGTTAAGATTTACAGACCGTTTACTGACGCTGACAAAGCATTCGCTTTGATCAGGTAAAAAATCTTTTTGCATCATGTTACGAAAATTTATCGAAAGACCGGTACTATCAACGGTCGTGTCAATCATATTAACCCTATTGGGATTACTGTCGTTGTACTCCCTGCCCATCACGCTCTTTCCCGATATTGCACCGCCTACGGTACAGGTAACCGCCACCTACCCCGGCGCCAACGCGGAAGTGGTGGCCCGTGCCGTAGCTACGCCAATTGAAGAAGCCGTGAACGGTGTGGAGAACATGACATATATGACCTCCACATCAAGCAACGACGGTACCATGACGCTGAACGTTTATTTCAAAGTGGGTACTGATCCTGACCTGGCCTCCGTGAACGTTCAGAACAGGGTATCCAAAGCCGTTAGCCAGATTCCGGCAGAAGTTGTACAGGCCGGTATATCTACCCAGAAACAACAGAATAGCATGATCATGGTGCCGCTCCTGTACAGTACAGACAGCACCTTTGATGAAACCTTTTTGCAGAACTATGCCAAGATCAACATCATCCCGGAAATTCAGCGTGTGCCCGGTGTAGGCCAGGCCATGGTGTTCGGCGCCAAGGATTACTCCATGCGTATCTGGTTGCGTCCCGACCGCCTTACCGCCAATAACCTTTCCCCGCAGGAAGTGCTGAACGCCATCCGCGATCAGAACCTCGAAGCGGCGCCGGGACGATTTGGCCAGAGCAGTGCAGAATCGTTTGAATATGTGTTGAAGTATAAAGGCAAGTTTTCACAAAACGCAGAATACGAAAACATCATTCTCAAAGCCAATCCCGACGGTTCTGTAGTGCGGTTGAAAGATGTGGCGCGTGTGGAATTTGGCGCATTTACCTATAGCGCCAATACCAATATCATGGGCAACCAGGGTATTGGCATTGCCATTTTCCAGACGGCCGGTTCCAATGCAAACGATATCCTTACCGGGGTAAACCGCGTGCTGGAAAAAGCTTCCAGGCAGTTTCCCGAAGGCATTGAATACTTCACCATGTACAGCGCCAAGGAATTCCTTGACGCCAGTATTGACCAGGTACGCGAAACGCTGATCGAAGCGTTCATCCTGGTGTTTATTGTGGTATTCATCTTCCTGCAGGATTTCCGCTCTACACTCATACCGGCCATTGCAGTACCGGTAGCCATTGTGGGTACGTTCTTCTTCCTGCAGGTATTTGGATTCACTATTAACCTGCTCACCCTGTTTGCGCTGGTGCTGGCCATTGGTATTGTGGTGGACGATGCCATTGTGGTGGTGGAAGCCGTGCATGCCAAAATGGAAAATACCGGCATGCCTGCGCGACAGGCCACGCTTTCATCCATGAGCGAGATATCGGGGGTAATCATCTCCATTACCCTGGTAATGGCGGCCGTATTTGTACCGGTCGGGTTCATGCAGGGACCTGCGGGCGTATTCTACAAACAATTTGCCTTTACGCTGGCTATCGCCATCCTGATCTCTGCCGTAAACGCTTTGACGCTGAGCCCTGCGCTCTGCGCCCTGTTCCTTAAAAACAACCATGGCCATACCGGTGAGGGAAAACCGAAATTTGCGCTTGCCGGTTTTGGACAGCGGTTTGCCACGGCCTTTAATGCCGGCTTCCGCAGAACTACGGACAGATATGTGCAAAGCCTTCGTTTCCTGATCCGCCGCAAGTGGATTGCCATCGGCGCCCTGCTGATCGTAACGCTGGCTACGGTATTCATGATCCGGTCTACCCCAACGGGTTTTATACCTACCGAAGACCAGGGCTTTATCGTGTATTCGGTAAACCTGCCGCCCGGTGCGTCGCTGGACCGTACACAACATGTGATGGACCGTATTGACAGCATACTGAAACAGGAACCTGCCATTGAAAGGCGCGGTGCTGTTACGGGTCTGAACTTTATTGCCAACGCCAACAGTTCCAACTACGCCATCGGGTTCATTCGCCTGAAGCCCTTTGAAGAGCGCGGCCCGGTGAAAGACATCAATGGAATGATCGGTGTGCTGAACCAGAAATTGAGTGTTATTAATGAAGCCAGTGTGTTCCTGTTTATATTTCCTACCGTGCAGGGCTTTGGTAACACCAGCGGTTTTGAATTCATTGTGCAGGACCGTACCGGTGGTTCGCTGGAAAAGCTGGGCCATGTAGCGTATGGATTTATCGGTGAGCTGATGAAGCGCCCGGAAATTGCCTATGCCTTTACCACCTTTAATACAGCCAACCCGCAATACCTGATCGAGATAGATGAAATGCGCGCCAAACAAATGGGCGTGAATGTGAGCGATCTGCTGCAAACCTTGCAGGTGTACTACGGCAGCAGCTTTGCTTCAGACTTTAATCGTTTTGGAAAATACTATCGCGTGATTGTGCAGGCAGACGTGAACTACCGTTCGGACCCTGCTTCGCTGAACACCATGTATACCAAAAACAATCTGGGTGAAATGGTGCCGGTAAACAGCCTGGTGAAATTGCAACGGGTATATGGTCCGGAAACCGTATCGCGCAACAACCTGTTCAATGCGGTAACCATCAATGGTCTGCCGAAGCCGGGTTATACTACCGGTGATGCCATCAAAGCTATCCAGGAAGTAGCGGAGCAATACCTGCCGCGTGGTTATGCCTACGACTGGAGTGGTATGACGAGGGAAGAAATTTCTTCAGGCTCACAAACCACGCTGATCTTTATACTCAGTGTGATATTTGTGTACTTCCTGCTGGCGGCGCAATACGAAAGTTATATACTGCCGCTGTCGGTAATTCTCTCAGTGCCCACCGGTATCTTCGGTGTATTTGCCCTCATCAAACTGACCGGCATTGAAAATAACATTTACGTACAGGTAGGCCTGATCATGCTGGTGGGCCTGCTGGCGAAGAACGCCATCCTGATTGTGGAATATGCCGTACAACGACGAAGGGCAGGCCTCTCGCTTTTCGACAGCGCTCTGGAAGCGGCGCGGCTCCGGCTTCGCCCCATTCTTATGACTTCATTCGCCTTTATTGCAGGCCTGCTGCCACTGGTAAAAGCCACCGGGGCATCGGCTATGGGTAACCGATCTATTGGAACCGGCGCCGTAGGCGGCATGTTTACAGGCGTAGTACTGGGCATATTCATTATCCCTGTATTGTTTGTGATATTTCAGTATTTACAGGAAAAAATCAGAAAACCTGCAGTTGTTAGCAGCGAACAGTAAAACAGCACATTATCATGCAAAGAAAACATCTCTTTATAGTGACCATTATATTCCTGCTGGCTTCGTGCCGGGCGGGAAGGGATTATCAACGACCGGAAATACCGTTGCCCGCACAGTTTGAAACAAGTGCCGATACCTCCAGTATCGGCGACCTGCAATGGAAGCAATTCTTTACCGACGCCACGCTGCAGTCGCTCATTGACAAAGCCGTACGCGACAATTTCGATCTGCAGCTGGCCATGAAACGGGCAGAGGAAGCACGCATTTATGTGAGGCAGGCCAAAGTGAACTGGACACCCGTCATACAGGCACAGGGTACCGCTTCTACCACTATTCCGTCCAAAAACAGTTTGAATGGCATCAGCCTGGAAAGTTTCCTGGGCACCACGCATGTGGAAGATTATACATTGGGCGCTTCGCTGAGCTGGGAACTGGACATCTGGGGCCGGCTGCGGCGTCAGCGTGAAGCAGCAGTGGCCGACTTCATGGAATCGTTTGAAGCCGCACGGGCGGTGAAGACTACGCTGGTGGCAGACATCGCCAACACATACTTTAACCTGCTGATGCTCGATGCCCAGCTGGATGTGGCGCGTAAAAACCTGCTGCTTGGCGATACGGTAGTGAACATGATGCAACTGCAAAAGCAGGCCGGACAAGTGACGGAACTGGCTGTGCAACAAGCCATCGCTCAGCGCGAAGCGGCCGCACAACTGGTGCCGCAACTGGAACAGGAAATTGCGGTGCAGGAAAATACCTTGCGCATCCTGACCGGCGAGCTACCGGGTAACATTAACCGCACTTCATTACTGAATGAATTTGTAGTTCCGAACCAGCTGCCCACCGGCATTCCGGCCAGTATGGTGAGCCGCCGCCCGGACGTACGCGCCAGCGAAATGGCGCTCAAGGCGGCCAATGCAAGAGTGGGTGTGGCGCAGGGCAGCATGTATCCTGTGCTGAGCATATCCGCAGCTGGGGGACTGAATTCGTTCAAGAGCAGCAACTGGTTCAACATGCCTGCATCGCTGTTTGGTACGGTGGCCGGCAATCTGGCGCAGCCGGTGTTGAACCAGCGCCGCCTGCAAACACAACTGGAAGTGGCCCGCGTTCAACGGGAACAGGCCGTGATCCGATTCCGTCAATCGGTGTTGAATGCGGTAGGCGAAGTGGCGAATGCTTTGGTACGACTGGAAAAACTGGAAGGGCAGCAACGCATTGCAGCGCAACGTGTACAGACCTTGCAGCAGGCCGTGAACAATGCAGGCATGCTGTTCCGCAGTGGGCTGGCAGACTATCTTGAAGTGATCACCGCCCAAAGCAATGCACTGCAGGCGGAACTGGTGCTGGCAGATATCCGCCGGCAACGGTTGAGCGCCATGGTAGAACTGTACCGTGCGCTTGGCGGTGGATGGAAAGAATGAGCTGAAGATTGAAGGATAAGTAAAGAAAAAAGTCAGAAGTTATAGTGCTTCTGACTTTTTCTTTTAATTTATTCTGTGAGAATAATCCGGCTCTTTGGTTCGCCGTGCATAAGCTCTACACTGCGGTTAATGAACTCCGTAAGGCTGCTCCCCTTCAGCAATCCCTGCGACAATAAGGCCAGGTCGGCGAGGTTGCGCACTATTTTTTCCTGTTTGCCTTTGTCGTTTTCACCCAACACTTTCTGATAGATAGGATGATTGCCGTTTACGGTAAGCGTTACTTCATCCGGCATGTTGGCATAAAAATTCATCATGGGTCCGCTCACAGAAGCCATGTCCTTCATGCGGCGCATAAACTCAGGACGCGTGGCCACTACAGGAGGCGCTTCAGCGGGCAATCCTTTTATTTCTACGGTCATGTTGAGTCCCTGCATATCCACGGTAAATAGCTCTCTCAGTTTGCTTTCATCCTCTTTGCTCAACACGCTATCGGTGTTGTCCTGTTTATCAATGAGGTTATCCGCCACATCAGCATCCACGCGTGTAAAGTGTACATCGTTCCACTTCGTTTCCATCTGGTTGATAAAGGACGGATCAATGATGGTGTCGAGTTTTACAACCAGGTAGCCTTTGGCTTCTGCCGCTTTGATGTAGGCATCCTGCTGAACGGGATCCGATGTATATAGAATAACGAGCTTGCCGTCTTTATTTTTTTGCAGCGCTTCCGCGGCTGTTTTGTACTCCTCAAGCGTATAGAATTTCTTTTCCGGCGATACGCCTTCAAAGATGTGAAACTTTGCGGCGCGGTCCATGAACTTGTCGTCCGTCATCATGCCGTACTTTACAAAGAGGCTGAGGTTCTCCCATTTCTCTTCAAACTCCTTGCGCTCTTTGTTAAAAAGTTCTTCCAGTTTGTCTGCCACCTTTTTGGTAATGTGGTTGTTGATCTTGCGTACATTGGGATCGCCCTGGAGGTAACTGCGGCTTACGTTCAGCGGTATATCGGGACTGTCTATCACGCCGTGCAGCAGCATCAGGAATTCCGGCACAATGTCCTTTACTTCATCGGTTACAAATACCTGGTTGCAGTACAACTGTATTTTGTCTTTCTGTATTTCATAGCTCTGCTTGATTTTGGGGAAATACAGAATTCCGGTAAGGTTAAAGGGATAATCAACGTTGAGATGGATCCAGAACAAGGGTGGTTCATTGTATGGATACAATTCTTTATAGAAGTTCTGGTAATCCTGTGAAGTCAGTTCGCCGGGCTTTTTGATCCAGGCGGGTTGGGTATTGTTGATGGGCTTATCTTTCTTGTCTTCATCCTTATGAATGAAGTAGATCGGCACCGGCAGGAAGCGGCAGAAGCGGTTCAGGATGTTTTCAATGCGCAGGGCATCAAGAAATTCAGCGCTTTCTTCATTGATGTGCAAAACCACATCGGTACCCCTGCCCTCTTTTTCGGTCTCTTCCAGGATGTATTCAGGACTGCCATCGCATTCCCAGCGGGCTGCTTTGGCGCCTTCGCGGAAGCTTTTGGTAAACACTTCCACTTTGTCGCTTACCATGAAGGCCGAATAAAATCCAAGACCGAATTTTCCGATGATATTGTTTTCATTTTGTCCCTGGTACTTCTTTACAAACTCTTCGGCGCCACTGAAAGCCACCTGATTCAGGTATTTCTCCACTTCTTCGGCTGTCATGCCGATACCCTTATCGGAAATGGTGATGGTCTTTTTTTCAGTGTCCAGTTTTACTTCAATATCCAGTTCGCCCAGTTCGCCTTTGGCTTCACCAATGGATGAGAGGGTTTTCAGTTTTTGCGTAGCGTCTACGGCATTGCTGATCAGCTCACGAAGAAATATTTCATGGTCGCTGTACAGGAACTTCTTGATAATGGGAAATATATTTTCCGTTTGGACCTGAATTTTACCCTTGGCCATATGGAGTCAGTTTTTTATGTGTGATAATGGTGGCTGGCAAACAAATGGAGTGCCAGATGGAATGGCAAATATAAAGACGGAAAAAATGTCAGGTCTGGTAAAAAAAGTGTAGGAGGGACTCCCCAGTTAGGACTGACTGTCACAATATCATATCATTTAACCAACAAATCATTATTCACACTAATTCAAATGATTTCTGAAAGCTATCAAACCCTTGCTACACAGGTCTGTTACACTTTTTCATAGAAATGAAGTATATCGTCCATAGTTAATTGAATGACCATATTATCAAGCACTATAGGTGGGTCGGATTGTGCCGGCCTGTCTACACTGTTGATTTCAATCACATGAACAATAGAAAAATTGTACTTATCAAAAACTGCTATCTTCCTCTCAGAACAAAAGGTTACATATA
>Ga0164243_10011031_pt1 | contig 12932 bp, 12 predicted proteins | sample OricompcompostOP_FD_108781 | JGI IMG/M metagenome (GOLD analysis project Ga0164243, IMG submission 108781) | Organic Plus compost microbial communities from Emeryville, California, USA - Original compost - Organic plus compost (OP) | ecosystem: Engineered > Solid waste > Mixed feedstock >...
CGGCCGGATCGCCTCCGACGAGTCGGTGGTGCACTTCCGCCGGGCCTTGGAGGTCGTCCGGGACGAGGCGCACCGCGTCCGGATCCTCACCGAGTTCGGCCAGATGCTCCACCACTGCGGCAACAGCCAGGAATGGGCGCAGCGTCTCGACGAGGCCGCCACGCTGGCGCTCTCCCTGGACGACCCGGTGCTGCTGGCCCGGACGGCGCTCAGCGTCCAGCGGCACTTCCACGCCGCCACCCAACCCGCCGGTCGGTCGGAGGAGATCCTGCGCGAGGCGTACCGGCGGCTCATCGGCGAACCCGGCGACCTGCCGACCGTCACCCTCGTCACCGACCTGATCACGGCGACCGAGACGCTCGCCCGACGGGGTCACGACGACGAGGCGCTCACCTTCAGCCTCTGGGCACGGCACGACACCACGTGGGGCCTGGGCACGGCGGCCGACCGCGCGGCGATCACCGCCGAGATCCGGGAGGTGGCCCGCCGCACGGGCGACCGGGAGACCGAGCTGTGGGCCACCTCGCTGCGCTGGGTCGCGCTGCTCGAGGTCGGTGACCCGGGCTACCTCGCGGAGCTGACCGCCTTCGTGAACAGCGGTGCCGCCAGCGACGTGGCCCGGCACCGGATGGCCGCGGCCGTCGACGGCGGCATCATCGCCGCGTTCCGCGGGGACTTCGCGCAGGCCGACCGGCACTTCGCCGTGCTGGACGACCTCGGCGAGCAGCCGTCCGACTTCGGGTTCATGGTCCACCACATGCGCTGGGCCCGGCTGCTGCTCCAGGGGCGGTTCGACGAGATCGACGCGTTGCTCGACGGGCTCGACGCCGGCGACTACCCGTACCTGCAACTGGCCCGCGGCATCACCGCCGCCGAACGCGGCGACGGGCAGGAGGCCGTACGTCGCACGGAGGCCATCGAGACGGCCGGCACGACCTACATCCGCGCGGTGTCGCCGCTCTGGCTGCGGCTACGGGCGCAGGCGGCCGCCGCCACCCGCGATCCCCGCCGGTGCGACGAGGCGCGCGAGGCGCTTGCCCCCTACCGGGGACAGTGGACGGTCGCGCTCTTCGGCTGCGACGTCAGCGGCCCGGTCGACCACTGGCTCGCGGTGCTCGACGCCGCGCAGGGACGCTGGGACGACGCCGTCGCCGGCTTCCAGGCGGCCCGCGACGCCGCCGACCGGATGGACTCGCGTCCCTGGTCGGTGGTGGCCCGCGCCGCGCTCGTCGACGCGCTGGCCCGCCGCGACGGCCCGGGCGACGCGGCCGTCGCGGAGGAGCTGCGCGTGACCACCGAGCGGGACGCGACAGCCCTCGGCATGCGCCAGGTTCTCGACCGGCTGGCCGCCGTTCCCGCGCGGGCCGCGGTCGCCGTGCCGGCCGCGGTTGCCGCGCCGGCCGCGGTCGCCGCGCCGGCCGCCGCGCCGCCGGACACCGCGCCCGCCGAGGTGACCGCCACGACGTACGAGTTCCGTCGCGACGGCCCGGTCTGGCGGCTCGCCTACGCGGGCACCGTGGTCCACCTGCCCGACGCCAAGGGCCTGCACGACCTCGCGCTGCTGATCAGCCGGCCCGGCACCGACGTGCCGGCCGTCGAGCTGCTCGATCCGGCGGCCGGGCCGGAGCTGGTCGCCGCGCGCCGGCTCGGCGGTGACCCGGTGCTGGACGACGAGGCGAAGGCCCGCTACCGGCGGCACCTGTCCCGCCTCGACGAGGAGATCGACCGGGCGGCCGCCCGCGACGACATGGGGAAGGTGGCGGCGCTGGAGGCCGAACGGGCGGCGCTCCTCGACGAGCTGCGCGCCGCCGCCGGGCTCGCCGGGCGCAGCCGCCGCCTGGGTGACGAGGCCGAGCGGGCCCGCAAGACGGTGACCGCCCGCATCCGCGACACCCTGCGCAAGCTCGACGACCGCCACCCGGCGCTCGCCGCGCACCTGCGGGACACCGTCTCCACCGGCGGCACCTGCCGCTACCTGCCGCCCGAGCCCGTGCCCTGGCACCTCTGACGCTCCCGCACCGTCCGGCCGCGTGACGCGCCTCGAAACGGCGACGGGCGCCGCCACCGGTGGGTGGCGACGCCCGAGGGCCCGGCCGCGGTCAGCGGCGGTTGTAGCGGTACATGGTGAGCGTGCCGAAGACGACCACGAACCCGGCGCTCCACAGCAGCAGCCACATCGTGTTCGTCGGGTCCGACGTGCCGCCCATCGCCGCGCGGACCGCCGCCACCAGGTGCGTGATCGGGTTGAGCTTCACGAACGCCTGGAGCCAGCCCGGCATGGTCGACGGGTCGACGAACACGTTGCTGAGGAAGGTCAGCGGGAAGAGCACCATCATGCTCACCCCCATCACCGACTTCTCGCTGCGCAGCACCAGGCCGAAGAACGTCCAGACCCAGGAGAACGCGAACGAGAAGACCACCAGCAGGCCGATGCCGGCGGCCACGCCGACCAGGCCGCCGTCGGGCCGGAAGCCGAGCACCAGGCCGACGCTGAGGATCACCACGGCCGCCAGCACGTACCGCAGCACGTCGCCGAAGATCATGCCGACGAGGGCGGCGGGCCGCCAGACCGGCAGCGTCCGGAAGCGGTCGAAGATGCCCTTCTCGATGTCGGTGTTGAGGCCGACCCCGGTGTACATGGTGATCATCACGACGCTGGTGACCATGATGCCGGGAAGGAAGAACTGCAGGTAGTCACGGGGGCTGTCGGCGAGCGCGCCGCCGAACAGGTACGTGAACATCAGCACCATGATGATCGGGAACGCCGTCACGTCGAAGAGCTGCTCCGGCACGTGCTTGATCTTCAGCAGCGCGCGCCAGCCGAAGGTCAGCGACGCCCCCAGGGCGCTGGGCCTCGGCGGCCGCTCGCCGGGGGCGAGGACGGTCGCCAGCGCCTCGGCGGACGGTACGTAGACGGACGGCGCGCGGCCGGTCGTGGTCGCGGTGTCGCTCATCGGGCTGCCTCCAGCTGCTCGTCCCGCTCGTCGGCCGGGACGGCGGGGTGGTCGGTCAGGGCCAGGAAGACCTCGTCCAGGCTGGGCTGGCCGAGGGAGAAGTCGTCGACGACGATGCCGGCGCGGGACAGGTCGGCCAGCGCGCGGGCGGCCTGCTCGCTGGCCGCCAGGTCGCTGCCCTCCCCGCCGACGCGGGCGGTGAGCGCCAACGGGTCGGCTTCGAGCTGCACGGGCACGCCGAGGGCCGCCTGGAGCACCTTCTCCGCGTCCGGCCGCTGTGCCGCGTCGCGCAGTCGCAGGTGGACGGTGCCGGAGCCGACCGACGACTTCAGCTCGCCCGGGGTGCCCTCGGCGATCACGCGCCCGTGGTCGACCACCGCGATCCGGCCGGCGAGCTGGTCCGCCTCGTCCAGGTACTGCGTGGTCAGCAGCACGGTCGTGCCGTGCGCCACCACCGCCCGGACGATCTCCCACACCTGGTTGCGGCTGCGCGGGTCGAGGCCGGTCGTGGGCTCGTCGAGGAAGAGCAGGTCGGGCGTGTTGAGGATGCTCGCCGCGATGTCGATGCGCCGACGCATGCCGCCGGAGTACTTCTTCACCTGGCGGGTGCCCGCCTCGGTCAGGCCGAACGCGGTGAGCAGCTGGTCCGCCCGCTCCCGGGCGGCCGCCTTGCGCAGCCCGAGGAGCCGGCCCAGCAGCACCAGGTTCTCGATGCCGGTCAGGTCCTCGTCGATCGAGGCGTACTGGCCGGTGAGGCTGACGCGGGAACGGACCTTGTCGGCCTCGGCCACCACGTCGTGCCCGAAGACCCGTGCCCGGCCGCCGTCGGGGCGCAGCAGCGTCGCCAGCACCCGTACGGCGGTGGTCTTGCCGGCCCCGTTCGGCCCGAGCAGGCCGTAGACGGTGCCGGCCGGCACCTGGAGATCCATCCCGGCCAGCGCCCGGGTTTCCCCGAACGACCGGGTCAGGCCCTCGGCCTCGATGGCCAGGCCGGTCGTGCGCTTACTCATGATCCGTACCTTCCTTCTCGTTCACGAGACGTAGGGGCGCGCGGCGCGGGCGTCGCGCAACGCCAGTCCCCACCAGGCGAGCTGGTCGAGGAGGACCCGGGCGTCCTGGCACAGCTGGTCGGCGTGCCGCGGCGACGGCTCGCCGTCGAGCAGGTCGACGCCGACGACGTCGCGCACGGTCGTGGCGTGCAGCGCGGTGAACACCGTGCGCAGCTGGTCGACCGCGTGCAGGCCGGTCGAGCGGCAGCCGTACGCCACGAAGCCGACCGGCTTGGCCTGCCACTCGTCGTACGCGTAGTCGATCGCCTGTTTCAACGAGGCCGGGAAGCTGTGGTTGTACTCGGGGGTGACCACCGCGTACGCCTCCGCCCGCCCCACCTCGCGCGCGAACGACCGGATCGTCTCGGTCGGCTCCGCGGGGTAGCTGGCGGGGAAGTCGTAGTCGGCGAGGTCGAGCACGGTGACCGCCAGGTCGTCCCGGCGGGTGGCCTGCTCGACGAACCAGCGGGCGACCTTCTCGCCCGCCCGGCCCTCCCGGGTGCTGCCGATGATGACGGCGAGCCGTAGTGGTGTCATGCGTCCCCCTCCCGGCCTCGTTCGGGTCCCTTCACCCCTACGGCGCGAGAAGGCGGCCGGCGCTCCGCTAGACGGGAACTAGCGGAGCGGCGGGCGCGCGGGGCAGCGTGTCGCCGCCGTTCGCCGCGGGGATGTCGGTGGAGTCCGCTCTAATGGCCGGTGACGAGGGGGTGACAGGTGCGCATCGCGCCGTGGAGCGAGGACGATCTCGACCTGCTGCGGCGGCTCAACGCGCCGGAGATCCGCGCCCACACCGGCGGGCCGGAGACCGACGCGCAGGTGCTGGCCCGGCACGAGCGCTACGTGCGGTTCGGCGACACCGGCCAGGGCTGCATGTTCACGGTGGTGCTGCCCGGCGGGGTGAAGGCCGGCAGCGTCGGCTACTGGGAGCGCGAGTGGCGTGACGAGCAGGTCTACGAGTTGGGCTGGGCGGTGCTGCCCGAGCACCAGGGCCGGGGGCTGGCCACCGAGGCGGTGCGGGCCGTGTTGGCCGTGGCACGCGACCGGCGTACGCACCGCTGGGCGCACGCGTACCCGTCGGTGGACAACCCGGCGTCGAACGCGGTGTGCCGCAAGGCCGGCTTCACCCTGCTCGGCGAGACCGAGTTCGAGTACCCGCCGGGGCACCTGATGCGCTCCAACGACTGGCGCCTCGACCTGTCGGCGCGCCGCCCCGCCCCGCCGCGCCGCGACCGGTCCAGCGGCCAACTTCCGTGATGTAGTGGCCTCCGGGCCGGCCGGAGGCCACTACATCCCTGATCGTGCGCGGGTTCACGGCGTGGCGAACGACCTCGCCCTCACCAGGGCAGGACGCCGTACCCGCCTCCGCCGTCCGCGAGGTGGCCCCACAGCGTCCCGGTCGGGCCGTCCGGGGGCAGCGTCGCCAGGTGCACGCTGACCTCGGCGCCCTGGGCGGGGCTGCGGAAGCCGCTGCGGCCGTTCAGGTCCGTGGCGCAGTAACCCGGGTTCGCCGCGTTCACCTTGATCGGGGTGTCCCGCAGCTCCTTGGCGTACATGGCGGTGACCATGTTCAGCGCGGCCTTCGACGAGGGGTACGGGACCGAGGTCAGGCTCCAGATGAAGCTGTCCGGGTCGCTGATCGTGGCGATCGAGCCGACCTCGCTGGACACGTTCACGATCCGGGCCGCGGGCGCCCGGCGCAGTAGCGGCAGGAGCGCGTTCGTGACGGCGACGACCCCGAAGACGTTCGTCTCGAACACCCGGCGCAGCGTGGCCACGGTCGTCTCGCTGGGCAGCGCCCGCTCGCCGTCGCCGAGCACGATGCCGGCGTTGTTGACCAGCACGTCGAGGTGGCCGTACTCCTCCTCGACGAGCTTCGCGGCGGTCGCCACCGACCCGGCGTCGGTCACGTCCAGCGGCACGAAGCGGGCGTCCGCGCCGCCGTCGCGCAGCGCGGCCTCGGCCGCCCGGCCCCGCGCGGCGTCCCGCGCGCCGACCAGGACGGTCATGCCGCGCGCCCCCAGCTGCGCGGCGGTGGCGAAGCCGATTCCCTTGTTGGCCCCGGTCACCAGGGCGATCATGTTCGTCGTCATGCCCTCGACGCTGCCCGGGCACGCGGGGAGACGGGAGAGACCGGGCGAGGCTGGTACCGGCGGTACCACCCTCGCCCGCCACGGTTGGGGCAGGCTGGTGGCATGACGAGCACCGGGCTGCGCCGCGACGAACTGGCGGCCTTCCTCCGCACCCGCCGCGCACGGCTGCGTCCCGCCGAGGTCGGCCTCCCCGAGGGCGTACGCCGACGGACGCCCGGCCTGCGCCGGCAGGAGGTGGCGCAGCTCGCGGGCATGTCGGTCGACTACTACGTACGCCTCGAACAGGGCCGCGGCCCGCACCCGTCCCGGCAGGTGCTCGCCGCGCTGGCCCGGGCGCTGCTGCTCACCCGCGACGAGCGGGAGTACCTGTTCCGCGTGGCGGGGGAGAGCCCGCCGCCGTCGGCGGGGCCGAGCCGCGAGGTCGGCCCCGGCCTGCAACACCTCGTCGACGCCATGACGGAGACCCCGGCGTACCTGGTGGACGCCTGCTACCAGGTGCTCGCGTGGAACCGGATGGCCACCTACTTCATCGGCGACCTGTCGACGGTGCCGCCGGAGGACCGCAACATGATCCGCTGGTCGTTCCGCCGGCCCGCCGAGGACGCCCAGTGGACCGACGAGGAGCTGCTGCGGTTCCTCCGCAGCTCGGTCGCGGACCTGCGCGCCTCCTACGGTCGCTACCCGAACGACCCGGGCCTCCGGCAGCTGGTCACCGAACTCCTCGGCACCTCGTCCCGGTTCGCGCAGCTCTGGGCCGAGCACGACGTGGGCGAACGCCACCCGATCGTCAAGCGGGTCGCGCACCCGGGGCTGGGGCCGCTGGAGTTCGAGTGCCGGGTGCTGCACGTCCCGGAGGGCGACCAGCGCCTCATCGTCTACGTCCCCGAACCCGGTTCGCCCACGCACGCGGCGTTCCGCGGCCTCGCCGAGCGCGTGTCGTCCTGACGGCGGCCCGCCCGCCCCGGTTCAGGCGGCCTCGCGCAGGGCGGCCTCCGCCAGCGGGGCGATCTTCGTGAGCAGCGCGGTGCCGGCCGCCAGGTCGCCGTTGCCCGCCGAGACGTCCACCTCCAGCACGAAGTTGCCGCGGGTCAGGAAGAGCGTGCACTGGTGCCGGACCGACTCGCCCTTCAGCCGCTCACAGAAGGTGATCACGTCCGGCCCGTTGGGCACCGGTGCGGGCGAGGGCTTCACGATGGTCGAGGTGCGTCCGTCGCTCGGCACCTCGTACTGCTTGCACGTCTTCAGCACGGACCGCAGCTCGTCGGCGAGCTTGCGCCCCGGCACCGTGAGGTAGCCGACCACGTACTGCCGGATCCACACCGTCTCGCCGTCCCAGACCCGCTCCCGGTAGGCGGTGCGCTTACGGTCCGAGGGCAGGCTGTCCCGGCAGAGCGAGATCAACTTCCACGCCTCGGTGTTCTCCTCCGTGTACGCCGCCGTCTCCGGGTGGAAGTCCGCGTCCAGCTCCAGCATCGCCTCGGCGACGCGCGTACGCGCCTCCGCGGTGGACGTCGGCGCCGGCCGTGGCGGCGGCGGTGTCGGGGACACCGAGGCCGGAGCGGACCAGACGGGCGCCTCGGCGGCCGCGCCCGAGCCACAGGCCGCGGGCGTGAGGAGCAGCAACGACAGTACGGCCAGCGTGGCACGGCGGGGCGACATCAGCGGGGACTGGTCCTTTCGTACGCGACGACGGGGACCCGCCGCGCGGGTCCCCGTCCAACTGCGTCTCCGCTGGCGAAAGCGTTACGCCGGCACGTAGTCGAAGGTGTCCGGGTGGGCGCCCTGCCGACCGGCCTCGCCCCGGTCCAGCGACGTGATCCGCTCCATGGCGGCGTCGTCCAGCTCGAAGTCGAAGATCTGGAAGTTCTCCTCGATCCGGGACGGGGTCGTCGACTTCGGGAAGATGATGTCGCCGCGCTGCACGTGCCAGCGGAGCACGACCTGGGCGGGCGTCCGGCCGGTCTGCTCCGCGATGTCGGTGACCGTCGGGTCACCCAGCACGTTGCCCTGGGCGATCGGCGACCACGCCTCGGTGAGGATGTTGTGCTTACGGCCGTACTCCCGCACCTCCTCGTTGCCGAAGTACGGGTGCACCTCGATCTGGTTCACCGCCGGCACGATCTCCGCCTCGGCGGCGAGCCGCTCCAGATGCGGCACCTGGAAGTTCGACACACCGATCGAGCGGGCCCGCCCGTCGCGCTGGAACTCCTCCAGCACCTTCCAGGTCGACACGAAGTCGCCGTCGTAGAGCGTCGGCAGCGGCCAGTGGATCAGGAACAGGTCGATGTAGTCCATGCCGAGGGCGGCGAGGGTCGCGTCGAACGCCCGGCGGGCGTCGTCCGGCCGGTGGGCCGCGTTGCTCAGCTTGCTGGTCACGAAGACCTCGCCGCGGTCGATCCCCGAGGCGCGGATCGCCTCGCCGACCTCGGCCTCGTTGCCGTACATCTCCGCGGTGTCGATGTGCCGGTAACCGACCTCCAGCGCCTTCCCGACCGCCCGCGCGGTGTCCTTCGGCGCGATCTGGAAGACCCCGAAGCCGAGCTGGGGGATCGTGTTGCCGTCGTTCAGGCTGATGGTGGGAATCGTGTTCGCCACTGCGGCTCCTTCGCGCGTCGTCGGGCGTCCGGGAGGTGGCGCCTCGACGCGCCGGAGGACCCGGACCTGCCAATTCATTGCCATACCCGGCCAGGCCGCCGCTTCACCCGGTGGCCCGAACGTGATCTCGACCACCGGCCGGTCCGGCGCTCAGCCGGCGGCGTCGAACAGCACCGGCCACGGCCGGCGGGCCGGGTCCGGAGCCGGCCCGGGCCGGGCCGGCTCCGCGTCCGCCAGCACGTCCGCGGCGAGCTGGGCGAACATGGCGGCGGCCGGATGCGCCGAGTGCGCGGGCCAGGCCGCCGAGGTGCGCTTCACGAGGGCGGCGCCGGCGACGGGCCGCCAGGCGATCCGGGGCTCGCGCCGGGCCGTCGCGGCCGGCTCGACGGCCACCCCGCCGCCGGCCAGCACCAGCCCGAAGAGGAACTCCGGGTTGCGCGCCGGCCGCACCCGCCCCGGGCGGAAGCCGTGCCGCCGGCACACGTCGAGCAGGTGGTCGTGCCAGCCGGGTGCGGTGGCCCGCGGGGCGGTCACCAGGTCCAGACCGTCGAGCGCCGCCAGCTCCACCTCGCGGGCGCGGGCCAGCGGCGAGGTCCGCGGCAGCAGGACACCCAGGGGTACGTCGACCGGGGTGCCGAAGCGCAGGCCGTCCGCCTCGACGGGGTGGTGCACGAGTCCCACGTCGAGCCGGCGCTCGGTGAGCATCCGGACCTGCTCGGCGCTGGTCAGCTCGTGCAGCTCGACGTCGAGCCCGGGCGCCCGGTCGCCGAGTCGGTCGAGCAGCGCCCGCAGCGTCACGGCCGGTGTCTCCGGCGGCACCCCCGCCCGCAGGACGCCCAGCGCACCCGCCCGCACCTGGTGCATGAGGTTGCGCAGCCGCCCCTCACCGGCCAGCAGCTCCTCGGCCTCGCCGAGCAGGAGTTCACCGGCGGTCGTGAGGCGCACCTGCCGGCGGGACCGGTCGAAGAGCTCGACCGCCAACTCCCGTTCCAGCCGCTGGATGGACTGGCTCAGCGGGGGCTGCGCCATGCCGAGCAGCTCGGCCGCCCGCCCGAAGTGCAGCTCGCGGGCGACCACCACGAAGTGCCGCAGGTGCCGGAGCAGGTCCACGCGCCGGACCCTACGCCAGCGCCGGGAGCGGGCGGATACCGTGCCCGGGTGGCAGTGACGAGGGCGATCGACGGCATCTTCGGCCGGGTGGGCGTGACCGCCAACCTGCACGTGGTGGACATCGACGCGGACGGGGCGGACGAAGGCCGGGCGGTCGCCGTGCGGGCCGACGAGCAGGTGGTGATCGCCTCCATCTTCAAGATCCTGCTGGTGCTGGAGTTCGCGCGACAGGTCGTCGAGGGGCAGCTCGACCCCGCCGAGCGGGTCCTGGTGACGGCCGACGACCGCCTTGGCGGCTGGGGGCTGGCGGGCTGCGCCGACGACGCCGAGGTGTCGCTGCGCGACCTCGCGTACTTCGCCATGTCGGTGAGTGACAACACGGCCGCCGACCTGCTGCTGCGCCGGGTCGGCGCGGACGTGCTGCCGATGCTCGCCGCCGAGCTGGGCCTCGCCCGTACGCGGATCGTGGGTGGGCCCCGGCAGCTCGTCGAGATGATGCTCGCCGACGTCGGGGCGCGGACGGAGGCGGACTTCGCCCGGATCTTCCCGACCCTGACCGCCGACCAGGTCCGCGCCATGCGGGTGTTCGACCCGCAGCGGACCACCTCCAGCATGGCCCGGGACATCACCCGGCTGCTCGCCCTGATCTGGCGCGACGAGGCCGGCCCGGCGCAGGCGTGCGCCATGGTCCGCGAGTGGATGTCCCGGCAGCTCTTCTGGACCCGCCTGGCCGCCGCCTTCCCGCCCGGCGTCCGGGTGGCCGGCAAGACGGGCACCCTGCCCGGTCTGCACCTGGAGGCGGGGGTGGCCGAGTACCCCGACGGCGGCCGGTACGCCATCGCCGTCTTCGCCCGCACCGAGCAGCTCGCCACCCGGCGCATCGACGTCGACCTGGCCATGGGCGAGGCGGCCCGGACGGCCGTCGAGGCGCTGCGCGGCGGATGAATTTCCGCGGCCCGGCGTGCCCGTGGCGGCCCGCCTGAGCAGCACCGATATCCGGGAGCATATCGAGGGTTCCGCTGTTCGATCTTGGACGTGGCGCCGCTGGCGCTGGTTGGCTTCGCGGCGACCGATCGTCCAGTACGACAGGGAGCAGATGCGCATGTCCACTCTCGACCGCCGCCGGTTCCTCCGCGACGCCGCCACCACCACGGCAGGGGTGGTCGCCGCCGGCGGCCTCGCCTCCACCGCGCTCGGCACCCCGGCGCAGGCCGTCCCGGCGGCCGGGCCGGCGCGTGCGACCACCCGTCGCGCCGGCCGGGCCAGCTTCCGCTGGTGGGGGACCGCCGGTTGGCGTGTCGACATCGGGAACCGGACGGTCCTCGTCGACCCGTTCCTCAGCCGCATCGACACCGGCCTGTTCCGTGGCGCGTTCGACACGGCCAAGTCGCTGGAGGTCGACACCGGGGTCGTCGACCGGTACGTCGACCGGGCCGAGACGGTGCTGGTGACGCACACCCACTGGGACCACTTCATGGACGTGCCGTACATCGCCGGCCGTACGGGGGCGCGGGTGTTCGGCACGCTGACCGCGTACCACCTCGGGCTCGCGTACCGGGTGCCGTCCGGGCAGCTCAGCGCGGTCAAGGGCGGGGAGGTGCTCGACTTCGGCGACTACACCGTCGAGGTGGTCGCCTCGCTGCACAGCCGCAACCCGTCGTACTCCGTGGCGTTCCCCGGTGTGCGGGTGAGCCCGCCGCCGAAGCCGGCCACGATCGCCGACCTGCCCGAGGGCGACACGCTCAACTACGTGCTCCGGGTCGCCGGCGGCCCGTCCGTGTTCTTCATGGGCGCCAGCGACTTCGTGGCGCGCAACCTGATCGGGATCGCGCCGGACGTGGCCATGGTGGCGCTGAACAGCACCACGGTCACGGCCGACTACGTGCCCCGGCTCATGGCGGCGCTGGACTACCCGAAGGTCGTGGTGCCCGTGCACTTCGACAACTTCGAGACCGAGTTGCGCAACCCGCCCACCGTCGCGGACGACGACCGCAAGCGCCTCGACCAGTTGATCGCCGCCGTGCGCGCGTCGTCACCCCGCAGCCGGGTGGTCGTGCCCGAGTACCACACGGCGTACCACTTCTGATCCCGGACGCCCGCCTGATCCCCGCCGGGCTTCCGGTGGGGGTCAGGCGGCCGCCATCTCGGCCAGGGTCCGCACCGACTTCCAGTTCCGCGTGGTGGCCACCACGCCGAGCGCCTTCTCCACGTAGGTGTTGGTGAACTTCGACCGGCCGTAGCCGCCGTCGGGGAAGTGCAGGTAGACCTCCCGTCCGGACACGGTGAACGACATGTTCTCGCCGCGGGGCACGCCGAGCGACGCCACCGCGGACCGGTCCGGCGTGCTGCCCAGGAACACGACGAGCAGCCGGGTGGGGTCGCTCTCCCGGTCGGCGTACGGGTTGCCGGCCGTGACCGCGGCCAGCTCCCGGGCGCTGCGCACCAGCACCGGCACGGTCAGCCCCAACTCGTCGGCGATGGCCCGCTCGATGCCGGCCGCCAGGTGATCGGCGTCGCCCGCGTCGCTGGCGAAGACGACGTTGCCGCTCTGCACGTACGTCCGGACGTCCTCGTGGCCGAGCGCGGCGACCAGCCGGCGCAGGTCGGCCATGGCGATGCGGGTGCTGCCGACGTTGACCCCGCGCAGCAGGGCGACATAGCGGTCCATGGCGGCCTCCTCTGTCGTCGGCGCCGCCCGGCGGCGGCACGCACAGCGTAGGCGAGCGCCCTCCGCCGTTGCTTGTACGCTATTACGTAACTTCGTAGTATCGACGCATGGCGGACGTGGAGCAGCGGCTGGCGGCGCTGGAGGCACAGGTGGCGGCCCTCGCGGAGCGGCTGGCCGCCGGCCCGCCCGCCGCCGACGAACAGGGAGCCGCCGAGCCGCCCGGCGGCGTGTTCTGGGCGCTCGACGGGCTCAAGCAGCGCCTGCCGGAGGACGGGCCGGGCGCCGTGCTCTACACCGGGGCGGTCCGCCTCGCCGACCAGCACTACGACTGGCAGTACGGGCTCACCGTCGACGCCGTCCTCGACACCGACTGGACGGAGCTGGCCGCCACCCTGACGGCGCTGGCCCATCCCGTCCGGCTCCGGTTGCTGCGCGAGATCCTCGGCGGCCGCCACGGCACGGCCGA
>Ga0164243_10011032_pt1 | contig 12931 bp, 13 predicted proteins | sample OricompcompostOP_FD_108781 | JGI IMG/M metagenome (GOLD analysis project Ga0164243, IMG submission 108781) | Organic Plus compost microbial communities from Emeryville, California, USA - Original compost - Organic plus compost (OP) | ecosystem: Engineered > Solid waste > Mixed feedstock >...
CCGGCCAGGATGAAAAGGTCATCGCGGTACCCTCACCGCATCTGACGCGCCGCTACGAGATGGTGAACAATTACACCGACCTGCCCGAAATCACGCTGCAGCAGATCCAGCATTTCTTCGAGCACTACAAGGATCTCGAGCCGGGAAAATGGGTCAAGATCGGCGACTGGATGGATGCCGCGGCGGCACGCAAGATGATTTCGGATGCGATAGACCGCGCCGGGAAACAGGCAGCCTGAGGTCTATTCGCTCTCGACGCGGTTGAAGGAGGGGACGGGAACCTCCCCGCTGTCCAAGACGGGCTGGTCGGCGCCGCAGACGAAATCCACCGTCTGCCCGTCGGCGATCCTGCGCGCTTTTTCATTGGCATCCGTGTTTCCTGTAGCCACGACATAGCCAATGGCGCAGCCGTCCCGCTCTGCCATGCCCGCAACCTTCTCCACGACGAGCACCTCGGTCTCCTTTTGCGGATCGTCGGCATCGGAAACGAGCCAGCGATGGATTGTCGCGAGCGGCAGACGAGCCACCCCGTCCGCAAGAATGCGCCACTCTATGCGGGTGCCGGCATGATTGAACGCATCGAAGCTCTCCCATACCAATGCGCCGTCGCCGGCGGGCGGAAAACCGTAGAAGATCGATTCCCGCACGTCATTATATTGCAGAACAATAGGATAGCCGCGCCAGCCGGTGCAGCTCATCGTCCGCCAGTCTCCCTCGCCTTCGGGTGCTGCTTCGAGGACGGCACAATCGCGCTCGGTGTCGAGCTCGGTATATTCGCTGGTGATATCCGCGGCCACGGCCGCGGCCGGCAGAAAGGCAAGCAAGGCAAGAGCAGTGCGCATGAATGATCTCCTCCCGATCAGAAGAGGATAGCGGCTTTTTGTCTTCCGGCCTATCGGCTTGGCAGTGAGCCGAATCACCGTGATGCTAAGTCAGCCATCATGCGAAGGAGCTGCTCGGGATCTCCCTGGACAAAGACCGTCTTGAGGCGTGACGTATGGCCTGAAACGACCGACAGGCTGCTGGCAGGCACGCCGATCCTGTCGGCAAGAAGACTTGTCAGCGCCTTATTGGCCTTGCCATCTTCGGGAATGGCACGCACCCGCGCCTTCAGATGCAGCCGACCGTCGCCGGTTTCGCCAACGCCGTCCAACGCATCCTTCGAGGATTTTGGCGTCAGGCGAATGAAGACGGCGACGCCGTCTCCCTCGACACGCAGATAGGCAGGCGGCTTTGCCTTCAAAGGATCGCAGGCGCCACGGTGGTGATCAGGAACTGCCGGATGAAGAAGATGATGAGAAGCAGGATGATGGGCGAGATGTCGATGCCGCCAAGATCGGGAAGGAGGTTGCGGATCGGTCTCAACGCTGGCTCGGTTATGCGGAACAGCGCGTTTCCGATCATTCCTACGAACTGATTGCGCGGATTGACGACATTGAAGGCATAGAGCCAGGAAAAGATCGCCGAGAGGATGATGATCCACCAGAAGATGTCGAGCGCAAGGACGATGGTCTGGATAAGCGCTAGCATGCCGTTCTCCAAATAGGTTTCGCGACATGTAGCCACTGGCGGCGCGGCATGCAACTCGCGGCTTGACAGTCCGCGGACCCGAGACCTAAATGCGGCCCGATCCGGCGAAACGGGGCTGTAGCTCAGTTGGGAGAGCGCATCGTTCGCAATGATGAGGTCAGGGGTTCGATTCCCCTCAGCTCCACCAAGTCGCCGCCTTCCATATGATCTCGTCCCGCGCTTCCCTGCTTCGACCTGGCCGACCGACTGCATGACGACCAGCCGGGCAACGGATTTCACAGGGATTTGAACCCTTCGTGGAGAGAAACAGCATCCCATGAAGTTGTATCGGCCGGACGGCGCGCCCATCTGACGCCCGGGCGGCAATCAGCCTTTGGGACAGAGTTCACATACTGTTGCAGTGCAATAGAGGCTTGGCAGTCTTATTGTGCGCTGCAATATTAACCGACCGGATGGAATTTAGCCCGATACTTTCCTGATTTTCACGGATTTCTCATGCGCCCGATATCTGCATCGATCAAATTTGCCTTCGCAATAGCCCTTCTGGCCATCGCCTCCGCCTGCAGCGAAGCCGACAGCGCCGCCGAAGCACCGGCCCAGATGCCCCCGCCGGCCGTCAGCGTCGTAGAGCTGAAGGCGGAACGCATACCCATCCTCAACGAGCTTCCCGGGCGCGTCGCTCCCACGCGCATCGCCGAGGTGCGACCGCGCATTTCCGGCATCGTAGTGGAGCGCGTCTTCGAGCAAGGCAGCCTCGTCGAAGAGGGCGATGTGCTCTATCGCATCGATCCGCAGCCCTTCCGCGTCCAGGTGGAGAGCGCCGAGGCCACCCTCGAGCGGGCCAAGGCTTCGCAGCTCCAGGCGCGGCAGCTTGCCGAACGGCAGGAGAAGCTGAGCGACCGCAACATTGTCAGCCAGCAGCAGAGGGACGACGCCATCGCTGCGCTCGCCCAGGCAAATGCCGATGTGGCCATTGCCGAAGCCGGTCTCGCCGCCGCGCGGCTCGATCTCGACTACGCGAATGTAAAGGCGCCGATCTCCGGCAGAATCGGCCGCGCATTGATTACCGAAGGAGCGCTGGTCAATCCCAACAATGCCGAGAGCCTGGCGACCATCCAGCAGCTCGACCCGATCTATGTCGACTTCACCCAGCCGGTGAATGAAATGCTGCGCCTGAAAAAGGCGCTGGAATCGGGAAAGCTTGCGCAGGCCGGCGAAGGTGCCGCGCGCGTACGTCTGAAATATGACGACGGCAGCGAATATGAACATGCGGGCAAGCTGCTCTTCCAGGAAGCTGCCGTTGACGCCACGACAGGCCAGGTGACCTTGCGGGCTGAGTTCCCCAATCCTGACGGCGATCTCCTGCCGGGCATGTATATGCGTGTCCTGATCGAGCAGGGCGTGCAGCAGCAGGCCATTGCCGTGCCCAAGCAGGCCATCCAGCGTGACGCCACCGGACAGGCGCAGGTCTATACGGTCAATGGAGAGGGCATTGCCGAGATGACCGTGGTAACCGTTGGCAGAGCGATAGGCGACCGTTGGCTGATCGAAAACGGCCTGGAGCCTGGACAGAAGATCGTCGTCGAAGGTTTCCAGAAGATCCGGCCGGGAGCACAGGTGATCGCGGAAGAATGGAAGCCCCAGAACCGGCAGCTTTCATCGGCTGGCACCAACGAGCCTGAAAACCGGAAGCTCGCAAAGGCCGAAACCGTAAGATAAGAGGCGCCCCGATGGCCCAGTTCTTCATTGGCCGCCCCGTTTTTGCGTGGGTGGTCGCCATCTTCATCGTTCTTGCGGGCCTGCTCGCCATCCCGCAATTGCCCGTGTCGCAATATCCGAATGTCGCGCCGCCGCAGATCTCGATCTCCACCAACTATCCGGGCGCCGCACCCGAGGATATCTATCGCAGCGTCACGCGGCCCATCGAGGACGAACTGAACAGCGTCGAAAACCTGCTCTATTTCGAATCAACCTCGGATACTTCGGGACGGGTTTCGATCACCGCGACCTTCGAGCCGGGCACGGATTCGAGCCAGGCTGCAATCGACGTGCAGAACGCAATCCGCCGCGTCGAGGCACGGCTGCCGCAGGTGGTGGCCCAGCAGGGCCTGCAGATCGAGGATTCAAGCAGCAGCTTCCTCATGGTCGTTGCCCTCATCTCGACCGACGGCAGAATGGGCGTGGTCGAGCTCGGCGATTACATCAACCGCAATATTGCCGGGGAGATCCGGCGCATCAACGGCGTCGGGCGGGCGCAGATCTTCGCCAGCCAGCGGGCCATGCGCGTCTGGGTCGATCCCGACAAGATGGTCGGGTTCAATCTGACAACCGCCGACATCACTGCCGCCATCGGCTCGCAGAACGCACAGGTGGCGGCGGGCCGCATCGGCGCGCAGCCCAACCCGATAACGCAGCAGATTTCAGCGACGGTGCTCGTCAAGGGGCAATTGACGACGCCCGAAGAATTCGGAGCGATCGTGCTTCGCGCCAACCCGGATGGCTCCTCGGTTCGCTTGCGTGACGTGGCGCGCGTGGAACTTGGTGCGGAAAGCTACAACTTCTCCACCCGCATCAATGGCCAGCCCGGCGCGGCCATCGGCGTCCAGCTTGCCTCCTCCGGCAACGCCATGGCGACATCGCAGGCCGTGCGGGACAAGGTGGCGGAACTTGCCCGGTACTTCCCCGAAGGGGTGGAATATGTCATCCCCTATGACACCTCTCCTTTCGTGGCGGTCTCCATCGAGAAGGTGATCCATACGCTGCTTGAGGCGATGGTGCTCGTCTTTCTTGTCATGTTCCTGTTCCTGCAGAGCTTCCGCTACACGGTCATACCGACTCTGGTCGTGCCGGTGGCGCTGCTCGGGACCTGCGCGGTTATGCTGGCGACGGGCTTTTCCATCAATGTGCTCACCATGTTCGCCATGGTCCTCGCCATCGGCATTCTCGTCGATGACGCGATCGTGGTGGTGGAGAATGTCGAGCGCATCATGGCCGAGGAAGGCCTGCCGCCGGCCGAGGCGACACGCAAGGCCATGAAGCAGATCAGCGGCGCCATCATCGGCATCACCTTGGTGCTGACGGCGGTGTTCGTGCCGATGGCCTTCTTCCCGGGTGCGGTCGGCGTCATTTACCAGCAGTTCTCGCTGACGATGGTCGTTTCGATCCTCTTTTCGGGCATGCTTGCGCTTTCGCTGACACCGGCCCTGTGCGCAACCTTCCTGAAGCCGGTCAGGCAAGGGCACCACGAGAAAAAGGGCTTTTTCGGCTGGTTCAACCGGAATTTTGACAAGACCACCCGTAGCTATTCGTCCGGCGTGAACTGGATCCTGAAGCGCACCGGCCGCTGGATGGTTATCTATCTTGCCTTGCTGGTCGGCCTCGGCTGGGCATTTCTCCAGTTGCCGACATCGTTCCTTCCAAACGAGGACCAAGGCTTCATCATCGTCGACATGCAGACGCCGTCCGAAGCCAGCAGCAACCGTACCCTGGAGGTCATCAAGCAGGCCGAGGCCTTCTTTTCCAGTGAAGAGGCCGTCGACCAGACGGTCATGATCCGAGGTTTCAGCTTCGCGGGAGCGGGCGACAATGCCGGTCTGGCCTTCATAACCCTCGATGACTGGGACGAACGCGATGCCGAAAATTCGGCCGAGGCTATCGCCCAGCGTGCCAATGGAGCGCTTTCGCAGATCAGGGATGCGATTGCCTTCGCGCTTTCGCCGCCGCCGATCCAGGGCCTCGGCACGACCAATGGCTTCACCTTCCGGCTCCAGGACCGCGCGGCTCTTGGCCAGGCCGCGATGAAGGAAGCCGGCGACCGGCTGCTCGCGGCCGCCGCACAAAGCCCGGTACTCACCGGCCTGCGCGTCGAAGGCATGCCGGAAGCGGCGCAGCTCAATCTGCTGATCGACCGCGAAAAGGCGAACACGTTCGGAGTCACTTTCGCCGAGATCAATTCCACGATCTCGGCCAATCTCGGCTCCAGCTACATCAACGACTTCCCCAATGCTGGCCGCATGCAGCGCGTCACCGTGCAGGCGGATCAGGGCCACAGAATGCAGGCGGAGGATCTGCTGAGCCTCAATGTGCGCAACAGCAATGGCGGCATGGTGCCGCTGTCGGCTCTGGCGAGCGTCGAATGGACGAAGGGTTCGGCGCAGGTCGTCGGCTATAACGGCTACCCGTCGCTGCGCATAAGCGGCAACGCGGCACCCGGCTATTCATCCGGCGCAGCCATCCAGGAAATGCAGCGGCTGGCCTCGGAACTCGCCGACGGCTTCGGTTATGAATGGACCGGCCAATCCCTGCAGGAGATCCAGTCCGGCTCTCAGGCGCCTTTCCTGATAGGCCTGACCGTCATCTTCGTGTTCCTGCTCCTGGCAGCACTTTATGAAAGCTGGTCCATTCCCCTTGCGGTCATGCTGGTGGTCCCTCTCGGCGTTATCGGCGCGGTGCTTGCCGTCATGCTGCGGGACATGCCGAACGATGTCTATTTCAAGGTGGGGCTCATCACGATCATCGGACTTTCGGCCAAGAACGCGATCCTGATCATCGAATTCGCGAAAGACCTGCGGGCGGAGGGCAAATCCCTGCTCGAAGCCACGATAGAGGCGGCGAGACTGCGCTTCCGGCCGATCCTCATGACGTCGCTGGCCTTCACGCTCGGTGTCGTCCCTCTGGCGATCGCCACGGGCGCCAGTGCGGCCAGTCAGAATGCCATCGGTACCGGCGTCCTCGGCGGCATGATCTCGGCGACGGTCCTGGCGATCTTCTTCGTCCCGGTCTTTTTCGTCGTCGTCATGAGGCTCTTCGGCAAAGACAAGGCGGCGACGACGGAGAAACCGGCCGCGGCAGTGGTCCAGGAACCTGCCGAATAGCGAGAACTGCCGCCCCGTGCACCGGAGCGGCGTTCTCTGTCACAGCAGGAACCAGCGGATAACGAGTCCGACCAGGGCAACCGCACCTACGCCCGCCGCCCAAAGGGCCACGAACCACAGGATCCGCAGCCACAAAGGCCCCGGCGCGTCGGGCATCAATGATATCCTTCGTGACCGACCTTGCCGCGGAAGATCCAGTAGGAATAGCTGGTATAGGCAAGAATGATCGGGACCAGGATTCCGGCGCCGACCAGCATGAAGATCAGGCTGGCTTCAGGTGCAGCCGCGTCGTGTATGGTGACCGCTCCTGGCACGATATCCGGAAAGATGCTGATGCCGAGGCCAACCATGCTGAGAGCGAAAAGGCCAAGGGCCAGCAGGAAAGGCAGTCTTTCGTAGCGGCGTTGCAGGCTGAAGAAGAAGGCTGCCGACGCTATTGCCACCAGCAGCGGCACCTGTGCCGTGAACAGGACGCTCGGCCAGGCAAACCAGCGCTGGTAATAGGCCTCCTCCAGCCACGGCGTCACGGCGCTGACCAGCGCCACGCAGGCGATGGTGCCGATGCCGGCAAGCCGCGCAAAGCGGAAGGCATGATCCTGCAAGGAGCCCTCCGTCTTCATGATCAGCCAGGTTGCGCCGAGCAGAGCATAGCCGATCACCAAGCTTACGCCAGTGAGCAAGCTGAAGGGCGACAGCCATTCCCACCAGCCGCCGGCATATTCCCTTCCCTCCACGGTGATACCCTGCAGCAGCGCACCGAGCGTTATGCCCTGCGCGAGGGCGGCCACAATCGAGCCGCCGGCAAAGGACAGATCCCAGAACCTCTGATGGCCGGGATCGCGCCAGCGGAATTCGAAGGCGACGCCACGGAAGACGAGCGCCAGCAGCATGGCGATGATGGGCGCGTAGAGCGCCGGCATGACGATCGCATAAGCCAGAGGAAAGGCGGCCATCAGCCCGCCGCCACCGAGTACCAGCCAGGTCTCGTTGCCGTCCCAGACGGGAGCCACGGAATTCATCGCATTGTCGCGCTCGCGGCCTCTTTCGAACATGGGGAACAATATGCCGATGCCGAGATCGAATCCGTCAAGAACGACATAGGCGAACACGGCGAAAGCAAGAATGAAGGCCCACAGGGTCGGCAGGTCAAGGAAATCCATGGCTAATTCCCTTCCGCGCTTGTGCCGAGCGTCCGATCCGGATCGACGGCCGATGCCGGCGTGATTCCGGCCGTGCGGATCAGTGCGCCTTCTCCGTCAAGCTCCGATTCGGCGGCCGCCGGCGCATGGGACATCAGCCGCAATATGTACCAGGCGCCCACCGAAAAGACGGCGAAATAGACGATGATGAAGGCCACCAGCGATGTTGCGACCGCCGGCGCGTCGAGCGGCGAAGCGGACTGCGTCGTCCGCAAGAGGCCGTAGACGGTGTATGGTTGCCGGCCGACCTCCGTCGTCACCCAGCCGGCGACAACCGCGACGAAGCCAGCCGGACCCATGACAAGCGCGAAACGATGCAGGTTCGTCCAGTCATAGAGCCTGCCCCGCCAGCGGGCGAGAAGGGCAACGCCTCCGAGGGCCAGCATCAACAGGCCAAGGCCGACCATGATCCGGAAAGACCAGAACACGACCGCCACCGGCGGCCAGTCTTCCCTGGGAACCGTCTCCAGCCCCTCCATCGGGGCGGTGAGGCTGTGGCGCAGGATAAGCGAACCGGCATGCGGTATGGCGATCGGATAGTGAACAGTCGCCGCCTCCCGGTCGGGCAATCCGAAGAGATAGAGCGGCGCGCCTTCCGGATGGCTTTCGAAATGGCCTTCGACAGCCATGATCTTGGTCGGCTGATGTTCGAGCGTGTTGAGCCCATGCAGATCGCCGGCGACGATCTGTATGGGGGCGGTGACGATCACCATTCCCATGGCCATGGAAAACATCACCCGCGCGCCCTCATTGCTCCGGTCGCGCAGGAGATGCCAGGCCCCCACGGCGCCAACCACGAGAGCCGTGGTGAGATAGGCGCCGAGCACCGTGTGGACGAGACGGTAGGGGAAGGACGGGTTGAAGATGATCTGCCACCAGTCCTCTGGAACGAACTGCCCCGCCTCGTTGGTCGAATAGCCGACCGGCGTCTGCATCCAGGAATTGGCCGACAGGATCCAGAAAGCGGAAAAGAGCGTCCCGACAGCGACGGCGAGAGTGGCGATGAAATGAAGCCCCTTGCCGACACGGCTCATCCCGAACAGCATCACTCCGAGGAAGCCGGCTTCTAGAAAAAACGCTGTCAGGACCTCATAGGCCATCAGCGGACCGATGACCGGCCCCGCCCGATCGGAGAACACCGACCAGTTCGTGCCGAACTGATAGGAAAGCACGATGCCGGAAACGACACCCATGCCGAAGCTGAGCGCGAATATCTTAATCCAGTAGCGGAAGAGGTTCAGATAGACCGCGCGTCCCGTCCACAGCCACAAGCCCTCCAGCACGGCAAGATAGCTTGCCAGACCGATCGTGAAGGCCGGAAAGATGAAGTGAAAAGAGACCGTAAAGGCAAACTGGATACGGGCCAGCAGGAGAGCATCGAAACCTTCGAACATCGCAGTCTCCGATCCATAGCCGCATGAATCTCAGGCGAAGCCTAACACCTTTGAACGAAGGGACAAATGCGGCACCCTGCCATGCGGCGCTATGGCGCGACGGAACAGGCCGTTCCGAATATCCGACCGGAGCCGCGGCGGCGGTAGAGGAGGCTTCCAAAACCGAGAGATGGATGCGCTATTCAGGCCGCCGGTGCAAGCTCGTCGACTTGCGGATCCTGATCGGCGCGGTCGCTCAGCCGGATCAGTGCCTTGATCGGCAGATGGTCCGACGCGACCCGCGCCAGCGGCGTGTCATGGACCTCGATCCGGGAGACCAGGCTGTGCGGATTGGCGAGGATGCGGTCAAGGGACCACACCGGAAAGCGCGACGGAAAGCTGGCGACGGTCGCCTGAAGCGGGCCAAATGTCGGCTCCAGCGCCTGCAGCGCCGACCGTTTTCCGAGCCGCCATTCATTGAGATCACCCATCAGAAGGACAGGCCGTTCGTCATCGGCCTTGGCGGCGGACAGGATGGCGGCGACCTGACGGGTGCGACAGCGGCGCAGCAGTCCCAGATGGGCCGCGATAATGCGCAACGGCCCTTTCGACATGGAAAGATCCACCACCAGCGCACCGCGCGGCTCGACCCCGGGCAGCGAAAGCTGGCGGGCGCCGGTGACGACACCCTCACGGAAAAGCACGACATTGCCATGCCAGCCATGGGCCTTGCGCGTACCGGTCAGTGGTACCGGGACGAGCCCGCTTCTGCCCTTCAGGGCGTGGAGGTCGAGCAGGCCCGCGCGGTCGCCAAACCGCATGTCGGCCTCCTGAAGGGCGACCACATCGGCCCCGATCTCCTCGATGACATCCAATATACGATCCGGATCGAACTGGCCGTCCATACCCACGCATTTATGGACATTGTAAGAAGCGAACAGCGCATGGTCCCGCTCGCTTTCGTAAGGGGCCGCGTGAAAGGATTTCCGCTCCTGCCGCAATGTCGACAATACCAGCGGGCCAAGGACCGTCGATCGCGTCTTCATGCGCAATGCGGTTCGCTTCATGCTGCGGCTTCTCCTGCTGCAATGCCCGTTGCCGGCCAGTTCGGCGACAATATGGCCATTTTAGCAGATTCGTTCCACAAAACCGCAGCTATTGCACTTTTTCGTGAATATGCGTCACCTGGCGTGAAGACGCCGGGCCAGGAAAGCCTGGCGCCTATGTGGTGTCATCCAAGAACGGCGAATGCGGGGGATGCTGTCACACCATTCCCAGCGCATTCTTGTAGAGCTCGACGATCGCCTCTTCCTCCTGGCGCTCGTTGGGGTCCTTCTTGCGCAAGCGAATGATGGTGCGGATCGCCTTGGTATCGTATCCGCGACCCTTTGCTTCCGCCATCACTTCCTTGATGTCTTCCTGCAGGGTGGCCTTTTCCTCCTCCAGGCGTTCGATACGTTCGATCAACTGCCTGAGCTCGGCTGCTGCTACGGTGTCCTGCGTTGCCACTTCGTCCATCTCAACCTCTTGCTTGGAAAGCGCCCGCGACTCGGGGCGGCGGAAGACAGGCGGTTCGATGCCTCACGAGGCAGCGGCGGTCAAGGCCGTTGAAGACGGTTACGGAACTCCTGTGGAGCGGCCGGATCAATGATCGGCCGGGCGGGAGCGTTCAAAGGCCGCCTTCTGCTCCGGAGAGGCCTCCGCCTGGTACTTCGCCTGCCATTCGGCATAGGGCATGCCGTAGACGATCTCGCGGGCCTCTTCCTTGGAAAGCTCGATGCCGGTCTCCTGGGCGGCGTCACGATACCAGTTGGACAGGCAGTTGCGGCAAAAGCCGGCAAGATTCATCAGGTCGATATTCTGGACATCCGTGCGCTCGCGCAAATGCTGCAGGAGCCTTCGAAAGGCCGCCGCCTCGAAATCACGCTGCTGGTCCTGCGTCAAGTTCACCATGCTGCTTTCTCCTCGATCGGCCCGGTGCGCGAACCGAACATTCTCACCTCATGGATATCGGGCATCGCATTGATCTCTTCAAGGATAGGCGCAAGACGCCGGGCCCAGGCCTCGGCACCAGCCGCATCGGCGATCAGATCCTGGCGGATTTCGACCAGCGCATGAGCGATGCCGTTGACGATGCAATGCCGGAACATCGTGTCCCCGCGCAAGGCGCCGTCATAGGGCTCGTTGTCGCCCACGACCAAGCTTTCGTCCGCAGCCAGCGCCTCGATCAAGGGAGCGGCCGCACGCGGATCGGAATCCCACAATATGCCGACATGCCAGGGCCGGTTCCTGCCCTGCATTGAAGGGGTGAAGGAATGCACTGAAAGGACGAAGGGAGGCGCGCCCGTTTTTTCGGCGACCGAGGCGATAACCGCCGAGACCGCATCATGATAGGGCTGGTGAAAGAGCTCGATACGGCGCGCCCGCTCCTCCGGCTTCATGGGATAATTTCCGGGCACCACCGTGCCGTCGTAGAGCTGGCGGATCAGCGTCGGATCGTCCTCGCCGCGATTCGGATCAATCAGAAGCCTCGAAAAACGAGCCATCACGGCCGGCGCACCCGTCAAGGCCGCAAGCCGCCGCGTCACCTGTTCCACTCCGATGTCATAGGCGATGTGGCGCTCGAATTCCGCAGACGGAAGGCCCAGGCTGCCATACTCTTCCGGAAGCTCGCGGCCAGCATGGTCGGCAAGGAGAACCAATCCCTTGCCGCGGTCGCCCTCGACCACCTCGAACGGAGAGAACTGGGAAATGCGGGTCATATGCTTCATGCCGGGAGAATCTCAGATATCGGTTTTCGTCTTTCCATGAAGCGGCGGCTCGCGCAATGCCGCGATCTGGACATGCTTTTGCCGAAACGGTCCCGTGCGGTATGTGGAGCGGTTTCGGCGCAACCATCCGAATGAAATCGCAGCAAGGATGGCCGGTCGCGTTGACAGGCGGATGGAGTTTGCCGAAAAGAGACAGGTGATGCTGATTTCACGGGCCCGGGGTCTCAATATGGTTTCTGCGGGATCGGACATGTTTCGTCGCGCGATCCTCTTCTGCGCCGTTGCAGCGGGAACAAGCCTGGCCGTTCTTGCAACGGCGGCACCGGCACGCGCAGATTTTCGCGTCTGCAATGCGACGCAGAATCTCGTCGGCGTCGCCATCGGCTACCGCGCCCAGACCGGATGGGTGAGCGAGGGCTGGTGGCATATAGAAGGCTCCTCCTGCAAAACCCTGATCGAAGGGCCGCTGCAGTCGCGCTACTACTATCTTTATGCCGAGGATGCCGAGCGCGGCGGGCGCTGGGAGGGCAAAATCAACATGTGCGTTGCCGACAAGGAGTTCAAGATAGCCGGCGTCAACGACTGTTTCGCGCGCGGTTTCCAGCGCGCCGGTTTTCAGGAATATGATACCGGCGAGCAGGAGAACTGGATGGTTCAGTTGACCGACGGCGCCGCAATGGACGGAACGGCTTCGGTCACGGGAACGCCGCAGCAATGAGACGCAGCCGCAAGGTCAAGATCCTCGCCACGCTCGGACCGGCCTCCTCCGAACAGAGTTCCATCCGCAGGCTGCTCCAGGTCGGAGCCGACGCGTTCCGCATCAATATGAGTCACACCGACCATAGTCTGATGCGCACGCTCGTCGAGCGCATTCGCAATGTCGAGGCCGAGCTCGACCGACCGATCGGCATTCTCGCCGATCTGCAAGGACCGAAGCTGCGCGTCGGCAAGTTTGCCGAAGGCAGCGTCCAGCTTGGGATCGGTCAGAAATTCACGCTCGACGACAATCCCGAGCCGGGCGACGCCACGCGGGTCCACCTTCCGCATCCCGAGATCCTAAAATCGGTCGAGCCCGGCCACAGGCTCCTGATCGATGACGGGCGACTGCATCTGAGGGCGGAGAAGGCCGACGGGAAATCGATCACCTGCACGGTCGTGGCCGGCACGAAGATTTCCGACCGCAA
>Ga0164243_10011033_pt1 | contig 12930 bp, 3 predicted proteins | sample OricompcompostOP_FD_108781 | JGI IMG/M metagenome (GOLD analysis project Ga0164243, IMG submission 108781) | Organic Plus compost microbial communities from Emeryville, California, USA - Original compost - Organic plus compost (OP) | ecosystem: Engineered > Solid waste > Mixed feedstock >...
ATATTCAGCCACGCGACGTCGTGATCGTTCAATTGCCTAACTGCGCCGCATTTGCAGCAGTGTTGTTCGCCCTATTGAGAATCGGAGCGATTCCCCTGCTGGCCATGCCGTCCCAGCGACTGCACGATCTGGAAAAACTGGCCGAACAGGGCCGTCCAGTTGCCTGCATCATGCCCGAGCGTTTTCTAGGGTTTGATTACCGACCCATGGCCGAGTCCCTGAAGCAGAACAGCACGCAATTGCGGCATATTATTATTGACGGTGATGCTGCAGGTCATTTGGCATTGAATGCGCTGGAACAGCAGCCAATCACGCTCAAAAACGAACCGGATCCTTTCGGTACGGCGCTGCTATTGCAGTCAGGCGGAACAACAGGCACGCCGAAACTCATTCCGCGCACTCACGCCGACTATGCCTATAACGCACAGGCGTCGGCAAACCTGTGCGGACTGACCGCAGAAAGCGTGTATCTTGCTGCACTGCCCATCGCCCATAACTTTCCCTTGTGCTGCCCGGGATTGATCGGCACCCTATCTGTGGGCGGACGGGTCGTCATGTCCAGAACGCCCAGCACCGACGACGCGTTTGCGCTGATCGAACGTGAAAAAGTCACCGTGACCGCGTTGGTGCCCGCGCTGATACAGTTGTGGCTGCAATCGGGCGCGCAAGACGATACAGACATTTCAAGTCTGCAGCTACTACAGGCAGGCGGCGCCCGTCTCCCTGCGGATCTTGCTGAACAGGTCGCACCGACGCTGGGTTGCCGATTGCAACAGGTATTCGGGATGGCCGAAGGACTATTATGCTACACACGTCTGGACGATCCGGATGAGGTGATTTTCAACACTCAGGGCAGACCGTTATCGCCCCATGATGAATTGCGCATTGTAGACGCTGACGGCCATGATGTTCCCGCCGGAGAAGCCGGCGAACTGATTACTCGCGGCCCCTACACGATCCACACCTACTACTGCGCAGATAAATACAACGCCGGTGCCTTCACGCCCGACGGGTATTACCGCTCCGGAGATATTGTGCGGCGTACGCCGCAAGGGAACATCCTTGTCGAAGGACGGCTGAAAGAACAGATCAACCGTGCCGGTGAAAAAATTGCCACGGCGGAAATCGAGCAGCTATTGCGGGATCATCCCGATATCCAGGATACGGTTGTCATCGCCGTCCCGGACGCCGAGCTGGGTGAGCGCAGTTGCGCCTTTATTATCCCTGGGGCCGACATGCCCAGCTTACAGCAACTGCATACATTTTTGCGCGCCAGAAATCTGGCAAGGCATAAATTGCCGGATCAGCTGGAAACAATTTCAGCGTGGCCCCTGACAACCGTCGGCAAGATCAACAAAAAGCGCCTCCTGCAGCTGGCCAGCCAATCAGTTGTGCGCCAGCGCTATGTTGAAAAGATGCTTCCCATTGACCGTACGCCACTGGAGACGGCGGTGAGCATCGCACGCGATCTCGACGATGCCCGTTACACCGTTTACGAACATCGCGGACAATGGTCCATCGGCATTGGTTCACTGGCGAATATTGCGGTTTATGCAGACCACATTACCCTGGACAGCCAGGGTCATCACCAACGCTGGCCGATGGCCTGCTTTGCCACCTCGCTGCCACAGGCAATTGACGCCCTCCCTTTCGAAAACTTCAGACTGTACGGCCTCGCCCGCTTCGAACTGGCCAGGCTGATTCACAGCTTGCCGGTGTCCGACTCTCAGCCTTTGCTGCAGCTGACAGTACCCGCGGTCGAGTTGCGAGTGGAGCAGGAACGGGTGGTCATACGCGCAACAGAGCAAAGCCTGCTGGATGAATGGGCAACGCGCTTAACCCATCTGCCTGCCGAAGAAGGCATCTCGCAATCAACCGGCCCGTTACTGGCCGATATCCGCAACGCAGATGCCGACGCATACAAGCAGCGCGTTGCGACTGCCGTGAAGCACATCCACGCCGGCGACTACGAAAAAATCATTCTCTCCCGCGTAGTACCGGTGACAAGCCCGATTGACATTGCCGCCAGCTATCTTGCCGGTCGTCGCGCCAATCAACCGGCCCGATCGTTCCTGCTGCAACATGACAATTTGCAATGCGTCGGGTTCAGCCCCGAAACAGTCGTCGAAGTCGCTGCCGATGGATGGATCAGTACCCAGCCGCTAGCCGGCACACGCAAGATCGGCGACAGCGAAAACGACACCCGGCGCCTGAGCAATGAACTGCAGAACGACACCAAGGAAATCGCGGAACATGCGGTATCTGTCAGGCTGGCCCTCGAAGAACTGCAGCAGGTCTGCGCGGCTGAGAGCGTTCACGTCGCGCAATTCATGCAAGTATGCCGGCGCGGTACGGTCCAGCATCTGGGGTCCCGGGTAAGGGGCCGGCTCGGTACCGGCAAAACGGCCTGGCACGCATTCCAGGCTTTGTTTCCTGCCGTCACGGCGTCGGGCATACCAAAGCAAGAAGCCATCGATGCCATCGGTCGACTGGAACCCGTCGCCCGCGGCCTTTACAGCGGCTGCGTCCTGATCGCGGACAGTGACGGTGCGCTGGATGCAGCCCTGGTATTGCGCTCGTTGTTCCGCCAACAGGATCGCACCTGGCTGCATGCAGGCGCCGGTGTTGTCGCGCTGTCCACACCCGAGCGCGAACTGGAAGAAACGTTTGAAAAACTGACCAGCGTTGCGAATTTCCTTGTTGAGGCCAAGAGACCCGCATGATCCGACAGCAAACAGAAAAACAGACGAGCAGCAACGCCAAACACCTGGCGCCCGAGCAGATCCGCGAGCAGATACGGGCGTTGCTCACCGAACCGGACCTCGCGTTCTCCGACGACGATAATTTAATTGAGTTGGGGCTGGATTCCCTGGGTCTGATGAAACTGGTCGGACAATGGCGCAAGGCCGGCAAAAACGTCAGTTTCGCCGAACTGATAGAAACGCCACGACTGCAAGATTGGTGGCCGTTTCTTGCGGGCGCGCCTGGCGTGGGCGACACTGCGGCTCCCACCAGCTCCGAGCCATTCGATGTCACAGCGCCCTTCCCTCTTACCGACGTACAGCACGCCTACTGGATCGGCCGGAATGACGAACAGATACTGGGCGGTGTCGGTTGCCACGCCTATCTGGAACTGTCGGGTCGCGATATTGATCCGCAACGTCTGCAAAAAGCATGGGAACGTCTGCTTGCCCATCACGGGATGCTGCGGGCCCGCTTTGACTGTCTGGGCGCGCAGGTGATTGCTGCTGAAGCGCCGGCGGACGTGCGCCGCGTTTTCATACAGGATCTGCGACAGCATACGCCTGCATCGGTCAGCGAGCAGCTTCTGTCCTTGCGTCAGCGCTTGTCTCATCGTCGTCTGAGCGTGGAACACGGTGAAGTCGCCGGATTATCGCTGAGTTTGTTGCCGGATAATATGACACGGCTACACTTTGACGTTGACTTGCTGGTTGCCGATGTCCAGAGTCTGCAAATCATTCTTCACGACCTGGCCGTGCTCTATGAACTGGATGAAACCCCTCGCGCACCGCTGAAGTGGCACTTCGGCCGACACCTGCATGATCGCAAACACCGTCAAACAAGTGCGCAAAACGAAGCCCAGAAATATTGGCAGGCACGTTTGGCTACGCTACCTGGGCCACCTGGCCTGCCATTGCGCTGTGCGCCGGAAACGATTGAACATCCCCGCTTCACTCGTCGCCAGCATCACATGCCGGCGCATGAATGGTCGCGAATCAAACGCTTTTGCGCTGCTGCGCGGGTGACACCGGCCATGGTCCTGGCCACCGCCTATGCGGAAACACTGGCAGCATGGAGCAGCACATCGAATTTTCTACTGAATCTGCCGCTGTTTGATCGTCACGGAGATACGGCGGGACTGGACGACGTAGTGGCCGATTTCACCAATCTTTTACTGCTTGCGGTCGATTGCAGCCAGGCCATGTCCTTTGCCGATCGCGTACGGGCGCTGCAAACGCAATTTCACGCCGACGCAGCACACAGTGACTGGTCCGGTGTTCGGGTACAACGCGAGTTGGCGCAAATACGCGACGGGGAGCGTACATTCGCACCGGTGGTGTTCGCCTGCAATCTGGGCATGCCGCTGGTAGATCAGCAGACGCAAGAGGCACTTGGCGAACTCCATTACATGATTTCCCAGACGCCGCAGGTCTGGCTGGATCACCAGGTCTACGACAAAGACGGGGGCGTTCTGCTGGCCTGGGATGCCGTGGACGACTTGTTTCCCGAAGGCATGATAGAGTCCATGTTCGACGCCTATCTGCATCTGCTGACACAACTGGCCAACAGCGAACAGACCTGGGCGGAACCCCTGATGGTACACCTGCCGGCCGGGCAACGAGCTGTGCGCGAAGTAGTCAATGCAACCGACGCGCCCCTGACGCCTCGCACTCTGCATCTGCCGGTGTTTGAACAGGCCCGTACGCGGCCCGCTCATCCGGCCCTGATCGACAGCGCCACCGGACAGACCCTGCACTACGCGGCGCTCGCCCGTCGTGCCCTGCAAGTCTGCGCCCTGCTGCAACAACATGGCGTGCAACCCGGCGAACCCGTGGCCATCACCCTGCCCCGAGGCATCGACCAGGTCGTGGCCGTGCTGGGTGTATTGGCTGCCGGCGCCTGCTACGTTCCGATCGGCATCGCCCAGCCTGCTGCCCGTCAGCAGCGTATCCACCACCGCGCAGGTATCAGGCTGGTCCTGACGCAGCCCCTCGTGATGACCGCATGCAGGGCGGAGATAGAGGCGACCATGGTGGACATCGGCGACGCAACTGCGCTCGCGCCAGCTGAGGCGCTAACACCTGTCCCACCTTCAGCCCTGGCCTATATCATCTTCACCTCCGGCTCCACCGGCGAGCCCAAGGGCGTGGAGATCTCGCATCAGGCCGCCGCCAACACGCTGGACGACCTGAACCGACGCTTCTGCGTCGGACCCGACGATCGTATCCTGGCCCTTTCGGCGCTGGACTTCGATCTATCGGTCTACGATCTGTTCGGCCTGCTGGGCGCAGGCGCTACCGTCGTGCTCCCGGCTGAAGATGAACGACGCGACGCTGCCGCCTGGCTCGAACTGGTGCATCGCCATCACATCACGCTGTGGAACAGCGTGCCGGTCCTGCTGGACATGCTGCTCATCGCCGCCGAAGGTGACACACGTCCCCTGCCGCTGCGCCTGGCCATGGCCTCCGGCGACTGGATCGGACTGGATTTGCCCGGCCGACTAGCGCAGTTGGCTCCTCAGGCCCGCTTCATCGCCATGGGCGGCGCCACCGAAGCGGCCATCTGGTCCAATCTGTGCGAAGTGCCCGTGCCGGTACCGTCAGAATGGCGTTCGATTCCTTACGGCACGCCCCTGGCCAACCAGCAATATCGTGTGGTCGATGCCCTGGGCCGCGACTGCCCCAACTGGGTCCCCGGCGAGTTGTGGATCGGCGGCGCCGGTGTCGCCAGCGGCTACCGCGGCGACCCGCAGCGTACCGCTGCCGCCTTCGTCACATACAACAACCAGCGCTGGTACCGCACCGGCGATATGGGACGCTACTGGCCCGACGGCACACTGGAATTTCTCGGACGCCGGGACCATCAGATCAAGCTGCGCGGACATCGCATTGAACTGGGCGAGATTGAGGCGGCGATACTGACCTGCGACGGGCTGCGCCAGGCCGTCGCCATGGTCGTCGGACAGCCGCCCGCCCTCGCAGCCGCCATCGTGGCCAACCGTCCCCTGCAACACGACGCCTTGAACACGCAGTTGCGACGACTCTTACCCGACTATATGGTCCCCACTCACTGGCTTCAGCTCGATAGCCTGCCACTGAGCGCCAACGGCAAAATCGATCGCAATGCTTTGGGGACTCAGCTGGATGCGCTCTCTCCCCAATCTCAATACGAAGCGCCGCAGAACGGTTTGGAAGACGCGTTGGCGCAGATCTGGGCCGAGATTCTGGGCTGCAACCGGATCTCCCGCCATGACGACTTCTTCCTGCTTGGCGGGGACAGTCTGCGTGCCACCCGGCTGGTTGAAACCGTGCGCCAGCGCAACATTGCCGATGCAAGTTTGTCTTTGCGTCAGGTGTTTTCCACCTCCACGATCGCCGCACAGGCGGCATGGCTGCAAGCCCAGGCCGATTCTGCCGGACTTACTTATCAAGACCCTGCATTTGAAGAAGGAATACTATGAAGCTCGACTCACTGATCAACGAACTGGATGCGCTGGGTATTCTGCTATGGGCAGAGGGGGGCCAACTGCGCTTTCGCGCACCCGCCGGTGCATTGACGGACGAACACAGGGCCTTACTGACATCGCACAAGAAAGAATTGATTGCCCGGCTTTCCCCAGAAACCGGTGCGCTGCGTACAGATCCGCAACACAGGCACGATCCATTCCCCCTGACCGATGTACAGGCCGCCTATCTGGTCGGTCGCGGCTCGGCTTATGCCTATGGCGGTGTGGGATGCCATGGATATGTCGAACTCGACATGCCCGATCTCGATCCGGCTCGCCTGGAACAGGCCTGGCACCGTCTTATCGCCCGGCATGATATGTTGCGCGCAACGATCACCCAGGACGGGTGGCAGCAGGTGCAGCAACACGTCAGCCTGCCGGCTCTGGAAACCGACGACCTGCGCAACCAGCCCGAAGACAAAGTGCAGGCTTCGCTGGACCGCACCCGTACTGCCATGTCGGAAAAATGCTATACCCCCCACGAGTGGCCGTTGTATGAACTCAGACTCAGCCGCTGCAACCAATTCAGCCGGCTGCATTTATCGCTGGACCTGCTGATCGCCGATTTCGTGAGCATTCAGATCATGCTGGCCGAACTCGACCAATTGTACCGGATGCCAGAGAAACCGCTGCCATCCCTGACGCTGACATTCCGTGACGCGGTGCTCGCACTCAGACATGATCGGGAACAGGCGGCACAGCGGGCGCGTTTCGCACGCGATCGTGATTACTGGATGGCGCGGATTCCCGATATGCCGGGCGCGCCTGAGCTGCCTGTTCAGGATAAGCCTGCCGCGCAGGCGCCGGTCACATTCTCCCGCCACGCCATGACGCTTTCGTCCGCCCAATGGCACGCATTCTGCCGCCTGGCGGCGGAACGTCGCACAACACCCACATGCGCCATTCTGGCGGCCTTTGCCGACACCATCGGGCGCTGGTCCAGACACCCTGACTACTGCCTCAACCTCACGGTGCTGAACCGCCCGGCGATTCATCCGGAGATTGACCGCATTATCGGCGACTTTACCTCGACCAGCGTTCTGCAGATCAGGCCGCAGGAGAAATCCCGGTTTGCAGAACGAGCAGCACAGTTGCAGCAGCAACTGTGGGAAGACATGGAACACGCCGCTTTCTCGGGCATCGAGGTATTGCGCGAAATGGGCAGAGACAGGCAGCAAAGGGATTTCATCCTGCCGATCGTCTTTACCAGCACGCTGGGTATGCAGCCGATGTCAGCCGAAACCGACGCTGACGGAGAATTCATGCAGGGCGCGCGCCTGGGATACGGCATTACCCAAACGCCACAGGTATGGCTCGACTGCCAGGTGGCGGAACGTGCTGCCACGCTCTATGTCAACTGGGATATCCGCGAGGGCGTATTCCCGCCGGGCTTGATCGAAGACGCTTTTGCCGCGTTCAGTGCGCTGCTGCTCGCGCTGGCCAACGACGCAGCGGTCTGGCAAGACGCGCAGCCTTTGGCATTGCCCGCAAACACCCTGCAAACAAGAGAGCAAAGCAATGACACTGCCGTCACGCTGCCGGAGGGAAGATTACATGATGGATTCCATTTACAGGCACAACATCAACCCGACGCAATAGCCATTATCGACGCACAGGGACCCGTCTCTTACGGCGCGCTGCTGCAACAGACCCGCGCAATTGCTCAGGCGTTGCTCGATTCCGGCTGCCAGCCCGGCGATCTGGTCGCCATTGCCCTGGATAAAACGCGCTGCCAGATCGCCTCGGTACTGGGTGTTCTATGGGTCGGAGCCGCTTATTTGCCACTGGACACCGAACAGCCCCAGACCCGACGCGACGCTATCCTGCGTGATGCGGGTGTGCAGCATGTTCTGACGGATGCCGCCGGACTGGACGGGGCGTGGCCGCAATGCATTACCGCGATTGCCACCGATGAGCTTGCTGTCGGCAGCACATCGGCCGCGACGATGGCACCGGCAGACTTCGAAGCAACCAGTCTGGCTTACGTCATCTATACCTCCGGCACCACCGGCAAGCCCAAGGGCGTCATGATGACGCACCTTGCGGCCCTCAACACGGTGGCAGATATCAACGCGCGTTTTGGCATTCATTCAGGCGACCGGATCCTCGGTCTGGCGAACCTGGCATTCGATTTGTCCGTTTATGATATTTTCGGCACCCTGGCCGCAGGCGGCACACTCGTGCTGCCCCACCCGGAGCGCCGGCGCGACCCCTCACATTGGGCGGCATGCATGATGGCCAACGAGGTGACCGTGTGGAATTCCGTTCCGGCCCAAATGCAAATGCTGGCCACTTTCCTGGAATCCGACCCTCGAGTCTGCGTGTCGACGCTCCGAGTGGCGCTCCTGTCGGGTGACTGGATTCCTGTCGGTTTGCCTGCCGTCATGCGCGCACATATCCCCGGGCTGCGTATTATCAGTCTCGGCGGCGCGACCGAAGCCGGTATCTGGTCGATCTGGCATGATATCGGCACGGTTCCGGCAAACGCACGCAGCATCCCCTACGGTCGCCCGCTGGCCAACCAGACCTTTCAGGTACTGGATCCTATGATGCGACCGTGCCCGGATCAGGTGCCGGGAGAATTATATATCGGCGGCACGAGCCTGGCCCTGGGTTACCTGAACGATCCAGTGCGAACAGAAGAGCGCTTCATTGATCATCCGGCCACAGGCGAACGCCTGTATCGTACCGGCGATCTGGGAAAATATCGCCGCGACGGCGTGATCGAATTTCTGGGACGCGAAGACAATCAGGTCAAAATCCGCGGCCACCGGATCGAGCTGGGAGAAATCGAAAGCGTGTTGCAAAGCCATCCGGATATCGGCATGGCCGTCGCGCTCGCTTGCGGGGAGTCTGCACAGGAAAGGCATCTGGCGGCCTTCTTTGAAGCCGCCGTGCTGCCTCAGCCCGACGGCCATGCCGATCACTCGATGATCACGCAAGCTGCGAATACAGCCGGTGAACAAAGCATCGCCGCTCTGGATCGCGACGCCTTTCTGCAATGGGTCAATACCGCCGACGATATCGCCCGGCTGAACATGCTGGCAGCATTTCGCGAATGTGGTCTGTTTTCAAAGACGGGCGAATCCCATCGCGTCGATCAGATCATTCAAAGCACAGGCGCAATCGAATCCAATCATCGCCTGATCCGACGCTGGTTGCGCAATCTCGCCGAAGCCGGCTGGCTCGACTCCGATGAGCAAAACAGCGCCTATACGTTGTTACGCGAACCGGCCGGCAACGAAGCCGAACGACGCTGGGAACAATTGGAGCAGCTCGAACAGAAGATACACTACAGCAGCGAACTGCTACGTTACCTGCGCGAGTCCGGCGGTCAGTTGCCCGGACTCCTGCGTGGCGAAGTCGATCCGCTGGATCTGCTGTTCCCGCAGGGCACGCTGGATACGGCCGTCGCCGCATACAACGACAACCTGGTCAACCGGTGCATGAACGCCGTCGTGTGCGCAGCCGTCCGGGAAATTGCAAAACACCGCAAGCACCCTCAAGACAGCCAGCGCCCTTTGCGCATTCTTGAAATCGGCGCCGGTGTGGGAGGCACAAGCCGTGCCCTGATTCCGGCTGTGGCCGACTATCCGGTGGACTATCTTTACAGCGATGTCTCCCCGTTTTTCCTGAATGCAGCCCGCGAACGCCACGGCGACTACCCATGGGTGCGCTACGGGTTGTTCGACTTAAATCAGGACTATGTATCGCAAGGGCTGCAGGCCGCCAGTTGGGATGTCATCGTCTGCTCGAATGTTCTGCACAATGCACACCATGCGCCAACGGTATTGTCCCGGCTGCGTGAACTCGGCGCGCCGGGATGCGCACTGATCGTCATCGAGGCAACGCGGGAAATCGCTGCCCTGATGACCTCGATGGAGTTTCAGACCGGACTGTCCGGATTCACCGATGAACGTGAATCACTTGATCAGACATTCTTCACCCGCGATCAATGGGAGCGTCTGTTTGCCGAAGCCCAAGGCAAGATGCTTTGCGCCTATCCGCCGCCCGACGAGGCCATCGCCAGTGTCGGCCAGGTCGCCTTCGTGGTACGTCTTCCCGAGGCACGCAAGATCACTCATGAACCTCAGATCCGCGAGTATCTCAGACAGCGTCTGCCCGAATATATGTTGCCATTGCGACTCGAAGCGCTGCATGCACTACCTCTGTCGCGCAACGGCAAGGTCGATCGCAACGCCCTGAAGCAACGTGTACATATTGCCGCCCAGCCCATGATTGCTGCCGCATCGGAGCAGCCCATGGACGAACTGGAAGGCCGTCTCATCGGCATCTGGGAAACCGCACTGGGCAGGACAGGACTAGGCCGCAACGATGATTTTTTCCAAGCCGGCGGCGATTCCCTGCTCATTGCCCAGGTCGTGGCAAAAATGCGCGAACAGATGCCCGAGGCTAAAGAGTGGGAATGGGATAGACTGATGCGTGAAGTACTGCGGGTTCCAACCGCCGCAGCGGCAGCCACCGTCCTGCGCAACAGCATGAATAGCAGCGGCACAGCGGCAGCGCCTGCTGCTTCCCCCTTGTTGTCGCTCGCTACTGCGAAAGCGTCCGCCAGCGTCATTCATGTTCTGGTACACGACGGCAGCGGCACACTGGCGCCCTACCGGGCCTTGTTGCCCCTGCTGGACGCCGCCCCGGAACGGACTGGTGCAATAGTCGGACTCATGGTGCCCGACGCACAGGACTATCTGGCCCGTCCTGCGACACGACTCATATGCGACCTTGCCACAGAATACGCAACGCTGCTGACTGACCTTGGGGCATCTCGCATACACCTGATCGGCTATTGCATGGGCGGGCTGATTGCAACCGAAATCGCCCGCGTACTGCTTGACGCAGGCGTGCAAGTGGACCCTGTTACCGCGATCAGCAGCGACCGGTTCCGCTACCATATCAATGATGACCTTTTGCTTGAACGAGCTTTCGGCGGACTTCTGGGCGCAGACATTGCCGCTGCAGGGCACCTTGTCGACGATACACTCATGGCGCGCGCGCTTTTGCAACTGCGCAAACAGCACGGCGATCATATTCCCCCGGCTTCGCTGCAGTCGCTGAACGGCGAGCTGAAACCGGTCGCCGATTGCTATGCGCGACTGGCCGATATCCCTGCCACAGAACGCCGCGCTGCCCTGGTCGCCACCATGTCGACCAAAGCCTGGGAAGTGCCGGAGGCGCAAATAGACAATCAGTTCCGTATATTCAAGCATAGCCTTGCGGCAGTTTCTTTGTATCAACCAGAAGCGTTCGCCGGCGATCTGCATCTGTTGCTGGATGACGAAGCCCTTCACTTCCTGCCCGGTCTGCAACCGGACATGCGATCATTCTGGAATGAACTGGCTCTGGGTGATGTGCGCATCGATAATATTCACGGTAACCACCTGAACTGCCTGCAGCCGCCACATGTGAACGTTGCGCTGGATCATATTCTCCGAGGGCAGGCCGCGTGACGCTACCCGTAATTGCGATCGTCGGCGCCAGCGGGGCTGTCGGATCAGGGGCCCTGGCATGCCTGATTCAGGACAATGAGCGCTATATGCTGCGGGCTGCCTATTACACGCGTCCGCCACAGGACATCGACACACACCGGTCCGTATGCTGGCGTCGCGTCAACGTCTATGACGAATTATCCTTCACCCAATTCTGCAACGGTTGTACCGTCGTCGTGAATACTGCCGGACCATCCTCATTGATTGGCGATCGCGTCGCGCGCGCGGCTGACAAGGCTGGCGCCGATTATGTCGATGCCTATGGCGGCCGGCTGCTAACGGAGCTTCTTCAGGCGAGTCCCCTGTCGATAAAACGGCGCGTTATTCATTCTGCCGGGATTTATCCCGGACTATCGGAATTACTGCCTCGATGGCTGGCCAGAACGCACTTCGACAACGTGCACACATTGCGAGGATGGTGCGGTGGTCGGGAAGTCTGCTCTCCTGCCGCAGCGGTCGACGTGCTCGCAAGCACGCACCAGGGCTTTGGCCACGCCGGCGCTATATGGGAAAACGGCAGCAGGATCACAAATGCAATGGCCGCACACGCTGATGCTGACTTGCCCGGTTTTGCTGGTCGCGTATACGTACAACCATTTCTCAGCGAAGAACTCGAACTGCTCGGCCGCGATCTGGATTTACGCGACGTCCGATGGGGCAATGTCATGGCCAGTACGCGCGCACTCGAAGTCATTGCGCGCTGGGGCCGCCGCCTGGGCGCCCACGCCACGGCAATGAATACGGAAACCTACCGGCAATTGCAGCAGCAGGCCGTTGATGAGCTGGTCGATACGGCCAGGATGGATCTGGCCGGACAAACGGCCTACTACAGGCTGCTCATAGAAATGGAAGGAATCAGAGCGGGCACAGCCAAACGGCTACGGGCGGTGCTCAAAGCGAGGGACAGTTATCGCGTGAGTGGTGCCGTCGCTGCGAATGCGGCCTCCATGCTTGTCACTGACCCGCCACCGCCCGGCATTTATCGCGCCGACTGCGTACTCGATTGGGAAAAAGTGCTGCGCACCCTGCGACACAACCGCTGCATAGACGACTTCACGATCGCCAGTCTTTCCGCGTCCTGCTGCAATGACGGTCCCGACCAGATCGAAGAGGGTGTGCTATGACATGCGCGGCCAGCCCGCTGCGCGTGGTCGTTTGTGGCGCCACCTTCGGCCA
>Ga0164243_10011036_pt1 | contig 12928 bp, 12 predicted proteins | sample OricompcompostOP_FD_108781 | JGI IMG/M metagenome (GOLD analysis project Ga0164243, IMG submission 108781) | Organic Plus compost microbial communities from Emeryville, California, USA - Original compost - Organic plus compost (OP) | ecosystem: Engineered > Solid waste > Mixed feedstock >...
GTTCTGAACGGGCGGCGGGCGGCCCTCGCCTCGCCGCGGGAGAATGCTGTCACGCTCAGGATACCCGACCCCGATTTCCCGGCGCGACCGGCACGGCACGGACGCACGGTCGGTCGCGTCGCGAGCGGCGTGGTAGGGTAGGCATACCGCAACAGGGCCATCGTTCGTGGCCGTCTGGCCGGGGTGCGACGGGATCCGCGACGGGACCGGACCGCGCTCTCGCGGAGACACGGGCACCCATCGCCCACCCAGTATGGCAATCAGCCGCCCGGTGCCGGGCATCGTGCGCAGCGTGCGCCCGCAGGACAGGACTCGATGAACGTGCTCGGATTCGGTGGCAACAACGGGACCGATCGCCGGCGGGGGCCGAGCGAGCGGGTGACGGTCATCGGCCTCGGGCGCTTCGGCGGCAGCCTCGCCCGGACGCTGACGGAGCTCGGGTACGAGGTGACGGCCATCGACCGCGATCCCCAGATCGTGCAGGACCTCGCCGATCATGTCACGCTCGCCGCCCAGGGCGACGGCACCGACCAGGACCTGCTGCTCCAGCTCGGGGTCGAGCAATCGGATGTCGCGATCGCCGCCCAGTCGGAGAACCTGGAGGCCAGCGTCCTCACGACCCTGCTGCTGAAGAAGCTCGGCATCCCGTGGGTGGTGGCCAAGGCGAAGACCAGCCTCCACGGTGAGCTTCTGCGCAAGGTCGGCGCGGATCGCGTGGTCTTCCCGGAGCTGGATGCCGGGCGCCGCCTGGCCCACTCGCTGGGCGTGCGGCACATCACCGACTACCTCTCGCTCTCCGCCACCACCGGCATCGCCAAGCTGGAGGCCACCAGCACCCTGATCGGCAAGACGCTGGGCGAGAGCACCGCCGAGCTCTCGTCGAAGATCAACGTGCTGCTCATCAAGCGGGGATCGACGCTCATCACCGTGCCGCACTACCAGGAGCGCATCCAGCCCCGCGACGAACTGGTGATCGTCGGCGCCGATGCCGATATCGAGCAGTTCGTCGCCCAGTCCCGGCAACAGGGGTCCTGAATGTCCGTGTATCCGCGCACCGTCCGAACCGGAACGGCAGCCTGACCGTGGCTTACATGGAGCGTCTATCCGAACCGGAGCCACCAGTCGGGCTGCCGGGCAGCGATCCCCCCTCGCAGCCGCGCCTCCGCCCGGGGTCATCCGCGTCGCGGCCGGCTTCACCCTATCGGCGGCTGCCGGGGAATCGCGTCGTCCGGAAGCGGCTCGACGCCACCCAGGTGATCGCAATCCCTGATGCTCCCGGGCACAGCGCTGCCCCGACCATCCAGGGCCACGCCAAGATCTTCGTCGGCGGCTTCCTGTTGATCGTCGCCATTGGGGCCTTGCTCCTGATGCTGCCGATCGCGACCGAGCACGGCCAGCACACGCGCCCCATCGACGCCCTCTTCACCGCCATGTCTGCCTCAGCGGTCACCGGACTCTCCGTGGTGGACACGCAGGATCACTGGAGCCTGTTCGGCGAGGCCGTCATCCTCGTCCTCATGCAGCTTGGCGGCCTCGGGTTCATGGTGGGCGCCTCGATCGTGCTGGTCACCTTGGGACGGGGCATCAGCCTGCGCGACGCCATCATGCTCCAGGACGGCTCCCCGGCAATGTCGCTGGCCGAGGCGGTGAGGCTCTCGAAGCGGATCCTCCGCTTCATCTTCGTGACGGAGGCGATCGGCGCCATCCTGCTGACCATCCGCTTCATGCGCGATGAGCCACCGCTCGTGGCCGCCTGGTACGGGATCTTTCACGCCGTCTCCGCCTTCTGCAACGCGGGGTTCGACCTCCAGGGCAACTTCCGCTCGCTCGGGCGCTACGAGACCTCGCCGTGGATCAATGTCACGATCATCGCGCTGATCCAGGCCGGGGCCCTCTCCTACATGGTGCTCGACGACGCCTGGAAAACGCGCACATGGTCACGCTTCCAGCTCGATACCAAGCTGGTCCTGCTGACCAACGCAATCCTGGTCGCGGGGGGCGCCGTGCTCTTCCTGTTCACGGAATGGAACGCCGCGCTGGCCCGGACTCCCGACTGGGCACGCCCGATGGCCGCGGTCTTCCAGAGTGCCTCGATCCGCACCTGCGGCCTCACGACCGTGAATTTCGGCGATGTCCATTCGCCCACCATGTTCCTCTGGGTGGGCCTGATGATGATCGGCGGGGCCTCCGGCTCGACCGCCGGCGGGATCAAGCTGGCGACCGCCGCGGTCGTCTTCGTGGCCGTCATCAGCACCCTGCACGGCGAGACGCAGACGCAGGTGTTCAAGCGGCGCATCCCCACCCACCTCGTGTTCCGGGCGATGGCGATCATCGCGGTCTATATCAGCGTGCATTTCGTCTTCACGCTCATCCTCGGCTTCACGGAGGATGTCCTCACCCCCAATGGCCTCGGTTTCATGCCGCTGATGCTGGAGACGATGAGCGCCGCGGCGACGGCAGGCCTGACGACCGGGATCACGCCCGAGCTCTCGGCGGCGGGCAAGGTGGTGATCTGCGCGGCGATGTTCTTCGGGCGCTTCGGACCGCTGACCCTGGTCTACGCACTGACCCGCCGTCAGAAGCTGACCCGCTACAAGTATCCGGAGGCATCGATTCGCATGGGGTGATGCCGTACGCGGGGAGAATCCGGCATTCCTGGCGCCTTCAGTCCTTGCGCTCGAATGTGGCAATGTCGGCCATCGCCTGCTCCCAGTCGTGAAAACGCACCGCCCGATCGTCGACGTAGGCGATGGCAGGCAGCTTCCGATCCGTCACCAGCAGCACGCCCCGTTGGTTCCAGTATTTCGCCGGCACGCGCGTGGTGGTCTCGAAACCGCCCCGCGCCCGCAGCCACGCCGCCACCGGTTCCCGCTCCCGCGTCGTGAAGACGAAGACCGCATGCTTCGCCATCAGGGCTCGGAGGGCCTCGAACGCGCCCTCGACCGGCTCATCGTAGATCGTGCCGTCGCCCCAGCCGCGCCCATAGCGGTGGATCACCCCGTCGAAGTCAACCGCCACCGTCGCCACTCGACCCTCCTGCCTCACCGATGCCAGGAATGACCGGAATCTCGAGAGACGACGGATACTCGGGCGACCAATGGACAGTCGCCTTGCCCTTGGGGCTGGGCTCGTAGTGGGTCGGGAAGTGACCGAAGAAGGGATTCCGGGGCTCCAGATATCGGCCCGCAACCAGCAGCCGCAGGGAATCACCCGCATGGAACAGCGTTGCCGAGGATGTCAGTGGAATGTCTACCGCGACGACCTCACCGGCCCTGACGGGCTGGAGCGTGCGAAACGTGTGATCGGGTTGATGGGGGCGGCTTCGAACCGGGTCAAGGTCCCGAAGCGCAACCCGAAGCCTTCCCGACGAGACGCGGTCCCGGCCATAACCGTATGAGCCTTCGAAAGGGACATACTCGTTCCCGGACCATTTCTCGACGCCGACGAACAGGGAGGGGTCGTCCGTCCCGGCAACGGAGAGCCACAGGCGCAGCGTCATCGGTCCGCTGAGTTCCGTCTCCTCCCGGAAATGGTATCGGAACGATGCGGCGTTGCGCCTGAGATCGAAGGTCACCTGACCCGGCGCCGGCTCGTCCGGGCTGAGCTCCCCGCTCCCGGCAAGGGAGAGCCGCCGCCACTGCGTCCGCTCGAGGGGCCACACTGCCTCCTCGCGAACGGCAGTGATGTGATCGCGGGCGTCCCGGATTTCGAGCCGCATGGCGGGCGGCTTGGGGATATCACGCTCGCGGAGGTAGCGATCGAAGAAGGCCAATTGCGCGCGATTGGCCTCCGGGCCGTAGAACGTTGCCCATTTTGCGCCCCGATGCGCGTAGGCAAACCGGTCCTGGGAGGCAGCGTTCTGGAACGCCCGCATCGATCCCGTGCTATGAAGGTTGTTGTCCGAGAAACTCGTGCATACCAGCATCGGCACGGTGATCTTTTCGAGGTCCGGTACCAGGGCTTCCCACCATTGGTCGTCCAACAGGTGCTCGCGCCGCTCCGCCCCGAGATCGGTATTGACCCGCACCTTGCGTTTGGTCATGAAGAGCCAGATCCGCGCGAAGCCGTCTTCCACGATGCCGCCGGGGGTGAAGAAGTCGCGATAGGCATCCGTGAACCCTTCCCACGGGCAGATCGCCTTGAGCGCCGGCGGGTTCAGGGCGGCGACCTTGTATTGGGAGATCGCGAGGTATGAAACGCCCATCATGCCAACATTCCCGTTGGACCATGACTGGGCCGCAGCCCACTCGATCAGCTCGTAGATGTCATGCGCTTCCTGATCGGAGAAGAGGTCGCCGGTCCCCTCGGAGTGTCCACCCCCGCGGGTGTCCGCATTGATGACCGCATAACCTTGGGAGACCCACCAGGCTGGATCGGGCGCTTCCCAGCTCGTCTGGTCGGAAAAGCGGAGCGGCTCGGGTTGGTTCATGATCCGGTATTGTGGGCTGAACGACCAACCGAACCGCGTCTTCCTGGGCAAGACATCCTTGCCGTAGGGATGCGCAGACATGATGACAGGAAATGGCCCATCGCCAGCAGGGCGATAGACGTTCAGGCGAAGCACCGTGCCATCACGCATGGGAACGCCGACGTCGTAGTCCTTGATCAGATTCGCCGGGGCGGGATAGACGGTGACCGGCGGGCGAAGCATCGCTCGCAGGCGCCGTCGTGCGTAGGCGAGTGCTCCGGGTCTGCGCCAAGGTCGGTCATGGGTCCGCATCGTCTTACGCTCCTGTGATTTTGAGCGGCATTCAATAGCACTTGACTGCCACTCTACATCACGGATACGATGATGTCTATGGATAGTGACGAGCACGACGGGATGAGCCGTCAGCAACGGGTGGGCGCCGCATCCCGCCGCGAGACGCGAAACCGGCTCCTCGCGGCTGCCGGGGAGGAATTCGCCCGCCACGGGTACACCGCGACGACGGTATCCCGCATAGCGGAAGCGGCGGGGGTCTCCCTACAGACGCTCTATCTCGCGTGGGGGAGCAAGCGCGCCCTCCTGCGCGGCTATATGGAACGGGTGCTTGCCGGAGGAGAGGGCTCACCCGAGGATGCCGCCATTCGCTTCATCGGCAAGACACCCGAAGAACGGCTGACCGTGCTCGCGGCCACGGTCGCGGAGGTTGCCTCCCGCGCGGCGACGGGCTGGGCGCTCTATCGGGACGCAGCGGCGGTCGACCCCGAGATCGCAGCCGACTGGAACCAGTTGCAACTCCTGCGTCACCGGCTTCTCGGGAAGATCCTGAGCGAGATTCCGGAACACGCCCTACGACCTGGCCTGACGCCGGGCGCCGCAGTCGACACCGCGTGGGTGATCACCAGCCCCGACAGCTACGATCTTCTCGTCCGTCGCCTTCAGTACACCCCGGATGCGTTCCAGGAGTGGATGCGGCGAACGCTCTTTTCGGCATTGTTGGGCCTGGACCGATAGCCGGCCCGGACAGTCATCGCCCACACCACCCAGGAACCCGACCATGCGCGCCATCCTCTACGATGCCTTCGGAGCCACCCCTCGCCTGACCGATGTCCCGCCGCCGGAACCATCCGCCGCTGGCGTCGTCGTGCGGGTGGAGACGACCGGCCTCTGCCGGAGTGACCTGTTCGGCTGGCAGGGAAAGGACAAGGACATCGTCCTGCCCCACGTCCCCGGTCACGAGCTGGTCGGCACCATCGCCCGCGTCGGTCCCGAAGTAGCGCGTTTCGCAGTCGGGCAGCGGGTGACCGTGCCCTTCGTCTGCGCCTGCGGCCACTGCCCGGAATGCGACCACGGGCAGGGCCAGGTCTGCCGCAACCAGACGCAACCCGGCTTCACGCATTGGGGCTCCTTCGCGGAGGACGTGGCGATCCACAACGCCGATATCAACCTGATCCCCGTATCGGACTCAGTGGACGGGGGCGCGGCGGCCCTGCTGGGGTGCCGGTTCGCCACCGCCTTCCATGGCCTGACCAACCGGGCGAACCTCCGCCCCGGTGACACGCTGCTGGTGGTCGGTTGCGGCGGCGTGGGCCTGAGCGCAGTGATGATCGGCGTCGCGCTGGGCGCCCGCGTGATCGGCGTGGATATCGCCCGGTCGGCGCTGGAGCGGGCGAGCGCGTTCGGCGCGGCGGAGACGGTCGACAGCACGGGTCTCTCCCGACAGGAGATCCTGAACGCGATCCGGCGGGTCGCCCCGGATGGCGTCGATGTCTCAGTGGAGGCGCTGGGCCGGGCGGAGACGACCGCGACGGCGATCTCGGCACTCGGCATCCGGGGGCGGCACGTGCAGATCGGCCTGCTGGCAGAGGACCCGCGGATCCCGATGCCGGCGGTGATCGCGAAGGAGCTGACCCTGCTCGGCAGCCACGGGATGGCGGCGCATGCCTATCCAGCGCTGCTCGATCTGGTCGCAGCAGGACGCCTGCGCCCGCAGGAGTTGATCGAGAGCCGAATCGGCCTGGCCGACGTCCCCGCGGCCATGAAGGCAATGCACGCCGGGACGTGGACCGGCGGCGTCACCGTCATCGACCTCGTTCGCACCTGACTCCCGTACCACTCGCCCGTTCATGCGAGTCGTCCCACACTCCCGTTCCCAAATACACCGCCAAGTAGTACATTTGTTCTCATCCGATTCCAGGCATGGGGCGAGGCGGGGCGATGCACGAAGCGTGGGACGCGGTACAGCAGGCGATGGGCGTGATGGAGGCGCCGGATGACGGGACAGCCGCCCCGCCCGACGTCTCCCCGGCGACCCGGCTCGCGCTCATCCTCACGCTCCGCCTCGCAGGACCGCGCGATTTCTCTTCCGAGCCGCCGCAGCTCCGCCCGCTCGACGCGGCGGAGCTCACCCGGCTCGCCCGCTGGCTGCACGAGCAGGGCCGCGATGCCCTCGCCCTACCGGACAGCCCGGAATCCCTGCTCGCTGGCCAGGCCGATCGCACCATGCCGACCGAACGGATCGTCGCTCTTCTTGACCGCAAGGATGCCATCGACGACGCGGTTCGGCGGTGGGCAGCCCAGGGAATCTGGGTCATCGGGCGCAAGGACCCCGGCTACCCCCGAGCCCGTCTCACGGCCCGGCTCGGAGACGCAATCCCGCCGGTCCTCTTCGGCGTCGGATCGCGCCGTTTGCTGGAGGCAGGCGGCACGGCCATCGTCGGCTCACGCGACACCCACGTCGCCTCCCTGACCCTTGCCCAGGAGCTTGGCGCGGAAGAAGCGCGCGCGGGCCGGACCGTCATCAGCGGCGGCGCACGTGGTGTCGACGAGCGCGCCGTACAGGGCGCCTTTCTCGGCGGTGGATCGGCGATCGTCCTGCTCGGCGATGGCCTCGCACGACAGGCGGCGAAGGTCGTCCACGCCGATCCCCTCGCGGCAGGAACGCTTGCGCTCCTCTCACCCTACGCCCCGGATGCGACGTTCAGCACCGCCAATGCGATGGGACGCAACCGCCTCATCTACTGCCTCGCGGACGAGACCATCGTTGTCGCCTCGTCCAGGGGCACGGGCGGCACGTTCGTCGGGGCGCGCGACGCATTGCGGCGTGGCTGGGGCCCGATCTGGGTCGCGCCGACCGGCGGGCTGCACTCCGGGAACCCGCTCCTCCTGCACCTGGGCGCGCATCCGCTCGCCAAACGCCCGGCTCCGCCGCCACGCCAGCGGGAAGACAAGACAGCACCGCCGACGACCGATATTGGGAAAGACCGGCCAACGGAATCACCTGGAGAGACGCTCTACCAGAGCTTTCTCGCATGCTGGCGGAAGCTGCCCGAGACAGCGGCCACGCTCCCCGAGCTTGCGGCCGCACTGGGCCTGACTCCGGAGCAGGCCCGCGCGTGGGTCTTCCAGGCCGTCGAACGCCGGGACGCCACGCGCCTGACCTCCCCGGTCCGCTACGCGGTCCACCCGGATCCGCCAGATCTCCGTATACCCGAGCCTGCGGATGTTCATCATGGCCCAGGGGGACGAGAGCAGATCGCATAGGGATCATCCGTGCGATTACCAGGGACTCGCCACGCGGCGCATCGGCGGAGAGGACCGCGTCGTTGCGGGTGGCACCGGTTACGCCGGGGAGCCATAGCCCTTGCGTGCCTTGAGGGTGTCCAGCGTAAAGGCTTCGCCCCGGATGAAGGCCATATCCGCCGCCTCGCTCGTGCGGATACGCTCCACCGCCGCCTCCAGACCGGGGAGCACAGCATCCGGGATCACCACGATCCCGTTCCGGTCGCCGTGGAGCAGGTCGCCCGTCTCGATTCGCTCGCCGTCAAGCACTACCGGCTCGCCAACCGATTCGATCCAGAAGTTGGCGTGGGAGACCACCGGATACTTCATGAAGTAATGAAAGCCGAGGGCGCGCACCTCCGCCACGTCGCGGAAGGCGCCATCGGTCACCATTCCGACCGCGCCAAGGCGCTGCGCCAGCGTCGCCATGATCTCCCCGGCGAAGGCGACGCGATGCGGGGCACCGCTCGCATCCGCTACGGTCAGCACGACCGGGCCAGAGCAGGCATCCAACGCCTCCCACATCCGCCAGTAGCCTTCCCGGTCGGCAACAGGGCCGGGCGCATTCGACATCGTGACGGTGAGCGCCCGCCCCACCATCGGTCCCAGGTCGGGGAACTGGCACTGGATCTGGCCGCCGATGAAGCCGTCGCAGCGGTCGCGGACGGCGAACGCCTCCACGGCGTTGGCCACGGTCGGACTGTCGACGCTCCCCAGGAAGGCGAGCATCGCCTCGTCGAGCGGCGGACGGGCGGCAAAGGGATCGGCAAGCGCGGGCATGAGGCACCTCGATTCGGCGAACGACGGTCCGGGTTGCATATCTCCGGCAGTGTATCGGCCGTGGCCCGTTCAGCAAAGAGCCGCACGTTCCACTATCGTGTTGATTTCTTCCACCATCGTGGCTATTCTGGTCCGCGATAGAGGAGAATCCCTATGCCGCCGAAATCACCGTCCCCCATGACACAACCGGCCATTCGCAGCAGCCAGCGCCTCTCCAACGGCCTCGAGATGGCCGACCTCGGGGAGCGCATCCGGGCCGAACGCACGAGGCGGGGGCTTTCGCTGGATGGCCTCGCGGGCCGATCCGGAGTAAGCCGCAGCATGCTCTCCGCCGTCGAGAACGGCGATAAGGTCCCCACGGTCCTCATCCTCGACCGCATCGCCACCGCCCTTGGAACGAGCATCGCCCGCCTGCTGGACGACGAGGATCCGGCCCGCGTGATCGTCCGCCGGCACACCGAGCAGGATGTCGCGCGCGATCCGTCCGGCTGGGAGCGCCGCATCCTTTCGCCCGTCGTTCCGGGCGTCGAGTTCGAGTTCATGCGCACGACCATCGGCCCGGGCATCGATGCCGGGGCCTTTTCGCCGCATGGGCCAGGATCGCGGGAGTACGTCGCGGTCGAACAGGGGGCGCTTCTGCTGACCATCGACGGTACGCCATACAGGTTGGAGGCGGGGGACAGCATCTACTTCGACGGCGATTGCATCCACGCCTTCGCGAACCCTGGCGCGATCGACCTCATCTACTACCTGGTGATGGACGTCACCGGGCAGCGTGACCCGCAACCAGCCCGCGGCGCGCGCTCCGACTACCACACCCCGATCGACCCGTCTGCCGCCGGTTCCCGCCACGATTGAGGAGCCCCTTATGAACCCGCCATCCACCATCGCGGATGCTTCTATGCCGCCCGATCCGTTCGACCAGACGCCCTGGGTATGGGACGAGGCCCGCGTTCGGGAGGTCGGCTACCGGGCGGTCGACCTCATCGCGGCGCACGTCGCGGGCATCCGCGAGACGCCGGTCTTCCAGCCAGTGCCGCTGGAGATCGTCGATCGATTTCTCGGGCCGGATACCGCTCCATCCTCCGGGGAGGACGCAGACGCCATTCTCGATGACATCGCGGACCACGTGCTGATCTATCCGTTTGGCAACGGACATCCCCGCTTCTACGCCTGGGTGAATCCGCCATCGACGCCGATCGGCATCTTCGGGGATGCGATCGCCGCCGCGGTCAACCCGAGCGTCGCCGGAGGCAACCACGCCGCGACCTACGTCGAGCACCAGGTCCTCAACTGGGGCAAGGACCTCATTGGCTTCCCGCGCACCGCGGGCGGGCTGCTCGTCAGCGGCGGATCGATGGCCTCGCTGAACGGCCTGGCCGTCGCCCGGAATACGAAGGCCGGCTTCGATGTCCGCGCCGAGGGGATGGGCGCCTCACCGAACCCGCTGACGGTCTACGTCTCCCCGGAAGGGCACAGCGCCATCCAGAAGGCGATCGAGCTGTTGGGCATCGGCCGGAAACACCTCCGGATGGTGCCGATCGACCCCAATCGCCGCATGCAGATCCCCGCACTGGAACGGATGATCGCGGAGGACCGCGGCGCCGGCATGCGCCCGATCGCGATCGTTGGCAACGCCGGCAGCGCCGGGACCGGGACAATCGACGACCTGGACGCCCTCGCCGATGTTGCGGAGCGGAACGGTCTCTGGTTCCACGTCGATGGCGCGTACGGCGCTCCAGCCATCCTCTCCGCCCAATACCGCGACGCCCTCGCGCCGCTCGCCCGCGCCGACAGCGTCGCGCTCGATCCGCACAAGTGGCTCTACGTGCCGGTGGAGGCCGGGATGGTGCTGGTTAAGGAGGCGGAGGCGATGCGCCGCACCTTCAGCCTCGTCCCGGACTACCTGCCGACCGGCGCGACGCCGACCGGGGTGACCGGCCTGCCGTGGTTCAGCGAGTACGGCACCCAGCAGAGCCGGGGATTCCGCGCGCTGAAGGTCTGGATGGCGTTGCGGTATCACGGGCTGAACGGCTACCGCGCCGCGATCGAGCACGACCTGGCCCAGGCCGCGCACCTGGCCTCCCTGGTGGAGTCCGCCAGTGATTTCGACCTTCTCGCGCCGCCGAGCCTCAGCATCGTCTGCTTCCGCCATACGGCGCCGGGCCGCAAGCTCGACGGTGCGGCACTGGACGCGCTCAACCGCGCCGTGCTGGACGACGTGCAACTCGGCGGCAAAGCGTTCCTGTCGGGGACGGTGGTCGATGGACGCTTCGCCCTGCGTGCCTGCATCGTCAACCCGCGCAGCACGCTCGCGGACATCGATGCGCTGATGGCGATCATCCGGGACGCGGCTGAACACCGCCTTGGCTGCAATACCGAATCCGGATAAACCGTTGGTGGCAATCTGACCGACACGAGGTCGGTCCCTACCAACGAGACGCGCTATGCCGTGGCATCGTGCTTTCAACGGCCTTGGCATCGCGGCAGCGGAACACAGAGATCACCCGGATTCGGTACAAGACCCAATGCGGCCACATCCCACGACGGGCATCTCCTGCGGCATGCCGCTTCGTCGTCTCCTCCCCCGGCTCCTGCCCCGATTTTGGCGCCGGCAGCAACACGGCAGCCGCCTGGCGGATGATTCCGCCAGGCGGCTGCCGTGGGGCAGAGGCCGGATCGAGCCTCAGCCCGGATGCTCCTGACCGGTGATCTCGTTCCAGAGCTCGTAGTCGGTATCGCGCTTGGGCACCAGACGCTGCTGACGGCCCGCCTCCATACCGCCGACCGCCGTGAACGGCCCTTTCGCACGGTCGTTCAAGTCCAGGTAGACCGATCCCTGCTCCAGCGGCGTGCCCGTCTCCAGCACCGGGAGGCGAGCGAGCTGCGCGTTATCCAGCTCCGGCAGCGCATCCACCACCCTCTTGTCGCGCTCGCCGGAGATCGTCCGCTCGGCTTGGTCCTGGCGGATGAGATCCGGTGTCTCTGGCGCCAGATCCTCTGCGAACGACTCGTCGACAGGCTCGGGGCCAGAAGGATTCGTCTGCATCTCGCGGCGGATATCGTGCGTCTCGGCGTGCCGCCCCTCGGGGCCACCACGGTCGGAGTAGGGCTTGCGCGCGTCGCCGGGGCTATGATCGTCAGACATGGTTGCGGGCTCCTTCCCTGAAACAGGCCTTGCGGTCCTGGTGCTGCAGGGGAAGGCGCAAGCGGGGTGCCAGCGAATCACTGCCGGGAGTTTCTGGCGACGCGCTCCTTCGGAGCGGGATCAGACGGCCGGGCCGTTCCCGGGATCGTTGGGGTCGGAAGGGTTCGGCACGGGGGAAAGCACGACCCGATAGGCACAGACATGGGCGCCGTTCAGGCGATGCGCCACGCGCACCACCTCCGCCTCGGGAATCGTCCGCTGCAGGAACTCGAGTTCGCTGCTGCAAGCATGGCCGTACCGCTGGGCAACGGAAAGCACCGCACAGTTGTGCTCCGTGATGAGGAACGAGCCGTCTTCCACTTCCGCGAAATCGGCCAGGTAGCCATCCTCGTCGAGGACCTGGGCAAGCACGCGCACCTTCTCCGCAACCGGCAGCCCGGCGGTCCGCTCCAGCGCCGCCGCCAGGCGCCGCTCCCCGCGCCGCGCGAAGATCCGCTCGACCAGTGCCGGGTCCTCGTCCGCGACGTAGCCAAGCAGCTCGTTGGTCAGCGCCGAGTAGGCCCGGGGGAAGAGCGCGTCGCCGATCAGGGTCAATGCGTAGACATGGCGCGGCCTTCCCGGCCCCTCACGCACGACATCGTGCGTCACCAGGCCTTCGGCCTCCAGCGCGACGAGATGCTGGCGCGCGCCGCTGGCGGTGATCCGCGTCAGCTCGGCCAGGCGCTCCGTATCCGCGCTCCCCTCCCGCTTCAGGACTTCCAGCATCGAGCGCCGCGTCTCCGGCAGCGCCCGGAGCGCAACCTCCTGCTTGTGGCGTTCGACCCGCTCCGCCTCCTGCGCACCGGACACAGGAGACTCGGGATTGGCAACTTCGATCGGGGAGGAACCTGGCATGCCGGTCATGGCGTAAGCGGACCCCTTGTCATGGCGCAAAAGCGGAATCCCGCGCCGTCACCCAATAGCCGCTGCTGCCAGTATAACGACCACCGGAGCTGGCGTCCTAATAAACGCAGGAA
>Ga0164243_10011037_pt1 | contig 12928 bp, 11 predicted proteins | sample OricompcompostOP_FD_108781 | JGI IMG/M metagenome (GOLD analysis project Ga0164243, IMG submission 108781) | Organic Plus compost microbial communities from Emeryville, California, USA - Original compost - Organic plus compost (OP) | ecosystem: Engineered > Solid waste > Mixed feedstock >...
AGGGGGCGGCCGGCTGAGGCGCGGGCGGCGCGCGGCCGGGCGGGGCCGTGCGGGCGAAGCCGGCTGGTGACAGGCCTCCGGCCTCGCGGCGGGCGAGGGCGTCCGGGTGCGAGGGCGGAGGACCTGCGCGGACGCCGCGCCGATGGAGTGCCCGAGCGGCCGGGGTCCCGGACCGCCGGGGCTCCAAACCCGGGGAGAGCTTCGGCTGTCGGAGCACAGGGCTTCCGGAGCACGGAGCCCTCGCCGGGTCCAGGCCGGCGGGTCGTCAGGCGCGCCGGGCGGTCCCGCCGTCAGGGCGTCGGGATCCCGGGGGCGCCCGGCAGCCGGGGCGCCCGGTCGGGAAGGCCTCCCGGAGGGGTCAGCGGGTGCCCGTCAGGTGGGCGTACACCACCACGTTGCCCTGGTAGCCCGTCGTGGGGGAGTAGCCACCGCCGCAGGTGATCACCCGGAGTTCCGGGCGGGACGCCGCGCCGTAGACCTTCTCGTCGGGGAAGTCGCGGGCGTCGTACGCCTCGACGGCGTCCACCGTGAACACGGCGACCGTGCCGTCGCGCCGGTCGGTCTCGATCGTGCTGCCCTTGCGCAGGGCGCCGAGGGAGTAGAAGACGGCCGGGCCGTCGGCGTTGTCGACGTGGCCCGCGACGATCGCGGTGCCCCGCTCGCCGGGGGTGGTGCCCGCCTCGTACCAGCCGGCCAGGTCCGGACGGTCGGCCGGCGGCACGTCCAGGGAGCCGGCCGGGGTCAGCCCCAGTCCGGTCAGCGGCGCGTCCACGCCGATCGCGGGGATCCGCACCCGGTCGGGCGGCGACGGCGGCAGCGCGGGCGCCGCGGACCGCGCCGGGCCGTGCGCGTCGAGCTCGGAGTGCGCCTGCGCGGCGGACGGCTGCGGCGGGGCGTCGCCCCTGCCGTCCCGCAGCAGCACGGCCCCCGCGCACAGGGCGCACACCGTGACGGCGGCTATCGCTGCGTTGCCCGGACTCCCGGTCCGGCGGATCCTGCGGCGCATGGGCTGACCTCACCTCGGGTGGGCCCCGTGCCCCCCTCCGGGCCGCGAGGGGCGTCGGACCCGGAGGGGGAGGGGATTGCGGTACCAGCGGGACGGGCAGCGGAGGATGCCCGTCAGATCCCGTCGCCTCTCGCCCGGCGATGCAGGAGCCAGGTACCGCCCGCGGCGGCGACGGCGAGGGCCGTCACGCCTGCCGCGGTCTGCACGGGGTCGGTGCCCAGCGCGCCACCGACCCCCGTCTTCACGCTTCCTCGCGGAACCACCAGTTCCGCGTCGGGCGTCAGCGTCACCACGAGGTCCCCGGTCACCCGGCGCCCGCTCCCGGCGCACGCGACGACGATCTCGTACGTCCCCGGCTGCGCGCCCGGCGGCACCTGGAACTGCCCGATCGCCTCCCCCTCGTGCGTGCTCGGCGTCAGCGTGAACCGGCCCGCGCCCACGGCGGAGGCGTCGCCCGCCGCCGTGCCCTCCTCGCCGCACGCCGCGGTGTTCGCCGAGACCTGCGCGCCCGGGGCGACGGACGACGGGTACATCCGCAGACCGGAGGTCGACGGGCCGGGGGCCTCCCCGGCGTACGCGGGGGAGGCGAGAAGTCCCGCGGTGGCCACGGCGAGTGCGGCGCCGGTCGTGCCGGTCAGCAGCCGGGCGGTACGTCGCATCGATGCTCCCTCGAGCTCACGGAGGCGACCCGGCCCGCGGCACCCCCATGTGCCGCCGTCGACCGCGTCCCTGCTCCTCCGAGGTAAGTGCCCCCGCGCCCGCACCGCTCCCTGAGGGGGCGTCAGGGCGGCGGCTGAACGGGTGTCAGGGGAGCCGGGGTGCTTCCGAGCGGGGGTTCCTTTCCGCAGGTCAGGAGCGCGACGGCGGGCGCAGGGGTGGTGTGCGGGCGGATTGGGCCGGGCGGGGCGGCGAAGGGCTGACCGGGCGAGGGCCCACAGGGGTGCCGGCTCCCGGGGGGCGGGGCACCGCGCGCCGCCTCACCGCACTCCCCGCCAGTCCCCGCCCTCCACCCGCGTCCCCCGCGCCCGCAGCCGCGCCGTGACCGCCGGGGCGGCGACGTACACCCACGCGCGGACCGCCGTGCCGTCGGCCTCCCGCACCACCGGCCGCTCCACCCGGTCGTACAGGTTCCGGGGGTCGCCCGGCACGTACTCCTCCAGGCGGTCCAGCAGCGCCAGCAGCTCCGCGTACGCCTCCGGCCGGGCCGTGACCAGCTCGCCCCGCACCTCGCACTCCGGGGCCTCGACGGCGTACGGGTAGCCGGGCCCCTCGTACAGCACCGCGCCCCGCAGCAGGGCCGGTTCCTCACGCGCCGTGCGGCCGCGCAGGAAGCGGTCGTGGTTGATCTCGCCGGGGCGGAGGGTGCCGTAGACGAAGAAGGGGAGGTTCACTCGCTTCACCTGCGCGGACGGTCGGCGGAGCCCCTCTGCACGGAAGTGCCACCGGAGCCTTGCGGGAACGATTCTCTCCCCTCACACACCCCCACATTCGCGCTATGGACATGACAGTCGGGGCGCCACTTGAATCGCGGGCACCACCCGCGCCGCCCCGCTCCCCACCCACGTCGGGGCGCCCGTTCCAGGAGACCGCTTGAGCCCGATACGGCATGCCCGACGTTCCCGTCTCGCCGCCGCGGGAGCCGCCGTCACCGGCGCCGCCCTGCTGGCCGCCGCCCTCACCCCCGCCACCGCCGGCGCGGCCGACCGCCCCACCCGCGCCGCCGCGATCGACGCCGCCGCCTCCGTCCTGGCCGAGCAGGCCGACGCCCTCGGCCTCACCGCCGCCCAGAGGACGAAGGTCCGCGACGTCGTCGTCGACGCGGACGGCAGCCGCCATGTCCGCTACGACCGCACCTACCGCGGACTCCCCGTGCTGGGCGGCGACTTCGTGCTGCACCTCGCCCCCGACGGCTCCTACCGCGACGTCACCCGCGCCACCCGCGCCGCGATCGACCTGCCCACCGTCTCCCCGCGCCTCGCCGCGCCCCGCGCCGCCGACCTCGCCGCGAACCTGCTGCGCGCCGCGCACCTCGGCGAGACCCTGAACCGGCTCACCGCCCGCCCGCAACTGGTGGTCGACGCCCTGCACGGCGCCCCCCGCCTCGCCTGGCGCACCGACGCCGCCGCCCAGGACTCGGCCGGCAACCCGGTCGCCCGCACCGTCCTCACCGACGCGCACACCGGCGCCCGCATCGACGCCTGGGACCGCCTGGAGAGCGCCACCGGCGACGGCAAGTCCCTGTACGGCGGCACGGTCCCGCTGGAGACCACGCAGACCGCGTCCGGCTACGAGCTGAAGGACCCCACCCGCGGCGGCACCTACACCGGTGACGCGGCCAACGGCACCGACCTGTGCGTCCTCGTCGTCTGCGTGATCCGCGCCCCCGCCCCCGTCGTCACCGACGCCGACAACCACTGGGGCACCGGCACCACCGCCGACCGCGCCACGGTCGCCGTGGACGCCCAGTACGGCACCGACGTCACCTGGGACTACTACGAGGACACGCACGGCCGCCGGGGCATAGCCGGCGACGGCAAGGGCTCGTACAACCGCGTCCACTACGGCAACGCCTACAACAACGCCTTCTGGGACGACCGCTGCTTCTGCATGACCTACGGCGACGGCGACGGCACCCAGATGGGTCCGCTGGTCTCCCTGGACGTCGCCGGGCACGAGATGACCCACGGCGTCACCTCGAAGACGGCCGGGCTGACCTACTCCGGCGAGTCCGGCGGCCTGAACGAGGCCACCTCCGACATCTTCGGCACGCTGGTGGAGTTCCACGCGGCCAACGCGCAGGACCCGGGCGACTGGCTGATCGGCGAGGAGATCGTCCGCGACGGCTTCGGGAAGGACGCCCTGCGCTACATGGACCGTCCCTCCAAGGACGGCAAGTCGGCGGACTGCTGGGACGCCTCGGTCAAGGACCTCGACGTCCACTACTCCTCCGGCGTCGCCAACCACTTCGCCTACCTGCTCGCCGAGGGCAGCGGCGCGAAGACCGTGGGCGGCGTCGCCCACAACTCCCCGACCTGCGACGGCTCCACGGTCACCGGCATCGGCCGCGCCAAGCTCGGCAAGATCTGGTACCGCGCGCTGACGGTCCACATGACCTCGTCGACCGACTACGCCGGCGCCCGCACCGCCACCCTGAAGGCGGCGGCGGACCTCTACGGCGAGGGCGGCGCCGAGTACAAGGCGGTCGCGGCCGCCTGGAGCGCGGTGGGCGTGGGCTGACCCGCCCCCTGTTCCGGAGGCGGTGCGCTCACGGGCGTACCGCCTCCAGGCGTACCGCGCACGCCTTGAACTCCGGCATCCGGGACGTCGGGTCCAGGGCGGGGTTGGTGAGGGTGTTGGCGCGGCCCTCACCGGCCCAGTGGAACGGCATGAACACCGTGTCCGCCCGGATCGACGTGGTGATCCGGGCCGGGGCCACCGCCCTTCCGCGTCGCGACACGACGGCCACCGGCTCGCCCTCGGCGGCGCCGATCCGCTGCGCGAGCCGCGGGTGCAGCTCCACGAACGGGCCGGGCGCGGCGGAGTTCAGCTCCTCCACGCGCCGCGTCTGCGCGCCGGACTGGTACTGCGCCACGACCCGCCCGGTGGTGAGCAGCACCGGGTACTCCTCGTCGGGCTCCTCCGCGACCGCCCGGTGCGACACCGGCACGAACCGCGCCCGGCCGTCCTCGGTGGCGAACCGGTCGAGGAAGAGGCGGGGGGTGCCGGGGTGGACGGTCTCCTCGGCAGTCTCCCGCTGGTCGGGGCAGGGCCAGAACACCCCGTTCTCCTCGACGAGCCGCCGGTAGGTGATCCCCGAGTAGTCCGCGGGCCCGCCCTCGCTCGCCCGGCGCAGCTCCTCGAAGACCTCCTCGGGGTCGGTCGGGAAGCGCTTCTCGGGGCTGCCCTCGCCGCCCAGCCGCGCCGCCAGCCCGTGCAGCACCTCCAGGTCGCTGCGCACGCCCGGCGGAGGGGGGATCGCCCGGCGGCGCAGCAGCACCCTGCCCTCCAGGTTGGTGGTGGTGCCCGTCTCCTCCGCCCACTGCGTCACCGGCAGGACCACGTCGGCGAGTTCGGCCGTCTCCGACAGCACCACGTCGCACACCGCGAGGAAGTCCAGCGAGCGGATGCGCTCCTCGATGTGCGCGGCGCGCGGCGCCGACACCACCGGGTTGGAGCCCATCAGCAGCAGCGCGCGGATGTCCGTGCCCAGCGCGTCCAGCAGCTCGTAGGCGCTGCGGCCCGGTCCCGGCAGGCTGTCCGGGCCGACGCCCCACACCTGCGCGACGTGCGCCCGCGCGGCCGGGTCGGTCAGCTTGCGGTAGCCCGGCAACTGATCGGCCTTCTGGCCGTGTTCGCGCCCGCCCTGACCGTTGCCCTGGCCGGTCAGACAGCCGTACCCGGACAGCGGGCGGCCGGGCCGGCCCGTCGCCAGGGCCAGGTTGATCCAGGCGCTCACCGTGTCGGTGCCCTTGGCCTGCTGCTCCGGGCCGCGCGCGGTGAGCACCATCGCGTTCTCCGGCTCGCAGAACAGCCGTACGGCCTTGCGCAGTTGCGGCACGGAGACGCCGGTGATGCGCTCCACGTACTCCGGCCAGTGCGCCATCGCCGCGGCCCGGGTGTCCTCCCAGCCGGTCGTGCGCTCCCGGATGTACTCCTCGTCGGTGCGCCCCTCGGCGACGACCAGGTGCAGCAGGCCCAGGGCCAGCGCGAGGTCGGTGCCGGGGCGCGGCGCCAGGTGCAGGTCGGCCTGCTCGGCGGTGCGGGTGCGGCGCGGGTCGACGACGATCAGGGTGCCGCCGTTCTCCTTCAGCTCGGTGAAGTAGCGCAGCGCCGGCGGCATGGTCTCGGCCGGGTTGGAGCCGACGAGGATCACACAGCCGGTCCTCGGGATGTCCTCCAGCGGGAACGGCAGCCCGCGGTCGAGGCCGAACGCCCTGCCTCCCGCGGCGGCGGCCGACGACATGCAGAAGCGGCCGTTGTAGTCGATCTGCGAGGTCCCCAGCACCACCCGGGCGAACTTCCCCAGCGAGTACGCCTTCTCGTTCGTCAGCCCGCCTCCGCCGAACACCCCGACCGCGTCGGCGCCGTGCTCCGCGCGGGCGCCGCCGATCCCCTCGGCGATCCGGTCCAGCGCCTCCTCCCAGGACGCCGGCTCCAGCGTGCCCGCCGCCGACCTGACCAACGGCGAGGTCAGCCGCACGGCCGACGACAGCACGGCCGGCGAGGTCCGCCCCTTCCCGCACAGCGCCCCCCGGTTCACCGGGAAGTCCGCGCGCTCGCTCACCTCGACGCTCCGCCCGTCGGCGGCCGGCGTCAGGTTCATGCCGCACTGCAGCGCGCAGTAGGGGCAGTGCGTGGACGTCAGGGTGTTTCGCATACGGCCAGGCTGCGCTGCCGGTGTTACGCACCACGCCGACCGCTGTTACACCCCGGACACGACGACCTCTCTGCCGCCGGACGACCCCGGTGAGGCACCGCCGCGCCTGCCTCAGATGCCGACGAGCCGGACACGGTCCCTGCACAGCCGCGCCATGTCGTCGATGTCGGAGGTCAGTATGACCACGGGGCCCGGCTGGCGCAGCGCCATCTCGGCCACCGTCGCGTCGATCGCGTACTTGTGCCCGTGCAGGCCGGCCGCTTTGAGCAGCTCCGCAGCCGCTCTCGCTGCCTGCTCGGTCACCGGCTCGACCCTGACGCGGGACAGCGCCCACCGCATCCGGGCGGTGTTCACCCGTGCGTGACTCACCTCGACGATGGTGTTGGCTCCTACGACGAAGTCGGCTCCCGCCGAGTGGAACACCTGGAACATCGCGGCGATCTTGCGGTCCTGCGCGATCCAGGCGGAGAGCCCTTCGGCGTCCAGGACGACCGTCTCGACGTGCCCGCTCACGCCGCGCTCGCCGAGCCGCCGGCCTCGGTGTCGTCGAAGATCCGGGAGCGGGCCTCTGCCAGTTCCTCCTCGGTGAAGGCGCCGTACTCCTCCTGATGACGCAGGAGATCCGCCCCGAGCAACTGGTACCGCAGCTGACGAGCCACGGCTTCGGCGACATAGCCGGAGACGTTGTCGGTGAGCTTCTTCAGCTCGGCGACCTGCTCCGTCGGGAGGGTCACCGTGATGCGCGTCGTATCCGCCATGGGTAAAAGCATACTCCGGTATGCGCGCGGGAGCTGTCAGTCCGGCGTGCCGGAACGCGCGGCGTCCGCCAGCGCCCTCCGCACCCCCGGCTCCTGGGGCCCCAGGAAGTGGGGATCCGGCCGGAACACCGCGTCCAGGGCCGCCTTGCCCGCCGCCAGGACCTCGCGGGCACCGCCGTAGTACCAGGTGACGTCGTGGCGGTCGTCCACGCCGACGCCGTACGACGTGACGCCGGCCGCCTCGCACAGGGCCACCGCGCGGCGGATGTGGAAGCCCTGGCTGATCAGGACCGCCCGGTCCACCCCGAAGATCTTCCGGGCGCGCACGCAGGAGTCCCACGTGTCGAAGCCCGCGTAGTCGCTCACGATCCGCGTGGCCGGCACCCCGTGGCGGGTCAGGTAGGCGCGCATCGCGTCCGGCTCGTCGTAGTCCTTCCGGCTGTTGTCGCCGGTGACCAGCACCACCTGGATCCGCCCCGCGCGGTACAGCTCCGCCGCCGCGTCCAGCCGGTGCGCCAGGTACGGCGACGGCTCCCCGTCCCACAGGCCCGCGCCGAACACCACGGCCACCTCGGTGCGCGGCACGTCGGCGACGGTGCGCAGCCGGTCGCCGGTGCTCAGCCGCAGCCAGGTCGCCGGCAGCAGCGCCAGCACGCACACCGCCGCCAGGGCCTGCACCAGCCGCCGCTGTCCCGCACGGGTGCGGGGCAGCCGCGGACGGCGGACGGTGATACGGCGCATGGGACGGCCTCCCCCGGGTCGGTCCATGACTCGGTAGACGTGCGGCAGGCACCTCCGGTTCGCCTTCTGTGACCGGTCTCACCGGCGGCCGTCGCCTCACACCGCCCCTCGCCCCCGCGTGAACACCCCGCAAACACCCGTGACCCCGGCGCAACGGCGGGGCAACCTCGTCCGGTCACGCTCGCTGCATGACGGCGTACCCGATGCACCCCGGCGCCCGGTCCCGCCCGGCCGCCCCGCCCCCCGCCCTCGTCGTGGCGGCCCACGGCAGCCGCGACCCGCGCGCCCTGGCCACCGCGCTGCGGCTGCTGGAGCGGGTCCGCGTGCTGCGGCCCGGTCTGCCCGTGCACCTGGGCCACATCGAGCTGAACGCCCCGCTGCTCCCCGGCACCCTCGACGAGCTGGCCGCGTCCGGCGCCGGCTCCGCCGTACTGGTGCCGCTGCTGTTCGGCCGCGGCCACCACGTCACCCGGGACATCCCCGACGCCGCCGCCGCGGCGCCCCTGCCGACCCGCGTCGCCGACCCCCTCGGCGCCCACCCCCTGCTCGTCGACGCCCTGCACGCCCGGCTCACCGAGGCCGGCTGGCAGCCGCCCCAGGACGCCGAGGAGCGCCGCCGCAGCGCCGTGGTGCTGGCCGCCGCCGGGTCCCGCGCGCCCGCGTCCCGCGCCGACACCGAGCGCATCGCCGCCCTGCTCGCCGCCCGCATCGGCGTGCCCGTCGTCCCCGCCTACGCCTCCGCCGCCGCGCCCACCGTCCCCGAGGCGGTCCGCGCCCTCGCCGCCCGCGGCCGTGCCCGGGTCGCCGTCGCCTCCTGCTTCACCGCGCCCGGCCGGTTCGCCGCCGAGTGCGCGGACGCGGCCCCCGGCACCGTCGCCGACCCGCTGGGCACCCACCCCGCGATGGCCCGCCTGCTCCTCCACCGCTACGACCAGGCACTGCGGACCGCCGCCCCGGTCACCGGGCCGGCCGCCCTCGCGACCGCCTGACACGGCCACCGGTGTCCGGGATGTCGCCGGCCGGGGCTACTGTCGGGTCATGGAAGGCATCACGTCCGGCACGACCGACCCGTCCGCGCACCACCTCCCACCCGCCGGGTACGACCCGTCGGCCGTCGAGCGCTGGGCCGCCGAGCCCGACAAGCGCCCCGGCCGCACCGCCTTCCAGCGCGACCGGGCCCGCGTGCTGCACTCCGCCGCGCTGCGCCGCCTCGCCGGGAAGACGCAGGTCGTCACCCCCGGCGAGCAGAGCCAGGTGTGGGACGCCAGCCCCCGCACCCGCCTCACCCACTCCCTGGAGTGCGCCCAGGTCGGCCGGGAGCTGGGCGCCGCCCTCGGCTGCGACCCCGACCTGGTGGAGGCCGCCTGCCTCTCCCACGACCTCGGCCACCCGCCCTTCGGGCACAACGGCGAACAGGCGCTGAACGAGTTCGCCCGCGACTGCGGCGGCTTCGAGGGCAACGCCCAGTCGCTGCGGCTGCTCACCCGCATCGAGCCCAAGCGGTTCACCCCCGACGGCTCCGTCGGCCTCAACCTCACCCGGGCCACCCTCGACGCGGCCACCAAGTACCCCTGGCCGCGCGGCGCCCACCCCACCGACCCGGCCTCCGTGAAGTTCGGCGTCTACGACGACGACCGCCCGGTGTTCGAGTGGCTCCGCAAGGAGGCCCCCGGCACCCGCACCTGCTTCGAGGCGCAGGTCATGGACTGGGCGGACGACGTGGCGTACTCGGTCCACGACGTGGAGGACGGCCTGCACGCGGGCCACATCGACCCCAACTGCCTGCACGCCGACCCGGAGCGCGACGCCGTCTTCGCGGTCGCCGTCGGCCGGTACGTCCCGGCGGACACCGACCCCGCCGAACTGGCCGAGGCCCTCGACCGGCTGCTCGCCCAGGAGTGGTGGCCGCACGGCTACGACGGCACCGCCGTCGCCCAGGCCCGCCTCAAGGACGCCACCAGCCAGCTCATCGGCCGCTTCTGCCTGGCCGCCGAGGGCGCCACCCGGCAGGCCTGGGGCGGCGGCCGCCTCACCCGGTACGCGGCCGAGCTGGTCGTCCCCCGCTCCACCCGTATGGAGTGCGCGGTCCTCAAGGCCGTCGCCGACCGGTACGTCATGCAGCGCGCCGAGCAGGAACGGCTCCGCGCCGACCAGCGCGTCGTCGTGCTGGAGCTGGCTCAGGCGCTGACCGCCCGCGCGCCGGAGGGGCTGGACCCGCAGTTCCGCGCGCTGTTCGATCGGGCGCCGGACGACCGCGCCCGCAAGCGGGTGGTCGTGGACCAGATCGCCTCCCTGACGGACGCCTCGGCCCGCTCGCTGCACGCCCGGCTTACGGCCCGTACGTGAGGCAGACGTGAGAGAGGTGGCCTGATCGGGTCACTCCCCCTTCCCGCAGCCTTCCGCGTGCGGGAGGCTCGCTGGTGGCAACGCTCGAAGGAGGCATTCACGTGGTCGACGCGGATCAGACTTTCGTCATCGTGGGAGGCGGCCTGGCCGGCGCCAAGGCGGCCGAGACGCTGAGAGCGGAGGGCTTCACCGGCCGCGTGATACTGATCTGCGACGAACGCGACCACCCCTACGAGCGCCCGCCGCTCTCCAAGGGCTACCTCCTCGGCTCGGCGGAGCGCGACAGCGTCTTCGTGCACGAGCCCGCCTGGTACGCGCAGCACGACGTCGAACTGCACCTCGGCGCGACCGCAGCCTCGCTCGACCGCGCCGCGAAGACCGTCCGCTTCGGCGAGGACGGCACCACCGTCCGCTACGACAAGCTGCTGCTCGCCACCGGCGCGGAGCCCCGCCGCCTCGACATCCCCGGCACCGACCTCGTCGGCGTCCACCACCTGCGCCGCCTCGCCCACTCCGAGCGCCTCAAGGGCGTCCTCGCCTCCCTCGGCCGGGACAACGGTCACCTGGTGATCGCCGGCGCGGGCTGGATCGGCCTGGAGACCGCGGCGGCCGCCCGGCACTACGGCGCCGAGGTCACCGTCGTCCACCGGGGGCCGACCCCGCTGCACTCGGTGCTCGGCCCCGAACTCGGGGCGCTCTTCGCCGAGCTGCACAGCGAGCACGGCGTGCGGTTCCACTTCGGCGCCTCGCTCACCGAGATCACCGGCCAGGACGGCATGGTCCTCGCCGCCCGCACCGACGACGGCGAGGAGCACCCGGCGCACGCCGTGCTCGCAGCGATCGGCGCGGCCCCGCGGACCGCCCTCGCGGAGGCGGCGGGCCTGGAGCTGGCCGATCCCGCCTCCGGCGGGGGCGTCCTCGTCGACGAGCGGCTGCGGACGTCCGACCCGGACATCTACGCGGCGGGGGACGTCGCGTCCTTCCCGCACGCACTGTTCTCCACGCGGCTGCGGGTGGAGCACTGGGCGAACGCGCTGAACGGGGGACCGGCGGCGGCGCGGTCCATGCTGGGGCGGGACGAGATCTACGACCGGGTCCCGTACTTCTTCACCGACCAGTACGACCTGGGCATGGAGTACTCGGGGTGGGCGCCGCCCGGGTCCTACGACCAGGTGGTCGTCCGGGGCGATGCGGGGAAGCGGGAGTTCATCGCGTTCTGGGTGCGGGAGGGGCGTGTTCTGGCGGGGATGAACGTGAATGTGTGGGACGTCACGGGCCCGATCCAGGCGTTGATCCGGGCCCGGCGGGCGGTGGACACGGAGGCGTTGGCGGATCCGCATGTCCCGTTGGAGAGCCTGGTCGCCTAGGAGGACACCACGACCGGTGGGTTCACCGGCGGTCGGTGCAGCCCGCTTTCCCTTTCGGGCAGGCGAATCGGGGCCGGAACGGCCTGGAGCCGGCGGGGCGGGGCGGCCGATGATCGGAGCATGCGTCGACAGGAGCAGCAGGACACCGCCGCTCGTCCCGCCCGCACCGCGCCCGCTGTCGCGCGCCCGACCGGCACCGCAGGGCCGGCGGGATCCGGCGGCCCTGCGGCCGCGACGGGGCTGCCGGCCCTGCAACGCGCCGCGGGCAACGCCGCCGTCGTCCGGGCGCTGGAACGGCAGCGGGCCGCAGGACCCCACCCGCACCGCCCTTCCGGCGGCCACGGCGACCCCGCCCCCGTGCAGCGCCACGCCCACGGGCCCTCCTGCGGCCACGACGAGGCCGCGCCGGTGCAGCGTTCCTCCGTGCCGGACGTGCTGGGGACCGCCGGACAGCCGCTGGACGGAGCGGTCCGCGCGGAGATGGAGGCGCGGCTGGGCGCCGACTTCTCCGACGTACGGCTGCACACCGGGCCCGCCGCCCAGCGCTCGGCGGCCGAGATCGGGGCCCGCGCCTACACCTCCGGCAACCATGTCGTCATCGGCGCCGGCGGTGCGGACCGGCACACCCTGGCCCACGAGCTGACGCACGTCGTCCAGCAGCGTCAGGGGCCGGTCGAGGGCACCGACAACGGCGCGGGGCTCAGCGTCTCGGACCCCTCCGACCGCTTCGAACGCGCGGCGGAGGAGAACGCCCGCCGCGCCCTGGCCGGGCCCGTGCCCACCGGGGCCCCGCCCGTGCAGCGGACGGCCGCCGCTCCCGCCCGCGGCGGCGGGGGGATCGCCGTGCAGCGCCTCGGCGGCGGCGAGGCGCCCTTCGACCACGCCCAGTACTACGCGAGGACCGGCTGGCAGCAGGCGGCCGAGGAGTTCGAGAAGCGGCTCGGCGCCTACTGCTTCGGACACCCGAAGGCGCTCGCCGCGGCGCGCGCGGCCGTGAACCGGCTCAAGCAGCTGCTCATCGCCTACGCCCGCACGGAGCACAAGGACCCGGCGCTCGCCAACAAGGCGTTCTTCAAGAACGACAGAACGAGCGCCGGCCAGGTCGGCGAGGGCATGGCCACCGAACAGATCAAGGAGTTCTTCTCCCGGGACGGCAACGTCCGCGAACTGGTCACGGCCCTCTACAACGCCGCCTACTACAACAAGGGCACGGAACTCTCCCTCAAGCGCGTCCTCGAAGGCGTCCTCGGGCCCAAGCCGCAGCTCGCCTCGACCCTCGGCATGAACGAGGAGGAGCTGAAGAAGCACTCCGCGTTCCTCAACAGCTGGTCCA
>Ga0164243_10011038_pt1 | contig 12927 bp, 11 predicted proteins | sample OricompcompostOP_FD_108781 | JGI IMG/M metagenome (GOLD analysis project Ga0164243, IMG submission 108781) | Organic Plus compost microbial communities from Emeryville, California, USA - Original compost - Organic plus compost (OP) | ecosystem: Engineered > Solid waste > Mixed feedstock >...
GCGACGCTTTACCGGCGTTTCCCGACCCGCGACGCGCTGGTGCGGGCCGCGTTCGCGCACCAGATGCAGACCTGCGCCCGGGCGCTCACCGAGGCGCTGGCCGACCCCGACCCCTGGAGGGGCTTCCAGCGGTTGTTCGAGACGGTCTGCGAACTCCAGCGGGAGGAGCGCGGCTTCCCCGCCGCGTTCGTCGCGGCCTTTCCGGACAGCACGGCAGGACACGCGCAGGCTCGGGAACGGACCGAGCGCGACCTCACGACCCTGGTCCGCAGAGCCCAGGCGGCGGGCGCGCTGCGGGCCGACTTCCACCCTTCCGACCTCATCGTGGCCCTGTTGTCCCACTGTGGTCTGGTCACCGCGCTGCCGCACGACACTGCCGCGTCCCGGCGCCTGGTGGCGTACCTGCTGCAGTCGTTCCGCGCCGAGGCGGCTCACCGGCCCCTGCCTCCGCCGAGCGCTCTGTCGCTGCGCGATGTCCCGGTCGCGGCCGACGGCTCACAGAGACCGCGTTCCTCCAGGGCCTGACGCGAAAATGGGCGACGCTTTCGCTATCGGACGCGGAGCGCGGAATCTCGGCGGCGCGCCCGGTCAGCGGTCGCGACGGCCGTTGTCCCGGCCCTCGTCCTGCCCGCTGTGGCCGAGGCCGGTGAACTGCCGGAGGAACTCCCGGTAGGCGTCGGCCCGGACTCCGGGCGACGGCGACCGGACGCCCTGGATGATGCTCTGCGGGATGCCGCCCGCGTCGGGCCGCCCGGACCGGTAGTCCCGCAGCCGTTCCCGATGCTCGTCCGCCCAGTCGTGCAGCGCCCCGATGCGGGCGAAATGGAACGCCACGGCCAGCAGGGGCACGACGAGGATCGTCGTCACGACGACGCCGACATCGTGAACGAGCACGCCCAGGATCAGGACGGCTCCGGCCACGCTGCCTGCTCTGATGAGACCCCTCCGCACGCTTCCGCGGTCGGCCCTGGCTTCCTCGGCCCACTCCCGCACGCGGTGCAGCGGAGGCCGATACGCCGCGCCGAGTCGCAGGACCTGTGGCACCCAGCCCGCGTACGCCGCCAGGGTCAGCGCGACGAGATACCAGGACACCGTCGCGGCGATGTCCGGCTCGGCCCACCCCCAGATGACCCAGGGCACCGGGATCGTGGCGGCGCCCCAGGCTCCGAGCCACAGCGTCGCGCGGCCGACCGCCTCCAACCGGGCCGTGGGCGAGAGCCGCCGGCGCTCGTAGTCGGCCCATTCGCGGTCGCGCAGCGCGGCGGCGTGATCCAGCACGGCCGCCATCCGCTGGTTCTGCAGGTCGGCCGCCGCCTGCCGCCGTATCGCTTCCGCCTGCGCGGCGGCGTAAGCGGTGAAGTCGGTGCGTACGAGCCACCCGATGGGGGTGTCCGGGCCGCCGTCCCGCTCGCGCAGCCAGTCGTACCACTCGATCTCACCGGTGGCGGGCGGCGGCACGTGCTCGCAGGCGGCGCGCAACCACACCGTGGTCTGCGGGTAGGGCAGGAGGGCCGCCAGCAGCAGCCCGCGTGCCCCGCTCCCGGCCCATTCGCGGGCTTCGGACGGCAGCCCGGGAATCCTGGCGGCCAGCCGCCGCCACGACTCCCAGACCTCGTTCCACGCCTGCTGGGTCCCGCGCAGCGCGCTCAGCACCGTGAACCTGGCGAGGGCGTCCAGCAGGCCACCCTCGCAGAGATCGCGGTAGAGCTCCCACTCGGGGCCGCTTTCGCGGATGCGGCCGATCCTGAGCGCCTCGGACAGCGCCTCCACCGTCACCGGCGTCCCTCGCCATACGGCCTCTCCCGCCGGATCGAGCCAGCCCAGCAGGTGAAGCAGTTTCAGGTCGGCCGGGAGAGCCTGGTCGCGGAGCCGATGGTCGATGAGCTCGATCTGGGTGGTCAGGTCCTCGGCGGTGAGACCGTCGAGCTCACGCAGCCAGGAGAGAAGGCCGAGCCAGCCGTCGGAGGGCGCGCCGGCCGTGGCCGCGCCCTCGAAGAACTGACGCCTCGCGGCAGCCCAGTCGCGGCGGATGGCGGCGGCCAGCTCGTGCCGGGTCGTGACCGCCGCACCGGTGAGGACCAGCGGGCGGCGCTGCGGCGGCGCCTGGTGAATGTGGTTGATCTGGACGTTGCGATCCCCGAGCTGGAAAGGCGCCGGGCCGTGGAAGACGTTTCCCGTTACTCCGTCCTTTTTCGTTGCTGCGTCGTTTTTTGTTGACCCGTCTTTTCCTGATTCGGGGTCGCGGGTCATGGCGTCGGCCCGAAGTGGTTGTCCTGACGGTTGTTGTCGCCGACCTGGAACGCGGTCGGTCCACGGAAGACGTTCCCCGACACTCCTCCCGCCGATGCCTGGCGGGCCTGGTCGGCGAGGTCGTTCAGTTCGCGGGCCACCCGTTCACGCTCGGCCTCGCCGAGACTCTCCAGCAGCATCTCGAACCGGGCCGCCCAGGCCGCCTCCTGCCTGGCCCGTACGAGCGCGGCGTCGCCCGGGGGGAGCGAGGCGAGATCGGTCGCGGTCTGGTCCAGCCGCATCAGCTCCGTACGCTCGCGTTCGGGATCGTCGCGGCTGAGCAACCGCGCCGTCCGCTGCCGTACGATCGCCCACGCGTCGGTGCCCGCGGCCTGCACCACCGCGGTTCCGCCCGCCGCGACCGCCGCCGCCACCCATTCGAGCATTCCCGGCCCCCTTACAAGATCCAATGACAATGTATATCTGGACTTGACGGAGCCGCCGGAAAACAGCCGCTGGAAAACAGAAACGCGTCAGGTCGCGAGCGCGTCCGCCAGCAGTTCGCGCAACGTGATCGGCTTGCGGCCGAGCAACTCCCCGAGCGTGGGATCGACTTCGGCGAACTCGCCCCGGCGGCCGGCCTCGAACATGCCCAGAAGGAAGCGGGCCTGCTGCTCGGGAACGCCGTGTGACACCATGCCCGCCACCCACTCGTCGTCCGGGACGGTGACGCGGGTGATCTCGCGTCCGGTCAGCTCGGAGGCGAGCGCGGCGGCGTCCGCCAGGTCGAGCGCCTCGGGGCCGGTCAGCGGCGGGGTGATCCCGTCGAGCCGGCCCTCCTCGGTCAGAACGGCGGCGGCCACCTCGGCGAGGTCGGCGTGGGCGGTCCAGGAGACCGGGCCGTCCTCGGGCGCGACGAGCGTGCCGGTCTCGAGCGCCTGACGCACGAACTGCACCGCGGTGGTGGCGTAGAAGCCGTTGCGCAGCGCGGTGAACGCGACGCCGGACACGTGCAGGTCCTGCTCGGTCTCGGCGTGGGACGGCATCGGGACGAAGGGGGATGCCGGGTTCGCGCCCATGTGGCTGGTGTAGACGATCCGCTTGGCGCCCGCGGCCGTGGCGGCCTCGATCGCCGTACGGTGCGGGCGCGCGTCGGCAGGGCCCGAGACGACGAGCACCTGGGACGCGCCCTCGAACGCGTACGCCAGGCTCGCGGGGTCGTCGAAGTCGCCCTGCCGCACGCGGACGCCGCGCTGGGCGAGGTCGCCGGCCTTCGCCACGTCGCGGACGCTGACGCCGAGCCGGTCGGCGGGGATGCGCGCGAGCAGATGCTCGACGACGCCGCGCCCGAGCTGACCCGTCGCCCCGGTGATGATGATCACTATGCACTCCTTGATATCGGTGTTATCGACAATGACGCTAACATTGGAAATCAACCGATATCAACTTGCTGCTATCGTTGGAAGCATGAGCGATCCCGAGAGCGAGACGGCGAGCGGCCGCGACAGGACGCGGGCGCACATCGTGTCGGTCGCGGCCGGGCTGCTCGCGAGCGGCGGGCGCGAGGCCGTCTCGACCAGAGCGGTGGCCGCCGCGGCGGGGACGCAGGCGCCGACGATCTACCGCCTGTTCGGCGACAAGGAGGGCCTGCTCGACGCGGTCGCCGAGTATGGCTTCAGCTCCTATCTCCGGGACAAGAAGGCGAGCCCGCCGGTCGGCGACCCGATCGAGGCGTTGCGCGCCGGATGGGACCTGCACGTCGGCTTCGGGCTGGCGAACCCCGCCCTGTTCTCGCTCATGTACGGCGATCCCACGCCGGGACGGCAGTCGCCCGCCGCCGTCACCGCCTTCCGCATGCTGGGGGAGCGCATCCGCGCCATCGCCGCCGCCGGGCGGCTGAAGGTCGGCGAGCGCCTGGCGGCCGACCTCGTGCACGCCGCCGGCTGCGGCACGGTCTTCACGTTGCTCGCCCTGCCCGTGGAGCGGCGTGACCCGCGCCTGTCGGAGACGGCCCGCGAGGCGGTGATAGCCGCCATCACCACCGACGTCCCCGTGGTCGAATCCCCCGGACCGGCCGCGGCGGCGATGGCGCTGCGCGCCGCGCTGCCCGACGCCACAGCTCTCACCGACGGCGAACGCCACGTGCTCGGCGAATGGCTCGACCGGCTCGCCGCCGACGGACCCGGCTGAGATCTGGACGGGCGAACGTCAGCGGGCCGCGCCGGTCTCGGCGTACGCGGCGTCCTTGGCGCACTCGGCGTGCTCGGCGTACTCGTCCAGGAGTTCCCGGCGGAGCCGGGCCAGGTACGTCTCGCTGCCGGCGGACGACCGGTTGTAGCGGTCGATGTCATGGAGGGCGCGCCAGCCCGGCAGCCGCTCCCGGGAAAGGCGCAGGAGACCCATCCCGGTCTCGGCGGCGGCGCCGCCGTCGGCGGGCCGCAGGATGGCGGGCGCGGCGGCGAGTATGGCGTCCACCTGGGCGAAGCCGTCCTCGACCTGGCGCGTCACCTCGTCGATCGCCTCCTGCCTGGTGCAGCCGGTCTCGTGGCGGAGCACCCTGACCAGGTTGTAGGGAGCGCCGACGGCCTCGTCCTCGTCCAGAGTCATCAAGTCGTTCTCGGCGAGCGCCGCGGCCGCGCCGACGTTCAGCAGCCGGCGGACGAGCGGATGATCGCGCACCTCCGGTTCGAGCTCCCCGCCGTACGTGATCTCGAAGGTGTCCAGGAAGACAGGTGCTCCGGAGCTCCCCAGACGCAACGCGAACTGGTCCCGCAGGCTGGGGACGAAACCGCTGAGCCGGTGACACGCCTCGCGCTCGGCCGCCTCCAGCCACTCCTCCAGGTGACCGAGGGCGCGCGCCCGCCATGAGGGCGGCTGGATCAGGCGGACCCGCTCCCATGCCTGGGCCATGGCCGTGGCGACCGCTCCACCGGCCGGCGGGGTGTCGCCGAGCCCGCGGACGAGCAGGGTGAGCCGGTGGCGCAGCCGGACGATCTCGCCGGGGTCGGTGAGCCCCGGCTCGTCGAAGAGGTCGTCGACGACGGCGATCACCAGCATCCAACGGGCCAGCGTCTCGGCCTGCTCGGCGTCGGCGCCCGGCCAGAACCGCGCGGCCGTCAAGGCCATGGCGTTCCACCGCGGGTGGCGCGCCTCCTCCGGAGTGGTGGCCAGCCCGGTGTCCAGAAGCCAGGCGTCCAACCGCTCCTGCACCTGCTCGTGCCGCCCCGCTGGAACGCCGGGCCGAGCGGAGGCCGGAGCGGGAGAGGTCACGGCGGGGGCGGCCTTGGCGCCGGAACCCGTGATCGACCGCACGTAGCCGGCCAGCCCCTCACGCGACCGTGGATCGCCCAGACCGTCGAGTCGCCGCAGAGCCGTCTCCACGTGGGTCTCGGCGACCTGCCGGGCCTCCTCCACGGCTCCGCACGATAGAACCAGTTGCCGTGCCCGCTCGGCGTCGGCCGTGGTCAGGCCGCGGCGCAGCAGCCGGGCGAGCGAGGGCTCGCGGCCCAGGGCCCTGATCACGGGCAGCGTGTAGACGCCTTCCACGATGTCGGAGTTGGCCGGTTTCCCGAGCTCTCCGGTCGTCGCGGTCAGGTCGAGGATGTCGTCGCGCACCTGGTAGGCCATGCCGAGATGCCAGCCCAACCGTGCCAGGTCCTCCTCCGCCTCGGGGCCTCGTCCGGCCTGCATTGCGCCCAGCCGGCAGGCCAGGGACAGCAACTCGGCCGTCTTGGCGCCGGTCACCTCCAGATAATCGGCCTCGGTGCGGGAGAGCAGGAAGCGGTCGGCGGTCTCGGCGATCATTCCCGAGCAGATCCGCCGGGCGGTCTCGGCGACCACCAGGGACTCGCGCCGGCCCAGCTCGGAGAGGATCCGGCTGGCGCTGGTGAACAGCAGGTCGCCGGCCAGGACCGCCAGTCGCGCGCCCCACACGGTGTTGACGCTCGGCCTTCCCCTGCGCCGGCGCGCGTCGTCGATGACGTCGTCGTGATAGAGCGACGCCATGTGCAGCAGTTCGACGGCCGCCGCGGCCTCGACGGCGCGGATGTCGGCGGCCCGCTCCGGTCCGGCGAGCACGTAGTAGGACAACAGCGCCAGAGTGGGCCGGATGAGGTGGCGGTGCCCCGCAGGCTGCCTGGTCAGCGGGGCCAGTTCGGAGCGGTTCGGCACGTCCGCCATGCCGACGATCTCCCGCACCCGATCGAGGTCGGACTCCAGGGCGGGGAAGGCACGAGAAACGCTCTCAGATGTCACGGATGCTCCTGACGGGGGACTCATGGATGCGTTGCTGTCACCGGCACACCGACCGGCCCCTGCGCGCGCGTACGGCCGACGAAGGCGGAGATGCCGAGGGCCACCGTGGCCAGCGCCCAGCACACGGCCGGGCCGACGGCGTTCCAGGGCACCGTGTCGATGGCCACGGCCGCGACCGCCGCCTGCATCGGCCCGTAGTCGGGCAGGAAACGCACCAGGACACTGGTAGCGGCCGGGGTGGCGAGCGGGCTCTGCAGGGCCAGGTCGATCGAGCAGATGACGGTGACGAGGACCAGGCCGGCCAGGTCGCTGGTCAGCACCGCGGCGAGCGCGATGCCGATCCCTCCGTAGATCAGCGCTCCACCGGCGAGGGCGGCGGCGAGCAGCAGGGGCTGCGCGGTCGGATGGGTCAGGCAGATCAGGCCGGTCGCGTAGAGCGCGATGACGAGCGCAACCACCACCAGGGCGGTGAGCTTCGCCGCGATCAGGCACAGCTGGGGGAACCCGGATCGCACCAGCCGGCGGTCGAACGACGCCGAGTTCATCGTGGTCACGAACATCATGAATCCGGTGATCAGCGCCAGGATCTGCAGCGCCCCGCCGAGCTGGTTGAGCACGCCGGCCGGCAGCGTGACGGTCCGGTCGGCGGCCCGGACGAAGAACGGCAGCGGGATCTCCAGGGACAGGGCGTAGATGAGGATCACCCACACCGGGATGAAGAGCACGATGATCACCAATGCCAGCCGGTTGCGCAGGTGCTCCACGAACGTCATGCGCACGGCGGTGGCGTAGCAGGCCCAGTGACCTCTCATGCGGCACCGGTCCTGTCCGCGGCCCGCAGCACGCCGCCCTCCAGCCGGTGGAGGGTGTCGAGACGGGCCGCGTCGTACGCGAGGTGGGAGACCACCAGCACCGAACGGCCGCGTCCGCGCAGCTCCTCGGCCAGGTCCCAGAACCGTACGTAGGTCTCCCAATCGAAGCCCTGGTAGGGCTCGTCGAGCAGGAGCAGGTCCGGGTCGTGCATGAGGGCCAGGACGAGGTTGAGCTTCTGCCGCGTGCCGCCGCTCAGCGTGGCGGGGCGGGCCCGGCGGGAGCCGGAGAACCGCAGCGCCTCCATCAGCTCCTCGGCCCTGCGCAGGTCTTCCAGGCCGTAGGCGACCTGGAAGAACCGCAGGTGCTGGTCGACCGTGAATGCGTCGTGCAGCACCGTCTCCTGCGGGCAGTGTCCGATGCGCCCGCCGTGGCGCACCGACCCGCCGTCCGGCCGCAGGTCGCCGGCGAGGACGCGCAGCAGCGTGGTCTTGCCCGCGCCGTTCTCCCCGACGACCCCCGCCACCCGGCCGGGCGGAAGGTCGAGATCCACACCACGCAGGACCGGGTTGCCCCGGTAGCTCTTCCGTACGTCCCGCACCCGCAGCACGGCCTCATCCGACGGCATTCGGCACCCTTCCCGCCCCGGCCCCGCGTCGGCTACTTGTCGACGGCGATGAAGGCGACCGTGCCGCTGCCCTGGGCGCTGCTCACGCCCTTGCTGGAGCACTGGCTGATGTCCGAGGTGGGCGCGGCCTTCCCGGCGATCCGCTTGCCCTTGAGCTTCCCTTCGGTGACCTCGCCGACCAGCATCATGTCGCCCGGGTTGTACGAGGCGATCCCGTCGAGGTTGGGGTGGACCGTGGAGGTGCCCAGCGTCTTGCCCTGGGCGTCCTTCCAGGTGATGGTGCCCGTGCCGGCGACGTTCTGGACGCCCGTGCAGGACGCCTGCCCGGTGCCCTTGAAGGTGGCCGTGCCCGAGCGGATGTTGGGGAAGCTCCCGTCGGGAGAGGCGCAGCCGGTGAGCGCCACGGCGCCCTTGGCGGTCACCGCGCGGGCCTCCTTGCCCACCGCGGGGTCGGCGGTGATCGGGCCGCTGGTGCTCACCGCGCAGGTGAGCACGGTGTGGCCGCCCGGCTGCTTGGGCGAGGGATCGGCGACCGGCCTGGTGTTCTGGCTGCCGCCGCCCGACGTCCCCTGGGCGACCGACGGGAGGACCGTCAGGGCCAGGCCGACGACACCCGCCGCGGCGCCGACGCCGCAGGCCAGGTAGACGCGCGATCGAGAAAGGTTCATGGACATCCCCCCGGGAAGATTGCTGACGGTGATTTACTTATCACAGACAGTAACTAGAGGGTTGGTTGGTCGACGCAGGTCAGATGGCACTTCCCCATCGCTGCTCTCGCTCAGGGCGTCAGACGCGCTCGTAGTGAGTGAACTTTCCTCGGCCGCCATGCTGTCGCACGTAGCCTTGCTCGCGTAGGCCGCGGAGAGCCTTGCGGATGTTCGGTGCCGTGAGATCGAGCATCTCGACCAACTGTGCGACGGTGAGGGCCCCGTGCGTGAGGGCGTCAAGGACGCGTGACTCGGTGGCGTTCAACGGGTCGGCTGCCGGAATGGTGACGATGGGCCGGTGCAGGATGGCGACGAACCGAATGCCCGCGTCGATGTAGTGAGCGGGAGGTAGACGGGCTTCTGTGAGCGCCGCTCCCACAGTGGGAATGCCGCTGGCGAGCGCCTCGATGACTCGGCCGCCGCTGAATGGGGAACGCACGTTCTGGCAGATGGCGACGAGCCGCGCGTTGCGTGCGGACGTGACCGCTTCTTTGCCGAGACGGTCGACCGTTATGCCGTAGAGCCCTCCGGGGTTCGTGATCACAAGACGATCCCGGCGAAGCCTGATTTCCACGGCCATCCCCGCTGACCAGTGATCGAGATCGCGGTGGACCAACGCGTTGGCGACCAGTTCACGAAAGGCGACAAGCGGATAGGCGGGCAGGTCCCGGACGGTGCCGTCGAGCCCCGCCACGACGGCCGTATCGAAGGTTCGTCTGGCCCACTCCATGGCTGCGTCGAGCATTCGGGGAATGGGTCCGGTCAGGACGGCCAGGTTGCGTGCCCGGGAACCGGGTGGATCTCCTGGCAGTGGGTCGGCGGATATCTGGATGGCGTATCGAGGGAACCACTGTTGCGGATGCGTGCCCAGAGCCAGTAGCCCAGCGACCGTAGGTCTGCCGTCGACGGCGGTTACTCCGGCGCGGCACAGCAGTTCATCGTCCCGGACGAAGCGCCCCAGCCCCTGCTGATCGCGCTCGCGGACCGCCTCAACGAATGCTTTCACCAGTTCGAGGTCAAGGTCCGCCGAGGTGGCTCCCTCGACCAGAGGTCGATCGAACATAGGTGCTCGTCGCGCCGCGATGAAGGCCTGTTCTTCGATATCCGAGAGCCGGAAATCGCCGTCGTATCCTCGCAGATAGGAGGCGCCCGTGGCGGTGACCCGGCACGGTTTGGCGGACTTGTCGCACTCGTGCACCCTCGCCACTACGACCGGAGCGCCGTAGGCGATCCCGTCGTCCAAAGTCAGGCGGACAGGTGGCGTGAACGAGCGCGCCTTCGCCGCGAGGCCCTGTTTCAGTGACTGCACGTTCGGCAGTGGAACCGGCCGGAACCCGAACCGTTCATCCAGCCCGAGGATTATCGTTCCGCCGCCGGGTAGATTCGCGAGCGCACTCAGAGTCGGGGTCAGCGACTCGGGGAGTCCTCCGGCAGCCGACTTGACCTCTATGGCCGTCGAGTCCCCGCCGGCTGCCCGAAGCTCATCGATGAGATGGCTCACGTCCTCAGGCATGCGGGAAATGTAACTGCGGTCAGTTACATTTCGTGGGTCGTCGGTTACATTTCCTGGAGCTCCCGATCGGTGAACCGTCGGGGAAGCCGGTCTCCGCACTGCGGTCACATCAAGGCGATGAGAGCGTGATGACCGGTCTGCTTTGCGGTCAGATCGCTACCGTCATCGTGGTGTCGGTGACCTGGAAACCGAGCCTTTTGTACAGGTGGCGGGCGGGGTTGCCCTCGGTGACCACCAGGCCCAGGCCGCTCAGCCCGTCCGCGCCGGCGCGGGCCAGGGTGGCCGACAGCATGAGCGCGCCGAGACCTCGCGGCGACCGGTCCGGGTGCCGGAACACGTCCGCGATCCACGGTCCCCGGTCCGAGTCGTGCGCGAACACGCCGCCCACCACCTCGCCTTTACCAGCGGAGTCCTCCCGTACGGCAAGGACGCTGCAGGCGAGCAGGGGGCCGATCTCCTCGCCGCTCAGGAGCGGAACGAGCTCCTCCTCCAGGGCCTTTTCGGGATCCCGTGGCTGGTGGTCGGGGTGGCCGGGCGGGTAGGCCGCGAACCACGCGGGGAGGATCTCGGCGGGCGGCCGATCACAGGGGACGAGCAGAAAGCCGTCCGGAGCGGTGCCCCCGACCGGCTCGGCGACCGGCAGGTCGCACCGCATCACGTGCATGTGCCGCAGCAGCCGCGCGCCCCGGTCGAGCAGTGCCTGGCCGAGCTCGACCGGCGCGGAGACCGCCCAGCCGGTCATCCGCGACATGATCGCGTCGGCGGCTCCCGGGCCGATGTCCTCGATCGCGTACGCCCAGGGGCTGCCGTCGCGGACGCCTTCCCGATAACTGCACACCGGGACGCCGTGGGGGCCGGTCATCGTCCGCCGTTCCTCGGTCATACCGCGAGGCTCGCGCAGCCCGCCCCGCCCGGCAACCGGTTAACAGCGTCGCGGCCCGTCAGACGCCCTGGGGCAGGCGGAACAGGCGGTGGGGGTCGTACGCCGCCTTGACCTGGGCCAGCCGGGCGGCGTTGGCGCCGTAGTATTGCTGCCGCCAGTTCTTGAGCTCCGGATCGACGTAGTTCACGTACGCGTGGTCGCCGAAGTGGGGCCGCATGGCGGCGTGGGCGGCCCTGGCCCAGGCGGCGGCGCCGGAGAAGTGGGAGAAATACTGCACGCCGAACAGCGCCTTGCGGTGTGGGAAGGCGGTCGCGTCGGGGCGCACCCGGGCGACGGCGCCGCCGAGCGCGTCGAGCATCACGATGTGCCGGCCCGGCGCGGCGACCTGGGCCACCAGCGCCTTGATCCCGGCGGACGACAGCGGCTTGTAAGCGAAGTGCGACTTGGCCGAGAACGAGTCGCGGACGAGCTTGCCGCTCGGGTTCTGCCCGGGGAGCGTGCCGGGACGGTGGCACTGGGCCACGGACGTCGACGCGCAGCCCGCCTCCACCATCATCGCGTGGTCGTAGGCGGACGTCGCGACGTAGCGGGTCGAAGGGCTCGAACCGACGCGGTCGACGAGCTTCTGCAGCAGGTTCTCGCACGCGGTCTTGCCGCCGATGTAGAGGCCGCCGACCATCACGTCGAGCGACGGGTCGTGGCCGAGATGGCAGTTGGACCACATCGCGTCGGGCGCGGCGGGCGCCCACGCCTGCCATGCCTTCAGCACGGCCGCGGCCTTCGCCCAGGGCCAGTGCAGGAAGAACAGGGTCACCGAACGCGTCCGATGCGTCCGGAACGTGAACGACGTCGCCACGCCGAAGTTGCCGCCGCCGCCTCCCCTGGAGGCCCAGTAGAGGTCCGGGTGCGAGGTCGGCGAGCAGGTCAGCACCTTCCCGTCCGCCGTGACGACCTTCAGGGACTCCAGCACGTCGCAGGTCAGGCCATACTGCCGCGACACCACGCCGATGCCGCCGCCCAGCGTGAGCCCGGCGACCCCGACCGTCGGGCAGGAGCCCGCGGGGATGCTGACGCCGTGCGCGGCCAGCTTGGCGTACACGTCGACCAGGCGCGCCCCGGCGCCGACCGTGGCGTGGCCGCTCGCGTAGGACACGCCGCTCATCGGCGACACGTCGATGACGAGCCCGCTGCCCGTGGACCAGCCCGCGTAGCTGTGGCCGCCCGACCGGGAGGTCACCGGCACGCCGTAGCGCCGGGCGAACGCCAGGCACTCCGACACGTCCCCCGCCGTCTTGCAGTAGGCCACCCCGGCCGGGCGGGCGGAATCGAAGGCCGAGTTGAACACGCGGCGCGCGTTGTCGTACGACGCATCGCCGGGGCGGATCAGCTTGCCGTCCAGCCCCCGTCCGAGCGCGGACCAGTCGGCGGGACGGGGCCCCGCGGCGGCGAAGGCCGCACCCGAAGCCGCACCGGTAACGGCGGCGGCCCCGGCCAGAGCCGAAACGCGAAGGAAACTCCGTCTGTCGATCATGGTCGTACTCCCCGAGGTGCTGATCTCCCTCGTTGAGACGCTCATGGAACCGGTCAGGTTGGTAACAACCCCATCACTTCGGTCCTACTCCCCGGCCCTGTCCCGCGGAGCCGTCTGCCGGAGCCACACGCCGGGGTGAACCGAGGTCACTTCGTGCCTATGCGGAGGGCCAGCGCGGGGCACATCTCCACGGCCTTCTGCGCCTCGCCCAGCAGCCACGAGGGCACTCCGGTGTCCATGAACACCGGGAAGCCGTGCCGGTCGAGCTTGACCAGCTCGGGCACGAGGTGCGCGCACAGGCCGTGGCCCTGGCAGCGGGTCCAGTCGACGACGAGCCTGGCGTCCTGCGCGTCCTCGATCGGCAGCGGCAGC
>Ga0164243_10011039_pt1 | contig 12926 bp, 5 predicted proteins | sample OricompcompostOP_FD_108781 | JGI IMG/M metagenome (GOLD analysis project Ga0164243, IMG submission 108781) | Organic Plus compost microbial communities from Emeryville, California, USA - Original compost - Organic plus compost (OP) | ecosystem: Engineered > Solid waste > Mixed feedstock >...
GCAGATCGGCTGGGTGGCGGGCGGGCTGATCGGGCTGCTGCTGTCCGGCTTCGCCGGCGGCCCGGCCGGGTTCGGCGTCATGGCCGCCGGCCTCGTCGTCACGCTCGGCTGGCTGATCGTGGTCCGGCGGCGCAAGGTCGCGGCGGCCCGCGCCGCCCGGCGCGCGGCGCGGCGGGCCGACGCCGCGTCCGCCCGGCGCGCCTCCGCCGACGGCACCGAGCCGCTCACCCAGCCGCGCGGCTGACCCGGCGGACGCACGGCCGTACCCGGCCGCCTGACGAGCGCCCGTGCGCGTGCGGGCGCGCACGGGCGACCGACGTCACTCCGGTGCGGGGCCGTGCCGGTGGCGGGTCAGGGCTCGATGTCGTCCGCGACCGCGCGCAGCACCGTGGCGATCTTCCTGGCGTGCTGCGCGTCCGGGTGCTTGCCCTTCTGGTACGACGTCGAGACGTCGTCGAGAAGCTTGATCAGGTCCTCGACGATGACCACCATCTCGTCGGGCTTCTTCCGCTTGCCCTTCAGCTTCGCCTGTCTGCCCAGACTCGGTGGCGCCTCCAGAATGCGGACCGAAAGCGCCTGCTGTCCACGACGGCCCTCGGCCACGCCGAACTCGACTCTCTGGCCCGGCTTGAGTGCCTCATGGCCTTTGGGAAGCGCGGAGGAATGCACGAACACCTCACCGCCGTCGTCGCGGGTGAGGAAACCGAAACCCTTGTCGGCGTCGTACCACTTGACCTTGCCACTCGGCACAGGGGTGACCTCGTTCAGACAGTCGTGAAAGATGAATGGATGTAGGTTATGCCCACCTGAGCGCTCAGATGACCGTCGAATCGGCCCCTATTTCGCGAATCCGCCAGGCGTCGTACCACTCCTCGAATGCGGTCAGATCCGCCAGAACGACATCCGCTCCGTGATCGCGCAATTGGTCGGCGGTGTAGGGTCCGGTGGCCACCCCGACGCTGAGCGCCCCGCCCGCCCGGGCGGCCGCGATGTCGGCGACGTGGTCCCCGACGTAGGCGGACGCGCCGAAGGCGGCGAGGGCCTCGCCCTTCTGCGGGCCGAACACCAGGCCGACCACCTCGGTCGCGTCCAGGCCCAGGGCGCGCACCGTACGGCGGGCGTCCGCGGTGTTCTTCGCGGTGACCACGATGACGTCGCCGCCCGCCCGCCGCACCGCCGCCACGGCCTCCACCGCGCCGGGCATCGCCGTGGTCAGGGGCACGGCGATCTCCGCGTACAGGCTGCGGTAGAGCGCCGCCGCCGCGGGCACCTCGTCCTCGGGCAGCCAGTGCGCCAGCTCCACCTCCAGCGGAGGCCCGAGCCGGCTCACCACGACGTCGGCGTCGATGGGCACGCCCAAGCGCTCCGACAGCACGGCAAAGGCAGCGGCGATGCCGGCCCGCGTGTCGGCCAGCGTCAGGTCAAGGTCGAAACCCACCGATCTCCCCACACTTGAAGCATGCCAAATTCCGGGCGAGATGGCCTAACCGGTTTCGCCCAGAGCGCGGCCTTACCTCGGGGCGGGGGCCCAATGGCGGTACGGCGGGCGGCGCGGCGGCCCGTCCCGGCGTGCCACCCGCGTCACGTGAAACCGCTGTGAAACCACCCAAACCTACATTTACACCGCTCTATACATCAGGACACCCGTCCACATGCGGGGCCGAGCCTTGTGAGGTCGCGGTGGCGCTGCGCATCCCGTCCCACTTTCGTTCCGGCGGCAGAACGCGGCGCGGGCCGCGGCTGATCGCCCTTTCGACCGCCTCCGCGCTGTGCGCGGCGCTGCTCGCCGGCGCCCCGCCGCCCGCCTCGGCGACCCCCACCGAGCCGCCCGCCGCGGGCGCCGAGTCCACCGCCCCCGCGGACTCGGCGCCCCAGGGCGAGGCGTCCGAGCCCGCGCCCGCGGGCCCGCGGCCGGTCGCGCCGAAGGTGGCCCCCGACGAGGCCGCCGCCGCGGACCTGGCCCGGCGCACCGGCGAGTCCGTGGAGATGGCCGACCGGCGCACCGAGACCCAGCAGCTGTTCGCCGAGCCCGACGGCTCCCGCCGCCTGGTCGTCACCGCCCTGCCCACCCGGGTACGGCAGGCCAAGGGCTGGGTCGACGTGAACCCGGTCCTCACCCGGCGGCCGGACGGCACGGTCGCGCCGGTGGCCGCCGCGGCCGACGTGACCTTCTCCGGCGGCGGCGACGCCCCGCTCGTCCGCGTCGCCAAGAACGGCGCCGCGCTCGCGTACACCTGGCCCGCCCCGCTGCCCGCGCCCGTCCTGGACGGCCGGACCGCCACCTACCCCGAGGTGTTCCCGGGCGTGGACCTCAAGCTCAGCGCCGACGCGCACGGCTTCTCCCAGGTCCTGGTGGTGAAGAACGCCGCGGCCGCCGCCGACCCCCGGCTCGCCGAGCTGCGGCTGGGCGTGCGCACCGAGGGCGGCGACCTCGTGCTCGACGAGGACGGCAACCTCACCCTCATCTCCGCCACCGGCGACGTCGCCTTCCACGGCAGCACCCCGCGCATGTGGGACTCGGCCGGGTCGGCCGACGAGGACGGCGACCGCCTCGCCGGGCCGCGCACCGGCGACCGGGTGGGCGAGATCGGCGTGCGCCGCGACGGCGACGCCCTCGTGCTCACCCCCGACACGGCGTACCTGCGCGACCCGGAGCGCGTCTTCCCCGTGCACATCGACCCGCCGATGCACGCCGCCGGGCGGCTCGCCTTCGCGTACGTCTCCAAGCACTTCAAGACCACGAAGTACTACGGCACCAGCGACGTGGCCAAGGTCGGCTACTACAACGACCCCAAGGCCAGCCCGACCCAGGACACGTACCGGTCGTTCTTCCGGATGAACACCTCCGCGGTCAACGGCAAGCACATCATCAGCGCCACGTTCCGCACCTTCGAGACGCACTCGTGGTCGTGCACCGCCCGCTCGGTGCAGCTCTGGCTCACCGGCGGCATCGGCACCGGCACCACCTGGAACAACCAGCCGAGCTGGTCCCGCCAGATCTCCTCCAAAAACGTGGCGAAGGGCTACAACTCCAGCTGCCCGGACGGCGGCGTCGACTTCGACGCGAAGTCCGCCGTCGAGGAGGCGGCGAGCAAGAAGTGGTCGAACCTCACCCTCGGCCTGCGCGCCGCGAGCGAGTCCGACAAGCTCGGCTGGAAGAAGTTCCGCAACAACCCGGTCCTGGAGATCACCTACAACACCACGCCGAACGTGCCCGACCAGTTGTCCACCGACGTCGGCGCGAGCGCGGGCGTGGCGTGCAAGACCGGGGCGGACGCGCCGTACGTCACCACCCGGACGCCGACGCTGCGGGCGCGGGTGAGCGACCCCGACTCCGGCAAGGGCCAGACCGTGCGGGCGCACTTCGAGTGGTACGTGGCCGGCGGCGCGAAGGTCGGCGAGCGCTACACCTCCTACGTGGCGTCCGGCACGCCGGTGACCGCCCCGATCCCGTCCGGCGCGTTCAACGACGGCGTCCGGTACTCCTGGCGGGTGCGCGCCCAGGACGGCGTGAGCGGCAGCGGCAACAGCGGCTGGTCCGCGTGGTGCGACCTGATCGTGGACCTGTCCCGGCCGTCCTCGCCGCCCACGGTCGCCTCCGCCGACTACCCGGCGACGCCCGAGGGCGGCGACCCGGTGCCGAGCGGCGGCGTCGGCCGCATGGGGACCTTCACGCTCTCCCCCGGGCCTGGCGACGACGACATCGCCGGCTTCCACTACGCCCTGAACCAGGACGACTTCGGCGCGGCGGCCTACGTGGCGGCCGGGGCCGACGGCACCGCGCAGGTCAGGCTCACCCCGCCGCGCAGCCTGCTCAACGTCCTGTACGTGTGGAGCCGCGACAAGGCGGGGCACGTCGGCCCGTACCGCCGCCACGAGTTCAGCGTCGGGCCCGCCACCGGCCCGGTGGGGCATTGGCGGATGGACGAGACGAGCGGCGACCAGGCGGCCGACTCGTCCGGCAACGGCCACCACGCCGTGCTGTCGGACGGCGCGAGATTCGTGCCCGGCCGGGCGGGCGGCGCGGTGAATTTCCCCGCCGCCGGGGCCCAGGTCGCGCTGCGCACCGCCGCCCCGGTCATTCACACCGATCAGAACTTCACCGTCGCCGCCTGGGTGCGGCTCACCGACAAGAGCGACTACCGCACCATCCTCAGCCAGGACTCGGGCAACCGCAGCTCGTTCTACCTGCAGTACCACAAGGGCCACGACCGCTGGTCGCTCACCCTGTGGACGGCCGACGACAAGACCGGCGCGTACGCGGTGTCGAACGCCCCGCCGCAGCTCGGCGTCTGGACCCACCTCGCGGGCACGTTCGACGCCGCCACCGGGAAGATGCGGCTGTACGTGAACGGCCGGGAGCAGTCCACCGTGGCGACGCAGACCCAGCCGTGGCGCGGCACCGGCACGTTCACCATCGGCCGGGCGTGGAACCGGCAGAACCTGTGGGTCGGCGACGCCGACGACGCCCGCGCGTACGACCGCGTCCTGTACCCGGCCGAGATCTCCGACCTGGCGAACCGGCCCCCGCTGCTCGAAGGCCACTGGCGCTTCGACGAGACCTCCGGCACGCAGGTGACCGACTCCTCCGGCGCGAACCGGCACGGCACCGCGAACGCCGGGGTGACGTTCACCGGCGACGGCTGGATCGGCGGGGCCGGGCGGTTCGCCTCCGGCGGCAACGTGGTCACCTCCGGGCCGGTGCTGCGCACCGACACCGGCTTCACCGTCGCCGCCTGGGTACGGCTCGCCGACAAGAACGCCACCCGCACCGTGCTCAGCCAGGACGGCGCGAACCGCAGCGGCTTCTCCCTGCAGTACGACAAGAGCACCGACCGCTGGGCGATGGTCCGCTTCTCCACCGACGCCGCCTCCGGCGGCACCCAGTACACGGCGCAGTCCCGCGACCCGGCGACGGCGGGCGAGTGGACCCACCTCGCCGCCACCTACGACCCGGGCACCGGGCTCCTGCGGCTCTTCGTCAACGGCAACCTCGAAGGAACCGCGACCGACCCGGTCGGCTGGTCCGCGGGCGGAAGGTTCGCCATCGGCCGCGCCTTCGGCACGACCAACCCGTTCGCCGGCGACGTGGACGACGTCCGCGCCTACTCCGGCGTGCTCACCGAGGACGAGATCTTCGACCTGGCCCTCCAGTAGGCCGCACCCAGGCAGGCTCTTCTCCCCGGGGCGGGCGCGACCCGCCCGCCCCGGCACCGGAGGTCAACCGCATGGCTCTTCCGTCCCCCTTCTCCCCCGCCGCCCCCGCCGCGACCCCGCCCGTCCTCACCTGGCGGCGGCGCGGCATCGCGATCGCCCTCGTCGGGATCATGGTCGGCGCGCTGCTCGTCGCCTTCCCCGCGCCCGCCCGGGCCGACACCTGGGATCCGCCGAAGCCGCAGCAGGACACCCTGGTGGACGGCGAGCCGATCCCGGCGAAGAGCCCGCCGGCCGACCCGGTCGCCGAACGCGCGCTCACCGAGCCGCCCGCGGTCACCTGGCCGTCGCCCGCCGTCGCCGTCGCCGACCTGTCCGCCGCGCGCACGGCCGCGGGCCGTGCCACGACGGTCGCGGCGAAGGGCCTGCCGGGGCTGCCGATCACGGTCGGGGCGGCGGCGTCCACCCCGGACGCGCGGCTCGCCGAGGCCACCCCGCAGCGGGTCAAGGTCGAGGTGCTCGACCGGGCCCCGGAGAACGAGGTGCGGCTGCGCCTCACCCGCGACGACGGCGGCGCGGGGCCGGCCGCGGTCTCCGTGCGGATCGACTACTCGGCGTTCCGGCACGCGTACGGCGGCGACTGGGCCTCCCGCCTGCGCCTGGTCGAGCTGCCCGCGTGCGCCCTGCAGGACTCCCCGGCCGCCGACTGCCCCGCCCCGAAGCCGGTGCCCGCCGCGAACGACGTCGCCAAGGGCACGATCACCGCCGACCTCACCGCCGCGAGCGCCGTCTCGGCCGCCTCCGCCGCCTCCGGCGGCTACGCGCTCGCCGCCGCGCCCTCCGGCAGCACCGGCAGCTTCACCGCGAGCACCCTGTCGCCGACCGCGAAGTGGCAGGTGAGCGCGCAGACCGGCGACTTCTCCTGGTCGTACCCGCTGCGCGTGCCGCCGTCGCTCGGCGGGCCGACGCCGCAGCTCGCGCTCACCTACTCGGCGGGCAGCGTGGACGGCCGCACCGCCTCCACCAACAACCAGCCGAGCTGGGTCGGCGAGGGCTTCGACTTCACCCCCGGCGGCTTCATCGAGCGCAAGTACAAGTCGTGCAACGACGACGGCGTCACGCCGAAGAACGGCGACCAGTGCTGGGGCGGCGAGAACGCCACGCTGATGCTCGGCGGCAGCTCCACCGAGCTGGTCCGCGACTCCGCCACCGGCGTCTGGCGGCCCAAGTACGACGACGGCTCCCGGGTCGAGCGGCTGACCAACACCGGCAACGCGGACAACGACAACGAGTACTGGAAGGTCACCTCGCCGGACGGCACCCAGTACTTCTTCGGGCTCAACCGGCTGCCCGGGTGGAGCAGCGGCAAGCCGGAGACGCAGTCGGTGTGGACGCTGCCGGTGTACGGCGACGACGCGGGCGAGCCGTGCCACGCCGCGACGTTCGCCGCCTCCTGGTGCCAGCAGGCGTACCGGTGGAACCTCGACCACGTCGTCGACGCGCACGGCAACACGCTCAGCTACTTCTACACGCCCGAGACGAACTACTACGGGCGGAACGTGAAGCCCGCCGACGAGACCCCGTACACGGCGGGCGGCTACCTGACCCGGATCGAGTACGGCCAGCGCGCCGGCCAGGTCTACTCGACCCAGCCGACCGCCCGGGTGCTGTTCGAGGTGGCCGAGCGCTGCCTGCCCACCAGCTCGTTCGACTGCGCCCCCGGCAAGCTCACCAAGGCGAACGCCAAGCACTGGCCGGATGTGCCCGCCGACCAGATCTGCGTGAAGGACGCCGACTGCGAGAACTTCTCGCCGACGTTCTTCACCCGCAAACGCCTCACCAAGATCACCACCCAGGTGCGCTCCGGCGACGCGTTCAGCAACGTGGACTCCTGGACGCTCACCCACCTGTTCCCGGCCCCCGGCGACGGCATGAGCGCCGCCCTGTGGCTGGAGGCGATCCAGCACACCGGCCACGTCGGCGGCACGCAGAGCACGCCCCCGATCAACTTCGACGGCGTCGAGATGCCGAACCGCGTCGACGGCCGCGAGGGCATCCCGCCGATGATGAAGTGGCGCATCGGCAGCGTGAACACCGAGACCGGCGGCCGGCTCATGGTCAACTACTCCAAGCCGGAGTGCACCCGCGCGCAGCCGCCTGCGCCGCACGACAACGGCAAACGCTGCTTCCCCACGTACTGGGCGCCCGAGGGCGCGACCGAGCCCTACCTGGACTGGTTCCACAAGTACGTGACCGAGCAGGTGCTGGAGGCGGACCTCACCGGCGGCTCGCCGATCGTGCAGACCGACTACAGGTACCTCGGCTCGCCCGCCTGGGCCTACGACGACCAGGAGCTGGTGCCGGAGAAGCGGCGCACCTGGTCCACCTGGCGCGGCTACGAGAAGGTCCAGGTGATCAAGGGCTCCGACGTGGACCGGCGGATCGCCACCGAGCACCTGTACTTCCGCGGCATGCACGGCGACAAGCAGCCGAACGGCGGCAAACGGGACGTGCGGCTCACCGACTCGGAGGGCACGAAGGTCGTCGACCACTGGCGGCTCAACGGCTTCGAGCGGGAGACCCGCTACCTGAAGGCCCCCGGCGGCGCCGAGGAGTCGGGCACGATCAACGACCCGTGGCTGCACGGGCCCACCGCGAGCGGCGGCGGCGACGACGCCTACAAGCTCGACGTCGCCAAGGTGCGCACCCGCACCGTGCTCAGCACCGGGGCCGTGCGCCGCACCGAGATCCAGCGCTCCTACGACGAGTACGGCGCGCTCACCCAGATCAACGACCTCGGCGACGTCGCGACCCCGGACGACGACGAGTGCACCCGCTACACCTACGCCCGCAACACCACGGCGTGGATCCTGCTGCTGCCGAGCCGTACCGAGACGGTGTCGGTGGCGTGCACGGCGACGCCGCGGCGGCCCGACCACGTGCTCGGCGACGCCCGGATGTACTACGACAACGGCGCGCACGGCGCCGCCCCGGCGAAGGGCGACCTCACCAAGGTGGAGGAGGTCGACTCCTACTCGGGCGGGCAGCCCCGGTACGTCACCGTGGCGCGCAGCGTCCACGACGCGTACGGCCGGGTCACCGAGACCTACGACGCCGCCGACAACAAGACCGTCACCGCGTACACGCCCGCGACCGGCGGCCCGGTGACGAAGACGACGGTGACGAACGCGCTCGGCCACACCGAGACCACCTGGCTGCGCCCCGAATGGGGCGCGATGGCCGCGCAGGAGGACGCGAACGGCCGCCGCACCGAGCTCGCCTACGACCCGCTCGGCCGGCTCGCCAAGGTGTGGCTGCCCGGCCGCAGCACGAGCCAGTCGCCGCACGGCGAGTTCTCCTACCTGGTCCGCACCGACAAACCGGTCGCGGTGACGACGAGGACGCTGCGCGACGACGGCTCCTACACGGTCGGCCACGAGCTGTACGACGGCCTGCTGCGGCTGCGCCAGACCCAGCTTCCGGCGCACGGCGGCGGGCGGCTGCTCAGCGACACCGTCTACAACACGCTCGGCCAGGTCGCCAAGAAGAACGACCTGTACGTCAACGCCGACCCGCCGTCCACCGAACTGCTCGGCGTCGCCGACAGCTCGGTGCCCGCCCAGTACGTGTACGAGTACGACGGCCTCGGCCGCACCACGGTGACGGCGCTGCGGGTGATGGGCCAGGAGAAGTGGCGCACCGTCACCACGCACGCGCCCGACCGGGTGGACGTCGACCCGCCGCAGGGGGAGACGCCGACCACCGAGATCCTCGACGCCGAGGGCCGGACGATCGAGCTGCGCCAGTACAAGGGCTCCGCGCCCACCGGCGAGTACACCGCCACCAAGTACGCCTACGCCCGCAACGGCCTGCAGCAGAGCACCGTGGACGCGGCGGGCAACGTCTGGCGCGACCACTTCGACCTGCGCAACCGCGTGATCAAGAGCGAGGACCCGGACAAGGGCGTCACCACCTACACCTACGACGTCCTCGGCAACGTCACCTCGGCCACCGACGCCCGCGGCCGGGTGCTCGCCTACGCCTACGACGCGCTCGGCCGCCGCACCGCGATGCACGAGGGCTCCACGTCCGGCCCCAAGCTCGCCGAGTGGACCTACGACACGCTCCCCGACGGCACCTCGGCGAAGGGCCTCGCGGTCAGCGCCACCCGGTACGCGGGCGGCCACGCGTACGTCACCCGGGTCGACTCCTACGACGAGCGCTACCGCCCCACGTCGGCGACCCAGGTGATCCCGGCGGCCGAGGGCGCGCTCGCCGGCAGCTACACGATCAAGCCGCGCTACAACCTCGACGGCACGATCTCGTCGATCGGCTACCCGGCGGCCGGCAACCTGCCCGCCGAGACCGTGCGCACCCTCTACACCGACCTCGGCCTGCCCCGGCAGACCCGGTCCAGCCTCGCCGTGTACGTGCAGGACACCCTGTACAGCAAGCGGGGCGAGCCGCTGCAGGAGCGGTGGGGCGCCGAGGGCTCGACCGTGCTGCACGACTACACCTACGAGGAGGGCACCCGCCGCGTGCTGCGGCACCTCACCGACCGGCAGACCTCCTCCCAGGTACGGCAGGCCGACGTCAACTACACCTACGACCAGGCCGGCAACATCCTGCGCATCGCGGACACGCCCCCGGCCGGCAACGCCCCCTCGGACGTGCAGTGCTTCGCCTACGACCACCTGCGGCGGCTCACCGAGGCGTGGACGTCGACGAACGACTGCGCCACCGGCCCGAGCGCGGGCGTGATCGGCGGCGGCGCGCCGTACTGGCACTCCTACACCTACGACGTGACCGGCGGACGCCTGTCCGAGACCCGGCACGACGCCGCCGGGGACGTGCGCAGCACCTACGCCTACCCCGGCCACGGCCCGGGCCGGGAGCGGCCGCACGCGGTGCGGCAGGTGAACACGTCCGGACCCACCGGCACCCGGCTCGACGTCTACGACTACGACCAGGCGGGCAACCTGACCACGCGCCGCCTCGGCGCGGTCGAGCAGCGCCTGGAGTGGGACGCCGAGGGCAACCTCGCCAAGGTCACCGAGGGCGGCAAGGTCACCTCGTTCCTGTACGACGCCGACGGCAACCGGCTGATCCGCCGCGACCCGTCCGGCACCACCCTCTACCTCGGCGCGATGGAGCTGACGCTGCCCGCGGGCGGCACGACCGTCAAGGCGACCCGGTACTACGGCCACGGCGGCGAGACCGTCGCGGCCCGCACCGACGACGGCCGCCTGCACTGGCTCGTGCCCGACCACCACGGCACCGCGCAGCTCGCCATCGACGCCGCGACGCTGTCCGTCACCCGGCGGCGGTTCGACCCGTTCGGCAACGTGCGCGGCGCGCCGCCGAGCTCGTGGCCGACCGAGCGGGCGTTCATCGGCGCCACCGCCGACCCGTCCACCGGGCTCGTCTCGATCGGCGCCCGCGAGTACGACCCGGGGACCGGGCGGTTCATCTCGGTCGACCCGATCCTGTCGTACGACGACCCGCAGCAGCTGCACGGCTACGCGTACGGCAACAACAACCCGGTCACCTTCACCGACCCGAGCGGCCTGCGGCTGATCTGCGGCCACACCGCGGGCGAGTGCGACGACAGCCCGGGCCTGCCCGGCAAACGCGGCGGCGGTGGCGGCTCCGGCGGTGGCGGCAAGGGCGGCGGCTCCTCCGGCGGCAAGGGCGGCCCGCCGCCCCCGCCGCGGGGCGGCCCGAGCAAGGCCGACCACGACCAGGCCAAGAACACGCTGAAGAAGTCGTGGACGGACGTCGCCATCGAGACCGGCGGCAAGCTCATCCTCGACATCATCGGCTTCACCGACGTCAAGGACTGCCTCGGCGGCAACATCGGCGCCTGCGCCTCGGCGATCATCGGCATCGTCCCGTGGGGCAAGATCGCCAAAACGCTGAAGGCGGCCTATCGGGCGGCGAAGGCCGTGCTCGCCTGGCGAGAACGGGTCGTCTGGGCCCGCCGGGTGATGCGCGAGGCCGACGAGGCCGCGGCGGCCGCCGTCAAGTACGAGCAGGACCTCGCCAAGTGGAAGAAGGCCCAGGAGGCGGCGAGCGCGGCGAAGAAGGCCGACTCCGCCCCCGCCGGGCCGAAGAGCGCGGGACGCAACCTGGTGGACGTCGGCGGCGGCGGGGCGAGCTGCAACAGCTTCGTCCCCGGCACCCTCGTGCTGATGGCCGACGGCACCCGCCGCCCCATCGAAGAGGTACGGCTCGGCGACGTCGTGCTCGCCACCGACCCGGACACCGGCGAGACCTCGTCCCGCACCGTCGTCGCCACCATCGTCGGCGAGGGCGACAAGCACCTGGTCGAGGTCACCGTCGACACCGACGGGCCGCGCGGCGACGCCACCGGCCTGGTGATCGCGACCGGCAACCACCCGTTCTGGGTGGAGAGCACCCGGCGCTGGACCGACGCCGCCGACCTGCGCGCGGGCGACGCCGTACGCACCCCGGACGGCGAGCGCCGCACCGTGGTCGCGCTGCACCAGCGCACCGAGCGGCTGCGGGTGCACAACCTGACCATCGAGGGCGTGCACACCTACTACGTGGCCGCCGGCGACGCCGACGTGCTGGTGCACAACAAGAACCGGGGCGGCTGCGGGCCGACGCACCGGGACAACGTCATCCGCAACAAGCAGGCGTACAACTCCGAACGCGCCGCCCGCAAGAGCGGCGCCCGCCACCACAACCCGCCCCAGCAGGTCCGCGACCGCCTCGGCCTGCCCAAGGCCTCGCCCGCCGGCCCGACCATGATCGAGCGGGCCACGGAGACCATCAGCCGGACCGAGGCCGGCGTCAAGTGGGCACAGACGGCCGCCGACCTCGGCCGCCCGGTCTCGGACCTCGTCACGATGACGACAGGCAGGGGCAGCTTGGTGACGTGGGCCCTCCGCGGGATCGGCTTCGCCGTAGGCATCCTCCGCGGCAAGAACCCACCCGGCTGACGCCGACGGCGGGACGCGCCGCGGCCACCGCGCCGCGTCCGCGTCCCGCCCGCCCGATCTTCAACCCGCCAACCTCTAGATCATCAATCCCGGATCGGATACGACTGATGGAAATCGACCTTCTCCGCCGCACCCTCTGGAAGGGACAGACGAGCGCCATGACCAAACTGAAGACGGCCCTGCTGGCCGCCCTGGCGGCGGCCGGAATCGCCGCCGCCGCCCTGGCCGCGCCGCCCGCGACCGGCCAGGCCGGGCACGGCGTCCTGGCCGGGGACAGCACGTGGATCGTCCCGCCGGTCAATTAGCAGACCTGATCGCGACCGCATGCCCGCGGCACGGCCGTACCGCGACCGTGCCGCGGGCGCCCGGCCGGAACGTCCTGGCCGACCCTCCCGCACCCGCCAACGGCGATCATCGCCCGCTCACCCGCCCGGCCGGAACGTCCTGGCCGACCCTCCCGCGCCCGCCAACGGCGATCATCGCCCGTTCACCAGGCCGATCACCCGGTCGGCCGCACAACGGGGACCGGCCGGCGCCCGTGACGCCCGGCGCGCCCCGGCCCGCGCGGGCCGACGACCTCACTAGCGGCTCGCCGCCCGCAGCGCCTCCAGCGCCGCGAGCGCGCGGTCCCGCCACACCGCGAGGCCGATGTCGGCGAAGGCGGTCGCGGCCTCGTCGAGCAGCGCCTCGGCCTCGACCGGGCAGCCGCGTCCGGCGGCGAGGCGACCGGCCAGCAGGCCGGCGCGGGCCACCAGGAACGGCTCGTCGAGCTCCGCGGCGAGGGTCCGGGCGGTGCCGATCAGCGGC
>Ga0164243_10011040_pt1 | contig 12926 bp, 9 predicted proteins | sample OricompcompostOP_FD_108781 | JGI IMG/M metagenome (GOLD analysis project Ga0164243, IMG submission 108781) | Organic Plus compost microbial communities from Emeryville, California, USA - Original compost - Organic plus compost (OP) | ecosystem: Engineered > Solid waste > Mixed feedstock >...
CGTCTCGAGCCTCAGCGCGACGCGAAGTGCGTCGGCCTCGGGCCCGAAGACGTAGCCGACGAGCCCGTACTCGGTGTCGTTCGCCATCTCGACGGCGCGGTCGACGTCGTCATACGACACGACAGCGGTCACGGGTCCGAAGATCTCGGTGCGCGTGATCGTGTCGCCGTGGCGCACGCCGTCCAGCAGCGTCGGCGCGTAGAACGCCCCCTCCGGCGACGACGTGCCGCCCGTGACGACGCTCGCGCCCTCCGCGACGGCCGTCTCGACGAGCTGTGCGACCTTGTCGCGCTCGCCGACCGACACGAGCGCGCCGAGGGTGTTGGTCGAGTCGAGGCCCGAGCCGGTGCGCACATCCTCGAGCTGCGCCGTCATGCGGCGCACGAACTCGTCCTTGACGCTCGAGTGCACGTAGAAGCGGTTCGCCGCGGTGCAGGCCGAGCCGCCGTTGCGCATCTTCGCGAGCATCGCGCCCTCGACCGCCTTGTCGAGATCGGCTCCGGGCAGGACGATGACGGGTGCGTTGCCGCCGAGCTCCATCGAGGTGCTCACGATCGAGTCGGCGCACTCCCGCAGCAGGTCGCGGCCGACCTCCGTCGAGCCCGTGAACGACAGCTTGCGCACCGCCGGATGCGCGATCATCTCGGCCACGAGCGGCCCAGTGGGCACCGGCGTGACGAGGTTCACGACGCCGCGCGGGACGCCGGCCCTCCCCAGCACGTCGACGATGTAGGCAGCGGTGAGCGGTGTCTCGCGCGCGGGCTTGAGCACCGTCGTGCAGCCGGCCGCGAGGGCGGGGCCGAGCTTGCGCGTCGCCATCGCCGCGGGGAAGTTCCACGGTGTGATCAGCAGCGCCACGCCGGTCGGCTGGCGCGCGACCACGATGCGCTTGTCGCCGGCGGGCGAGAGGCGGAAGTCGCCGGGGACGCGGACCGCCTCCTCGGCGAACCACCGGAAGAACTCCATCGCGTAGTTCGCCTCGGCGATGGCATCCGGCCACGCCTTCCCGTTCTCGCGGACCATGATGCGGGCGAAGATCTCGCGCTCGGCGCGCAGGATCTCGAACGCCCGATAGAGGATCTCGGATCGGTGGCGCGGGCTCGTCTGCGACCACGACGGGAACGCGTCGGCGGCCGCATCGACGGCCGCGGTGCAGTCCTCCGACGTGGCGACCGGGAACTGTGCGAGCACCTCGCCGGTCGCCGGATCGATCACCGGGAACGTCTGGCCGGATCCCCCGTCCCGCCATTCCCCGTCGATGAAGAGCCGGGCGTACTGGAGTTCGGTTTCTGCGAGCTGGGTCATGAGCGGTCCTTCGTTTCGGTTCAGGGACGCATGTCGACGATGACATCGGAGAGGCGCGAGCGATCGCCGGCGAACGCGGCGTCGAAGATCGCTCCCATGAGCTGCTCGTCCACGGGCTGCGGGGCGATGTCGACGAGCCGCCGCGCCTGCAGCGACAGCGTTACGACCTGCTCGCGGTCGGCGTGCGAGACGCCGAGCTCGGCGAGCGATGTCGGAAGCCCGATGCGCGCGCACAGGTCGGCGATCGCATCGACGGTCGCCTGGGCGCGGGCTCGCTCATCGCCGGCGGCGTCGAGTCCGAGCGCCTCGCCGAGCACCGCGAGCCGGTCGGGGATCGCGGGGAGGAACGCCTGCAGCACGTACGGCAGGAGCATTCCCGTCCCGAGACCGTGCGGCGTGTGGGTCAGCGCGCCGATCGGGTACTGCACGGCGTGGCTGATGTGGGTCCCCGCGGAGCCGAAGGCCATGCCGGCGAGCAGGCTGGCACGGGACATCTCCTCGCGCGCGCGCCGGTCTCCCGGGTTCGCGATCGCGACCGGGAGAGACCGGTGGATGAGCCGCGCCGCCTCGAGCGAGAGCGGCTCGGTCAGCACGTCACGGCCGACGAAGACCGGAAGCCGCTCGGCGCCGACGTCGGCGAGCGGTGCCGCCGTGAACGACTCCACCGCGTGCACGAACGCGTCGATGCCGGCGTACGCGGTCACGCCCGCCGGCGCCGACATCGTCAGCTCGGGGTCGACGACCGCGATCGCCGGGATGAGGTGGGGGCTCGAGATGCCGACCTTGACGGCGCGCGACGGATCCGACACCACGGCGACCGGGGTCACCTCGCTTCCCGTGCCGGCTGTCGTCGGCACGGCGACGAGCGGGGTCACGGGACCCGGCACGGCGTTCTCCCCGTAGTACCGGTCGAGCGGTGCCGGATGCGCCAGCAGGAGCGACACGAGCTTCGCCGCGTCGAGCGCGCTGCCGCCGCCGTAGCCCACGATGACGTCGGCGCCGAACGGGCGCAGCGCCTCGGCGGCGTCCTGCACGGCGCCCACCGGAAGCTCGGGCGGCACGTCGGCGATCACCTCGGTGCGGCATCCGCGATCGTGCGTCTCGGCGAGCACGGCACGGAAGTCGTCGGTCTCGGCGAGGAAGGGATCGACGACGAACGCGACGCGTTCGCCGAACCCTGCGGCGAGCCCCGCGACCGCGCGGCGCGCCCCGAACCCGAACCTCACCTCCCGAGGGAGGCGGAGAAGACCGATGTGCTCGCTCATGGACGATGACCTGCTTTCACTCCGATGCCTGCTTCACTGGCGAGCCCCACGATCGTCGACCAGACGTCTTCGGTCACGTCGAACCCGCTCTCCTCCGCGCTGCGCCGCGCCCGTCGTGCACGATCGCCGGGCACGTCGACCGCGCCGCCGTCGGCGCCGCTCGCGCGGATGAGGTCGAGGTATGCCGCCAGCTCCGGCGAGTCGGCCGGCTGGCCGAACGCCTCGACGTCGATCGCCACGAAGACGTCGCCCTTGGTCACGATATGCGATGCGTCGAGGGTCCCGCGCACCTTCGGGCCGTACGCCGTGCCCGTGAGCGCGCCGACGATGGCCCCGAGCGTCAGCCCGAGGGCGTAGCCCTTGCCGCCGCCGAACGGCGAGATCGAGCCGCGGGTCGCGGCATCCGCATCCGTCGTGGGATGACCGTCGGCGTCGACCGCCCACCCCTCCGGCAGCGGCAGGCCGCGCTCGGCGTAGTCGAGGATCTTGCCCGCCGATACGGCGCCCGTCGACATGTCGAGCACGATGCCGCCGTCTCGCGCGGGAACGGATGCCCCGAGGGGGTTCGTGCCGAGGAGGGGTCCTGCACCGCCCCACGGGTGGACGAGCCCCTCGGTCGACGAGAGCGCGAGCCCGATGCATCCGCGGCCCCCCAAGCGCTCGACGTACGGGGCGAGCATGCCGAGGTGGTGCGTGCGGCGCAGCGCCGCGACCGCGACGCCCGTCTGCGCGACGCGCCGCAGCAGCTCGTCGATCGTGCGATATGCGACCACCGGACCGAACCCGAGGTTGCCGTCCACGCTCAGCGCGGCCGACGCGCCCCATGCGAACGTCGGCTCGGCGTTCGGATCGAGCAGGCCGGCGCGGATGCGGCCGACGAGGATCGGCAGGCGCCGGAGGCCGTGCGACGGGTGACCGCGCAGCTCGGCCTCGACGAGATGCTCGGCCTGCAGACGAGCCGGATGCGGATCGGACCCCGCGGCCACGAGCGCGTCGCACGCCACCTCGATCGCCGTCGTCGCGTCGACGTGTCGTACGTCCGTGTCCCGGGTCATGGGTCTCCTCTCAGCGCTTCCGCCTTCGAAATGCCACCACATCCACGCGGGCCGCCGAAGGGAGCGTCCCGCGATGCAGGACGCCCGTTCAGTGGAAGCGCCACTCGGCGCGTCCCGATATCCGGGCAATAATGCTCGGATTCGCAAGGAGGAACCATGGCCGAAGCGCGTACCGAGACGGAGTCCTCGCTGTCCCGCGGACTCAGCCTGCTCGAGCTGTTCACGCCCGAGGACAGCGAGATGTCGATCAGCGAGATGGCTCGTCGCACCGGCATGCCGAAGTCGACGACCCACCGCCTTGTCGGCGACCTGCTGAAGTGGGGAGCGCTCGAGAAGGGCCGGCGCGGCGTCCGCCTCGGCGTGCGGCTCTTCGAGCTCGGCCACCTCGTCCCCGACCACAGCCGGCTCCGCGAGATCGCGATCCCGTTCGCGCACTCGCTCAACGCCATCACGCAGCTCACGTCGAACCTCGCGGTGCGCGAGGGAAGCGAGATCATCTACCTCGAGAAGATCACCAGTCGCGACCTGAAGGTCCCCCACTCGCGCGTGGGCGGCCGGCTCCCGATGCACTGCACGGCATTGGGGAAGGCGATCCTCGCCCACAGCAGCCCGACGTTCGTCGACTCGGTGCTGGAGGGACCGCTGACGCCCCTCACGCCGAAGACGATCACCGACCCGAGCACGCTGCGCCGGGAGATCGCGGGGGCGCGCCAGTCGCGCGTGGCGTACGACTTCGAGGAGTCCCGGCTCGGGCTGTTCTGCGTCGCGGCGCCGATCTTCGCACGAACGGGACGCGTCGTGGGGGCGATCTCGGTCACGGGGGCGACGTCGCGCAGCCAGGCACGGAGCTTCTCCGGTGTCGTGCTGGCGTCCGCGCAGGCGCTGTCGCACGCGCTCGGCACTCCGCGCGCGGCCGCCTGACGCGGGCGCCGCGCGGTCCGCAGAGCGGGACGGCACGTCGTCGCGCCGCGCGCCCGAAGAGAGGATGGCCACGTGGCAGAACAGCGCATCCGATCCGTGACGATCCGCCGGCTCTCGTGGGAGGCGCAGGGGCGCCGCCAGGAGGCGGGCTTCTACCCCACCGCGTACGACGGAGGCGTCACGCCGCAGACCGGTTACGTGCTCGAGATCCTCACCGACGCCGGCGTCACAGGCGAGTACACGTGGACCACCGGAATCAACGGACACGCCGCAGACCACATCCGCTCCGTCGCCGGGTGGCTCATCGGGCAGGACGCGATGGAGCGAGAGCGCATCTGGAACGAGCTGCGGCGCGTGTGGCGCAAGTACGACCAGCTCGGCCTGGGTCCGCTCGACTGCGCCCTGTGGGACATCGCGGGCAAGGCCTACGGCGCGCCCCTGTGGGAGCTGCTCGGCGGCTACCGCAAGCGCCTGCCGGCCTACGCCTCGACGCTGTTCGGCGACGACGCCGGCACGGGCCCGCTCGGCACGCCCGAGAAGTACGCCGAGTTCGCGAAGCACTGCGTCTCGCTCGGCTATCGGGCCGTCAAACTGCACGGCTGGAACGACGGGGACATCCGCCGCGAGATCGATCTCGTGTACGCGGTGCGCGAGGCGGTCGGACCCGACATCGCCCTCATGCTCGATCCCTCCGGCGCCTACCACACGTTCGGCGACATCCTCACGGTCGGGCGCGCGCTCGACGAGGCGGGCTACTACTGGTTCGAAGACCCCGGCATGGAGGGCGGAACGTCGGCGTTCGCGTACCGCAAGCTGCGCGAGATGCTGAAGACTCCCTTCCTGCAGGGCGAGCACATCCGCGGCCTGCAGGCGCACGTCGACAACGTGCTCGCCGGCGGCACCGACTTCATGCGTGCCGACGCGGGCCTCGACGGCGGGGTGACGGGCGTGCTCAAGATCGCCCACGCTGCGGAGTCGCTCGGCATCGACGTCGAGCTGCACGCGACGAGCCCCGTGCACCGGCACATCATGTCGGCGCTGCGCAACTCGAACTTCTACGAGATGGGCCTCGTCGCCCCGAGCCTCAACGAGATCACTCCGCCGTTCTTCCTGGACTACCAGGACCGGCTCGATGAGGTGGACGCGGACGGGACGGTGGGCGTGCCGACCGGTCCGGGCCTGGGCACCCCGCTCGACCACGAGTGGATCGCCGCGCACGAGGTGGACGTCTTCACCGTCGGCTGACCGCCGCGCGGACGCGTGCCGTCAGCGGCGCACGCGCGGCCACGGCGAGCCGGATTCGCCCCGGAACTCCTCGGCCAGCCGCTCCTCGTCCACAGCGACGCCGAGACCCGGGGCATCCGTCATGCGCGCCCGACCGTCCTCGACGACCACGCCGCCCGAGATCACGTCCTGCCGGAACGGGTTCACCGCGGTCGGGTCCGCCTCGAAGAAGTCCTTCGAGCCGACGGCCGACATGGCGGTGAGGGTCGCCGCGTGATTCAGGGCGGTGTGCGAGATGTGCGGAACGAACCGCACGCCGTGCGCCTGCGCGAGGTGGCCGACGCGGATCGCTTCGGAGATGCCGCCCACGCGACTGACATCGGGCTGGGCGACCTGGATCGCGCCGGAGGCGATCCACTCCGCGAACGGGTCCGCGCCGAAGATGTTCTCACCCGCGGCGAGCGGCACGCGGCGCAGTGCCGCGAGCGCCTCGAACGCGTCGCGACGGCCCGGGACGTACGGCTCTTCCAGCCAGTCCGCGCCGACCTCGCCCAGCACGGTCGCCAGGCGCGACGTGTCGTAGTTCAGGCCCAGGTTCGCGTCGGTCATGAGACGGAAGTCGTCGCCGAGCGCCTCCCGCGCGGCGCGCACGCGCGCGGCATCCGCCTCGAACCCGTCGCCGACGCGCACCTTCGCCGCCCGGTAGCCGCGCTCGGCGAGGCTCACGAGGTCGGCGACGAGCAGCTCGGGCGTCGAGTAGCCCAGCGTGAAGCCGCCGGCGTAGGCGGGCGCATCCGGCTCGATCCCGCCGAGAAGGCGCCATGCGGGCTCGCCGACGCTCCTGCCGTACGCGTCCCACATCGCGATGTCGATGCCGCTCAGCGCGAAGACGAAGCCGCCCATGCCGCTCGCCGCGAGGAACCGCTCGCGCGTCTCCTCGCGCACGGCGAGCATCTCGTCGCAGCGGCGGCCGACGACGACGTCCTGCATCGTCGTGTTGACGATCTCGGCCACGGCGGTGCCGGCGTGCCCGTGGAACGCCTCGCCGTAGCCGACCGTGCCGTCGGCGAGCTCGACCCGCACGAGCACGAAGTCGCGGCGCAGGATGCTCCCCGTCCCGATCTCGCGCGGACGCTCGCCGAACCGCCAGGTGTGCACACGCGCGCTCAGCGCGACGATTTCCGATGCCATCGGTCTCCTTCTCCGACCCGACTCGTCAGACCTCGAACGTGGGCGGATGCGCGCGGATCGCCTCTTCGTTCACCTCGCACCCCCAGCCCGGGGCATCCGACAGCACGAGCGCGCCGTCCTCGATAACCGGCGGCGTCACGAGCTCGTCGCGCCACGGAACGCCGTCGATGTCGGCCTCGAGGATCGAGAAGTTCGACAGGGTCGCACCGAACTGCGCGCTCATGTGCGTCATGAGGTGGCTCATCGGGTTGTGCGGCGCGACGTTGAGGTCGTACGACGCGGCGAGATCGGCGATGCGCTTCGACTCGGGCATGCCGTTCCAGGCGACATCGACCTTGACGATGTCCATGGCACGGCGATCGAAGAAGCGGCGGTACTCACGCACGCCGGACAGCGCCTCGCCCGACACGATCTTGAGCTTGCCGTTGCCGCGCGCGGCGAGCAGCTGCTCGGGGTCGTGCGTGTCGGCCTCGAGCCAGTCGAGCGACGTCTGCGACAGTCGGCGCGCGAGGCGCGGGATCGCCTCGCCCTTCACGGTCCACACCGTGTCGAGGAAGATCTGGATGCCGTCGCCGGTGCCCTCGCGGAACGCGTCGACGAGATCGGCGACACCTTCGATCGTGGAGTGCGCGAGCTCGAGCGACGGCTCGCCGTACGGATCCCACAGCGGCAGGTACAGCTTCGCCGCTCCGTCCTCGAACAGGATCACGTTGGTCTTGAGCGCCGTGAATCCGCGCTCGCGCACCTCGCGGCCGAGCGCCGTGATGTCGTCGAGGGAGCGGACCGGCGGGTGGACGCCCGCCTGCGACATCCGGATCCTGCCCAGCGCGCAGTGCGACCAGTAGACGGGCAGCCGCGTGCGCAGCGCACCTCCGAGGAGGGTCGCCACCGACACTCCGAGAGCCTTGGCCCGGATGTCGAGGCTCGCGTTCAGGATCGCCGCGGCCGCGCGCCGGTTGAGGCCCTCCTCGGCCTCGTGCGTCGCCGACCGCAGGATCGCCTCGAGCCGGTTCGTGTTGGACGGATCCTGCCCGACGACGAGCGCGGCGAGGCGCTCGACCACCTGGTGCGTCCCGCGCGACGAGTAGCCGCCGTCGGTGAACTCCGCCCAGCCGACGATGCCGTCGTCGGTCTCGAGCTTGAGGAACGCCCACACACGAGTGCCGGCGGCGCAGTGCAGCGTCTCGTACCGCGCGATGCGCACGTCAGCCCTCCTGGGCGGGGACGAAGTGCACGTCGCGCGCACGGACGCCCGCGGTCACCTCGTCGCCCACGTGCACGTCCGTGTCGGCAGGCACCTCGGCGCGGATCACGCCGCTCGGCAGACGCAGCGCGACGTCGATGTGGCGTCCGAGGAAGGCCACGCGCTCGACTCGGGCCGTCCACGTGTTCTCGTACGCGTGGGCGTCGGCGCCGATCACGACGTTCTCGGAGCGGAAGACGGCCGTCACGTGCGTGCCCTCGCCGTCGTACGGCTCGTCGGCGACGACCGCGACCCCGTCCGCCCGCACAGACGTGCGCGCCGCGTCGACCGTGCCGCGCACGAGGTTGGCGCGGCCGATGAAGTTCGCGGCGAACTCGGTCGCGGGGCGGCGGTAGATCTCACGCGGGGCGTCGAGCTGTTCGATGACGCCGTCGCGCATGAGCGCCACGCGGTCGGACATCGACATCGCCTCGGTCTGGTCGTGCGTGACGTAGACGCTCGTGACGCCGACCGTGCGCTGCAGCTCGAGGAGCTCGAACCGCATCTGCTCGCGGAGCCCCGCGTCGAGGTTCGACAGCGGCTCGTCGAAAAGCAGGAGCTTCGGTCGCGTGACGATCGCCCGTGCGAGCGCGACGCGCTGCTGCTGCCCGCCCGACAGCTCCGTGCCGTAGCGCTTGGCATAGGGCGCGAGGCCGACGAGCTCGAGCACCTCGGCGACCCGCGACGCGGCGTCCTTCTTGCTCATGCCCTTCAGCCCGTACCCGACGTTCTTCTCGACCGTCATGTGCGGCCACACGGCGTACGACTGGAAGACCATGTTGATTCCGCGCTTCTCGGGCGGCGTCTGGCGGTCCGCCGACGCGATGACCTCGCCGTCGAGGGTGATCGTGCCGCCCGACGGGGCCTCGAGGCCCGCGATGCAGCGCAGGGTCGTGGTCTTGCCGCATCCGGATGGCCCCAGCAGGGTCAGGAACTCGCCCGGCGCGATCGTGAAGTCGATTCCCTTCACGGCCTCGACCTCGCCGTACTTGATCCGCAGGCCCGACACGACCAGCGCGGCTCCTTGGCCGGTGGCGGCGGATGCGGCGACGCCCGCAGGCGCCTCGATGGTGTTGCTCACTGTGTGTTCCTTCGGTCGTCGACTGTGGACAGTCGCTAGAGATTGGAGGAGTCGAGCTTGGCTCTCAGCACGAATCGCGCGAACAGGATCCCCACCACCATCACGACGGTGAGGAAGAGGCCCACCACCGCCGCGTTGCGGATCGATCCCTGCTCGACGTAGTTCCACGCGAGCACCGCGAGCGGTCGCGACTTCGGCCCGGACAGGATGACGGCCTCGTTCACCTCGCGCGTCGCGAAGACGAACAGGAGCGTCCACGCGGACAGCAGCGCCGGCCGCAGCAGCGGGAAGGTGACGGTCGTGATCGTGCGCAGCTTGCCTGCGCCGTTCATGCGCGCCGCCTCCTCGAGGGACTTGTCGACCTGGATGAGGCCGGCGCTCGCGAAGCGCGCCGCCTGCGGGATGTACGCGCCGATGAGCGCGACCGTGATGATCACGATCGTCGCGTAGATCGGCGAGCGCACGTACATCCACACGATGCCCGTCGCGAACACGATGCCCGGGACGGCGATGGGGAACGTGCCGAGGTAGTCGACGATCGCACCCAGCCGGCCGCGCTCGCGCACGACGACGTAGGCGACGGCGAGACCCACGAGCACGGTGAGCGTCGGCACGAGGATGCCGAGCCAGATCGTGTTGACGAACGCGGTCGACACGTCCGGCCGGCTCCACACCTCGATGATCCCGTCGAACGAGAACGTCATCCGCCGGAAGTCCGTGATCGAGAAGGGCGACAGCGACATGACGATGAGCACGAGGTACGGCAGCACGGCGGCGAGCAGCACGTAGATCGCGAAGACCACCGCCGCGACGTGACGGCCGATGCGCAGCTTCACGAGGCGGGGGCGCGTGCCGCGGGCACTCACCGTGACGAAGCGGTTCGCGTTGCGCACCGAGCGGCGGTAGAGGTACACGCCGCCGAGCGTGAACCAGAACAGGAGCGTGCCGAGCGCGGCCGCCACGGGCGGGCGAGCCGGGAAGACTGTCATCGCGCGGTACACCTCGACCGCGAGCGGCGAGAAGCTCGTGTTGAGCCCGAGCACCGCGGGGATGACGAACACACCGGTCGCGAGCACGGCGACGAAGAAGAACGACGCCACGAGCGCGGGACGCATCATCGGCAGCGTGACCTTGAGCGCCGTCGCGAACGTGCCGCGCCCGTTCATGTACGACGCCTCTTCGAGCGACGGGTCCATGTTCTTGAGCGCGGACGAGATGAACAGGTACGCGTACGGAATGTAGAAGAGCAGCATCACGAACACGACGCCCGGCAGCGTCATGATGTTCACGAAGACCGCGTCCTGCCCGAGACCCAGCATCCACCGCAGGTTGACGTTGATCATCCCGGAGTTCGGCGCCGCGAGCATCATCCAGGCGAGTGCGCCGACGAACGGCGACAGGAAGAGCGGCACGATGAGGCCGAACTCCCAGATCTTGCGGCCCGGGACGTTCACGCGGGTGAGGAACCATGCGGCGAGGCCGCCGAACACGACCGCGAGCGCCGCGACGCTGACCGCCATGACGAGCGTGCCGAACAGCGACGCGTAGTACTCGCCGCTGAAGTAGACGCGGTAGATCGCGTCGAGCGAGAAGGAGTTGTCCGGCAGGCCCGGTGCGGAGCTCTGGAGCGCTCCGACGAACACCATCGCGACCGGCCCGGCGACCAGACCGAGCAGGACGATGAAGACGACGACGCCGAGCGCCGACGGTCGCCGCCACAGGGCGCGGCGGCGACCCGCGGGCGGCACCGCGACCGAGGTGGTCGCGGTGCCGTCCGGCTGGTCGACGACGGGCTCAGCCCGATCGAGGATCGTCATCCGGAGTACCCGAAGACGTCGTTCCAGTGCGAGAGGAAGTCGCCGTCGGCCGACGAGGCCTTGAGGAACTCCTCGTCGCCGATGAAGTCGAACCACACGTTGGCGACGTCGGGCGCCTGGTACCACTCGAAGTCCACGATCTCGCGCTCGTCCGGCACCTCGCTGTTGGCGGGCACGGTCTGCGTGATCTCGGTGTACGCGGCGTTGGCCTCAGGCGTGGTCGCCCACTCCATGAACAGCCGCGCCGCGTTGGGGTGCGGTGCGTCCTCGACGGCGCCCACGGCGAAGTAGCCGCCCGTCGTGTCCTTCGGGTAGACGAACTCGATCGGCGCGCCCTGCAGCGCCTGCGGTGCGGCGAGGCTGTCGGTGAGGGCGACGGCGACCGCGTACTCGCCCGCGATGAGGTTCTGCACGAGCGTCGCCGAGCTGTAGAACAGCGGGTCGTTGTCGGCGATCGCCTGCAGCGCGTCCCAGCCGTACTCGTCGGCCGCGTCGCCCTCGGCGAAGCGGTAGTAGAACGCGGCGGCCTGCTGCGAGGACTGCGGCATGTTCACGCCGACGCGGCCCTTGAACGCCGGGTCGCCGGCGGCCTTGATCGGGTCCTTCTCGATCTTGGCGATCTCGTCTTCGGACAGGAGCGTCGGGTTGTACGCGACGGTCTGGAAGTAGCCGTTCTGGACCGGGTAGAAGTAGCCGGCTCCCGCCTGCTCCGCCGGATACAGGTCGGCGTTCTCAGGCGTGTACTCGGCGATCCAGCCCGAGTCGACGGCGGTCTCCATCGAGACGCGGTCGGCGATGCTGAACACGTCGGCCTGGTGCTGCGACGCCGACATCTCCTGGCTGAACCGCTGGAACAGCTCGCTGCCGGGGAGTCGCAGGATGTTGACGGCGATGCCGTACTGCTCGGTGAAGCCCTGCGTCCACGCCTGCAGCGACGTCTCGTTGGCATCGCCGTAGAAGGTGAGCTCGCCCTCGGCCTGTGCGGCCTCGATCAGAGCCTGCGCGTCGTCGGAGGCGGGCGTCTGCCCCGACGGCGCGGGGTCGGACGCGCACCCCGCAGTCGCGATGAGAAGGGTCGCGCCCATCAGGGCGGCCGCGACCTTGCTGATGTTCCTCACGTACAGCTCCTTTGCCATGTCTTGGTGCTCGGTGCCATCGACGCATCGGGAGAGTGCGTCGGCGAGTCCCGTTCACGTCCCTGAGGGACGGCGTTCGGGGGGTGAGTCCATTCCAGGCGGCGTCGCGAGACGCGACAACGGGGCGTCCCACATAGGGGGACGCCCGGACGCAACTCGTCCGTAAACGGACGTTCGGCGGGGCGAGGTGGCCCGCCCTCAGAACCCTTCCGGCAGACGCGGCGCGTACGGCGCCTCGAGCCGCGCGATCTCGTCGTCGGTGAGCTCGAGGTCGACCGCGGCGATGGCCTCGTCGAGGTGATGCGGCTTCGTGGCGCCGATGATCGGAGCCGAGATCGCGGGCTTGGAGAGCACCCATGCGAGCGCGACCTGTGCGCGCGACACACCGCGCTCCGCGGCGATCGCGCCGACGGCGTCGATGATCGCGCGGTCGGACTCCTCCTGCTGGTGGTAGAGCGTGTTGCCGAAGTCGTCGCTCGCGGTGCGCGGCGTCTCGGCACCCCACTCCCGCGTGAGGCGGCCCCGCGCGAGCGGGCTCCACGGAATGACGCCGACCCCCTCATCGAGACACAGCGGATGCATCTCCCGCTCCTCCTCGCGCATGAGGAGGTTGTACTGGTCCTGCATCGAGACGAACCGCGTCCACCCGTGGAGATCGGCGGTGTGCTGCAGCTTCGCGAACTGCCAC
>Ga0164243_10011041_pt1 | contig 12925 bp, 13 predicted proteins | sample OricompcompostOP_FD_108781 | JGI IMG/M metagenome (GOLD analysis project Ga0164243, IMG submission 108781) | Organic Plus compost microbial communities from Emeryville, California, USA - Original compost - Organic plus compost (OP) | ecosystem: Engineered > Solid waste > Mixed feedstock >...
CGGGTTGACGATGGCGTAGCGGTCGGCCGGGCTGAGTGAGGCCCCCTCGGCCCACACGTCGGCGACCCCGATGGTCTGCGCGTGCGTGCTCATGACGCCCTTCGGCACGCCCGTCGTCCCGGAGGTGAAGAGGATGTCGCACACGGTCTCGGGGGTCACCGCGGCGGCGAGCCGCTCCACCTCCTCCACGGGCGTCCGATCGGCCAGGGCGAGGAAGTCGGCCCAGGAGAGCGTGCCGGGACGTCCGGCGGAGTTCACGTCGACCAGGGTCCGCAGGTGCGGCAGCCCCGGGACGACCGGTCCGGCGTCCGCGGCGTCGTCCGCTCGGCCCGCCTCCCGGAGCAGAGTCGAGTAGTCGGTGTCGAGGAAGCCGTCGCACAGCACGAGGACGACCGCGCGCGAGCGCTGGAGCACCACCTGTGCCTCGTGGCCCCGGTAGCGCGTGTTGAGCGGGACCACCGACGCGCCGAGGTACTGCGCGCCGAGCAGGGCCACGATGAACTCGGCCCGGTTGGGCGCCCAGATCGCCACCCGGTCTCCGGGCTCGACGCCGAGGGCGCGATAGGAGCGCGCGGCCGTCACCGCGAGACCCGCCAGGTCCGCGTAGCTGAGGATGGTGTCTTTGTCGACGACGGCCGGGTGGGTGCCGTGCTGGGCGGCGCCGTGGGTCAGGAGGGCGGGAACGGTCGGTGCTGCCATCGGGCGAGACTCCTCATGAGCAAGTGCTTGTTAGGTACTGTAGTGCCGTCCGTCGGCGCCGGTGGGCGCATTCGACGGGCGGCCGGCGGCTCGATGCCGCAGGTGGGAGAGGATCAGGTCATGGCGAGCAGCAACAACGAGGCTACGGCCCGCGCCGGTCGTCGGCGCGGCAACAGCGCGGGCTCGACGCGACGCGCCCAGCTCCTGGCGATCGCGGCAGAGATGTTCGCGACCCGGGGCTACTCCCAGACCACGGTGCGCGACATCGCCGACGAGGCCGGGATCCTGTCCGGCAGCCTCTACCACCACTTCGACTCCAAGGAGGCGATGCTCACCGAGATCCTCCGCGAGTTCATGGGCAACCTGCTCGCGGAGATCCGGGCGATCGCCAAGGCCGAGGAGAGCCCGCGTGCCGCGCTCGACGGACTCGTCCACAACTCGTTCGAGACCATCCACCGGGTCCCGTTCGCGGTCGCGCTCTACCAGAACGAGTCCGCGCTGCTGACCTCGACGCCGGAGTTCGCCTTCGTCACCAAGGCCAGCCTCGACGTCGAGAAGGTCTGGCTCGGCGTGCTCAAGGCGGGTGCCGAATCCGGCGACTTCCGCGCCGACCTGGACCCGGGCATCACCTATCGCTTCATCCGCGACGCCATCTGGTCGACCGTGCGGTGGTACAACCCCCGCGGGCGGCTGCAGCACCGCACCCTGGCCGAGCAGTACCTGGAGATGCTGCACGGCGGGCTCCTGGCCTGACCCCTCGCCCGCCGCCGGCCTCACCGGCGTACCTCCTTGTCGCGCAGCCCGCGCGGGTCCAGCACCGTCCGGATCAGCTCGATCTCCTCGGCCGTCGGCAGCCGCGTCGTGCCCGCCGCCGAGGCGTCGATCGTGAAGCCGGTGTTGGCGACGACCTCCTCGGCGGTGACCCCGGGATGCAGCGATCGCACCTCGAGGCGCCCCTCGCCGTCGTAGCCGAGGACGGCCAGGTCGGTGACGACGACGCCGAGGTCGTGGAAGCGCAGGGCGCTCCCGGGATGGGCGCGGGCCCGGTCGTTCCCGACGCCGGAGACGACGTCGACGGACTCGACGAAGACCCGCGTGCTGTGCCGGGCGACCCAGTAGTCCGTGCGGTGGTTGACGGTGTTGCCGGGCGCCCCGCGGACGCCGATCAGCTGGCGCGTCGGGCGGCGCCAGTCGCCGATCGAGGAGATGTTCTGGTTGCCGTGCCGGTCGATCTGGCTCGCGCCCATCATGCTGTGCCGGCGACCGGTCGCGAGGATGTCGAAGACCCGCCGGAACGGCGCCCACGACTCGATCGTCCCGCCGGCCGCGGCGCTGCTGCCGAGCGGCGGCGGATCGCTCATCAAGAAGCACTCCCCGTCGGTGAGCACCAGGTCCGGCTCGAAGGTGAGCTTCGCCAGCCGGGCGCCGATCGTCGGCACGACGCCCACCGCATGGGCGAGGACCTCGCCCGAGCCGCGCCACGCGTCCGCGCAGGCGACGACGCAGACCTCGGCACGGGTGATGTCGCTCATCGTGCGGCCTGCTGGAGATGGCGCCGCTCGAACGCCGCCCAGCTCTCGGGATCGCGCGCGGCCTCGGCGTACGCGCGCTGGGCGGCCTCGTCGCGGCCGTAGTCGGGCTCGCAGCTGGTGAAGTGGGCGCCGCCCGGCGCCTCCACCACCCCGGAGACGAACATCCGGCTCACCAGGAGGGTCTGCGGCGCGGCGTCACGGGTGAGCTCCTCGGTGGGCACGACCCGCTCGACGCTCATGATGCAGCGGTCGGCGGCCATCGCGTAGAGGTCGTCGAAGTAGGGATCGGGCCCCAGGCACTGGCCGTTGCCCGCCGGGTCGGCGCGGTTGAGGTGGATCAGGGCGAGATCGAGGCGGATGCCCGGGACGGCGACGTAGACCTCGTCGTCGTACGGCGAGGCGACCGTCCTCAGCTCGGGGTTCATCGTCAGCACGTCGGAGGCGAGTCCGGCCCGCGTGGGCAGGAAGCTCAGCCGGGCCGCGCCGGCGCGCAGTGCGGCGACGAACATGCCCTCGTCGTACTCGGTCGTCGCGATCGTGCCCGCTTCGCGCGCCGCGCGGAAGTGCGGGTCGAGCGGGATGCTGTCGAGCGACACGAAGCCGTAGACCAGCCGGCGCACCCTGCCCGCCGCGCAGAGCATGCCCACGTCCGGGCCGCCGAACGTGACGACGGTGAGGTCTGTCGCGTCGCTGCGCAGCACCTCGCGGACCAGTGCCATCGGCTTGCGCCGCGAGCCCCAGCCGCCGATGCCGATGGTCATGCCGGATCGCACCTGGCCGGCGACCTCGGCCAGCGGCATGGTCTTGTCCGCCATCAACTCTCCAAAACCTAGCGCTTGCTTGGTAGGCTGCGGACTCTACCCGACCGCCGGAAGGAGGGCGACCCGGTGACCACCGCCCTGCCCAGGCGCCGGCTCGGCGACCTCGAGATCTCCGCCATCGGCTTCGGCGCGATGACGCTCACCCAGACCCCGGACAGCGACGTCGAGCGCGGGACCCGGGCCGTGCACGCGGCCCTCGACGCGGGCGTCACCTTCTTCGACACCGCGGACGTCTACGGGCCCACCGGCTTCGACGTCCCGGGTGGCTACGGCGTCAACGAGCGCGCGCTCATGGCGGCACTGCGCTCCTGGGGTGGGCCGCTCGACGACGTCGTGGTGGCGACCAAGGGCGGGCACACCCGCCACGGGGGGACCTGGTGGATCGACGGGAGCCCGGAGCACCTGCGGGCCGCGGCGCTCGCCTCGCGCGAGCGGCTGGGGCTCGACGTGCTTCCGCTCTACCAGCTCCGCCGTCCCGACCCGCGCCGCCCCTACCGCGACTCGCTGCAGGCGCTGCGCGACCTCGTCGACGACGGCGTCGTGGCCCGGGTCGGCATCTCGAACGTCGACGCCGCGCAGATCCGGCTGGGGGTCGAGGTACTCGGCGACGCGCTCGTCTCGGTGCAGAACGAGTACTCGCCGCTGGTCCGCTCGAACGAGGCGGAGATCGACCTGTGCGCCGAGCTCGGCCTGGCCCACCTGTCGTGGGGACCGTTCGGCGGGATGCGCGAGGCGAAGTCGCTGGGCGCCGCGCTCGCCCCGTTCGCCGAGGTGGCCCAGGCCCGCGGGGTGAGTCCCCAGCGGGTGGCGCTCGCCTGGCAGCTGGCTCGCTCGCCGTCGATCGTGCCGATCCCCGGCGCGAGTCGCCCGGAGTCGGTCCTCGACTCGGTACAGGCCGTCGCGCTCGACCTCACCCCCGAGGAGCTCGCCCTCCTGGATCATTCGTGAGCGGGCGGCTCGACCAGCTCGACGCGCACCCGGTCGGGGTCGAGCACGTAGACGACCCGGTGACCGGCCATCGGCTCGCTCGCGACGATCGGCTCCGAGAGCACGCTCACGCCGCTGGCGCGCAGACGGCCGAGCGTCGCGTCGAGGTCGGCGACCGTGACCGCGACGTGGGCCGCGCCGACGTTGCCGTTGTCGGGGTCGAGGACCACGCGCGAGCCGCCGTCGTACTGCAGCAGCTCGAGGACCGTCGTGCCGTCCTGGGCTCGGACGAAGGCCTGGCGGACGACGACGCCGGGGTGGCCGGTGACGGCGTCGACGCGCGGGCCGCTGCGGGCGTACGGTCCGAGGACCTCGCCGCCGAGCAGGTCTGCGTAGAACGCCAGCGACCGGCTCAGGTCGCTGACCGTGATGCCCACGTGATGGATCGACGTCATTCGGCTAACCTAGCAAGCGCTTGGTAGCGCACCGCCAGCGAAGGGAAGATCATCGCCATGACCCACACCGCCCACGCACCGCTCGTCGACCTGACCGACAAGGTCGTCGTGATCACCGGCGCCGGCCGCGGGCTCGGCGCCGCCCACGCCGAGACGCTCGCGCGCGCCGGGGCGCGGGTCGTCGTGACCGACCTCGACTCCGCGAGCGTCGCGGAGGTCGCGGGCCGGCTCGGCGCGGAGCACAGCTCGGCGGCGCTGGACGTGACCTCGGCCGAGGCCTGGGCCGCCCTCGCGCGCCAGGTCGTCGACAGCTACGGTCGCGTCGACGGGCTGGTGAACAACGCCGGCCGGTGCGAGTACGCCCCCTTCCTCGACACGCCCCCGGCGATGTTCGAAGGGCACTTCCAGGTCAACGTCATGGGCGCGGTGCTCGGCATGCAGGCGCTCGTGCCGCACATGCCCGAGGGCAGCGCGATCGTCAACATCGCCTCCGTCGCGGGGCTGGGCGCCTGGCCGGGCTCGAGTGCCTACGGCGCCTCGAAGTTCGCGCTGCGCGGCATGAGCCGGGCCGCCGCGCTCGACCTCGGGCCGCGCGGGATCCGCGTCAACTGCGTGCTCCCCGGGGCCGCCGACACGGCGATGCTCTCCGAGGCGTCGCGCCAGGGCGGCGGTGTCGTCGCGGGCCTGCCGATCCCGCGGGCCGCCCGGCCGCACGAGATCAGCGCCATGGTGGCCTTCCTGCTCAGCGACGCGGCGAGCTACTGCACCGCCCAGGACTTCGTGGTCGACGGCGGCATGAAGGCCTGAGCCATGGCGTTCCACGCCGGCGAGGAGGCGCCAGAGCGTGCGAAGGGCGGCGCAGCCGGTGCACGGCGCAGTCTGGTCGAGGCGGTGCGCGAGCTCGCGGCGGCGACCGCGCTGACCGACCTCGACGACGCGGAGCTCGAGCGCGCGGCCGCCTCGGTCCGAGGGTTGAACGCCGCCCTGGGCCGGCGGCGGCGCGACGACATCCCGCGCACGCCGTACGACGAGGCGGTGGGCGCGACGCACTACGGCTGGCATCTCGACAACCCCGCGCTGCCGGGCCTGGCCATGGTCTTCGAGGACGGTCGTGCGAGCGCCGAGCTCCCGGACGGACTCGGAGTGGTCTACGCGGGGCCGCCCGGACGACTCCACGGCGGCGTGGGCGCGCTGCTGCTCGACGTGCTGCTCTCCAGTCTCGTCCAGCATCACGGCATCCCGGCGGTGACCGCCTCCCTGACGCTCGACTACCGCGCCGCGACGCCCCTCGACACGCCGCTGCGGATCACCGGCGACATCGTCGCGCGCGACGGGCGCAAGGTCGACGCCGTGGGCGCGCTGTGGTGCGGGGGAGTCCGCACGGTCGAGGCGCGCGGGCTCTTCGTGCAGGTCCGCTAGGGGGAGCGTCCGGGGTCGGGACCCGAGCGGTCAGAGCTCGCCGGCGTCGCGCTTGTTGGACCGCGCCATCGCGGCGGCGTCGAGGCCCGCGAGCGAGTCGACGCCTACCTCGGCGGCGGGTGCGTGGGCGGCGTGGTGGAGTCCGAAGACCGAGTCCATCCCGGCGCGCTGGCCCATCAGGTCCTCGGCCTGGTTGATCGCCTTCTTGGTGAGCGCCAGGCCCAGGCGCGGCATCGCCGCGATCCGGTGCGCGATCTCGTCGACGGTCGCGTCCAGCTCCGAGCGCGGCACGACATGGTTGACCATGCCGAGGTCGTGGGCGCGCCGCGCGTCGAAGCGGCCGCCGGTGTAGAGGAACTCCTTCGCCGCTCGCGGGTTCATCACCCACGGGTGCGCGAAGTACTCCACGCCCGGGATGCCCATCTTCACGACCGGGTCGGAGAAGTAGGCGTCCTCGGAGGCCACGATGAAGTCGCAGACCCACGCGAGCATCAGGCCGCCGGCGATGCACGCGCCCTGCACCTTGGCGATGACCGGCTTCGGGATCTCGCGCCAGCGGCGACACATCCCGAGGTAGACCTCCGACTCGCGGGCGAACCGGGCGTCGACGCCCTCCGCGCCGACGTGGTCCCACCAGATCACGGCCCGGCGCTCGAACGACTCGTCGATGTCGCGCCCCGGGGTGCCGATGTCGTGGCCCCCGCAGAAGTGCCGCCCGCTGCCGCCGAGCACGATCACCGCGACCGCGTCGTCGTCGACCGCCTCGGTGAACGCGCGGTCGAGCGCGTAGGTGACCTTGGAGTTCTGCGCGTTCGCGTACTCCGGGCGGTTGAGCGTGACATAGGCCACCCGGTCGCGGACCTCGTAGGTCACCACCGGCTCGGTCGTGCTGGTGTGCTCGCTCATGCCGCTCCCCGGGTCGTCACCAAACCTAGCGTTTGCTTGGTATCGTATCAGGGTGACGACACACGGCGAAGAGGACGTGACGCAGGCCGCCGCCTGGGCGGGCCGGACGCTCGGCGAGCGCGAGGTGGCGTGGGAGGAGCGCGACGCGATCCTGTTCGCGCTCGCCGTCGGCGCCCGCGCCGACCAGCTCGACCTCGTCTTCGAGCGCGATCTGCGAGTGCTGCCGACCTTCGCCCTGACCCTGGCCCAATGGGCCCCGGACGTGCTGGGGGCGGCCGGCGCCTTCGATGTCGGCACGGCGCTGCACGGCTCCCAGCGGCTCGAGGTGCTCGCGCCGATGCCCGCCCGTGGCTCCACCCGGATGAGCGCCCGCGTCGGCGAGGTGTGGGACAAGGGCGCGGCGGCCGTGTTCGAGGTGGTCGTGGAGTGTGCCTACGTCCGCGCGACCTGGTCGATCTTCGCCCCCGGCCGTGGCGGCTTCGGCGGCGAGCGCGGGCCGGGCCGGGCGGCGCCACCGCAGGGCGACCCGGTCGCCACGGTGGGCGTCGATGTGGCGGACAACGCCGCCGCGCTGTACCGCCTCACCGGCGACCGCCACCACATCCACATCGACCCGGCGGCCGCGGCCCGGATCGGTCAGCCACAGCCCATCCTGCACGGCCTGGCGACGCTCTCCGCCGCCGCGCTCGCGGCAGCGTCCGCCCACGGCGCGTCGGCGGCGGACCTGCGCCAGCTGGAGGGCCGGTTCAGCAGCCCGGTCTTCCCGGGCGAGCACCTGGAGGTGCCGGTGTGGGCCGACGGCTCCTTCCGCGTGGACACCGAGCGCGGCGTCGCCATCGACGGCGCCCGCGCACTCTTCGGCTGACGCCCTCGGCTCGGAGTCACACGAGCTGGTCGAGGGCGATCGAGAAGGCGGTCGCCGCCACCGAGGTCGGGTACGGCGACCGCTCGTGGCAGCGCTCCAGCGCGGCGCGGATCGTGCGCGAGACGTCGCCGAGGATCACCTCGTCGGACACCTCGCCGATGCCCTCCATGAGCAGGGTGAAGGTGCGCGCCATGCCGCAGTTGGCGATGAAGTCCGGGATCACCGCGACGTGCTGGTCGGCGAACTCGTAGGTCGGTCCGTAGAAGATCTCGGGGTCGGCGAACGGGACGTTCGCGCCGGCGGAGATGAGCTCGAGCCCGCCGGAGACGAGCCGCTTGACGTGCTCGACGGTCACCAGCCGCGACGCGGCGCACGGCAGGAAGATCTCGGCGCCCATGTCCCAGATCCGGTCGTCGAGCTCGTCGAACGGCACGAGCCCCTCGGCGCGCAGGGTGTTGCCGTCCTTGTCGAGGAAGAGCCGGTGGACCTCCTCGGCGGTGAACCCGTCGGGGTTCATCAGCCCGCCGGTGCGGTCGATGATGCCGACGACGGACGCGCCGGCCTGCGCGAGGTAGTAGGCCGCGGCAGAGCCGACATTGCCCCAGCCCTGCACGATCACGCGCTTGCCGGCCAGACTCTGGCCGGTGCTCGCGCCGTAGATGCCGTAGTAGTGCACGACCGACTCGGCGACGCCCCAGCCGGTCACGAGGTCGGCGACGGTGTACTTCGCGTCGCGGTCGGGGGTGTAGCGCGGGTCCTCGACGACCTTGGACACGCCCAGGCGCAGCATCCCGACGCGCTGGACCAGCTCGCGCTCGTCGGCGGCGAAGTGGCCGTTGACGATGCCCTCCTGCGGATGCCACAGGCCGTACCGCTCGGTCAGCGGGATGACGTCGTGCAGCTCGTCGACGTTGAGGTCGCCGCCGGTGCCGTAGTACGTCTTCAGCAGCGGCATGACCGCCTTGAACCAACGGTCGAGCACGCCGTCGCGCCGCGGGTCGGAGGGGTCGAAGTCGATGCCCGACTTGGCGCCGCCGATCGCGGGGCCGGAGACGGTGAACTTCACCTCCATCGTCTTCGCCAGCGCCTCGACCTCGGCCCGGTCGAGGCCGGCGCGCATCCGCGTGCCGCCGCCGGCGGCCCCGCCGCGCAGTGAGTTGATGACGACCCAGCCCTTGGCCTCGGTCTCGGGGTCGTGCCACTCGAAGACGATCTCGGGGGCCTTGCTCTCGAAGCGCTCCAGGAGGTTCTTCATGTCGGTTCCTCGGGTCGTGGTGGTGGTCATGCGCGCGCCTTCGTGATCCGGCCGCGGCACTCGCCGAAGCCGATCCGGGTGCCGTCCGCGCCGGGCGCCGTCGCGCGCAGCGCGACGACGTCGTCGTCCTCCAAGAAGCCCTCCCCGCGCTCGATGAGCGAGCCGACCTGGTCCTTCTCCGGGCCCGACACCGTGCCCGAGGCGAACAGGTCGCCGGTGCGGGTGGGCGCGCCGTTGACGGTGAGGTGGGCGAGCATCTGGGCCGGCGACCAGTACATCGAGGCGTACGGCGGCCGGCTGACGACCTCGCCGTTCCACTCGACCTCGAGCTCGATGTCGAGCCCCCACGGGCGGTCCAGCCCCAGGTAGGGGAGCACGGCCGGGTCCTGCGCGGGGGTGTCCACCCGGGCGGCCGCGAGCGCCGCCATCGGGACCACCCACGGGGAGATGGTCGAGGCGAACGACTTGCCCAGGTGCGGGCCGAGCGGGACGTACTCCCAGGCCTGGATGTCGCGTGCGGACCAGTCGTTGAACAGCACGACGCCGAACAGGTGCTCCTCGGCGTCGGCGGCCGCGATCGGTGTCCCCATCTCGTTGCCGACGCCGACGACGAAGCCCACCTCGGCCTCGATGTCGAGGCGCAGGGACGGGCCGAACACCGGCGTCGGCGGCTCGCCGGCGCTCGAGCCCGGCGCCAGCCGCTGGCCGCAGGGCCGGACGATGTCGGTGCCGGAGACGACGACGGACGACGCGCGTCCGGTGTAGCTGACGGGCAGGTGGCGCCAGTTGGGCAGCAGCGGGTCGGGGTTGTCGGGCCGGAACAGCCGGCCGAGATTGGAGGCGTGGTGCTCGGAGGCGTAGAAGTCGACGTAGTCGGCGACCTCGAACGGCAGGTGGAGCACGACGTCGTCGACCGGGTGGACGCCCTCGGCGGGGAGCCCGTCGCGCAGGGCGTCGGTGATCGCGGCGCGCACCTCGTCCCAGCGCTGCCGGCCCTGCGCCATGAACGCATTGAGGCTGGGGCGGGCGAAGACGGGGTCGTCGAGCAGGGTCGCCAGGTCGACGACGTGGTCGCCGAACCGGGTGGCGACGCGCGGCGCGGCCCCCGGCACGGAGTAGACGCCGTAGGGCAGGTTGGTGAGTCCGAACAGCTCGCTCATCGGGGTCCCCGATCGATTGTCTGGCGGAGGAGCGCAGCGGGGGAGCCGGAGAATCGAGTGGGGTGACTCATCGCGCCGCCTCCGGGGTGAGCAGGCCGAGCGCGGTGAGCTCCGCGACCGGCTCGTCGATGGAGCAGGTGCCGACCGAGCCGAACAGCCCGCCGGTCGGCCGCGGCAGCCGCTCCGCCTCGCGTACGGCGAGCAGCGCGGCCACCTCCTCCACGCCGGCCCCCTGCGTCGCGGCCTCCGTGGCGGCCAGCAGGTTGAGCAGGCCATGCTGCTCGAAGCCGGTGGCGGGGTCGGTGTTGCGGACGGCGTGGTGCAGGCCCGCCGTCGCCTTGAAGGGCACCCCCGCGCGCGCCAGCGCCACGACGGCGGCCGCGAGCTCGGCCTCGTCGGGGTAGAGCTCGGCCCGGACCCCGCCGGTGCGCAGCTTGGCGCGGTACGGCGTGCCGGCGAGCGCGGCGACGAGGGCGTCGCGGCGCTCGTCGCGGGGCAGCTCGACGTAGACCGTCGGGACGGTCTCGCGGTCGAGCACGCCGAGCGCGGCGTCGATCGCCGGCACCACCTCGGTCGGGGCGACTCCCTCGGGCACCGCGACCTCCAGCGCGACCAGCCGGACCGCGCGGACGCGGGCGGACCGCTCGACAGCGCCGGCGATGTCGGCGGGCGAGGGCACCGTCACGCTGAGGTCGACCGTCGCGGCCGGCAGGTCGGCGCTCGCCTCGGCCATGGCCGGGAGGTCGGCGAGCGCGACGACGAGCGGGCCGACGAGGTCGGCGTACGGCGCGACGCCGTGGGCCAGGTGGGCGCGGACCGCCTCGGCCAGCGGCAGGTTGCCCGGTGGGAAGATCGCGGCGTCGTCGAACAGGAGCGGGAGGCTCACGCCGGACCACCGCCTTCGTTGCGCACCCACGACGTCACGTAGACGCCGTCGTCGCAGGCCTGCCCGCCCTCGCCCAGCTCGAGCGGGCGGAAGGTGTCGACCATGACCGCGAGCTCGTCGAAGAACTCCACGCCGATGGACCTCTCGTAGGCGCCCGGCTGTGGACCGTGCGGGTGGCCGCCGGGGTGCAGGCTGATCGAGCCCTGCCCGATGCCCGAGCCCTTGCGCGCCTCGTAGTCGCCGCCGCAGTAGAACATGACCTCGTCGGAGTCGACGTTGGAGTGGTAGTAGGGCACCGGGATCGACAGCGGGTGGTAGTCCACCTTGCGCGGCACGAAGTTGCAGACCACGAAGTTGTGGCCCTCGAAGACCTGGTGCACCGGCGGCGGCTGGTGGACCCGGCCCGTGATCGGCTCGAAGTCGGAGATGTTGAAGGCGTACGGGTAGAGGCAGCCGTCCCAGCCGACCACGTCGAAGGGGTGGTGCGGCACGACGTGCACGGAGCCCGCGATGCCGCCCGGGCCCGGCCCGCGGTGCTTGATGAAGACCTCCGTCGGCCCGTCCACGTCGGGCTCGGCGAGCAGGACGCCCGACGGCGTGCGCAGGTCGCGCTCGCAGTACGGCGCGTGCTCGAGCAACTGCCCGAAGCGCGAGAGATAGCGCTTCGGCGGCGTGATGTGACTGTTGGCCTCGATCGCGTACAGGCGCAGCGGGCCTCGGCCGGTCGGCACCCAGCGGTGCGTGGTCGCCCGGGGGAGGATCACGTAGTCGCCCTCGCCGACCTCCAGCGCGCCGAACACCGTCTCGACGCAGGCGGTGCCGGACTCGACGTACACGCACTCGTCGCCGATGCCGTTGCGGTAGTACGGCGACGGGGCGCCGCACACGACATAGCACAGGCGCACGTCGGCGTTGCCGAGCACCAGGCGGCGCCCGGTCACCGCGTCGACGTCGGCCCAGCCGTCGCCGGGGAAGAGGTCGTGCAGCCTGAGGTGGCGGGGGATCAGCGGGTGGTTGGGCGTCGTGGACTGGTCGGGCAGCTCCCACGTCCGCGCCTCGACGACCGCCGACGGGAGGTGCCGGTGGTAGAGCAGCGAGGAGTCGGAGGAGAAGCCCTCCTCGCCCATCAGCTCCTCGAAGTAGAGGGTGCCGCCGGCACTGTCGGGGGCGCGGTGCTGCGTGTGCCGCTTGGGCGGCACGTTCCCGATCCGCTGGTAGTGGGCCATGGCCGTGTCCTCGATCCGCCTCAGAAGTGCCTCAGAAGTTGCCGCGGCGCGCCTGCTCGCGCTCGATCGCCTCGAAGAGGGCCTTGAAGTTGCCCTTGCCGAAGCCCAGGGAGCCGTGCCGCTCGATGAACTCGAAGAAGACCGTCGGCCGGTCGCCGATCGGCTTGGTGAAGATCTGCAGCAGGTAGCCGTCCTCGTCGCGGTCGACGAGGATGCCGCGCTTCTGCAGCTCCTCCACCGGCACCCGGACCTCGCCGATCCGGGCGCGGAGCTCGGGGTCCTCGTAGTAGGAGTCCGGCGTGGAGAGGAACTCGACGCCCTCGGCGCGCAGGGCATCGACGGTGCGGAGGATGTCGTTGGTGGCGAGCGCGAGGTGCTGGGCGCCGGGGCCGTCGTAGAACTCGAGGTACTCGTCGATCTGGGACTTCTTCTTGGCGATCGCGGGCTCGTTGAGCGGGAACTTCACCCGGTGGTTGCCGTTGGCGACCACCTTCGACATCAGGGCGGAGTAGTCGGTGGCGATGTCGTCGCCGATGAACTCCGCCATGTTCGTGAACCCCATGACGCGGCGGTAGAACTCGACCCAGTCGTCCATCTTGCCGAGCTCGACGTTGCCGACGATGTGGTCCAGCGCCTGGAAGAGCCGCTTCGGGGCGCCGGGGCGCCGCTGGAAGGTGGAGGTGCGGGCGACGTACCCGGGCAGGTACGGGCCGTCGTACCGGCTGCGGTCGACGAGGGTGTGCCGGGTGTCGCCGTACGTCGCGATCGCGGCGA
>Ga0164243_10011042_pt1 | contig 12925 bp, 13 predicted proteins | sample OricompcompostOP_FD_108781 | JGI IMG/M metagenome (GOLD analysis project Ga0164243, IMG submission 108781) | Organic Plus compost microbial communities from Emeryville, California, USA - Original compost - Organic plus compost (OP) | ecosystem: Engineered > Solid waste > Mixed feedstock >...
CGGTGCACCGGTGCCGGCGTCCGGCGCCGCGCTCAAGGCCTACCGGCGGCACGTCCAGCTCGTCCTGCAGGACCCGGCCAGCGCGCTCAACCCCCGCCACACCGTGTACGAGGCCGTCGCCGAAGGGCCGCGCATCCACCGCCTGCCCGGCGACGAACACCGGATCGTCACCGAGGCGCTGGACGCGGCGGAGCTGCGGCCCGCGGACCGGTTCCTGCACCGGCTGCCGCACGAACTGTCCGGCGGACAGCGGCAGCGCGTCGTCATCGCCGGAGCGCTCGCCCTGAACCCGGGCGTGCTGGTGGCCGACGAGCCGGTCGCGTCGCTGGACGCCTCGGTGCGTGGCGAGATCCTCGGGCTGCTGCTGCGGCTGCGCCGCGAACTCGGCCTCGCCGGACTGGTGATCACCCACGACCTCGGGCTCGCCTGGAACATCGCCGACCGCGTCGCCGTGATGTACCGCGGGGAACTGGTCGAGGTGGGCACCGTCGAGGAGGTCCTGCTCGACCCGGTGCACGAGTACACGCGGTCACTGCTCGCCGCGCTGCCCGGGGGAACGTCCCGGGCGTCCCTCCCGTCCTGAATGCCCGCACGTCAAGGAACGCCGTTCCCGCCGGGAACCCGGACGGGAACGGTGTGTAATCTCCGTGGACGACATGGCGACCACCACTGACCCCGTGCCCGGCGCATCCACGCAGACGCGCCCGGCGGCCCGCGTGCGCGTGCCCTCGCGGTTCCCGTACCGCACGATCGCGATGGGCACACTCGGCAGCACACTGCTCCTGCTCGGCGCGCTCGGGGCCGGGGGCATCCTGATCCGCGACCCCGTGCTCGGGCACGGCGCGCTGTCCTGGGTCCGCTACGGGCACGGGCGCATGCTCGCCAACGCCGTCCTCTACGCCGGGTTCGCACTGGTCGTGTGGGCGTGGGTGCGGCTCGGCCGCTACATGCTCGCGGGCCGGATCGGCAGCCGCCCGATCCTGATCGCCGCCGCGTGCTGGATGACGCCGCTGCTGATCTCGCCGCCGCTGTTCACCCGCGACGTGTTCTCCTACCTCGGCCAGGGCGCCCAGCTGCTGCACGGGCTCGACCCGTACGCCCACGGCCCCGCCGAGCTGGAGGCCCTGCCCGACGTCGTGCAGAACGTGCACCCGGTCTGGCAGACAACCCCGGCCCCGTACGGGCCGCTGTTCCTGCTCATCGCGAAGGGCGTCGTCGCGGTCACCGGCGACAACGTGATCGCCGGTGTCATCGTCACGCGCCTGGTGCTGCTGATCGGGCTGGCGATGATGCTGTGGGCGCTACCCCGGCTCGTGCAGCGCCTCGGCGGCAAACTGCCCATCACCGTGTGGCTCGCCGTCGCCAGCCCGATGACCGTGATCCACCTCGTCGGCGGGCCGCACAACGACCTGCTGATGCTGGGCTTCCTCACCATCGGCGTGCTCGCCGCGCTGGAGCGCCACCACACCGTCGCGATCGTGCTGGTCACCCTCGGCATGCTGATCAAACCGACCGCCGCGGTCGCACTGCCGTTCCTGGTGTGGGTGTGGGCCAACCACCTGCCGCACCGGAGCAAGATCCGCAACTTCCTGCAGGCGGGCGTCATCTCGGTGGGCCTGTTCGCGGTCGTGTTCGTCCTCGGCACCTGGGTGTCGCTCGGCTCGTTCAACCTCGGCTGGGCCACCGGCCTGCAGGCCCCGACCCTGGTGACGAACTGGCTCAACTTCCCGACCGGTCTCGGTCAGCTCGTGCACACGCTGGTCAACATCGTGATCACGGTGCCGGAGTCGCCGTTCGTCAGCGCCGCCCGCGCACTGGCGATGGTGACGCTGGCCGCGTTCATGGTGCGCCAGTGGTGGAAGGCCCGCGACGGCGGCAACGAGGCGATCTTCCGGATGGCGATGGCGCTGCTGGCCACCGCGATCCTCGCCCCGCCGACCCTGCCGTGGTACCTCACCTGGGGCTTCGTGATCGCGTCGACGTTCCCGTGGCGCCGCAGGCACCTCGCGGTCGTCGTGGCCGTGGCGTCGTTCCTGGTGCTGGCCTACTACCCGACGGGGGAGCAGGCGCTCTACGACTGGTGGTTCGTCGTCGTGGTGCTCGCGCTGTCGGTGTACGCGGCCGCGTCCCTGCTGCGCCCGGACCCACTCGGCCTGCTCGGCGCGTGGCGGCGCGAACCCGAGGTGCCGGACTTCGTCGGCACACGCTGACGACCACGGGGGAGCGCGTCAGTCGCCCTTCAGCTCGCCCGTGAGCGACATCGTGCCGCCTCCATCGGACCCGGCGCTCGCGCTGCTCGTCAACGGGGTGCCGTCCACCTCGATCGAGGCCTCCAGGCTGTGCTCGCCGGCCGGCTTGATCAGCAGCTCCAGCTGCTGCGTGCCCTCAGCGGGCAGGGTGAACGTCTTCGTCCACGGCGTGGTCGGCGCGGTCTCCCGCACCTCGGTGCGGCCGTCGGTGATGTAGGCGATCCACTCGATCGACCCGCTTCCGCTCACCTCGTACACGACGGTGTGCGGTTCGGCGGGCTCGCCCGAGCAGGCCGTGGCGAGCAGGACCAGCGGGACCACCGCGGCGGGGACGAGTTGTCGCATGCGCCGATCGTAGTGATCCGGTCACCGCGGCGGACTGGTTTCCGCTGAGCCGCTCCACCCGCTCCACCGGCTCACCCGGGTCCGCACCACCGGCCCGCCCGGAGGGTGCTCGGCGTACTGCGGGTACTTCGCGACCAGCGCGGGCACCGGTCCCGACTCCTCGATCGTGGCCAGGCCATCGGCGCGGACCCACCACAGGCGCGTCCAGTCCTCGTCGTAGTGGTCGGCCAGGAAACTGACCGCCGGGTTCCCGGCGATGTTGGTCAGGCGCCGCAGGGCGTGCGTGGTCTTCGGTTTGTGGTCGACCGCGAACACGATCTCGTCACCGGACACCGCGAACGTGACGGGCACCAGGTGCGGCTGCCCGTCGTCGGACACCGTCGCCAGGCGCGCCACCCGCGCCGCGGCGAACCGGTCCCGCGCCCGCGCCGGGTCAAGGCGCATCCGCGACCACCCGCAGTGTCGCGGTGTCGAGTTCGGCCCGCACTCCCAGCGGCACCGTCAACGCGCCCTCGACGTGGCCGAACCGCACTCCGGCGAGGATCGGCACGCCCAGTGGCGCCAGCCGGTCGACCATCAGCTCCCGCACCCGCGACGGATCACCGCACCCGGTCCAGGTGCCCAGGACGACGCCGGCCACGCCGTCGAACCAGCCCGACCGCAACAGCTGGGTCACCATGCGGTCCAGCCGGTACACCGGTTCCGCCACGTCTTCCAGCACCACGATCGCGTCCCGCGCGCCGCCCTGCTCCGCGGTGCCGATGCCTGCCGCGAGCAGGCTCAGGTTCCCGCCGGTCACCCGTCCGCGAGCGGTGCCCGCCACGAGCGCCCCGGTGCCGGGCAGGGTGACCGGACCGGGGTTCAGCAGGGCCCGCCGCAGGTGTTCGCCGCCCGCGTCGTCCCAGTAGTCGCCCGCGGGCATCGGTGAGAACAACGTCGGCAGACCGAGGTGCTCGGCGATGGCCGCGTGCAGCGCGGTCACGTCGCTGGACCCGGCGAACACCTTCGGCCCCGCCGCGCGCAGCCCGGGCCAGTCGATCCGGTCGAGCATCCGCTGGGTGCCGTACCCGCCGCGCGCGGCCAGCACGACGTCGACCTCCGGGTCGAGCCACGCCTCGGTGAACAGGTTCGCCCGCTCCGCGTCGGGGTCGGACAGGTAGGGCAGCGCCCGGGACCCCGGGGCCACCAGGTTCTTCACCCGCACACCCCACGACCCGAGCACCGCGACCGCCCGGTCCAGCCGCTCCGGCGTCACCGGCCCGGCGGGCGCCACCAGCGCCACCGTGGTCACGACCGCAGCTCCAGCCGCGGTACACCGGGCGTGGCGAACCCGAAAACCTGCCCGTAGAAGGACAGTTCGGCCTCCAGCGCGGTGATCATGGTGTCGGCGCGGCGGAACCCGTGCTGCTCGCCCTCGAACGTCAGGTAGGCGTGTGGGATGCCACTGCCCGCCAGCGCCTGCACGAACCGGTCGGCCTGATCCGGCGGGCAGATCTGGTCGTCGAGCCCCTGCAGGAGCAGCACCGGCCCGGCCAGTCGGTCCGCGTGCCGCAGGGGGGACCGTTCCGCGTAGCGCTCCTCGGTGCCCGGCAGCGGGCCGACGAGCCCGAACACGTACTGCGACTCGAAGTCGTGCGTCTCGCCGCCGGCGCCGGTCCACTCCGCCAGGTCGAGGATGGGGTACTTGATCGCCGCCGCGCGGTAGGTGGTCACGCTCGTCATCGACGCCGCCGAGGTGTAGCCGCCCGCGCTGCCGCCGCGCACCGCGAGCCGTTCGGGGTCGGCGGTGCCCTCGGCGGCCAGCGCCTCGGCGACCGCGGCGCAGTCGCCGACGTCGACCACGCCCCACTGCTCGCGCAGCCGCTCCCGGTAGGCGCGGCCGTACCCGACCGACCCGCCGTAGTTGACCGCCACCACCCCGATGCCGCGGCTGGTGAAGTAGGCGAAGTCCAGGTCGAGCTCGCCGAACACCCGGCCGGTCGGTCCACCGTGGACGTGCACCAGATACGGCGGGCGTTGCCCCTCGGGCCCGGTGAAGTCCGGGTTCGCCGGCGGGTAGACGAACGCGGGGATCGCCACCCCGTCCGGCCCCGGGAAGACCCGCTCCTGCGGGACCGGCAGGTACTCCGCGGGCGGCAGCGCACGGGAGGCGCCGCTGAGCTCGGTGACCTCCCCGGTGCCGAGATCGACGTGCACGACGGCGCGGTCGTGGCGCGGGCCCGCGGCGATCCCGGCGACGCCGTCGCGGGTCCTGGCGAGGGTGTTCGACCAGCTGGTCAGGTACGGCGCCACGGGTTCGACGGTGCCCGCGGCCTCGTCGAGCACGGCCAGTCGCCCGGAATCCAGCACGGCGTACCTGCCGGATCCCAGGGGGGTGAACCAGTTCGACCCGATCTTCCACAGCGGGCCGCCGAGTTCGCGTTCGCCCGGCACGACCGCGGCGACGGTCCCGTCGAGAGCGACCCGGTGCAGGTTCCACCAGCCGTCCGGGTCGAGGAGCGCGAGCAGCGTGTCCGCATCGGCCCACTCCAGCTGGCACACCGACACCCCGCGCCCGCCCGCGAGAACGCGGTGCGGGCCGAGCCCGCCGTCCGGCGTGACCTCCGCGACGCACAGCTCGGTGGAATCCCACGGCATGTCCGGGTGGTCCCAGCCCAGCCACGCCGCGTGCCGACCGTCCGGGGACAGCTGCGGCGCGGTGAGGAAGTGGTGGCTCGCCGCCAGCGACACCACCTCACCGCCGCTCAGGGCCACCAGGTCGCGGCGGATGTCGGTGCGGCGCGGCCCGGTGCTCGTCTCGCGCACCGCCCACACGGCGCCACCGGGACCGGGGCGGAGATCGCCGAACCGGACACTCTGCGGCCGCTCGGGCTCGGGTGTGAGCGGAACCACCTCGCCGCTGTCCAGGTCGCGCGCGTACACCCGCTGGTCGTCCCAGTGGGTGAAGACGAGGGTCCGTCCGGTCGCGAGCCACGGCCGTCCGCCGTACTCGTGGACGCGGTTGCGCGCGTTCCACGGCGCGGGCAGCACCTCCTCGATGCCGTTCCGACCAGCGCGGACCACGGCGAGCCTGCCGCCTTCGTCCGGCCGGGCCTGCGCCCACCAGACGGTGCCGTCCACGACGTCGAGCCACTGCGCGCCACCGCCCGCGGCGGCGACGTCGGCGGCGGAGATGGGTGAGGTCCAGGTGCCGTACGGCGCTGTTTCAGCCACTGCGGCACTCTAACTAAGATGCGAGTGGGGGCGGCGGATGCCGATCATGAAACGTTGGCATAGGGTCGGGGGTGCCATGGCTCGTGTAATCCACGTCTTCCGCCAGCCCGACCGGTTCGTCGCAGGGACCGTCGGGGAACCGGGCGACCGCACTTTCTACCTGCAGGCCACCCAGGACGTTCGCACCGTCAGCGTGACGATCGAGAAGCAGCAGGTCCAGGTGCTCGCCGAGCGCCTGTCCTCGCTGCTGGAGGAGATCGTCGCGCGGTTCGACGCCGAGGTGCCGGAAACGGTGCCGGACGAGTTCGTCGACGTCGACCCGCTGGAGGTCCCGGTCGAGGAGGAGTTCCGCGTCGGCACGATGGGCCTGGGCTGGGACGCCGAGACCAGCGCGGTGGTGATCGAACTGCTCGCCATCACCGAGGGCGAGGTCGACGAGACGGTGGTGCTCGACGACACCGAGGAAGGGCCGGACGCGGTGCGGGTGTTCCTGAGCCCGGTCGCGGCGCGGGCGTTCGCCGAGCGCGCCGACCGGGTGGTGCGTGCCGGGCGCAAGCCGTGCCCGCTGTGCGGGGAGCCGCTCGACCCGGAGGGGCACATTTGCCCCCGCCAGAACGGCTACCGGCGCAACACCGAGCTCACCGACGAGAGCTGACGGTGGCGCCACCGGTCGGCCCGGCCGATCCCCACGCCCGCGAGCTGCTGACGCGCGGTCGCCTCACCGTCGAGGGGCGTCTGGTCGACGCCTCCAACGTCACCCTGTTCTGCGACGTCGAGCTGGACGGGCTGGCCGCGCAGGCGGTCTACAAGCCGGTGTCCGGGGAACGGCCGCTGTGGGACTTCCCGGACGGCACGCTCGCCGGCCGGGAAGTCGCCACCGCTCTGCTGTCCGAAGCCACCGGCCTGGGCGCGGTGCCGCCCACCGTGCTGCGCGACGGCCCCTTCGGCGAGGGCATGGTGCAGCTGTGGGTCGAGACCACCGATGACGACCTGATCGACGTCCGGTCCCCGGCCGATGTGCCCCGCGACTGGCGGGTGGTGCTGCACGCCCACGACCGGCTCGGCGAGCCCGCGGTGCTCGCCCACGCCGACCACCCCGGTCTGCGTGACCTCGCGGTGCTCGACATCGTCGCGAACAACACCGACCGCAAGGGCGGGCACGTGCTGCCCGGGGTGGACGGCGCGGTATACGGCGTCGACCACGGGATCTGCCTGCACGCCGAGCCGAAGCTGCGCACGGTGCTGTGGGGCTGGGTGGGCGACCCGCTGCCCGACGCCACGCTGGAGACCCTGCGCGCGCTGCCCGGCCTGATCGAGGGCGAACTGGGGGAGCGGCTGGCGCCGCACCTGACCAAGCTCGAGATCAGCGCGATCGCCGAGCGCGCCGAGATGCTCGCGGCCACCGGTGTGTTCCCCGAACCGGGCGACGACTGGCGCGCGATCCCCTGGCCGTTGTTCTGACCCCCAGCCGCGTCGACCTCGCGCGGGATGGCGCGCCCGGCCACTGACGTCGGTCAGTCGCCCCGCGTGTCGTAGGCCTGCCGGGCCGCGGCGATGGTGCCGCGGTGCTTCTCCGCCCACGCGGTGAGCCCGACCAGGGTCTGGTGCAGCTCGCGCGCGATGTCGGTGAGCGTGTACTCCACGCGCGGCGGCACCGTGGGGTGAACGGTCCGGATCAGCAGCCCGTCCCGTTCGAGCCTGCGCAGGGTCAACGTCAGCATGCGCCGGCTGATGCCCTCGACCTCGCGCTCCAGCTCGGTGAACCGCACGGGGCCGCGCGCGGCGGTCACCAGGATGCCGATGGCCCACTTGCCCGCGACGTGGTCGAGGACCTCGACGATCGGGCAGGCCTCGGTGACCGGGGACGCGGTGTCAGCAGCCATACCTGGATGGTTCCACGTCCGCACCTCAGTTACCACTCGTTCCCCATGGCGCGCATGACCTGCCTCACAGGGCCATCGCCGGGACCAGGAGTGGTACATCGATGTGCCTCTGGCACAGGGAACTGCCTTCTTCCCGGCACGGTGAGGGGCTCACATGATTGCCCCAGTTACACATCGTGCCCTCTTGGAGGTCAAGGCCATGTCCCTCGATCAGTCGGCCGCACGCTCGCGATGGCTCGCGCTCGCCGTGCTGTCCGCGCAGACGCTCATGATCGTGCTCGACCAGACGATCGTGAACGTCGCCCTGCCCGCGATCCGCGACGACCTCGGCTTCACGCCGTCGAACCTGTCCTGGGTCGTCAACGCGTACCTGATCCCGTTCGGCGGGCTGCTGCTGCTCGCCGGCCGCCTCGGCGACCTGGCCGGCCGCCGTCGCGTCTTCCTCGCCGGGATGGCCGTGTTCACGCTGGCCTCGCTACTCGCCGGGCTCGCCTGGAACCCGGAAACCCTGATGGCCGCGCGGTTCCTGCAGGGCGCCGGTGGCGCCGCCTCGACCGCGGTCGCGCTCGGCATGGTCGTCCGGCTGTTCCCGGAGCCGACCGAACGCGCGAAGGCACTGGGCACGTTCAGCTTCGTGCAGGCCGCGGGCGGCTCGATCGGCAGCGTCGCCGGTGGCGTGCTGACTCAGGCGCTGAGCTGGCACTGGATCTTCCTGATCAACCTGCCGATCGGCGTGGTCGCCGGGGCGGTCGCGCTGCGGGTGCTGGAGAACGACCGTGGCCTCGGGCTGCGCGCCGGGGCCGACTGGCTGGGCGCGGCGCTGGTGACCGCCGCGCTGATGCTCGGCGTCTACACCATCGTCGAGGTCGATTCCCACGGCTGGGCCTCGGCGCACACGATCGGCTTCGGCGCGGTGTCCCTGGTGCTGCTGGTCGCGTTCGCGTTCCGCCAGTCCCGGGCCCGTGACCCGCTGCTGCCGCCGCGGATCTTCGCCTCGCGCGGCCTGACCGGGGCGAACCTGACGATGGCGCTGCTGGTGTCGGCGATGTTCGGGTTCCAGTTCCTCGTCGTCCTCTACCTGCGGCAGGTACTGGTGCTCAGCGCCCAGGCGACCGGGCTGGCGATGGTGCCGGTCGCCGCCACGATCGCGCTGGTGTCGCTGGTCTTCGCGCCGCGGCTGTCCACCCGCTTCGGCGATTACCGGGTGCTGCTGGCCGGGCTGGTGCTCATCGGCGGCGGGCTCGCCTGGCTGACCCGGGTGCCTGCCGACGGCGGCTACGCGACCGACGTGCTCGGGCCCACCGTGGCGATGGGCGTGGGGTTCGGCCTGGCCATGCCCGCGCTGATGGGACTGGGCATGCGCGACGCCGCCGCCGAGGACACCGGTCTGGCCTCCGGGCTGTTCAACACCACGCAGCAGGTGGCGGGCGCGCTGGGGCTGTCAGTGCTGGCGGTGCTCGCCGCGACCCGCACCGAATCGCTGACCGGGCTGCGGACCGAGGAGGCGCTCAGCTCCGGCTACCACCTCGCCTTCTGGGTGGGCACCGGTCTCGTGGCGGCCGCCCTGGCCGTGGCGGCGGTGATGCTGCGCCCCGGCGTGGCGGCGCGACGGACCCCGGATTCCGGCGCTACCGTGCCGGATCGTGCGTTCCCACAGCTATGACGACATCCTCGCCGGCCCGCGCCGACGACCGGTCCCCGAGGTCGCGGCGGAGCGCGGGCTGGTGGTCGAGGAACCGGGAAGCGGTTTCTGCGGCGCGGTGGTCCGCCTCGAGCACGGCAACGTGGTGCTTGAGGACCGCCACGGCCGCCACCGCGTGTTCCCGCTCGCACCCGCCGGGTTCCTCCTGGAGGGCAAGCCGGTGACGCTCGTGCGGCCGAAGGTGGCGCCGTCACCGGCGTCGACCCGTTCGGCGTCGGGATCGGTGAAGGTGGCCGGCCTGCGCGCCCGCACTGCGCGGGACTCCCGGATCTGGGTCGAGGGCAAGCACGACGCCGAACTCGTCGAACGGGTGTGGGGACACGACCTGCGCGTCGAGGGCGTGGTGGTGGAACCGCTCGACGGCGTCGACGTCCTGGCGGGCGCGATCGAGGAGTTCGGCACCGGTCCGGGGCGCAGGCTGGGTGTGCTGGTCGACCACCTGGTGCCGGGCAGCAAGGAATCCCGCCTGGTGGAGACGATCCGCGACGAGCACGTGCTGGTCACCGGCCATCCGTACGTCGACGTGTGGCAGGCGGTGAAACCCGCCTCGGTGGGGATCGCCGCGTGGCCCTCGGTGCCACGGGGGGTGCCGTGGAAGGACGGCGTCTGCGCCGCACTGGGTTGGGGCGAACCCTACGAGGGGTGGCAGCGGGTGCTGGCGGCGGTGAGCGGTTTCCGCGACCTCGAAACCCCGTTGATCGGAGCTGTCGAGCGCTTGATCGACTTCGTCACCGACCCGGAAGGCTGAATCCGCCAGGTCACGCCGGGGTCACATCGGGTCGTCCGCTGGTCGCGACTGGTCACCATCTGCCACGATGGGCGCATGACACCGGCGCTCATCTGGCTGATCATCGCCATCGTGCTGATGGCGGCCGAAGTGCTGTCCGGCGACTTCTTCCTGTTGATGCTGGGCCTGGGCGCGCTGTTCGGCGCGGGGGCGGCGCTGATCACCGGGAACATCGTCGTCGACGCCGTGGTCTTCGCCGTCGCGTCCGGCGCGTTGCTCTTCCTCGCCAGGCCGGCGCTCAAACGCCGGTTCCTGGCCGGGACCGGTCACCGCACCAACGCCGAGGCGCTGGTCGGCGCCAAGGCCGTGGTGGTGTCCGCTGTGGACAGCCAGTCCGGCCGCGTGAAGCTGGCCGGTGACGTGTGGTCGGCGCGATCGGTCGCCGACGGCCAGCGCATCGAACCCGGCGCCACGGTGACCGTGGTAGAGATAGCGGGCGCCACGGCCGTGGTGTCGCCCGAGCCGTAACGACAACGACAACTACCGGGAGAGCGATCTTGGGAACCGCAGCGATCATTGTTGTCGCGGTCATCGCCCTGTTCGTGATCGTGACGATCGCGAAGGCGATCATGGTGGTCCCGCAGGCCCAGGCCGCGGTGATCGAGCGCCTGGGCAGATTCAAGTCGGTCGCATCGCCCGGCCTGAACTTCCTGGTGCCGTTCCTGGACAAGGTGCGGGCCAGGATAGACCTGCGCGAGCAGGTGGTGTCCTTCCCGCCGCAACCGGTGATCACCGAGGACAACCTGACGGTGTCGATCGACACCGTCGTGTACTTCCAGGTCACCGACGCGCGCGCCGCAGTGTACGAGATCTCGAACTACATCGTCGGTGTGGAGCAGTTGACCACGACGACGCTGCGCAACGTGGTCGGTGGCATGACGCTGGAGTCGGCGCTGACCTCGCGCGACCAGATCAACAACCAGCTGCGCGGCGTGCTCGACGACGCGACCGGCCGGTGGGGCATCCGCGTGGCGCGGGTCGAGCTCAAGGCGATCGACCCGCCGCCGTCCATCCAGGACTCGATGGAGAAGCAGATGCGCGCCGACCGGGAGAAGCGCGCGATGATCCTCAACGCCGAGGGGCAGCGGGAAGCGCAGATCAAGACGGCGGAGGGCCAGAAGCAGTCGCAGATCCTCGCGGCCGAAGGCTCCAAGCAGGCCACCATCATGGCGGCCGAGGCGGAGCGGCAGTCCCGCATCCTGCGCGCGCAGGGTGAACGCGCCGCCCGCTACCTGCAGGCGCAGGGGCAGGCGAAGGCGATCGAGAAGGTGTTCGCCGCGGTCAAGGCGGGCAAGCCGACGCCGGAGGTGCTGGCCTACCAGTACCTGCAGACGCTGCCGCAGATGGCACAGGGCGATGCGAACAAGGTGTGGCTGGTGCCCAGCGACTACGGCAACGCGCTGCAGCAGTTCGCCCGCGCGTTCGCCAAGCAGGACGACGACGGCGTGTTCCGTTACGAGCCGGCCCAGACCGACGGCGCCGAGCCGCCGACTCTGGACGACGACGAGGTGGCCAGCTGGTTCGACACCTCCACCGACCCGCGAATCGCCGAGGCGGTGCGCGAGGCCGAGGCGGTGGCGCGCAAGGAGGTGCCGGGGCCGATCTCGCACTCGTCGCCGCCGGTGCCGCCCGCGGCGAGCGCGCTGCGCGGCACCCCGCCCGCACCGGCGCCCGAGCAGGCCCAGGAGTCGCCCGCCTCGGAACCCCCCGCAGGGGCGGCCCCGCCGGCCTCGTCGGCACCGCCTGCGTCTCCGGCGCAGCAGCCACCGCAGGCCCAGCCGGAACCGCCCGCGATCCAGCCACCGGCGCCGCAGCAGTTCCCGCCGCAGGGTGGACCGCAGGCACAGCTGCCCACCCGCAACCCGGGGCAGCACTACGGCAACCCGCCGCGCGGCCAGCACCCGCCGCAGCAGCCGCCCCAGCAGTAACCGCTTCTTCCGAAGGGGCCGCACCGATTCCGGTGCGGCCCCTTCGGCGTGCCGGGGCGGGCGGGTGACACCCTGGTGGTATGAGCGAAGAGCCCGATCCCGCCGTCACCGCGCAGCGCCGCCGTCTGCTGTGGGGTTCGATCCTCGCCACCGTGCTGGCGCTGGGGATCCTGGTGCCGGGCGTGGCGGGTGCGCTGGGCGAGCGGTCGAACTGGCTGCCCTACGGCATTGCCGCCCTGGTGCTCGCCGCGATCGGCTGGTTCTCCCTCGTCAACGGCGGTACACCGCGTCGTCGCTGATGTCGGCGCGCGAGCGGTCCTTGAGCAGCGCCACGCAGATGATCGTGACCACGGACGTGAGCACCACGTAGGCCGAGATCGAGTAGGGCGTGCCGGTGGCGTGCAACAGCCAGGTCGCCAGCAGCGGCGCGGGTCCGCCGGCGAACACCGACGCGAGCTGGTAGCCCAGCCCCGCTCCGCCGTAGCGCAGGTGGGTCGGGAAGCTCTCGCCGATCAGCGCGGCCTGCGGCCCGTACTGCATGGCGTGCGGGATCATCGACACCACGATCGCGATGAAGATGAGCACCGCACTGCCGTTCTTGAGGATCGCGAAGTACGGAAACGCCAGCAGCCCGGTCAGCACCGCGCCGGTCAGGTAGACCTGCTTGCGGCCCAGCCGGTCGGACAGCTGCGAGAACCACAGGATCAGCGCCAGCTCCATCGCTGCGCCGAGCATCACCGCGTTGAGCACGAACGTCTTCGAGTAGTCGTGTTCGGCCACCACGTAGACCAGCACGTAGCTGGTGTAGAGGTAGAACG
>Ga0164243_10011043_pt1 | contig 12925 bp, 13 predicted proteins | sample OricompcompostOP_FD_108781 | JGI IMG/M metagenome (GOLD analysis project Ga0164243, IMG submission 108781) | Organic Plus compost microbial communities from Emeryville, California, USA - Original compost - Organic plus compost (OP) | ecosystem: Engineered > Solid waste > Mixed feedstock >...
CCGGAGGACTGGGCGGCGATCCTCGCCGGCGAAGGGCTGCCCGCGCTCAGGCACCTCGGCCTGCAGGACAGCGAACGCCAGGACGAGGTGGCCGCCGCGGTCGCGACCGCCCCGATCGTGGCCCGGCTGGAGTCCCTCGACCTGTCGATGGGCAACCTGGGCGACGAGGGCGCGGAGGCGCTGCTGTCCGGCCAGCCGCTCACCCATCTGCGGCGGCTCAACCTCCGTCACCACTTCATGAGCGAGAAGATGACGGAGCGGCTCGCCGCGGCCCTCACCGGCGTCGACGTGGACATGTCGGAGCCGCAGGAGGAGGACGAGTACGGCGACCGCTACATCGAGGTCTCCGAGTAGGCCAGGCAGGCCCGGTTCGGGGGCGGCGGCCGCCCGATACGCGAACGCCTCCGCCCGCGGATGCTCGGGCGGAGGACGTCCGGTGTCAGGCCGGCTCGGCCGGGCGCGTCAGCGGGCCTTCTTGACGAAGACGCGGTACTGCGCCCGGTACGGCACGCCCTCGGTCTCGCCGTCCTTGCAGCCGCCGGAGGGCGCCGCGCCGCCGCTGGTGGAGAGCCGCTGGATGTAGGTGACGCGGCCGAAGAGGCCGTCGCCGCGGTTGTCGGTGGCCTCGAGCAGCAGCCACGGGATGGTGCCCGAGACGGGGTGGTCGGCGACGGCCTTCGCCACCACCAGGGAGCCGTCGGTGGTGGACTGCCAGCTCGGGCCGCGGTAGTGGATCGCCTCGACGCGGCCGCCGGGTCCGGTCAGGGTGGCGACCGGCTCCACGAACTTCCATGAGCCGCCGGTGCACTCGTACACCTGCACGCCGCGGGCGGAGAAGGTGCCGGCGGCGACGTTGCCCGCGGGCGGCTTCAGCTTGGACGGCACGTTGAGGGTGCGGCCGGGCCCGTCGGACGGCGAGGAGCCGCGGCCGGACCGGTCGAAGGACGGCCAGTAGTCGTGGCCGGGCCCATCGGCGGCGGCGGCGCTCGTGACGGACGCGGCGACGAGCCCGGCGGCGGCGAGGGTGACCGCCGCGGCACGGCGCACCGACGGGAACAGCTTCTCGACAAGGCTTGGCAACGTGACCCCCGTGATCTCTGTGGCGGGTGGGACAGCGCGACCTTACACAGTCCCCTGCCACGTTTGACGCCTTTTGTGGCAAAAATAGCCCTGACGCCGATGTTTTCACGGCTCGAAAAGGCGGGTCATGGAACACGAATGAAACGCGAGCGCCCCTCACAATTCCTGGCGTCGCGACGTCCGGCCATTAGCCGCGATGTCACGAAACCTCCAATAAAAGGACGGCCGCCGTCACGAAATCGCCGCCACGGCCGGGCCGCCAAAGGCCCGGTGGCCAGCGAGAACGGAATACGCGACGGGCGCGGCGGAGGCGGCGGCCATGAAAGTTTCATAATGCGTCCGCACAGCGGACATCGAATCCAGGCGAGGGAATCGTCTCGCCGCCCGCCCGGAACCGGCCCGGACCCGCCTTATTCAGAACGCGATTCTGGTCGGATTTCGGCACAGGTCTACAAATGCCTCGCGCCCGGCGGCCCCCTGGGGAGCCGCCGGGCGGGCACGCGGCGGTCAGGCCGGCGACGTCTCGGGCCAGTAGCGGGCCTTGATGCGGCGCTTGAAGAGCTTGCCGGAGTCCTCGCGCGGCAGCGCGTCGTCGAAGACGACCCGCTTGGGGACCTTGTACCGGGCCAGCCGCCCCCGCACGTGGTCCTGGATCGACTCGGCGGTGGCGTGCGCGCCGGGCCGCAGCTCGACGTGCGCGCAGACGGCCTCGCCCAGGTCGTCGTCCGGGATGCCGAAGACGGCGACGTCGGCGACCGCGTCGAGCTCCAGGATCGCCGCCTCGATCTCGGCCGGGTAGATGTTCACGCCCCCGGCGTTGATGACGTCGTTGAGCCGGTCGCTCAAGTAGAGGAAGCCGTCCGCGTCGAGGTGGCCGACGTCCCCGACGGTGATGTAGCCGTCGTGCTCGATGGCGGCGCGTTTGTCCGGCTGATGGAGGTAGGTGAAGTCCGGCCAGCCGGCGATGGGCCTGCCGTACACGACGCCGGTCTCGCCGGTCGGCACCGGCCTGCCCGCGGCGTCCAGGACGCGGATGTCCGCCTCGGCGTACGGGCGGCCGACGGTGCCGGGGTGGGCCAGCGAGTCGGCGGAGGTGGCGTACGTCCAGATGCCGCCCTCGGAGCCGCCGTAGTACTCGGCCACGATCGGCCCGAGCCAGTCGATCATCGCCTCCTTGACCGGGATCGGGCACGGCGCGGCCGCGTGCACGACGGCGCGCAGCGACGACAGGTCGTACCTTCGGCGGGTCTCCTCCGGCAGCCGCAGCAGGCGCTGGAACATGGTCGGCACCAGCTGCGCCGACTCGATGCGGTGCGCGGCGATGAGCCGCAGCGCCTCCTCGGGGCGGAAGGCCGGCATCACGTACACGTCGCAGCCCATCGCGACCGCGAACGTCGCCTGCACGTTCGGGGCGGTGTGGTACATCGGCGCGGTGACGAGGGTGCTGCCGCCGGGGCGCATGCCGAAGATCCGGGCGATCGACGCGCCCAGCGCCGGCATCGCGGCCGGGGAGATCGGGTCGCGCAGGATGCCCTTGGCGAGGCCGGTCGTGCCGGAGGTGTAGATGACGCTCATCGGCGGCTCGGCGACCGGGTCCGCGACCGGCTCGTTCTCCGCGATGATCCGCTCCATCGTCGGGTACCGCCCGGTGAGCGGCACGTCGCCGAGCCGGTGCGCCTCCGCCACCTCCGGCGGCACCTCGACCTCGACGATCGCCACGTCCGGCCCGGCGTACTTCTCCACGCCCGGCAGCAGGTCGGTGTGCGCGAGCACGACCTTCGCGCCGGAGTCGGTGAGCAGGTGTTCGAGGTCGACGCCGGTCCAGTGCCAGTTGACCGGCACCGGCACGGCCCCGATGGGGGTGGCCGCCATGGTCGCCTCCAGGAAGGCGATCTCGTTGCGGAGCACCAGGGCGAAGCGGTCGCCGTGCCGCAGGCCCAGCCGGCGCAGCCCGGCTGCGAGCCGCGCGGCCCGCAGCCGGGCCTCGGAGATCGGGCGGGAGCGGGCGCCTGAGTGGATCGCGGGCTCGGACATGGGGTGCCTCCAACAGGTGTCGCGGTGGTGGGTTGCGACGGACGACTCGTTCTTCAGGCCCGAGACGGGCGTGGGCGGCGGCTCCCCGTGGCCGGCCCGATGGTGCGGATCAGCCGGTACGGCGGTCAGCCGGAGAAGCCGCCGCCGCACACGACGACCTGCCCGCTGACGTAGTCGGACTCGGGCGCGCACAGCAGGTAGACGGCCCCGGCCGCCTCCTCCGGCGTGCCCGCGCGGCCCAGCGGGATGCCCTGCTCCAACCGGGCGAGCAGGTCGGGGTTGACCCCGACGGCGATATCGCGGCCCGCCACGTTGATCGTGGCCCCGCCGCCCGCGGGCGCCTCGGTGAGCCGGGTGCGGATCAGCCCGAACGCCACGCAGTTGACCGTCACGTCGTACCGGCCCCACTCCTTGGCGAGCGTCCGGGTGAGCCCGACGACGCCCGCCTTCGCCGCCGCGTAGTTCGCCTGGCCCGCGTTCCCGGACGTGCCCGCGACGCTGGACACGTTGACGACCTTGCGGGTCACCCGGGGCGCGCCCGCCGCGCGCTCGGCCTTCACCGCCGCCGAGATGACCGGCTGCGCGGCGCGCAGGATGCGGAAGGGCGCCTTGAGGTGCACGTCGAGGATGGCGTCCCACTGCTCGTCGGTCATCTTCTGCACGACGCCGTCCCAGGTGTAGCCGGCGTTGTTCACGATGATGTGCAGCCCGCCGAACTCGGCGACGGCCGTGCCGACGAACCGGTCGGCGAAGTCGTCGTCGGTGACGCTGCCGACGCAGGCGACGGCGTTTCCGCCGGCCGCGCGCACGGCGTCCACGGTGTCCTTGGCCGGGCCGTCGTCGATGTCGTTGACGACGACGTTCGCGCCCTCGGCGGCGAGCTTGAGCGCGATCGCGCGGCCGATGCCGCGGCCGGAGCCGGACACGAGCGCGGTCCGGCCGGCGAGCCTGGTGGTCATGCTGCTCCTTGCGGGTGCGGGGGGCGGAGGTCGATCACGGCCGTTCCGGTGAGGGTGGTGGTGCCGTCGGCGAGCCGTACGGCGAGGGCGAGGGTGGCGAGGCCGTCCTCGATCGCGGTCACCGTGCCGTGGCAGGTCGGCCGCGCGTGCACCGGGGTGATCGCGGTGAAGCGGACGGAGAGGGAGCGCAGGCGCTCCTGCGGCGCCCAGCCGGTGAGCAGCCGGCCGAGGTACGCCATGGACAGCATGCCGTGCGCGAACACGTCGTCGAGCCCGGCGGCGCGGGCCGCGTCGACGTCGATGTGGATCGGGTTGTGGTCGCCCGACGCGCCCGCGAACAGGGCGAGCGTGGTGCGGGTGATCGGCTCGATCGGCAGCGGGGCGAGCTCGTCGCCCACGCGGAGCCCGGCGGGTTCCGGTACGGCGACGCTCACGCGGCCACCGCCGAGCGGAAGATGAGCAGCGTCTCGGCGACGAGCACGCGTTCGCCGTCGCCGCGGCGGATCTCGCTGCGTTTGACGACGAAGTCCATGGCCGGCGTCTTGGCGTACGCGTCGACGATCCGGGACCGGCAGGTGAGCACGTCGCCCGCGTAGGCGAGCCGGTCATAACTGAAGGACTGCTGCCCGTGCAGCACCAGCGCCGGGTCGAAGCCGAGCCGGTCGGCCTGGTCGAACGGGAACGGCGATTCGGTCTCCAGCGCGAACAGGAACGTCGGCGGGGCCGGGATGTCCGGATGCCCGGCGGCGCGGGCCGCCTGCGCGTCCAGGTAGACGGGGTCGCGCTCGCCGATCGCGCGGACGAAGGCGACGAGCCGCCCCCGCTCCAGCGTCATCGACGTCTCGGGGATCTCGGCGGCCTTCACGGCTTCGAGGTCGAGGGCCATCAGCTCACCTTCTCGTACAGGGTCACGACGGCCGCGCCGCCGAGGCCGATGTTGTGCTGCAGGGCGAGCCGGGCGCCTTCGACCTGGCGCGGGCCCGCCGTGCCGCGCAGCTGCCAGACGAGCTCGGCGCACTGGGCGAGGCCGGTAGCGCCGAGCGGGTGGCCCTTGGCGAGCAGCCCGCCGGAGGGGTTGGTGACGATCCGGCCGCCGTAGGTGTTGTCGCCGTCGGCGACGAGCTTCTCGCCGTCGCCCTCGGCGGCGAGGCCGAGCGCCTCGTACGAGATCAGCTCGTTGCTGGCGAAGCAGTCGTGCAGCTCGACCACGTCGAGGTCCTCGGGGCCGACGCCGGCGTCCTCGTAGACGCGGCGGGCCGCGGCGGCGGACATGTCGTAGCCGACGATCCGCCGCATGTCGCCGGAGTCGAACGTGCTCGGCGTGTCCGTCGTCATCGCCTGGGCGCGCAGCCGCACCGTGCGGTCGAGGCCGTGCCGTTCGGCGAACCCGGCCGAGCACACCACCGCGGCGGCGGCGCCGCACGTCGGCGGGCAGCACATCAGCCGGGTCAGCGGGTCGTGGATCATCGGCGAGTTCAGCACCTGCTCGACGGTGACCTGGTCGCGGAAGACCGCGTACGGGTTGTGCGCGGCGTGCCTGCGGGCCTTGACGGAGATCTTGGCGAACGTCTCGGGGGCGGTGCCGTACCGCTCCATGTGCTCGCGGCCCGCGCCGCCGAACATGCGCGCGGCGAACGGCCCGTTTGTCGGCTCCCGCAGCTTCGCCATCGGCTCCTCGAAGCGGGCGAACGGCGAGGTGCGGTCGGTGAACCCGATCGACAGCGCGCCGCCCGCCATCTGCTCGAAGCCGAGCGCGAGCACGCAGTCGGCCGCGCCGCTCAGCACCGCCTGCCGGGCGAGCCACAGCGCCGAGGAGCCGGTGGAGCAGTTGTTGTTCACGTTGACGATCGGGATGCCGGTGAGGCCGACGTCGTACAGGGCGGCCTGGCCGGACGTGGAGTCGCCGTAGACCCAGCCGGCGTACGCCTGCTGCACCAGCTCGTACGGCACGCCGGCGTCGCGCAGCGCCGCCCGGGCGGCGTCGGCGCCCATGCGCTCGTACCGCGCGCCCGCGCTTGGCTTGGTGAACGGGACCATGCCGACCCCGACGACGTGGACCGCGCGGGCGGCCGTACGGGCGTCGCTCATCGTGGACCTTCCTCCCGGGGAACCCCCTGCGGGGTGCGTGAGGCCAACATCACACGGACGCCCTAATTAGTCAAGACGTACTAGTTTGCTGTGACCAGAAAACCGGATCGGGTGTTCTACACTCCCTCCCATGAGCCAGCCCCCCGCCCTGCCGGTGCAGAAGCGCGCCTGGGACACCCGCACGCGCATCCTGGAGGCCGCCGTCGCCTGCCTCGCCGAGGAGGGGTACGCCGAGGCGACCACCTCGCGCATCCAGGCGCGGGCGGGGGTGTCCCGGGGCAGCCTGCTGCACCAGTTCCCGTCGAAGGACGACCTGCTCATCGCCGCCGTGCACCACCTCGCCGCGGCGCGCACCGCCGACCTGGAGGAGCAGGGGCGGCGCACCGCCGGGGACGTGGACGCGGCCGTGGAGACGTTGTGGGACACCCTGCACGGGCCGCTGTTCGCCGCGACGCTGGAGCTGTGGATCGCGGCCAAGAACAACCCGGAGCTGGCCGCCGTGCTCTCGCCGCGGGAGCACGAGCTCGGCCGGGCGATCCGCGGGGTGGTGGCGAAGCTGTTCGGGCCCGAGCTGGCGTCCCGGCCGGGCTTTCCCGACCTGATGTCGCTGCTGCTGTCGAGCATGCGCGGGGTGGCGCTGACGTACACGTTCGAGCGGCGCGACCACCGCAAGGACCCGCATCTCGCGCTGTGGAAGAGGATGGCGCGCACGGCGCTCGGCTGAGGCCCCCGGCCCTCCCCCCGCAGGCCCGGTCTCGCGCAGCCCGCGGGGACGGCGGGGCGGGCGCCGGAACGGCCCGCGTCCGCCCCGCGCCGGCCCCGTCACGCCGTGGCCGCGTTCGCGGACGCACGGGCGGGACGACGCCTACGGCAATGACACATGGTCATCTCGGTCATTTGTCGCGGTGAACTCACCTCCGATGCCGGACGAAAGTAACAACCCGGTCGAGTTCACTGATCGCAGGCGGCTCCGCCGACGCCCGCTACTGGAAGGAACGAACGCCCATGGCGATGCAGCAGGAGGTTTCCGGCTCCGGGCGCCGAGGCTCCACTGTCGCGGACCTGATCCGCAACATCGGCTACGAGGTCATGCCGTTCAAGAAGACCGAGCAGGATGTGCTCGCGTACGTGCCGAAAACCGTCCCGCTCACCGTCACGGTCACCGAGGCCAAGGGCATCGACCACACCCTCAACCTCGCCGAGGCGCTGCATCGCCACGGCTACACCGTCGCCCCGCACCTGCCGGCCCGCCAGTTCGTCGACCGGCAGCACGTCGCCGACGTCGTCGCCCGCCTCAAGGAGGCCGGGATCCGCCGCGTCTTCTGCGTCGGCGGCGACGCGCCCAAGCCGGCCGGCGAGTTCACCGAGTCGTACCAGCTGCTCAAGGTGATGGAGGAGCTGAACCACCCCTTCGACGACATGGTCGGCATCGGCGGCTACCCGGAGGGCCACGCGCTCATCCCGCAGGACGCGATCGACCTGGCGCTGAAGCGCAAGGCGCCGCTGGCCACCCGGATCATGACGCAGATCTGCTTCGACGCCGCCACGACCGCCTCCTGGGCGAGGCGCATCGCGTCCGAGGGCGTCGATCTGCCGGTGTACGTGGGCATGCCGGGGCCGGTGAACCGCCAGAAGCTGATCAGGATCTCGGCCGGCATCGGTCTCGGGCAGTCCGCCCGGTTCCTGCAGAAGCAGAGCGGCCTACTGTGGAAGTTCCTGCTGCCGGGCGTCTACAACCCCACCAAGCTGGTCAAGCGGCTCGCCGCCGCCTCGGCCAAGGTCGGTGGCGGCAACATCGCCGGGCTGCACATCTTCACGTTCAACGAACTGGAGGGGACCGAGCAGTGGCGGCAGAAGCTGCTTGCGGCGGTCGCCGGGAGGGACGAGCGGTAATGAGGGAGCACCACAACGCCGATTACGGTCGCCTGATCGTGCAGGGCGCCGACCGGCCGGGGATCGTGCACAGCGTCTCGGGGGTGCTCACCGAGCAGGGCGCGAACATCGTCTCGCTGGACCAGTACTCCAGCGACCCCTCCGGCGGCCGGTTCTTCCAGCGCACCGTCTTCCACCTGGAGGGCCTCACCGCGCGCATCGACCAGCTCAAGGCGGCGCTCGACGCGAAGCTCGGCGAGGAGCTCGGCCTGGAGTTCCGGCTGGTGGAGGCGAGGCGGCGCAAGCGGGCCGCGATCTTCGTGTCGAAGGCGGACCACTGCCTGCTCGACCTGCTGTGGCGGCAGCGGCGCGACGAGATCGCGATGACCGTGTCGATGGTGGTGTCGAACCACCCCGACCTCGGGGACCAGGTGCGGCAGTTCGACATCCCGTTCTTCTACGTGCCGGTGGAGCGGGGCAACAAGACGCCCGCCGAGAAGGAGCAGCTCAACCTGGTCAAGGGCAACGTGGACGTGGTCATCCTCGCCCGCTACATGCAGATCCTGTCCGGGGACTTCCTCGACGAGGTGGGCGTGCCGGTGATCAACATCCACCACTCGTTCCTGCCGGCGTTCATCGGGGCGGGGCCGTACCAGCGGGCGAAGGAACGGGGCGTGAAGCTGGTCGGCGCGACCGCGCACTACGTCACCGAGGATCTGGACGAGGGGCCGATCATCGAGCAGGACGTCATCCGGGTGTCGCACGCGGACTCGGTCGCCGAGCTGCAGCGCAAGGGCGCGGACGTGGAGCGGCTCGTGCTGTCCCGCGCGGTCGCCTGGCACTGCGAGGACCGCGTCATCCGGGACGGCAACAGCACGGTCGTCTTCTAGCGGCCGCGCCACCGACCAAGGGCCTGGGGGAGAACCAGTGACTGCACAGATTCTGGACGGCCGGGCCGTCTCGGCGGGCATCCTCGACGACGTCGCGCACGACGTCGGGGAGTTCATCAAGGAGTACGGCCGGGTGCCGGTCCTGGCGACGGTGCTGGTGGGCGACGACCCCGCCTCGCACACGTACGTCCGGATGAAGGCGAACCGGTGCGCGCAGGTCGGCATGACCTCGCGGCGCATCGAGCTGGACGCCTCGATCAGCACCGAGACGCTGGTGAACCAGATCCGGGAGCTGTCCGCCGACCCCGGCGTGGACGGCATCCTGCTCCAGCACCCGGTGCCGGACCACATCGACGAGCGCGCCGCGTTCGAGGCGATCGCGCCGTCGAAGGACGTCGACGGGGTGACCCGCACGTCCTTCGCCATGATGGCCTTCGCCGAGGGCGGGTTCGCCTCGGCCACCCCCGGCGGCATCATGGCGCTGCTCGACGCGTACGACATCCCGCTGTCGGGCAAGCACGCCGTCGTGATCGGCCGCAGCCCCATCCTCGGCAAACCGGTCGGGATGCTGCTGCTCGCCCGCGACGCGAGCGTCACCTACTGCCACTCGCGCACCGTCGACCTCGCCGCCCACGTCCGCCAGGCGGACGTCGTGGTCGCGGCGGTCGGCCGCCCGGAGCTCATCCGCGGCGAGTGGATCAAGCCGGGGGCCGTCGTCGTCGACGCCGGCTACGCCGACAACCGGGGCGACGTGGAATACGAGGCGGCGGCCGAGCGGGCGTCGTACATCACCCCCGTGCCCGGCGGAGTCGGCCCCATGACCATCGCCACCCTGCTCGCACAGACGATCAGGGCGGCGCGCGACCACGAAGCCGCGCGCCAGAACTCCGCAATTCCGGTCAGAGGGTAGGGAATGAGCAAGGTACGCGACAATTACGTGCTCGATGTGAGCGCGGGCCGCCGAGGCTACGCGCTGAACCGGATGTGCGGTTCGCTGACGGACCCCGAGAACCGGCGCCGGTTCCGCGCGGACGAGGCCGCCTACTGCGACGCGTACGGGCTCTCGCCCGAGCAGAAGCGGGCGATCCTCGAACGCGACTGGACGGCGATGCTCGACCTCGGGGCGTCGATCTTCTACACGGTGAAGCTCGCCATGGTGGACCAGAAGTCCGTGCAGGACCTCGGCGCGGTCTTCACCGGCATGACCACCGAGGAGTTCACCGCGGCCATGCTCGCCGGGGGGCGGCGCTTTGGCTGAGGTGATCTGGGGGCTGGCCACCTCGCACGTGCCCGCCATCGGCGCGGCGATCGACCACGACAAGACCGAGGACTCGTACTGGAAGCCGCTGTTCGACGGCTACGCGCCGGCGCGCCGGTGGATGGCCGAGCACCGGCCCGACGTGGCGGTGATCGTCTACAACGACCACGCGAACGCCGTCGGCATGGACCTGGTGCCGGCGTTCGGCATCGGCACCGCCGAGTCGTACGAGGTCGCCGACGAGGGCTGGGGGCCGCGGCCGGTGCCGCCGGTGATCGGGGCGCCGGAGCTGAGCGAGCATCTGGTGCGCGAGCTGCTGGACGAGTCGTTCGACATCGCCACGTTCAACCGGCTCAAGGTCGACCACGGGCTCACCGTGCCGCTGTCGGTGTACTGCCCGGACCCGGGCGACGCCTGGCCGTGCGCGGTCGTCCCGGTGCTCGTGAACGTGCTGCAGTACCCGCAGCCCACGGCGGCCCGGTGCTACGCGCTCGGGCAGGCCCTCGGGCGGGCCATCCGGTCGTACCCGCGGGATCTGAAGGTGGCGGTGTTCGGCACCGGCGGCATGTCGCACCAGCTCGCCGGGGCGCGCGCCGGGCTGATCAACGAGCACTTCGACCGGATGTTCCTGGAGGAGATCGAGCACGATCCGGAGTCGCTGGCCGCGCTCACCCGCGAGGACTACATCGAGCAGGCCGGCACCGAGGGCATCGAGCTGATCATGTGGCTCGTGATGCGCGGGGCGCTGGGCGACAACATCGCCCGGGTCCACGACACCTACCACGTGCCGGTGTCGAACACGGCGGCGGCGCTGGCGCTCTTCGAGAATCTCGGAGACGAGGCGGACGACGGCCGGGTCGCGGCCTGAATTTCCCTTTCGCTTCGGCGCGGCGGCGTGCCGTGCCGCCCGTCCCGGCGCCTTCCCGCGCCGGGACGGAAAACGGCCGTGACCGGCGGCGCGGGCCCTTCCCCCGGGCCTCACATCCGCGAAATCGATTACGTCAAATGACTCACCGGCCATTGCCGGTCATGGCCACTGCACTCCAGCCAACAGCCATGTCATCGACATCGGGCTTGGGCATAGCTTGAAGCCGACGGAAGTGCCGACGGCGTCATACGAGAACGGGTAAAAGATGACTGCGAAGAACCTGCAGGAACTGCTGGACCAGTCCGGGAACACGGTAGAGCTGCTCCGAAACTCTCAGCTCGGCGCGTACATCTACCCCGTCGTCCCCGCCGAGTTCACGAACTGGCGCCGTGAGGTGCGGGCCTGGCGGGAGACCGCCGTGCTGTTCGACCAGTCGCACCACATGGTCAACCTGTTCATCTCCGGCCCGGACGCGCTGAAGCTGATTTCCGACACCGGCATCAACAGCGTGGCGAACTTCGAGGTCAACATGGCCAAGCAGTTCGTCCCGGTCTCCCCCGAGGGAGGGGTCATCGGAGACGGAATCCTGTTCCGCGAGGCGGAGGAGGAGTTCACCTTCGTCGGCCGCGCCCCCGTGGCGAACTACCTGCAGTGGAAGGGCGGCAGCGGCTACAACGTCGACATCCGGCTCGACCAGCGTTCGCCGATGCGCCCGTACGGCAAGGCCGTGTCGCGTGAGCTGTGGCGCTTCCAGATCCAGGGCCCGAACGCCTGGCCGATCCTGGAGAAGCTGCACGGCGGCCCGCTTGAGCAGCTCCGCTTCTTCCGGATGAGCTGGATGAACATCGCCGGCGAGCGGGTGCGCACGCTGCGCCACGGCATGGCGGGCGCGCCGGGCCTGGAGATCTGGGGCCCGTACGAGACGTACGAGAAGATCCGCGACGCCATCCTGGAGGCCGGCCGCGAGTTCGGCATGGAGCCCTGCGGCTCGCGCGCCTACTCCAGCAACACCCTGGAGTCCGGCTGGATCCCGTCGCCGCTCCCGGCCGTGTACACCGCCGAGGAGCTGCGCCCGTACCGGGAGTGGCTGGGCGTGGACAGCTACGAGGCCACCAACGCCCTCGCCGGCAGCTACATCTCCGACGACATCAAGGACTACTACCTCAACCCGTGGGAGCTCGGCTACGGCTCGTTCGTGAAGTTCGACCACGACTTCATCGGCGCCGACGCCCTGCGCGAGATCGAGAAGAACAAGGACGCCCAGCGCCGCAAGGTCACCCTCGCCTGGAACGCCGAGGACCTCGGCAAGATCTTCGCCTCCCTCGCCGACCCGGTGGGCCCCGGCCACCAGTTCTTCGACGTCCCGAACGCCAACTACGGCTCCTCCAACTACGACGCCGTCATCGACGCCGACGACAACGTGGTGGGCCTGTCCCTGTTCACCGGCTACAGCGCCAACGAGCGCTGCGGCCTCTCCCTGGCGACCGTCAACCCCGACGTGCCGATCGGCGCCGAGGTCCGCGTCATCTGGGGCGAGCCGAACGGCGGCACCAAGAAGCTCACCGTCCAGGAGCACGAGCCGATCGCCGTCCGCGCCATCGTGAGCAAGGCCCCCTACTCCAAGGTGGTCCAGGAGCAGTACCAGCCCGGCTGGCGCTCCGCCCCGGTCGCCTGACCCCGACCGGCCCCACCCTCTGACGCCGCCACCCGGCGTCCCTGGACGATCCCCGGGGCGAGGCGACAGCCTCCCTGCCCTCGCCCCGGGCGATCAACCACCTCCCACCCCTTCGCGAATGCGGTCATACACCGCAGGGGAGACGGGTTTTTCCGCACGGCCGCGCCTTCGCATGTTTTCTCCCCCGTGGCCGGGAACGAC
>Ga0164243_10011044_pt1 | contig 12924 bp, 9 predicted proteins | sample OricompcompostOP_FD_108781 | JGI IMG/M metagenome (GOLD analysis project Ga0164243, IMG submission 108781) | Organic Plus compost microbial communities from Emeryville, California, USA - Original compost - Organic plus compost (OP) | ecosystem: Engineered > Solid waste > Mixed feedstock >...
CATCCCCGGCTGCACCAGCTCGCGGTAGACGAGATCGCCGTCGAGATGGATGACACCACGCTCCTTGAGCATCCCGACCACCGTGCTCTTGCCGGACGCGATGTTCCCGGTGATGCCCAGCACCAGCTTGCGCGGCGTGGCATTCGCGACGTGCGCGCTCATCCGGCCACCGCCGTCGCCGTGATCTCTTCCCACTTGGCGTACGCCTCGTCGAGATCGGCCTGCGCGCGCTCGTACTCCTCGCCGAAGCGGGCGATCGCGTCGATATCGCCATCATCGCTGGCGACGGCGAGGGCATCGGTCAGCTCGTTGAGCCTTCCCTCCAGCTTGCTGATCTCGCGCTCCAGCTGCGCGATCGCCTTCTGGTTCGCGGTGTCCTTGCGACCGCCGCGCGGCTTGCCCTTCGCAGAGACCTCGACCGGCGCATCCGGCGTGGCGACAATCTCGATCACCGGTTCTGCCTTCGCGGCGGCCTGCTCGGCCTTTGCCTCGGCGGCGGCATCGGCCGCCTGCTTGCCGAGCATCCGCTGGTAGTCGGTGTAGTTGCCAAGCGACTGCTTGACACCGCCGTCCTCGACGATCCACAGCTGGGTCGCGATGCGATCCATGAAGTAGCGGTCGTGCGAGACGAACAGGATCGTGCCGTCGAAGTCGGTGAGCATCTCCTCGAGCGTCTCGCGCGCCTGGATGTCGAGGTGGTTCGTCGGCTCGTCGAGGATCAGGAAGTTCGCCTGCTCGAGCAGCAGCACCGCCAGCGCGAGGCGCGAGCGCTCGCCACCGGAGAGCGACGTCACCTGCTTGTAGACGTCATCGCCGGAGAAGAGGAACCGCCCGAGATAGGTGCGCGCGTACTCCTCCGTCATCGGCCCGGTGCCGAGGATCACCGAGAGCGGCGTGCCGTCGCCCTTGCCGCGCAGCTGCTCGTGCGACTGTGCGTAGTAGCCCGGCTTGACGTTCGTGCCGTAGGTGTACTGACCGCCGAGCTGCGGCAGCGTGCCGACGAGCGTCTTGATCAGCGTCGTCTTGCCCGCACCGTTCGGGCCGATCAGACCGATGCGCTCGCCGCGCTCGATGAGCAGCTCCGGCGTGTTGATGAGCACGCTGTCGCCATCGGCGTCGTGATAGCCGATCTGCATCTTCGTGGTCGAGAGCACCATGCGCCCGGAACGGAGCGGGCTGCCGAGCTTCAGATGAATGCGATCGTGCTCCATCGGTCGCTCGATCCGCTCGAGTCGATCGAGCTTCTTCTGGCGACCGCGTGCCTCGCGGTAGCGCTGCCCCGCGCCGTACTTGCGGATGAACTCCTCGGTGCGCGCGATGTACTCCTGCTGCTCCTCGTACTCCTTGAGGCGGCGCGTCATGCGCTCCTCGCGCATCGGGAGGTACTTGTTGTAGGAGGCCGGGTAGTCCTCGAGCCGCCCGAACGAGAGATCGAGCGTGCGCGTCGTGACGCGATCGAGGAAGTAGCGGTCGTGGGAGACGATCAGGCAGGCGCCGTTCCACGTCTTGAGGAACGACTCCAGCCACTCGATCATCTCGAGGTCGAGGTGGTTCGTCGGCTCGTCGAGCAGCAGGAGATCGGGGCTCTCGAGCAGCGCCTTCGCGAGGGAGACGCGCGTCTTCTGGCCACCGCTCAGGCGATCGACCGGATCGCCGAACTGCTCCTCGGTGAAGCCGAGTCCGTGCAGCACGGCCTCGGTGCGATGATCGATGTCGTAGCCACCGGCGGTCTCGAAGCGGGTCTGCAGGCGATCGTACTCCTCGAGCAGGGGATCGAGATCCTCGGCGGTCTCCATCTCGCGCTCGATCTCGCGCATGCGTTCCTGCATCTCGAGGATGGGCTTGAACGCCTCACGCGCCTCGTCGAGCACGGTGCCATGACTCGTGAAGCGTGCCTCCTGCGAGAGGTAGGTCATGCGGAGACCGGTCGCCTGGATGATCTCGCCCTCATTCGCGTGCTCGACGCCCGCGATGATGCGCAGGGCGGTCGACTTGCCGGCGCCATTCACACCGACGAGCGCGACATGCTCGCGCTCCTGGATCTGGAACGTGACGCCCGAGAAGATCAGATCGGTCACGTAGGTCTTGGCAAGATTGGAAACGGTCAGAATCGTGGAAGCAGCCATGGGTCATCATCCGTAGTGGGGTGGTGCGCACATCGCGCGCATCGATCTCAGGGAGCACAAGGATCAGCACAACACAACCGCCCCGATGATCGCGTCCCGACGGCGATCCGGGCGGTCAACGCCGACGGAGTCGCCCCCTCCGGCTATGGTGCATCGTCACTGTGTTCGATGAAACAACACGCGTGCGTATCCCATGACATCATTCGATGGCCCGCCACCTGCGGCGAGCCGAGCATACGCAAAGTATACCAGTGTCACGCCGCCGCCCGGAGCGACGCCTCGCGGGTGGCGCGCTTCCGCCGCGCGACCTGCATGGTATCGACCGTGAGAATGACGAGCGCGATCCAGACGATGCCGAAGCCGATCCAGCGTACCCCCGGCACCGACTCCCCGAGTACGACGACCCCGATGATGAGCTGCAGGATCGGCGCGAGGAACTGCAGCAGACCGACCGTGGTGAGCGGGATGCGACTCGCGGCGGCGGCGAAGAGGATGAGCGGGATCGGCGTCACGATGCCGGTACCGACCATCGCGAGGCCGTGCCACGGCGCGTCGACCGTGAACGTGCCCCGCCCGCTGACTTCCAGCCAGATGAGTCCGGCGATCGAGAAGGGCAGCAGGACGACCGTCTCGGTGGTCATGCTGGCGAGTGCCGGGATGCCGCCGCCGACGCGATTCTTCACGAAGCCGTAGATGGTGAACGTCACGGCGAGACCGAGTGCGAGCCAGGGCGGACGTCCGTAGTCGAACGTGATGATCGCGACGGCGAGCGCGCCGAGGCCGACGGCGATCCATTGGAGCCGACGCAGCTTCTCGCCGAGCAGGAAGACACCGGAGAGCACGAGCATGAGCGGGTTGATGAAGTACCCGAGCGAGCTCTCGACGACGTTTTCGGAGGTGACGGCGTAGATGTAGAGTCCCCAGTTCGCGGCGATCACGACGGCGGCGAGCGAGAGCAGGGCGAGTCGTCGCGGCGAGCGGAGGAGCGGGCGCACCCAGGCGAGATCGCGCATCCAGAGCCAGGCGATGATGCAGAAGAGGAAGGTCCAGAAGATGCGATGGATGAGGATCTCGATCGCGTCGGCCGGCGAGAGGATATGGAAGTAGAGGGGGAAGATGCCCCAGAGTCCATAGGCCGCCGCGCCGTAGAGGACGCCGCGCTCCTGCTCGCGTGATGCGCCGTCTGCCGTGCCGTGTTCCGAAGTGCTCACGCGTCTGACCTCATGCTGATATCGCGAGGTCCAGCCGACCTCCCATGCGGCGAATCGTCACACGGAATGGACATTGCGACAAGCTCGCCGCGCTACAATGCCTTCCATATGATGCACGCCTCAGCCACAAGGTTCACTCGCCCATGACCACCCGCACCGCCCAGCCCGTTCAGAGTCCGCACGTCTGGCCCGCCGCCACCGCCCGCACCGAGGAGGGCACCCTCACCATCGGCGGCGTCGCGCTCACCGAGATCGCCGCGACCTACGGCACGCCGACCTACGTCTACGATGAAGCGACCCTCCGAACCACCGCCCGCGCCTTCCATGACGCCTTCACTCAGGCGTACCCGAAGGCGCGTGTCGTGTACGCCGGGAAGGCCTTCCTCACGACCGCGCTCGTCCGGATCATCGCGGAGGAACGGCTCGGCCTCGACGTCGTCTCCGGCGGCGAGCTCTTCGTCGGACTGCACGCCGGGATGCCCGCGCACGAGATCTCCCTGCATGGCAACAACAAGTCCCGCACCGAGCTCGCCGAGGCGATCGACGCCGGGATCGGCAAGATCGTCGTCGACAACCTGCACGAGATCGACCTCCTCGCCGCGCTGACCGCCGGTCGCACCGAGCCCGTCACCGTCCTGCTGCGCCTCAACCCAGGCGTCGATGTCCACACCCACGCCAAGATCAGCACCGGTGTCGCCGACTCCAAGTTCGGCCTCCCGATCGCCGACGGACAGGCAGAGGCCGCCGTCGCCCGGATCGCCCAGATTCCCGGGCTGCATCTCGCTGGCTACCACGCACACGTCGGATCGCAGCTCTTCGATGCCGACGCCACCACCGAGGCGATCAGCGCGCTGATCGCCTTCGCCGCCGACATGCGCGCGACGCATGGCGTCGAGCTGGAGCAGCTCTCGCCCGGAGGTGGCTTCGGCATCGCCTACGTCGATGCGGAGACGCCGATCCCGGTCGCGACCTGGGCGACGCTCATCGCGGACGCCGTGCGTGATGCCTGCGCCGCGCACGATCTGCCGCTACCGACGCTCACCGTCGAGCCGGGCCGTGCGATCGTCGGACCGGCCGGCATCGCGCTCTACGAGGTCGGCAGCCGCAAGGACCTCGCCGGCATCCGGACGTACGTCTCCGTCGATGGCGGCATGGCCGACAACATCCGCCCGACGCTCTACGGCGCCACCTATACGGCGGAGATCGCGAATCGTGCGGGCGAATCGGACTCCGCTGAGAAGGTGACCATCGCCGGCAAGTTCTGCGAATCGGGCGACCTGCTCATCGAGGACATCGCGCTGCCGCGCCTCGAAGCGGGTGATCTGCTCGCGATCCCGGCCGCCGGCGCCTATTGCCTCGCGATGGCCAGCAACTACAATCTCGCGCTGAAACCGGCCGTCGTCCTGGTGCGCGATGGAGCCCATCGCCTGATTCGCCGCCGTGAAACCTATGCCGATCTGCTCCATCTCGATGTCGAGTAGCGATTGACCTTGCACTTCGCGAAGCCTCGGTGTATGTTCACATCTTCGATGGTGAGGGAGGATTGCGCGATAACGTATCATTCCGACCAGCAGGTGGGTGAGGGCGCATCATTTCTCCATTGGACACACCATCAGGGGATCTCCGCCATCATGAACACGCCGCCAATACCAGACATCCGGAGCGCACGACCAGCTCCGCATCGGATCACGTCTGATTCCGGCATCACCCACCTCGTCTGACGCAGAACACTCGTTCACCACCTCTCGCAGGTGCCAGTTCCGCAAAGGGGTCCACACGTTGAGTGACGATGTACGCGACAACAGCGTCGATCAGGAAACCCCGTTCGCTCTGGAAACCCTCATCGACTCTCTCCCGGTCACCACGAATGGCACCGGGGACAATCTGGATGACCGCCTCGCCGAACTCGGCACCCTGATCGATCCGAGCGCTTCCCGCCGCCGCGATCTCCCCGCCGATGCCCCGCTCGACGAACTCGTCGACGAGGACGACGATCCCGACATCGCGGACGACATGGTGAACGGCATCACCTCGGCCGCGATCGCGCAGAGCGACCTCGCCGATGTCAGCCTCGACGATCCGGTCCGCATGTACCTCCGCGAGATCGGGCGCGTGCCGCTGCTGAATGCCGCGCGCGAAGTCGAGCTTGCCAAGGCGATGGAGCGCGGCGACTACCTGAACCTCGTGCAGGACCAGCTCGGCGGCGGCAACGGCACCGAGGCGAATCCGACCGAGATCGGCATGGTGATCTACCACGCGTTCCGCGCCGGCTGGCCGATCGCCGAGCGCTTCTGGCAGGCCACCTGCGAGGAAGGGGCGTCGTCGACCTACGACGACATCCTCGCACACGTCCTGCCGATCACGCGACATAAGGACACCACGATCAAGGAGGTCTGCGCGCAGCTGGAGATCAGTGCGGAGGAGCTGGAGGAACAGCTCCGACTCCGCACGGTGGAGTGGGATCTCCTCCCGTCACAGCTCCAGCAGATGATCTCCTCCGCCGATGGTTGGCCGGGTGAGGACGAGGTCCGCGCCTTCTTCAGCGCGCGCGAGGTTCGTCAGCGCCGCCGCTGGCGCGACTTCCAGCTGGCCGGGCGCCGCGCGAAGATCTCACTCACGGAGGCGAATCTCCGCCTCGTGGTCTCCGTCGCGAAGAAGTATGTCGGTCGCGGCATGGGCATGCTCGATCTGATCCAGGAGGGCAACCTCGGGCTGATCCGCGCGGTCGAGAAGTTCCAGTACCACAAGGGCTTCAAGTTCAGCACCTACGCCACGTGGTGGATTCGCCAGGCGATCACGCGCGCGATTGCGGATCAGGCACGCACGATCCGCATCCCGGTCCACATGGTCGAGACGATCAATCGGCTGCTCCGCACGAGCCGGCAGATGCAGCAGGAGCTCGGGCGAGAACCGACGACCGAAGAGCTCGCCGCCGTGATGGAGATGACGCCGGAGCGCGTCCGCGAGATCCTCAAGATCAGCCAGGATCCGGTCAGCCTCGAGACCCCGATCGGGGAGGAGGAAGACAGCTCGCTCGGCGATTTCATCGAGGATCAGTCGATGCCCGCGCCGGCGGATGCCGCCAGCCGCCAGCTCCTCCGCGAGCAGGTCGAGGCTGTCCTGAACACGCTCTCGGAGCGCGAGAAGGAAGTCCTCTACATGCGGTACGGTCTCGACGACGGGCGCACGCGCACCCTCGAGGAAGTCGGCCGCCACTTCGGCGTGACGCGCGAGCGCATCCGCCAGATCGAGGCGAAGGCGCTCCGCAAGCTGCGCCAGCCGACGCGCGCCCAGAAGCTGCGCGACTATCTCGAGGAGTAGATTCGCCCACGGCGATCTCTCACGGAGCGCATGACGCGATCGCGTGTCATGCGCTCCGTGCTGCACGCGACACGCTCGGGCCAATGTGCGTTATGATGAGCGGTGCATTCGCATCACTGGCGCGATCATGCGTCAGCATCTGCACCCCCTCCGATTCATTCGTCATCATTTCCATGACTGCACCATGAATCTGGCCCCCGCGCGAGGATGCGCGGGTTCGTAAGGAGTGATCCCTGTGCTTGTAGACAAGGCACGCATATTTGTCAAAGCCGGTAATGGCGGCAATGGTTCGACCTCGTTCCGACGCGAGAAGTACGCGCCGATGGGAGGTCCGGATGGTGGCGATGGCGGTCGCGGTGGCGATGTCATCCTGCAGGTCGTGAGCAATCTGAACAGCCTGCTCCCGTTCCAGTACGTGCAGCACTACGAGGCGCGCAACGGCGAGAACGGTCGTGGCAACCGCATGTTCGGCAAGTCCGGCGCCACGGTGACCGTCAAGGTCCCGCGGGGGACGGTCGTCTTCCTCGAGGAGACGGGCGAGCAGATCGCGGACCTCGTCGAGACGGGCGAGGAGCTCGTCATCGCGCGCGGCGGCAAGGGTGGGCTCGGCAACGTCCACTTCAAGTCCTCGACGCGCCAGGCACCGCGTATCGCCGAGCTGGGCGAGCCGGGCGAGAGCCGCTGGCTCGAGCTCGAGCTGCGCCTGATCGCCGATGTCGGACTCGTCGGGCTGCCGAATGCGGGCAAGTCGACGCTGCTCGCCTCGGCGACGCGCGCGAAGCCGAAGATCGCGGACTATCCGTTCACGACGCTCTCGCCGAATCTCGGCGTGGTCGAGATCGGAGGCAAGGGCGGTCAGGCCTACGTGATGGCCGACATCCCAGGACTCATCGAGGGAGCCGCGGAAGGCGCCGGTCTCGGGCACGAGTTCCTGCGCCACGTCCGCCGCACCAAGGTGCTCGTCCACGTGGTCGATGCGTCGGGTGGTCTCGAGGGACGCGACCCGCTCGAGGACTTCCGTACGATCAATGACGAGCTCTTCTCGTTCGACGAGTCGATGCGCGAGAAGCCGATGTTCGTCGCACTGAACAAGGTCGACCTCGTCGAGGCGCGTGACAACCTGCCGACGCTGCACGAGACGCTGGAGGCGGAGGGGTTCCGCATCTACGACATCTCGGCCGCGACGGGCGAGGGCACGGTCGAGCTGCTGAACGCGGTCGGTGCGGAGCTCCGCGAGATCGAGATCCTCGAGGAGGAGCAGCGCAAGCGCGAGGCCGCGCGTCCGAAGCGCCGCGTCTACACGATCGGCAACATCGACGAGCGCGCCTGGGAGATCTCCCGCAGCTCGGAGCACCACTGGGTGGTCACGGGTGTCGGCATCGAGCGGTTCACCAAGATGACGAACTTCGACGTGTGGGATTCCGCCGAGCGGTACCAGCGCGTGCTCGATCGCGCCGGCATCTACAAGGAGCTCTCGCGCCTTGGCGTCCAGGATGGCGATACCGTCCACATCGCGGACTTCGAGATGACGTGGGGCGATCAGGACGACGATGAGCCGAAGTCCTACGATCAGCGGCGACCGTCGGCGGTGCGCCGCAGTCTCGAGCGCCGCGCGATCGCGGAGGGCATCTCGGAGGATGACGACGAGCTGCTCACGACGTTCGAGGTCGACGATCTCGGCATCGACATCAACGATGACATCGACTTCGATGACGAGGAGCTCACGTTCGTGGTCGTCGAGGGCGACGACGAGGAATAGTCCTCGCGCTCACAGACGCAGAAGGGACGAGGCCATGTGGCCTCGTCCCTTCTGCGTTTCCGGAGGACGTCGTGATTACGGCTGCTCCGACGACGCGTAGACGCCGCGGTAGGATTCCGGCAGCAGCTCGGCGATCTTGTACATCATGATCTCCGACGCCCCCTCCGCGGTCACCCGCTGACCGTTGATCTCGCGCGGCAGCTCGAACGGCTCACCGAACACCACGCGCGCCCCGCGGAAGCCGACGCGCTTCTGCGATGCGGGGCGCTTCCCGTTGAACGGAATGTGCTCCGTACCGATCACCACGACCGGCAGGATCGGCGCATTCGCCCGCAGCGCGATCAGGCCCGCACCCGGCAGCGCCTCCTTCAACGCGCCCGACTTGCTGCGCGTCCCCTCCGGGAACATGCCGAGCATGATGCCCTGCTTGAGCGTCTCCTCCGCGCGGCGGATCGCCCAGCGATCCGGTCGCCCGCGGTCGATCGGGAAGGTGCCGCCGAACGCGATCACGCGGCGGAGCACCGGCACCTGGAAGAGCTCGCGCTTCGCCATGTAGTGGATCGGGCGATTCGCCGCGATGGCGATCAGCACCGGATCGGCGTTGTGCAGATGATTGCCGACCACCAGCACGCCCCCCGTCTTCGGGATGTTCTCGAGCCCGTAGACCTTGAGACCGAGGATCACGCGGCAGAGTGTCAGCAGTACGGCACGAATCGACAGGAACACGCCGCCCTGCATCGTGCCCTTCTTCAGATCGCCGAAGTCCGGTGCCGTCGCCTTGCTCATCGCGCCACCTCGACTTCCCGCCGACGTGCCTCGACCAGCGCCGCGAGATCGGCGACCACCTCGTCGATGGTCTTGCCGTCCGTCAGGTAGGCGACCGCATCATCCGCGGCCCGCAGCGGCGCCGTCTCCCGCGAGCTGTCGTAGGCATCGCGGCGCTTGAGATCGGCGAGCACGCTCTCGTAGGTCGCATCCGGATCTGTCTGCTGGATGTCCACCAGACGACGTCGCGCCCGTTCCTCGGGGCTCGCATCGAGGTAGATCTTCAGCCCGGCATCCGGCGTGACGACCGTCCCGATGTCGCGCCCGACCATCACGACGCGCGCGCCGTCCGCGATCTCGCGCTGCGTGTCGAGCAGCGCCTCACGCACGCCAGGATGCGCGGACACCTCGGAGACCGCCGCATCAATCGGCGCAGTGCGGATCTCCCACGTCACATCCTCACCATCGAGCAGCACATCGACCTGTCGTCCGTCCGCGACCGTCGGAGGCTGCAGCGAGATCCGGCTGTGCTGCGTGAGTGCCGTCAGCGCCTCGCCGTCACTCGGCGCGATACCGGCTCGCAATGCCGCCAACGTCACGGCGCGATAGAGCGCCCCCGTATCGAAGAGCAGCGAACCGGTCGCATCGGCGACTTTCCGCGCGACTGTGGACTTACCCGCGGCCGCCGGACCGTCGATTGCGACGACCCATCGGTGATCGTGACCCACCTTGATTCCCTCCCGAGCGATCGAACGATCCCGAGCGCGACGGACGTCGCACGCGCTCTCCCTGACCTGCACGCTTCCAGGCTTCCTTCTCGCGCTGCTCGCCACCCCCCTCGGCGGGGGTCTCGGTCCGCTGCTGATCGCGATCACGACCGCCACGCTGTTCGCGGGCGAATCGACGCGAGGTTCGCTCGGGTGCCGGCGCCGATGGCGATTCCGCCTCCGGTTCCGGTGCCGATCCCCCCGCGGTGCGTGCGCCGTGCGTGAAGCCACCCACCGGCGTCGTGTTCATCGTCCGCGTCTCGTTCGCCTTGATGGCGTCCGCCAGCGGGAGGCCGACCGCCTCATACAGCTGGAGCAGCTCGCCCGCCGTGAGATCGCGCCACGCGCCCGGCGGGATGCCCTGCAAGGACAACGGCCCGAGGCGCACACGTCGCAGCTTGAGCACGTTGATGTCGACGATCTCCATCATGCGACGCACGACGTGGTAGAGCCCCTCGTGCAGCACGACGCGGATGACGACGCCCTCGGCGGTCTCACGCATCAGGCGGCACTCGTTCGGTACCACGAGGCGCCCGTTGATCAGCAGTCCGTCGCGGATGTCCTGCAGCTGCAGATCACTCGGGCGCACGTCCGTGATGACGTGGTACTCCTTCGTCATGCCGTAGCGCGGATGCATCACCCGGTTTGCCAGCTCGCCGTCGTTCGTGAGCAGCAGCAGGCCCTGCGTGTCGCGGTCGAGACGTCCGACCGGGTAGACGCGCTCCTGGACCTTGATCAGGTCCATCACGGTCCAGCGCTGACGCTCGTCGTTCAGCGTCGTGATGAAGCCGGTCGGCTTGTTGAGCACGAGGTAGCGTGGTCGCTGACGGCGCAGCAGCTTGCCGTCGACGCGAATCTCGTCGTGGAGCGGATCGACCTTCGTGCCGAGCGTCGTGACGACGGTGCCGTTCACGGCGACGCGGCCCGCGGCGATCATGTCCTCGGAGGCACGTCGCGAGGCGACGCCACGTGCCGCGAGCACCCGCTGGAGGCGCTCGGAAGTGGGGGCATCCTCATCCCATCCCCCGGTGAGTTCTTCTGGTGTCAGGCGTGACGGTCGTGTCATGGTCAATACGCCCTTTCTGAGACGTCCCGATATAGGTTGCAGCGCCATCACGGCGCACGGATTATCCGGCCTGATAGACCGGAACCGATCCCAGCAGCGTGCGACCGCTGTAGATCTCGACCACTCCCGCCTGCTCGCCAGCGCCCACCGGGGCGCCGATCACGAGCTGGTACGAGGCGTCGCCCCCATCCGTCGGGATCGGAAGAACGGGGGGATCCTGGAAGGTGACGTCCCAGACGGACATCTCCTCGGAGAGCGTCGGGAAGACATCGCTCGCATCCGCCAGCGATGTCCACGTGAAGCGCTCGTCCATGTCGGCGAAGATGGCCTTCGCGTCGTCGTAGCGCGTGTCCTGCACGATGATGCCATCGGCGTCATACTCGAGCGTCGCGCCCAGCACGGCCACCACGACGATACTCTCGCCGCCGTTGACCTGACGTGCCAGCAGCACGTTCGCCCCGGCGGCGGAGGTCGAGCCCGTCTTGATGCCGACCACGCCGAGGTTGTCGTCGAGCAGATCGTTGGTGTTCTTCAGCGAGTAGACGACACCCTTCTGCGAGGTGACATCAGCCGTCTGCTGCGCCACGATGAAGGCGAGATCCGGCACCGCCATCAGCTCGCCGCCGAGCACGGCGATGTCGTGCGCGGACGAGAAGCCGCGATCGTTCTCGCCGGCAGGGTCAACGAAGTAGGTGTCGGCCAGCCCAAGACTGGCGACATAGGCGTTCATCTCCTCGACGAACTTGCCGCGTGCGACGTCCGGATCGCTCTCGCCGCTGATCTTGGTGCCGACGAACCGCGCGAGCGCGTTCGCCGCATCACCGCCGGATGGCAACAGCAATCCATAGACGAGATCGAGCACGAGCAGGCGATCGCCCGATTGCAGGCCCATCCGCGTGTACTCGGACTCGGGATCGATCAGATCGCTGTCGTCGATGTCGACCGCCTCGTCGCGCGTCGCGTGCTTGTAGGTCACGAGCGCGGTCACGATCTTCGTGACGCTTGCGACCGGGCGATGGGCATCGGCGTTCTTCGTGTAGAGCACGGACCCGGAATCGAGATCGTACGCATAGATCGCTGCCGCGGACACGTCCGGCGGGGTCATCCCGAGGGGCGATCCGTTGGTCGCCTGGATCGGCGCGGCCAGCGCGGCATCGGGGCGCAGGCGCGACAACGGCAGCGCGAGCATCGCCAGCGCCGACGAGATCGTCAGCCTGCGTCGCGTCACGATGGGCATCGTGGAAGGTTCAGTCACGGGCACTCGCATTCAGCATGGAGGTCGATGATGTGCAGGGAAAGGCACGTCGGGCAACGTGATCCGTCTGCACCCGGCAGCCTCCAGTATAGAGGGACACTCTTGCATGGCACCACCGCCCGCCCGATCGGCCATCGCGCGGATCAGATCAACGCGACGGCGTCCCCGGCGCTCGCGTCCCACCACGTCATCGCGTCGAGATCCGCGAGGATCGCCCGCACATCGTCGTAGCGCATGTCCACGGTGATCCAGCCCTGCCCGTCGTACTCCAGCGTCGAGCCGAGCACGATCAGGATCACCGTGCGATCACCGCCCTCGACCTCGTGCGCGAGCGCGATGCTCGCACCGGCGGCCTCGGTCGATCCCGTCTTGATCCCCGTGATGCCGAGCTCGGATCCGAGCAGCTCGTTCGTGTTCGTGAGGTCGTAGTCGACTCCGGTCAGCGAGGTGATGTGCCACGTCGGCGACCCGACGATCTCCGCGAGGTCGTCATTGCGCATGAGCTCGCCGGAGAGGAGTGCGACATCCCGCGCGGTGGAATGGCCCCCATCGTCCTCACCGGCGGGGTCGACGAACGAGGAGTTCGTCGCGCCGAGCTCCGCTGCATGGGCATTCATCTCGTCGACGAACGCGGCCCGCGCGGCATCCGGATCG
>Ga0164243_10011045_pt1 | contig 12923 bp, 7 predicted proteins | sample OricompcompostOP_FD_108781 | JGI IMG/M metagenome (GOLD analysis project Ga0164243, IMG submission 108781) | Organic Plus compost microbial communities from Emeryville, California, USA - Original compost - Organic plus compost (OP) | ecosystem: Engineered > Solid waste > Mixed feedstock >...
TGCAACTCCTCCACCTCCTCCTGTGGACGCGGCAGATAAATCATCTGTGCCCCCATCGTCCGCAGCTTGAAATACGGTGCTGCTCCCTTCAGCGCCACTTCAACACGTGAACGCAAGGTCGGCATATAGGACGCACCGTAATAGGCTTTCCCGAGCTCAACGACGGTCCAGGGCCGCTGTGGGCCTTGCGTCCGCGCTCGTTCCCACAGATCCCGAACTGTTGGATCAGGGAGGTCCACCGTCACGGGCAGAGGAACCACGTCACTCTTCTCTGAAAGCACTGGTGGCTCAATCAGAGGAGGCAGCTCGACGCGTGTCGGCGTCAGCAACAGGGTTTCGCCCGGTACCGGAATCTCAATCTCGATGCGCGAAAAACGATTCGCCAGCGCTTCCAACGCCTCAGGAGCGCCATGCACCAGGATCAGCGTGCGCGGACGAACCTTTGTCACAGTATGCACAATTTGTTCCGCATCCGCATGACCCGAGAGATTGTAGCGCTCAACCCGGCACGCCAGTTGTACCCACTTGTCCCCCATCTTCACGGTATCACCCCGTTTTGCCGCCAGAAATGCTGCTCCCGGTGCTTCCTCATCCTGATATCCCGTAAAGAGCAGGCAGTCCTTCTCACGGGTAGCCACTTCTGCCGCATAGAGCGGTGACGCCCCCCCGGAGAGCATCCCCGAGCTACTGATGACAATGGCAGGCTTCTTTGAGGCAATCAACGCCTGTCGCTGATGCGCTCGCACCGCATACAGGTGCAGATCTGGATCTGTAAAGAGCGGACGCCGCGCATTCGTCAAATAGCGCTGTAATGAGGGATGCAAGTCATGCACCTGACTTTGATATGCCTGACAGACACTGCGCACCATTCCATCCAGAAAGATCGGCACAGGCGAGACATGCCCGCTGGCCCGATACGATTTCAAAATCAGGACGATCTCTTGCGCTCGCCCAACCGCGAAAGCAGGACACAAGACGCGTCCTCCCTGCTCAAGCGTCGCCTGTACCGTCTCGGCCAGTTTGCGCTCTTCTTCTTTCCGGTTGGTATGCGACCGATTGCCATAGGTTCCTTCACAAATCATCACATCAGCCTGCGGCAATGACGTCAAATCAAGCCCCTTGATTGTGCGCTGATCGGTGACGCTGATATCCCCGGTATGCAGCACCGTTCCCTCCGGTGACGTAATATAGAGCATGGCCGCTCCCAGAATATGCCCGGCCCGCAGGAACGTTACCAGCAGATCCGGTGCATCAGCAAGCGGCTGAATCGACTGATCCAACCCAACAGGCGTGATCCGCCCTAAAAAAGCATCCACCTGATCAGCAGTGTAGAGTGGCGTTTCCCCATCCGGTTTCAGTCCCTCCATCTCCATAATGCGCACCGAGTCACGCAGCAGAATCTCAGTCAACACTTTCGTCGCCTCGGTCGCGTAAATTGGCAGATGCGGAAACAGGGAGGCAATCAACGGCATTGCACCAGTATGGTCAATATGGGCGTGCGTGATCAGGATCGCTTCGGGTGGGTGTCGGTCAAGGAGTGAGAGATCAGGCAGGCGTGATTGCCCTTCCCGCGCCGCCGGACGCATTCCTCCATCAATCAATAAGGTTCGTCCCGCAATCCGCAACAGGTGACATGATGCTCCGACTTCCGATGCCCCTCCAAGAAATGTGATCTCCATGATACTTCCTCCTTTTCTTTTCCCTGACTCATGCTTCCTGTTGGCTCCTATCCCTGCTGACAGTCACCCTCCTCAATCAGGCAATAAGGGAGCGCCAGCCAAATGACGGTGACTGTTCTTCGCTAAAATCATAACTGGCTTCACGTGTTTTGACTGTCCACACAACCAACGTCTTCACCTATCCCGCTGTGTCAGGGGAAATACAAGAACCTCTTCATACTTGTTTTGTCGAAATAAGAAGGTCAAAGGAGACAGTATAGGAAGAATAGGGGATATTCTTCTATCTGCCATTCCTGCCTTTCTAGATAATACCACATTTTTCTAGAACGGCTCGAAAATATATCCCCTTTTTGCATGAAGATCTGCCAGGAGACGCGAGGCATATGCCACTTTTTAGCTCTCATGTGCTTTGCGTCGCTGTTGAAGCAATGCGCCACATGATTGACGTACGACCAGTGTGGTTGGCAAAATAACATGAGACTGCTCGCATTTCTTCCCCTCAAGCTGATCGATCAGCATTTCAGTCGCGATACGCCCCATTTCAACGGTCGGCTGACGAATGGTTGTCAATGGTGGAATGATAATGCGCGTTTGCGGGACATCATCAAAACCCACAACAGCCATCTCCTGTGGCACCTTTATTCCCTGCTCATATAAGGCCTGAAGCGCTCCGGCAGCCATCATATCGCTTGAACAGAAGAGAGCAGTTGGCACCTCTTTCATACAGAGGAACTGAAGCGTCGCATCGTAGCCACTGGTGTGCAACCAATCACCCTCACGAACCAGCTCAGGATCATAGGGGATTCCAGCCTCTGCCAGCGCATTTTGATAGCCACGATGACGAGCAGGAGACACGCTTTCCCATGAAGGACCGGTAATCATGGCGATGCGCCGGTGACCAAGCGAGATCAGGTGTTTCACCGCTTTATAAGCCCCCTCAACCTCATCGATCGCCACATAATATGGGTCATCCTGTGAGGGATCATAGCCGATACGGGTGTAAGGAATTTCTGCCTGTTTTAAAAAGCCGGGGATATGATCGTGTTGCGCGCTGGTTATCAACACAATCCCATCAAAATGACGGCTCCGCAACATATTCAGCATCATCTGCTGATCCATATCGCGCAAGCTCAGAGAGAGCATCGCCATATATCCTCGTTGAGCGCACACCTGTCCGATACCCTGCCCGATCGATGCAAAAATTGGGTTCGCCAGCATAAAAGAGTCGCTACGCGGAAAAACCACACCAATAATACGCGTTCGTTGCGTTACCAGATGCCGAGCCGCCGCCTGTGGAGTATATCCGTTCTCATTAATAATGTTCAGCACATGCTCGCGTACCCCGGATCGTACGTTCGGATGATTATTAAGCACCCTCGATACAGTGGAGCGCGATACACCTGCCAGCCGGGCAATATCTTCAATGGTTAATTGCGCCATTCCTGTTCTCCCGTTGTGTGTTCTGCCTGGAAGCGTTCTCAATTAGCATACAGAATTCTATTGGACCATGTCAAGGAACTTTTGCCGCTCGCGCAAGGAAATACGCTCGCTCCTTCATGGACAAGCCAGGCAGCTAGAAGCTGAAAAACAGCAAGCTTCCCTCTTGACACATCTACCACTCCTATGGTACGCTTCTTCTTGGGAGCGATCCCAGGAACGTTCCCAATGACCCATCTCTCATGGCCTGCTCGTTCGAAGCTGAACGACAGCGCATCAGACGAGCTGGTATTTTGCAGGCATTGATAACACTCCGACATACCTGAGCGCATCTGTCGCTTGAAGCAATAGAGTTTACGCCTGTACGACAATATGTCCAGTCGTGCAGATGGCCTTATTTTGCTTCTGATATATTGGCACTCATTGACACACTCTGGTATGTGTCCTATTTCAACAAAGGAGTTATGACGTTATGCAAGGATCACGCATAAACCGTCGGTATTTTCTCATGTCTGCTGCTGCGACCACGCTTGGCAGCGCTCTTGTCGCCTGTGGCGGTCCCTCATCCTCCTCCTCCACAGTCACGCTCAACTTCTGGGATTACTGGGTCACCCAGGCCCCGTGGGTGGATAACGAAATTAAGCTGTTCCAGCAGAAACACCCCAGCATCAAAATCAAGAAAACCACCAATGTCACTGACCAGTACCCGAACCTGTTCGATCTTGCCATCAAAAGTAACAAACAACCTGATGTCTTCATGCTCGCATCAACTCCCAAAATCAACGATCAGGTTGCCAGAGGCTGGCTGATGCCGCTTGATAAGTGGGCTACGGAGGAATGGCGCTCAAAGTTTCCGCAAGGCTCCTTTTTTGAGGGCAACAACATTTTCAACGGGAAGCTTTATTCTGCCCCCCTTGTTGGAAGTGCTCCCTGGATTCAGTTCTACATCAATAATGCTGTATTTAAGGCCGCGGGCATCACCAATCCCGATGGCTCAGTCAAGATTCCGCAAACGTGGGATGATATTTCGCGCGCCGCCGATGCGATCAAGAAGAAAGGCGACAATGACGTCTTCCCCTTCGGGTTTGGCAATGGGCAGGCCTTTATTCTCCCCTGGTGGCTTGAAATGTTTGTGCGCGGAGCGGGCGCTGTGGGCGGCGCGTATGACAAAGATCTCCGAACCGGGAAATATACCTTCGGCACCGATCGCGCCTACACAGATTTTATCGAGCTTCTGCTTGAATGGAAGAAGAAAAACTATTTCTATCCCAACTCGATGAGCATTTCAGACGAGCAGGCACGCGCCCTGTTCGAGCGCGGCAAGTTCGGGATGACCGTTGGCGGCGTCTGGAATCAGCCCGAATGGAAACAGCACAAATTCACTGACTTCAGTTTGATGACGCTGCCCACGCCCGATGAAAAGCCTAAGGGCTACTTCTATCATGGTATCGGCGGAACGCTCTGGGGCATGTCGGCAAAAACAAAACACGCTGACGAAGCCTGGGCCTGGATGGATTGGCTCTACAGCAAGGAAGCAGGGAAGCGATGGGTTGAGATGGGTGAGGATCTCTCGGTCTATCCCGAAAATAACGATCCCGCAAACGTTAAGGATAAGCAGTTCGCTCAATATGTCGCTACCGCCAAACTCTCGCTGCTAGCGCCAATTCCAGAGGTACGCAACCCGGCAGTCTCTCAAGTTATCCAGAACTCGGTAAAGCCCGATATCAGCGATGTTATGACCGGAATCTACACCGGCCAGATCGGCGACGTCAAAGCCGCGCTCTCTGAGCTGGCAGCCCGCATGCAGAAATCTCTCGATGATGGGATCAAGCAGGCACAGCAGAAAGGTCACAAGGTGGGCGCTGCCGATTATGCCTTCCCGGATTGGGACCCGGCGGCAGGAAAAGATTATATCACCAAACCGGCTTCATAACGCCCGTCATGCTGTCCAGAGGTCGTCTCATGCCCTCCTCTGGATAGCGCTGCTTTTCACCAATCCATCGAAGGGAGATCGTGTGCATGTCCAGTATGTCAGGGATGCAGAGCCCACCCGCTCAAGCCAACCCGAAGCCAGCCGCCCGAAAAACCGAGCGCAAACAGCAACCACTCTGGCGACAAATCCTCGCGCAGGGCTGGTCCTATATCTATCTGGCCCCTATGGCAATCCTGCTGATTGTCTTTATCGTTTATCCGCTTTTTGCCTCTCTGGGCTATACGCTCTACAACTGGAATGGCATTGGCGACCCGAGCGACTTTGTCGGCCTGGAGAACTTTCAACGGGTGATGCAGGATTCGATTTTCTGGCAATCCTTCCTTCACACCTTTATCTATATGGCCGTTCTGGTGCCGGTGCAACTGGCGCTGGCGCTGGCACTGGCGCTCGTGCTCAACAATCCGAAGCTGCGCTTTGCCACCTTCTACCGGGTCGTTTACTTCATCCCGGTGGTCACCTCGGCGGCAGTTGTTGGCATCGTCATTCGCCTGATCCTTTCCAATTTTGGAGATGCGATCAGCAACCTTTTACAGTTTTTGCATCTGTCGCATGAGCATATCGACTGGCTGGCGGACCCACGCTTTGCCCTCTGGATCGTGATTATCGTCGGCATCTGGAACACTCTCGGGTACAATCTGGTGTATTTTCTGGCAGGCCTGCAAACAATCCCGACAGAGCTCTATGAGGCAGCGCGCATCGACGGAGCCGGAGCTTTTGCCCGCTTCTTCTTTATCACTATCCCCATGCTACGCGGCGTCGGTCTGGTTATCGTGATTCTTGCGGTTCTGGGAAGCTTGCAGGTCTTTGATCTGGTTCAGGTGTTGACCGCGGGAGGTCCATACTTTGCCAGTGAGGTTGTGAACACCTACATCTATCATCAGGCTTTCGGCGGCTATTCAGCCACATATGTCGATCCAGATATTGGCTTTGCGTCGGCTGCCTCCTTCTTCTATGGGATCATCCTGCTCGGCCTCTCGATCCTTCAGGTCATCGCCTTCCGTCAGATCGCTCGTCGGCGTGCCAACACGCAGTAAAGGAAAGGGGAGACAAATGGCAGTATCTCTACACACTCGAAGGCCACGTATCCGGCTCAAATTCGGGCGTTTGCTCACACATCTGGTGCTCTTCGTTGGTGGCATCCTCTGGATGTACCCCTTTCTGTGGACATTGGGAAGCTCGTTCAAGAGCGTGGACGGCTTCTTTGACGAAGGGCTGAGCATCTTTCCCCGGGAATTTGAATGGACCAACTACGTGAACGCATGGAATGAAGCGTCATTCAGCCAGTATTTCTTCAACACCATTTTCGTCACGGTCTTCACCGTCATCCTGACCGTGATCTTTACCGCAATGGCAGGCTATGTGCTGGCTCGCAAGGAATTTCCCGGGAAAAAGCTGTTTCTCGGTCTGGTGGCGCTGACCATGTTTCTCCCGCATGGCTATACCATTATCCCGGTTTTCGACATTGTGCAGCGCCTGGGCTTGCTTGACACGCTCTGGTCGGTTATCCTGGTGCAAACCGCGGGGGGAATGGTTTTTAACACCTTTCTCTTTATGGGATATTTCTCCTCCATGCAACGTGAACTGGAAGATGCTGCACGCGTGGATGGAGCCAGCTTTCACCAGCTTTTCTGGCGGGTGATGCTTCCGTTGTCAGGGCCGATGATCGCTACTGTTGCCCTTTTTACCTTCATCGGCACCTGGAACAGTTTCTTCGTGCCGCTGGTTTTTACGCTCGGCGTGCCAGAGCTGCGCACACTGGCGGTCGGGATGTTCGCCTTTGTCGGCCAGAACTCAACGCAGTGGACCTACCTGTGTGCCGGTTCCGTGATTACGCTGGCACCGATCATTTTCATTTTCGTGCTGCTGCAAAGCTATTTTATCAATGGCGTCGCAGGCGCGATCAAATCCTAGATAAGGAGAACCAGAGTCAATGGCGGAAAATGCCCCCCTCCTGCCCTATAATTATTTCTACACGCCCGCCCCGACGTTGCCCGTGCGCCAGCCTGGCGACCCGGCTGATCCCGAATATGTGCGGCAGGCCAAACCACGCCAGCAGTATGAGCATGGCATCACCCTGCGCGGCATCACCACCAGCAACGTCGAGGTTGATATAACACTCACCTTTGTCGCGTCGGGCATCGTCCGGGTGCGCCTTCAGGCGTGCGACAGCCAGAGTGATACGGTCAAATTCGCACGCGAGCTCTCACCCGTCCCGGTCAAGAGAGTATCTCATAGCACAGGTATAAGCCTCCGCACCGATGAGCTGCGGGTTGAACTCTCGCTTGACCCCTTCCATATGGCCTTCTATGATGCAGACGATCGCCTGCTGCTCTCACAAAACTACAGCGAGCGCACCAATGTGCGGATGAAACTGACAGTTCTGCCGTTCGGCTTCAGCACGGTCGAGGGCAAGCGTGTCGCCTTCCACGATAGCTTTACCGCGGAACCTGACGAGCATTTCTATGGCCTGGGTGAGAAATTCACCGATTTCGACAAACGTGGGCAGCGTATCCAGACATGGAACATGGATTGCGGCGGCGTCTGGAGCGAGCGGGCCTATAAAAACGTACCCTTCTTCGTCAGTTCGCGCAAGTATGGGATCTTCGTTGACAGCGCCCGTGCGGTTGCTTTCGATATGGTTGCCAGCAACACCGCGTCGTTCAGCATTACCAACCCGGGCGATGAGCTGGATTACTATGTGATTACCGGTCCCGATCTTAAGACGATCGTCACCCGCTATTGTGAGCTCGTCAGCTTTCCGATCCTGCCTCCGAAATGGTCGCTTGGCGTCTGGATGTCTTCGGGCTTTCAACGAGATAGCGCCGAGGCGGTGCTGAGTAGAGCGCGTATGATTCGTGAACAGCAGATACCCTGTGATGTGCTGCATCTTGACTGCTACTGGCAGCGCTTCGGACGCTGGTCTGAACTGCTCTGGGATACTGAAATGTTCCCCGATCCTGCGGGCATGCTGGCACAATTGAAAGCGCTCCATTTCAAGGTCTGCCTCTGGATCAATCCCTACATCGGGATCGAGAGCCAGCGCTTCCATGAGGCCAGCGAGAAGGGCTATTTCCTGAAGAATCCCGCAGGCGAAACCTACGTTGTCGATATCTGGGGAGGCTTTCACCCGCCCGTTGGCATCCTTGACGTTACCAACCCGGCAGCGATTGCCTGGTTCAAGGAGCTTCTGCGCGAACATCTGCGTCTTGGTGTCGATGTCTTTAAGACTGACTTTGGTGAAGGCATTCCCGCCGATGCGGTCGCGCACAGCGGCATTCATGGGGAAGAGCTGCATAACCTGTATGCGCTGCTCTACAACGATGCAGTCGCCGAGGTGACAGCCGAAGAGACCGGTCATACGGGGCTGGTCTGGGCGCGGGCATCCTATGCCGGAGGACAGCGCCACGCGGCACAATGGGGCGGCGACGCGAACTGCACCTTTCCGGCAATGGCCTCTACGCTGCGCGGCGGCCTGAGTATGGCGATGTGCGGGCATGCCTTCTGGAGCCACGATGTAGGCGGCTTCACCATCCAGCCAACAAACGAACTCTACACGCGCTGGTCACAATTTGGCCTGCTCTCGCCCATGACGCGGGCTCACGGCAACACGACGCGCCTTCCCTGGGATTATGGCGAAACCGCGCTGCACGTTTTCCGTGAGTACGCTCGGCTACGCTATCGGCTGTTGCCCTATATCTATAGCTACGCCTGCATCGCTGCTGAAACCGGCCTGCCCTTGCTGCGCCCGATGGTACTGGAATATCCCGAAGACCCGGCAACCCACACGCTGGACTTACAATATATGTTCGGTGAGGCGCTGCTTGTCGCTCCTATCTTCAACGAGAGCGGAGAGCGCACCGTCTATCTTCCCGCGGGCAACTGGGTTGATTACTGGACAGGAAACGTGCTGACCGGTTCACGCTTCATCACGGTACAAGCGCCCCTGGAAACGATGCCGCTCTACGTGCGAGCGAACTCGCTTCTCCCAACCATCGAGCCGCAAGCCTTTACCACCGATGAGCCATTCACCAATGTGACCTTCAACGCCTACCTGTTTGAGAGCGGCTCATATGCGTTGCATGACACCGATGGTATCACCGCTCTTTCAGCCACACGGGCGGGCAAAGAGCTCCATATTCAGGTGACAGGAGCCAAACGTGAAGGGGCGCTCCGCCTGCTTCCACTGGAGGGAACAACGCCAGTCGAAGCTGTCACGGTGAACGGCCAGAACATTGTGCAGGGAAGCACAACCGGGCCTCGCTGGAACAGGCAGGCTGATGGTTCAATACTGGTAACATGGATGTAGAGAGAAAGGACAGACCCGTTTGCATACCGAGGAATCCCGCCGCGTCCAAACGCTTCTAGAGCGCGTGCAGGCCATCTGCTATGGAGCAGATTATAATCCCGAGCAATGGGACCCTGAGGTCTGGTCGGAAGATCTGCGCCTGATGCAGCTTGCCGGGGTCAATATCGCAACGGTTGGCGTCTTCAGTTGGGGCTCGCTACAGCCAGACGAGCAGACATTCACGTTTGACTGGCTTGATTCCATCATGGATCTGCTAGCTCAACATCAGATCTTCGTCTGTCTGGGCACAGGCACCGCGGCACAGCCTGCCTGGCTCTCTCAGGCGTATCCGGATGCGCTCCCTGTCGACGAGCAGGGGCTCCGACATGAACACGGCAACCGGCAAAACTATTGCCCGACCAGCCCCGACTTTCGACGGCTGGCACGAAATCTGGCACGGCAACTGGCGCTACGTTATGGCAGGCATCCAGCCCTTGCCATCTGGCATGTGAGCAACGAATATTACGGCTCTCCCTGCTATTGTGAGCGGTGCCGCGCTCGTTTCCGAAGCTGGCTGCAAGCACGCTATCAGACGCTCGACGAGCTGAACCGGCACTGGAACACACGCTTCTGGGGTCACACCTACACCAATTGGGAACAGATTAACCCTCCGAACAAGCGGGGAGAGACGAGCTTTCAAGGGCTCTCGCTGGACTGGCGGCGCTTTACATCTGACATGAACCTGGAATGCTACCTGAACGAGACCGAGGTGCTGCGCGAGTTAACGCCAGAGATCCCCGTCACCACCAACCTGATGGGCTTCTTTCAGCCGCTGGACTACTTCTCCTGGGCTCCGCATATGGATATCATCGCCTGGGACTCCTACCCGACACGCACAACGCCACCGGCTCATCTGGCCTTCTGGCATGATCTGATGCGAGGGCTCAAGCATGGCCAACCGTGGTTGCTGATGGAGCAGACGCCAAGCCAGGCGCAATGGATGGCCTATAACTCGCTCAAGCGCCCTGGCATGCTGCGGCTGCATAGCTATCAGGCGGTTGCGCACGGCTCGGACGCCGTGATGTATTTCCAGTGGAGACAGTCACAGGGCGCGGCCGAGATGTTCCACGGCGCAATTGTCAGTCACGCGGGCCATGAGCATACACGCGTCTTCCGCGATGTCGCTGAGATCGGCAAGCAGCTTGCCACGCTCGAAAAACAAACGCTCGGAACCCGTGTCCCGGCGCGGGTTGCGCTCCTGTTTAGCTGGCCCAACTGGTGGAATCTCGAATACCGGCCAAGCCTCAGCCAGGCGCTCAACTATCTCGAAGAGGTGCTTCACCACTATCAGGCGCTCTGGGAACAGAACATTGCCGTTGACGTTATCTCGCCAGATCACGAGTTCAGTGGCTATGATCTGGTCATCGCGCCGCTCCTGAACATGGTCAGCAAGCGGCAGGCTGAGGCAATAGAGCGCTACGTTGAGCAGGGCGGCACCTTTATCACGGGCTACTTCAGCAGCATCGTTGACGAGGATACTCGGGCCTGGTTGGGCGGCTACCCGGGCCCCTTGCGCCGCACGCTTGGAATCTGGGTTGAGGAATGCGACCCGCTGGAACCCGACATGCGCAACCAGCTCATCGCGGAACCAGGGGGGCTGCTTCCCGAGGGCGTGTACGACTGCTCAACGTGGTGCGACATTGTGCACCTGGAGGGAGCGACTGCGCTCGCCCGCTTCGGAAGCGACTTCTACGCAGGTCACCCGGCCATCACCGAGCATCGAATTTGGCGCGGACGCGCCATTTATATCGCGACTCGTCCCGAGAAGCGCGCGCTTTCCAGCTTCTTCACACAGTTGCTTGCCGAACTCGGTATAAGCGCTCCGCTTCCCGTGCCCGCTGGTGTCGAGGTCACCTGCCGTGCAGGGAAGAATGGGCCCCTCTTCTTTGTGCTCAACCATACGGAAGAGCCCGTCTCTATCTCGTTGCCAGCACCGCTATACGTCCAGCTTCTTGCACCCGGAGAGCCGCCAGCAGTGCCAGTTGAGCAGCTTCAACTGGCTCCGCGAGGTGTGGCAATCTTGAAGGCATAGCGGACAGCAAATCTCGAAAAGAGGCGATAGCAACTCACCGGTCATCACGGCCTGTGCTGGCTGAAACAAGCCCGCACGGGCCGTCTCCAGGAATAAAAGTCTTTCCTCGCTTGTTATTATAAAAGGAGAGAAAATTTCTTCCTGATTCTATTCAGAAGAGAGTCATCCTCCACAAAAGGTAAAGGTGAAATCGTATGAGCAGTACATCCTGGAACGAATTTAACAACCGTGTGATCGAGGAGTTTCGCGCAAAGCATGGCAAGGTGAAAGGCCCGGAGGGCGGCGACCTCATCCTGCTCAACACAAAGGGCGCGAAAACCGGTCAGCCTCGCACCTACCCGCTGATGTCCGTTCCATATGGGGAAAACTATCTTGCTGTTGCCTCCAAAGGCGGAGCCCCGAGCAACCCGCACTGGTACTACAACCTGCTGGCCCATCCCGATGTCACCGTTGAAACCGGCGCCGAAACATTTCCTGCAAAAGCACGTCTGCTGACAGGTGAGGAGCGCGACAAGGCCTATGCCCACGCGGCAAGCATTTTTGCGCCCTATGCAGAATATCAGCAGAAAACGACGCGTGTCATTCCCGTATTTCTGCTTGAACGCCAGAAAAACAAGTAAGGCATTGTCCCTGTTTCGTGCAGCAGCATGCTCCGGATTGATACCGCATCCAGCAAGCCACGAGGCAGGGAACACCCTGTTTATGCGATCTCACACCTGCTCCTGTTTCGTCAGATAAGCCAATTTTCCGGTCAAGCAATATCTTAACAAGATTTTAATATATAAATACGCTCACATCTGCTATACTTCATCTGGTATTACCTCCCATCCGGAAAATGCAATTGTTGCTTTGTTAGAAGTCGCTCGGGTGTTCCGGGCGGCTTCTTTCTCTTCGGGAGGATCGCGCTTTTCCTGTTCGCCTGTTTCATGCGCTGCTTTCGCTCACGCTTGCCCATTAAGCACTATTGTTTTTTTCGTCGATGGAAGCAAAATCTTTCTATATTCTTTATGCAGCTTCAGACTTTCGCTGCTACAATAGCGACATCAAGGAGACGGCCCCGAAAGCTCCCGTCTTCAGAGGGAGAGGAATGGGCCTGCTGCAACAGCTCCAGAAGCGTGCCAAAGAGAGAACAGCAAAGTCTTCCCTTCAAAAATGGTATTTACATCAGAATGCTTGACAAGCTCTTCCGATGATGTTACCAAAAAGCGGCAGAAGGCCCCTGGCTTCAGCCAAGGGGATGGATGGCGCAGGAAGCCATCAGAGTCAGAACGTTCCCCTTCGCTTGACAGAAGGCAATCGTTGTGTTAGGATACACGAAGATAGTGAGGACGAACAAGGAGCAAGGGATGCTGATCTACGAATACAAGCTCGATGGGTCGAAGGCGCAATTCGCCGCCATCGAGGAAGCCATCCGCACCACCCAGTTCATTCGCAACA
>Ga0164243_10011048_pt1 | contig 12922 bp, 11 predicted proteins | sample OricompcompostOP_FD_108781 | JGI IMG/M metagenome (GOLD analysis project Ga0164243, IMG submission 108781) | Organic Plus compost microbial communities from Emeryville, California, USA - Original compost - Organic plus compost (OP) | ecosystem: Engineered > Solid waste > Mixed feedstock >...
CCGCCGCCGCGGGACTGCTCATCTTCTGGTCGTGGATCTCTCCGGGCGCCCGCACGCGCGGCCAGGCCCTCGCGGAGGACGGCCGCGCCTTCTTCACGATCGTCGTGGGCGCCGCGCTCATGCTCCTCGTCTCCGGCGTGATCGAGGGCTTCGTGACCCGGCAGGACTGGCCGTGGCCGGTCAAGATCGGCATCGGCACGGTCGCCCTCGCCGCCTTCGTCGTCTACCAGTGGGTGCTCGGCGGCCGCGCCGCGCGGGCGGGCGAGACGGGCGACCTGCTCGCCTTCGAGTCCGGCGCCCGCCGCATCGTGAGCGCGTAGCGACCCCACCACGCGCGAGAGGGCGGGATCGCGACGGCGGCGCGCCCGTTCGGGCCCGGCCGTGTCGCGATCCCGCCCTCTCACGGAACGGGATGCGGGGCGCTACTTCTTGCCCGCGAAGAGCGGCTTGTAGAGGAAGCCCGCGAGGAGCCCGCCGACGATCGGGGCGAGGATGAACACCCACAGCTGGCTGAGCGGGGTCGCGCCGCCGAACACCGCGGTCGCGATCGAGCGCGCCGGGTTGAGGGAGGCGTTGCTCACCGGGATCGCGACGAGGTGGAACAGCGTGAGCGCGAGGCCGATCGCGAGCGGCGCGAAGCCGGCCGGGGCGGTCGGGCCGGTCACCCCGAGGATGACCCACAGGAAGAACGCCGTGACGACGATCTCGGTGATGATGACCGCGCCGAGTCCGAAGCCGGACGGCGAGGCGTCGCCGAAGCCGTTCGAGACCGCGGCGAAGTCCGCCGTGAAGCCCCCGTCGCTCGTCGCCGAGATGAGGAACAGCACGAGGGTCGCGAGCAGACCGCCGACGATCTGGGCGACGATGTAGCCCACGACGTCCTTCCAGGCGAACCGGCCGGCTGCGGCGAGGCCGAGCGTGACGGCCGGGTTGAAGTGGCCGCCGGAGATCCCGCCGACCGCGTAGGCGGCCGTGAGCACCGCGAGGCCGACCGCGAGGGCCACGCCGAGCGGGCCGGTCGCGTCCGAGATGAAGAGCGCCGCGCCGATCACCCCGAACACGAGCATGAAGGTGCCGAATACCTCGGCGACGAGGCGGGAGACGAGCGACGGCGCCGCTGAGGTGTCAGCCATGGGTTCCTCCTATTTCCCTGAACGGTCCATGAGCACTTGCAGGGTAGCCGGTCGCGGCGACGTCGCGGGGAACATGACGCCGCGCGGCGCCCCGGAGCGGCTCAGAGTCGTCCGGTCGCCTTGAGCCGCAGGTACTCGTCGGCGAGGGCGGGCGGCAGCTCCGCGGGCGTCGCGGTCACGACCTCCGCGCCGGACTGTCGGATCGCGGCCGCGACCCGCTCGGCGTCGAGCAGCGCGCGCTCCGCCGCGGCCGCCCGGTACACCTCGGAGAGTCGGTCCCGCTCGCCCGCCGCGGCCTGCACCTCCGGGTCGCGCACCGCCGCGACGACGACCATGTGGGTGCGGGTGAGCTGGGGGAGCACGGTGAGCAGGCTTCGCGCGGCCCCCGGAGCGTCGATCGCGGTGAGCAGCACGACGAGGGCGCGGTGCGCGGTGACCTGCCGCACGAGGCCCGGGACGACGTGCCAGTCGGACTCGATGAGCTCCGGCTCGATGGGCGCCATCGCGTCGACCATTCGGGAGAGCAGCTCGGCCCCCGTCGCGCCCTGCACGCGCCCGCGCACCCGCCGGTCGTGCACGAGGAGGTCGACCCGGTCGCCCGCATGCGAGGCGAGCGCCGCGAGCAGCAGGCTCGCCTCGAAGGCGGTGTCGAGCCGGATCTCGTCCGCGATGCGCGCCGCGGCGGTGCGTCCCGAGTCCACGACGATCACGACGCGCCGGTCGCGCTCCGGCCGCCAGGTGCGCACGACGAGCCGCACGCCGCCCGCCGGATCCCGCCGCCGGGCCGTCGCGCGCCAGTCGAGGGAGCGCACGTCGTCGCCGCGCACGTACTCCCGCAGGCTGTCGAACTCGGTTCCCTGGCCGCGGATCATGACGCTCGTCCGTCCGTCGAGCTCGCGCAGCCGGGCGAGCCGGGAGGGCAGGTGGCGGCGTGAGCGGAACGGCGGGAGCACCCGCACGCGCCCGGGCACCCGGATGCTCGTCTGGCGCGCCGCGAGCCGGAGCGGCCCGAAGGAGCGCACCGTGATCGCGGCGCTGCGCCGCTCCCCGCGCCGGACCGGGGTGAGCGCGGTCGCGATCGCGCGCCGCTCGCCCGCGGGCACGTCGAGCCGGACGCGGGTCGGTGCCGCCCCCGCCGAGGGCTGCCACGCGTCGCGCAGCACCCCGCGCAGTCGGCGCCGCCCGCCGTTGCCGACGAGCAGCCGCGCGGCGACTGTCTCCCCGAGCCGCACCCGCGCGGGCAGCTCGCGCTCGAAGTCGAGCGCCCGGGGCGAACCCGCGAGCAGCAGGTCGATCACGACGAGCGCGGCGCACAGCGCGAGCCACAGCCCGAGGCCGGGCCAGCCGCCGAGCACGACGGTCGGCACCGCGCCGAGGGCGAGGAGCGCGACGAACCAGCCGGAGAGCGCCATGGACCGCGCCGCTAGATCGGGACCGCGACCTGCTGGAGGATCGAGCGCAGCACCGCGTCGCTCGACACCCCCTCGAGCTCGGCCTCCGGCCGCAGCTGGATGCGGTGCCGGAGCACGGGGAGCGCCATCGCCTGCACGTGATCCGGCGTCACCCCCGTCGACCCGGTGAGCCATGCCCAGGCGCGCGAGGCGGCGAGCAGCGCGGTCGTGCCGCGCGGGCTCACCCCGAGCCGCACGGAGGGGCTCTGCCGCGTGCCGCGCGCGAGGTCGACCGCGTAGCCGAGCACCTCGGGGGCGACCGTGACGGCCCGCACGAGGGCCTGCGCCTCGGCGAGCTGGCTCGCGTCGAGCACGGGCGTCACGCCCGCGGCGCCCAGATCGCGCGGGTCGAAGCCCGCGGCGTGCCGGGCGAGCACCTCGACCTCGACGTCGCGCTCGGGCAGGTCGAGCACGAGCTTGAGGAGGAAGCGGTCGAGCTGCGCCTCGGGGAGCGTGTAGGTGCCCTCGTACTCGACGGGGTTCTGCGTCGCCGCGACGAGGAAGGGGGCGGGCAGCGGCCGGGTCACGCCGTCCGCGGAGACCTGCCGCTCCTCCATCGCCTCCAGCAGCGCCGACTGGGTCTTGGGCGGGGTGCGGTTGATCTCGTCGGCGAGCAGGATGTTCGTGAACACCGGCCCCTCGCGGAACTCGAAGGCGCCCGAGCGCGGGTCGAAGACGAGGGAGCCCGTGATGTCGCCCGGCATGAGGTCGGGCGTGAACTGCACGCGCCGGGTCTCGAGCCGGAGCGCCTGGCTCAGGCTGCGCACCAGGAGGGTCTTCGCGACCCCGGGCACGCCCTCCAGGAGCACGTGGCCGCCCGCGAGGAGGGCGATGAGCATCCCGGTGACGGCGCCGTCCTGCCCGACGACGGCCTTGCCGACCTCGGTGCGCACGCGGGCGAGGGCGTCGTGGAGCTGCTGCGGGTCGGTCATGTCCCCATCCTGTCGTAGGTCTCCGTCGGTCAGCGAGCGCGGGCCGCGCGCTCCGCATCCTGCTCGAGTCGGCCGAGCTCGGCGGCGAGGTCGACGAGCTCGCGGTCGCCGTGCGGCTCGCGGTCCACGAGCAGGGCGGCGACGGTCGCGCGGTCCCGCCCGGTGAGCGCGGCGACCGCGTCGACGACCTCGACGACGCCCGCCGTGCGGGGCAGGCCGCAGCGTCGGGCCAGCCGGCCGACGGCCCCGATCCGCAGCGCGTCGAGGGCGCGACCGCGGGCCTGGGCGCGGGCGTAGAGCCGGGCGCGGCCCTCCATCGTCTCGCTCGCGCGCACCGTGACGGGCAGTCGTTCGACGACCGGCGGGCCCATCCGGCGGCCGCGCCAGACGGCGACCGCGACGAACACGAGCACGCCGAGGATCGCGAGCGGCGTGACCCACGGCGGCGTGAGCTCGGCGATGCTCGGCCGCGCGGCCCCGACCGGGAGGTCGTCGACGCCGGGGATGTACCACACGAGCCTCTCGCGCTCGCCGAGCAGTCCGAGGGCGAGGGCCGCGTTGCCCGCGACCGGGATCTGCGCGTTGCTGAGCGCCTCGCCGAGACCGAGCACGACGACGTCCGTCCCGCCGGAGCGCGTCTCGACGAGGGCGTAACGGTCGCCGTCCGCGAGGCAGCCGGTGCCGGATCCCCCGTCGATCCGGTAGGCGACGCCGTCCGCGACGACCCGGCCCGCCCGCTCGACCGCCCCGAGCCCGCAGTCCGCGTCGAACGGGCCCGCCGCGGCGCCCGCGTGCGAGACGCCGGGGGCGAGCTCGGCGACGTCGAGCACGCCGGGCTCGACGACGACGAGCCGCGTCGTGAGGTCGAACAGCTTCGCGCGCTGATCCGGGGCGAGGATCAGGTCGCGGTCGTAGAGCAGGATCGTCGCGGTGTCCGGGTCGCCGGCCGCGGCGATCGTGTCGGCGAGGGAGGAGGTCGCCACGACGTCGACGCCCTGCTGTCGGAGCACCTCCGCGACGGCTTTCGCCCCCGCGGGCGCCGGGCTGGCCGGATCGAGGGCGGCGGCCGACTGGCCGGCCCGCTGCAGCAGGAGCGACCCGATGCCGACGACGAGCACGACGACGGCGGCGACGATCCAGAACGACGCGCGGCGCAGCGTCGTGCGCGCGCGGGGCGTGAGCACCTCGGTCGGCTCGGCGCGCAGCGTCATGCCGGGGCTCCCGCGGGCTCCCGCCGCGCCGGACGGGCCGCGCGCAGCTCGCGCTCCAGCGCCGCGAGGGCGAGCCAGCGGGGCTCGTCGCCCGCGCCGCCGAGATAGCGCACGTCGTCGAAGGCCGCCGCGCTCGCGAGCAGGCGCTCGGCGGCATCCGGGAAGACGACCCCCGCCCGTCGGGCGAAGCCGAGCGCGGTCGTGCCCGGCGAGGTCGTCACGACGGTGCGCTCCGCGAGGGAGCGCGCGAGGGCGCGATACAGCTCGACGATCGCCGTCGTCCAGTCGCCCGCGGCGGCGGCCCGCTCGGCGTCCCGGCGCAGCTCGTCGGCGCTGCGCTCCTCGTCCTCCCCGAACAGCGCGCCCGTCGCGGCGCGACGGCGCCGGTCGAGCCGCGGCAGCCCGTAGACGAGGAAGGCGATCACCGCGATCGCGAGCACGACGACGAGGATGAGGCCGAGCCACCACGGCACGGATCCGTCGCCGCTCGGCAGGCTGAGCGATCCCAGCCAGTCCAGGATCGCCTGCGCGAGCTGGTCGAACCAGGTGGGCTTGGCGGCCTGGTACTCGGGCTTGGAGAGCTCGCCGACGATCCAGTCCTGCGCCTGCCCGGAGTCGGGGTCGACGGGCACGTCGAGAGGCAGCGGCCTCATGCCGGCCAGGCCGTCGGGGCGTCCCGCGGGAGGTAGGGGTCGGGCAGGGCCGTGCCCGCCTGCCGCGCCTCGACGAAGCGCGCGAGCTCGAGGTCGAGCCCTTCCCGCCGCATCCGCAGGTCGAGGTAGAGCAGCGCGGTCGTCGCCGACTGGATCACGAGGCCGATCGCGCTCGCGACCGCCGAGATGAGGAAGGAGAGCAGCGTGGTGGCGATCGTGACCGCGAGCATCGCCCCGGCGTCGCCCGTCGGCGCGACGAGGATCGGGACGAGTCCCGAGATGAGGCCCACGGGGGTCACGACGACCTGGGTGGCGACGGTCACGATCACCATGACGAGCAGGATCGTGCCGAACACGCGCCAGAAGCTCCCGGCCGTGAGACGCCAGGAGCGCGCGACGGAGGCGCCCACCGGGAGCCGCTCGAGCACGATCGCGGCGGGCACGAAGGCGAGCTTCGTGGCGAGCCAGGCCCACAGCACGAGGGCGCCCGCGCCGAGCAGGAGGGCGAGCAGCACCGCGCCGATCACCCCGGCGGCGCCGCCGGCGAGGGCCGCGGCCGCGACGATGCCGAACAGGACGGCGGCGAGCAGCACGGTCGCGGCCATGAGCATGAGGGACCAGCCCGCGAGGGCGCCGACCCGTCCGCGCAGCCGCTGCCACAGGCCGCGGAACCGGAGGCGCTCGCCGAGCGTGCCGCGCGCGACCTCCGCGACGATGATCCCCTGCAGGAGCGAGGTGCCGATCCCGGTGAGCAGTGCCGTCACGAGGAGGGTGAGCGCGCCCACCAGGACGCCGCCCGCGATGAGGGCCTGCTGGTCCTCGTAGCTCTCCGCCGAGGCGACGCGCGAGGTCGTCCAGACCCCGATGCCCGCGGTCACGAGCCCGGTGAGCACGACCGAGGCCAGGCTGATGACGAGGGCCGGCCCGAGGGTCGGCCGCGGGTTGCGGCGCAGTACCTGGAACGAGGCGGAGAGGATCGTGCCGAGGGTCATGGGCCGCAGCGGCACGAGCCCGGGCTTCGGCGGCGGCGCGTAGCCGGGCGGCGGGCCGTAGCCGGCGGCGGGGGCGCCGTACCCGCCCGCGGGCGCCGCGTAGGGCGAGACGGGGGGCTGTGCCGTGTAGCCGGGAGGAGGCGGCGCGACGGGGGCGGGCGGCACCGGGGGAACGGGCGGCGGGCCGTCGGGCGCCTGCCACTGCCGGCTGTCGCTCATGCTCGTCCTCCCCCGGGTCGAAGGTCCGCCGCTCAAGCCATGCTCGCATACTCGACTACGCTGGTCGACAGGCATCGGCCCTCCGGGGCCCCCGACGCGAACCGGGCTGGTGATGAGCGCGCGCATACTCGTGGTCGACGACGATCCCGCGATCTCGGAGATGATCGGCATCGTCCTGAGCGGGGAGGGCTTCGATCCCTCCTTCGCGGCGGACGGCCCCGCCGCCCTCGAGCGGTTCCGCGAGGGTCGGCCGGACCTCGTGCTGCTCGACCTCATGCTGCCGGGCATCGACGGCATCGAGGTGTGCCGCAGCATCCGCGCCGAAAGCGGGGTGCCCATCATCATGCTCACCGCGAAGGGCGACCCGGCGGACGTCGTCGACGGCCTGGAGAGCGGCGCGGACGACTACGTCGTCAAGCCCTTCAACCCGAAGGAGCTCGTCGCGCGGATCCGCGCCCGGCTGCGGCCGGCCCTGCCCGAGACGGGGGAGACGATCGGGATCGGGGACCTCGTGATCGACGTCGTCGGCCACGAGGTGCGCCGCGGCGGCACGCGCATCCCGCTCACCCCGCTCGAGTTCCAGTTGCTGCTCGCCCTCGCCGCCAAGCCCAACCAGGTGTTCACGCGCGAGATGCTGCTCGAGCAGGTGTGGGGCTACCACTACAAGGCCGACACCCGGCTCGTGAACGTGCACGTCCAGCGGCTGCGCGCCAAGGTCGAGCTCGACCCGGACAGCCCGCGCATCGTGACCACTGTGCGCGGCGTCGGCTACCGCGCGGGCGCCGTCGGCTAGGAGCGCCGTGCGACTCGACTGGCGGGCGTGGCTCGAGTCGCTCGGGCGGCTGTGGCGCGGCTCGCTGCAGGTGCGGACGGTCGCGCTCACCGTGCTGCTCTCGACCATCGCGGTCACCGCGATCGGGTTCTACATCCTCACGAGCGTGCGCACGAACCTCTTCGAGTCCCGGCGCGACCAGCTCGTCTCAGAGGCCGAGCGCGCGGTGCTCGCCGCGCGGGACGAGTTCACGAACGTGGGCGGCCGCGACCTGGACGCCGTGCAGTTCGACGCCTTCGAGGCGATCCAGAGCACCGTCTCGACGGGCCCGTCGATCGGCATGTTCCGGGCGCCCGGGCAGTCCGGCCCGGCCGTGATGGACACCCTCTACGTCGGCGCGCTCAGCCGCATCGCGCTCTCGGATGGCTTCACGCGCTCGCTCGTGGACGGCGGGGAGGGGCGGCTCAGCTGGCAGTCCATCGCGATCCCGGCCGAGACGGGCGACGGGGCGGCGAGCCCGGGGCTCGCGTTCGGAAGCCTCGTCGACGTGCCGCAGGCCGGCCGCTACGAGCTCGTGATCGTCTACGACCTGAGCGACCTGCAGCGCACCCTCGACTTCGTCGCGGGCACCCTCGTCGCGGGCGGCGCCGCGCTCATCGTGCTCATCGCGATCGTGAGCTACGTCGTCGTGCGGCTCGTCGTGGGGCCCGTGCGGCGCGCGGCCGCGACGAGCGAGAAGCTCGCAGCCGGTCGGCTCGAGGAGCGGCTCGCCGAGCGCGGCGACGACGAGCTCGCGACCCTCGCGCGCTCCTTCAACCGGATGGCGGACTCGCTGCAGAGCCAGATCCGCCGGCTCGCCGAGCTCTCCCGCCTGCAGCAGCGCTTCGTCTCGGACGTCTCGCACGAGCTCCGCACGCCGCTCACGACCATCCGGCTCGCGGGCGACGTGCTCTACGACCGGCGGGAGGACTTCCCGCCCGCGACGGCGCGCACCGCCGAGCTGCTGCACGACCAGGTGCAGCGCTTCGAGACCCTGCTCGCCGACCTGCTCGAGATGAGCAGGTATGACGCGGGGGCCGTCGAGCTGGAGACCGAGCCGACGAACCTCGTCCGGCTCGTCGAGGACGTCATGGAATCGGTCCGCCCGCTCGCCGAGGAGCGCGGCACGGAGCTGCGGATCGTCGCCCCGGGCGGCTACTTCGAGGTCGAGGTCGACGCGCGCCGGATCCGCCGCATCGTGCAGAACCTGCTCGGCAACGCGATCGACCACGGCGAGGGCCGGCCCGTGATCGTCTACGTCGACTCGGACGCCTCCTCGGTCGCGATCGCGGTGCGCGACTACGGGGTGGGCCTCGAGCCGGCGCAGCTCGAGCGGGTGTTCGACCGGTTCTGGCGCGCGGACCCCTCCCGGCAGCGCCGCACGGGCGGCACGGGGCTCGGGCTCGCGATCTCGCAGGAGGACGCGGGCCTGCACGGCGGCGAGATCGACGTGTGGAGCGAGCCGGGACGCGGCAGCTGCTTCCGGCTCACCCTGCCGCGCGTGCCGGGCGACGGGCTGCGGTCCCGCCCGCTCGACCTGCCGCCCGACGACGCGATCGAGCTCCAGGAGGCCGACCCGGCGGACGCCGAGCCGTCCGAGACGGATGCGGAGGCCCGGGCATGAGGCGCGTGCGCCCGATCGTCGCCGTCGCGGCGCTCGCGGCCGTCCTCGCGGGCTGCGCCTCGATCCCGCGGGGCGGGGCGGTCTCCTCCCTCGAGATCAGCGCGGACGACGCCGCCTCCGACCCGCTCACCCTGCCCGAGGGGCCCCAGCCGGACGCGACCCCGGAGCAGATCGTGCAGGGCTTCATCCGTGCCGGACGCGGCCCGCAGGACAACTACCGCGTCGCGCGCGAGTTCCTCACGGACGAGCTCGCGCAGTCCTGGTCGCCCATCGCCTCGGTGCTCGTGAGCGCGAGCGCGATCGCCCCCGCCCAGCTCGACGACGACAGCTGGGAGCTCACGATCGGCGTCTCCGCTTCGGTGGACGCGGGCGGCCGCTATGCGCCGACCTCGAGCGCGGAGAGCCGCACCCTCGACTTCGACCTCGTGCAGAACGCGGACGGTCAGTGGCGGATCTCCTCCGCGCCGGACGGCACCGTGCTGCCGCCGAGCCGGTTCGAGACCGTCTTCACCTCCTACCCGCTCTACTACTTCGACCCGAGCTACCGCTATCTCGTGCCCGAGCTGCGCTGGTTCCCGCGCTCCTCGACGGTCGCGCGGCGCATCGTGAGCGAGCTCGTCGCGGGGCAGTCCTCCTGGCTGAGCTCGGGGGTGCTGCTCTCGGCCTTCCCGACCGGCACGGAGGCGGGCGCGGTGGACGTGCAGGACGGCGAGGCGAGCGTCGCCCTCAGCAACGAGGTCGTCGCCGCCCCCGACCTCTCCAAATGGCGCATGCTCCAGCAGCTCAGCTACAGCCTCGCCGCGCTCGGCGAGGTGCAGAGCGTCGTGATCGAGGTGAGCGGCGTGCCCGTCGCGGTGCCCGACGACCTCGAGACCCCGCCCGACCGCTACCTCTCGGTGGATCCGAGCCTCGTGGGGGTCGTGGACGACGGCTTCGGCGTCGTGGGCGCGGACGGCACGACGCCGCTGCCCGGCCTCTCCGTCGACGTCGCCCAGCTCCGGCCCACGGGCGCGAGCCTCGCGCGCGACCGCTCGGCGGTGGCACTGCGCGGCGCGGACGGCGCGGGGGCGATCCTCGTCGCGCGCGACGCGGCCCCCGTGGTGCTCGACGACCGCGCGGGCCTCGCAGTGCCCTCCCTCGACCCGTGGGGCTTCACCTGGTCGGTGCCGCAGGACGACCCGGCGGGCCTCGTCGCGATCGAGCCGACCGGCGCGGAGCATCCGCTGCCGCTCCCCGTGACCGGCCGGGTCGTGTCGATCGACGTGTCGCGCGACGGCACCCGGCTGCTCATCGGCGTGGACGGAGCGGACGGCCCGCGGCTCGTCGTGCTCGGCATCGACCGGGACGACGCGCGCGTTCCCACGGCCCTCGTGCAGGGAAGCGTCGTGACGGTCGGCTCCGGTCGGCTCGTCGACGCGACCTGGGTGGACACCTCCTCGGTCGCGGCGCTCGTCGTGCCGAGCCCGGCATCGGATCCCGACATCACCTCCGTCGTGAGCGTCACCCTCGGCGGCACCCAGCTGCGGCTCGGCGAGGTGCGTGGCGGCAGCGTGCTCGTGAGCGGCAACGGGCTCGCCGGACTGCGGCTCGTGGACGCGGAGGGCGAGGTGTTCCGCCCGAGCGGCGGGCAGGGCTGGTTCGACACCGGCACCCGGGTGGCGCTGCTCGCGACTCCGGGCTGATCTCTCCTCCCCAGCCGCGCCGTGGCGTCCGCTCTCCCCCGGAGCGGACCGGCTCGACCGCGCGGCGCGCACGCGGGGGCAGGATCGGCGCATGACCCCGCCGCTCCGCTCCGTCGCCCGCGCCTCCCTCGCCGACGCGCTCGCCGTGCTCCTCCCGGTGGACTGCGCGGGCTGCGGGCGGCCGGACCGGGCGCTGTGCGAGGAATGCCGGGCGGCGCTCGCGCCGGCCCCGGTGCGTCGCGTGCTGCCGGACGGCACGGTCGTCTCCGCGGGCCTCGTCTACGCGGGCGTCGCGCGCGCGACGATCCTCGCCCTCAAGGAGGGCGGCGCGGGGACCCTCGCCGCGGCGCTCGCCCCCGCCCTCGCGGCCGGCGTCGCCGACCTTCCTGCCGCGGAGGCCTGCGCGGTGCCCTCCTCCCCGGAGGCGCGCCGCCGCCGGGGCTTCTCGCCCGTCGGCCTCGTCGCGCGGCGGGCCGGGCTGCACCTCGTCCCCGCCCTCGCCGCCGAGCCCGGCCGCGGCGAGCAGAAGGCGCTCCCGCTCGCCGAACGGCTCGCGAGCCGGAGCGGCGCGCTGCACGTCACGCGTCCCGTCGCCGCGCGCCGACTGCTGCTCGTCGACGACGTCGTGACGAGCGGCGCGACCCTGCTCGCGGCCGCCGAGGCGCTCCGCGAGGGTGGAGCGGAGGTCGTCGGGGCGGCCGTGATCGCCGCCGTCCCCTCGCGCCGGGAGGGCGCGCCGCCGGGTTCCGAGCGGATTCTCGGCCTCGGGTGGTGACAACGGGAGGAGCCGGGCCTACGGTAGGCGGAAAGGCGCGACGACCGCCTGAACGGAGAAGGCGGAGCGCCCGCGGTGAGGCGATCCGGTTCGGCCGGATCTCCCCGCCGGAGCGCAGTGCAGCGCCCCGAGGTCAGGAGGTTGCGGGTGGACATCACGATCACGGGCCGAGGAGTGGGCGTGCCCGACCGGTTCGAGGACTACGCGACGGAGAAGGCCGAGAAGGTCGCGCGGCTCGCAGAGCGGGCGCTCGCCCTCGAGATCAAGATCTGCCGCCATCACGAGACGAACGGGCAGTCCGGCGACGACCGCGTCGAGCTCACCCTCATCGGGCCCGGGCCCGTGGTGCGCACCGAGGCCGGCGCGGCGGACAAGTATGCCGCCTTCGACATCGCGATCGACAGAATGGTCGAGCGCCTCCGCCAGGCCAAGGATCGTCGCAAGGTGCACCGCGGCCAGCACCGGCCCGTCTCGCTGCGCGAGGCGAGCGCGGACGGCTTCAGTGCGATCGACATCACGCCCGCGAGCGTCGCGACCCTCGAGAGGGTGTCGACCGGCAGCATCCCCGTGATCGACGAGGAGCGGGACTGGAGCCCCGTCGTGATCCGGCACAAGGTGTTCCCGGCCGAGCTCATGACGCCCGAGGAGGCCGTCGACCGGATGGAGCTCGTCGGGCACGACTTCTTCCTGTTCATCGACGCGCGCAGCGATCGGCCGAGCGTCGTGTACCGCAGGAAGGGCTGGGACTACGGCGTGATCGGGCTGGAGGGCCCCGCTCAGGCCGCTGCTCGGTAATCTTGCTAGGGTTGCGCGTCGGCATCCGCGGGCTGACCGGCCCGCGCCCGAGCAAGGAGAACCCGTGGCAAACGTCCTGGAGAGAGCCCTCCGCGTCGGCGAGGGGCGCCTGCTGCGTCGGCTCAAGCACTACGCCGAGGCCGTCAACCACCTCGAGGACGCGTTCTCCGACCTGACCGACGAGGAGCTGCGCCGCGAGACGGTCGAGTTCCGCGAGCGGTACGCGAACGGCGAGGCCCTCGACGACCTGCTCCCGGAGGCCTTCGCGGCCGTCCGCGAGGCGGCCAAGCGCACCCTCGGGATGCGCCCCTACGACGTGCAGCTCATGGGCGGTGCGGCGCTGCACCTCGGCAACATCGCCGAGATGAAGACCGGTGAGGGCAAGACGCTCGTCGCGACGACCGCGGCGTACCTCAACGCGATCCCGGCCCGCGGCGTGCACGTCGTGACGGTCAACGACTACCTCGCGAGCTACCAGTCCGAGCTCATGGGTCGCATCTTCCGCGCCCTCGGGATGACGACCGGCTGCATCCTCTCCGGTCAGACCCCCGCGGAGCGCCGCGAGCAGTACGCGGCCGACATCACCTACGGCACGAACAACGAGTTCGGCTTCGACTACCTGCGCGACAACATGGCGTGGCAGA
>Ga0164243_10011049_pt1 | contig 12922 bp, 8 predicted proteins | sample OricompcompostOP_FD_108781 | JGI IMG/M metagenome (GOLD analysis project Ga0164243, IMG submission 108781) | Organic Plus compost microbial communities from Emeryville, California, USA - Original compost - Organic plus compost (OP) | ecosystem: Engineered > Solid waste > Mixed feedstock >...
CCGCTGCAGATGGCCCTGGCGGCGGTGGCCAACCGCAGCGTGCTGGGCTTCGGCTCGCTGGCGGTGGCGCCCTACGACGCGCGGCTGGCCAGCTTCATCCCCTGGCTGCAGCAGCTGGAGATGGAGTCGCTGGGCAAGACCGCCACGCGCGACGGTTCGCCCCTGGACGTGCCCGCGGGCGTGGCGGTCTGGGGCATGCCCGGCACCGACGCCCAGCACACCTTCTTCCAGTGGCTGCACCAGGACGGCCAGGGCGCGCCGGTCGACTTCATCCTGTGCGCCCAGCCCGACCACGACCGCGACGACCACCACCGCGCGCTGGTGGCCAACTGCCTGGCGCAGCGCGCGGCGCTGCTGCGCGGCAAGACCTACGGCGAGGCCCTGGCCGAATGCCGCGGCGCCGGCATGGACGAGGAAAAGGCCGCGTGGCTGGCGCACCACCGCGTCCACCCGGGCGGGCGCCCGTCCACGCTCATCGTCATGCCCAGCCTGAGCGCCTACAGCCTGGGCGCCCTGCTGGCGCTGTACGAGCACAAGGTGTTCGCCGAAGGCGTGCTGTGGGGCATCAACCCCTTCGACCAGTGGGGGGTGGAGTTCGGCAAGGAGCTCGCCAAGAGCATCACCCGCCAGCTCGACGACCCGGCCTCGCTGTCGGCCGACTTCGACGGCTCGACCGCCTACTGGATACGCGAGCTGGCCGGCCGCTGAACCGGCGCCGCGCCCAGCAGATCGGCGTAGACCTGCAGGTGCGCGGCCACCACCTTGGCGATGTCGAACTCGCGCTCGGCCAGCGCCCGGCCGGCCAGGCCCATGCGCCGGCGCAGCCCGGGGTCGGCGACCAGCCGGGCGATCGCATCGGCCAGCGCCGCGGCGTCGCGCACCGGCACCAGAAGGCCGCTGCGGTCCGGCTCGACGGCGTCGCGGCAGCCCGGCACGTCGGTGGTGACCACCGCGCGCGCGCAGGCCGCGGCCTCGACCAGGGACTTGGGCAGGCCTTCGCGGTAGGACGGCAGGGCGACGATGTTGGCGCTGGCGTACAGCGCGGGAATGTCGTCGCGCTCGCCCAGGCATTCGACCAGCCCGCCGTTGCGCCAGCTGGCCAGGTCCTGCGGGTCGACCGAGGCCGGGTTGCCGGGATCGGGCGAGCCGGCCAGCCGCAGGCGCACCGGCACGCCGCGCTCGTGCAGCAGGCGGGCCGCGTCGATGAACTCGTACACGCCCTTGTCGCGCAGCAGGCGCGCGGCCATCACCACCGACACGCCGCGCTCGGGCTCGGGCGTGGCGCGGTAGCGCTCCAGGTCCACGCCGGAGCCGCGGATCATGACGGGCTGCTCGGGCCGCACCGCGCCGATGCGCGCCAGCGTGTCGCGGTCGGACGCGTTCTGGAAGACCACGCGGCTGTTGCGGTGGCCCAGCGCCGTGCGGTAGAGCCAGCCCACCACCGTGCGCAGGAAATCGAAGCCGTCCGGGCGGCGCATGAACACGTAGCCCAGGCCGGAGATCGCCGCCACCATCGCCGGCACGCCCGCCAGCCGCGCGGCCAGGCCGCCGTAGAGCACCGGCTTGATGGTCACCAGGTGGACCAGGTCGGGGCGCACCGACGCCATCAGCCGCCACAGCGCGTTGAGCGTGCGCAGCTCCTGCCAGGGGTTGCGGCCGCTGCGGGTCATGGGCACGACGTGGTGGACCATGCCGTGGGCGACGATGGCGCGCACGCCCGGCCCGTCCATGGTGGCCACGTGCACCTCGTAGCCGGCCTCGCGCGCGGCCAGGGCGATGGGCAGGCGGTGCGACAGGAAGAAGTCGGGGTTGTTGACCACGAACATGAGCCGCGGCGGCCGCTGCCCGCTGCCGGGCGGCGGCGCGACCGGCGCGGCGCCGCTGGCCGGGGCCGGCGCGCGCTGGCGCGCGCGGTCGGCCAGGCGCGTCCACAGCTCGCGGTAGGCCTGCGCCATGGCGGCCAGGCCGAACTCGCCCTGCACGCGCTCGCGCGCGCCCTGCGACAGGCGCGCGCGCTCGTCCGGGTCCGCCAGCGCGGTGAAGGCCACGGCGATGCCCGCGGCCAGCGCGCGCGGGTCGCCGGGCTGCGCCACCCAGCCGAATTCGCCGGCGATCAGGGCGGCGTCGCCCACGTCGGTCACCACATTGGGCGTGCCGCAGGCCATGGCCTCGGCCACCACGTTGGGAAAGCCCTCGGCGCGGCTGGCCAGCACGTGCAGGTCCAGCGCCGCCATGACGGCCGGCACGTCCTCGCGCGGGCCCAGCAGCAGCACCTGCTCGCGCGTGCCGGTCTCGTCGAGCAGCGCCGCCAGCTCGGCATTGTCCGGCGTCATGCCCTGCCCCACCAGCGCGCAGCGCAGCCCGGCCACGCTGCCGGCCGTGCGCAGCACCGCCAGCGCGCGCAGCAGCGTGGCGTGGTCCTTGGACGGGTTCCAGCGCGCCACGCAACCGATCAGCGGCGTGTCGTCCTGCAGGCCGAGCTCGGCGCGCACGGCCTGGCGCGCGGCCGGGTCGGGGCGCAAGCGCTCCAGGTCGTAGCCGTTGGGGATGACCACCATGGGCTCGGATGCATAGCCGGCCTGCACGTGGCGGCGGCGCGCGTCCTCGGCGCAGCAGACGATGGCCGCCGGCACGCGCCGCGACAGCCGGGCGCAGGCGCGCATCACCAGGCGCGCCGAGCCGCTGCTGCGCTCCAGGTGCTCGCCGGAATTGCGTATGCCCCAGGCCACCGCGGGGACGCCGCTCATGCGAGCGGCCAGGCCGCCGATCAGGTCGGCGTGGTACATCCAGGTCTGCACCACCTGGGCGCGCGAGCCGCGGATGTAGCCGCGCAGGCGCTGGAAGGCCCGCAGGCTGAAGCTTCCGCGCGGCATGCCCAGGGTGAACACGGTCGCCCCGGCCTTGCGCAGGCGGGCGCCGTACACGCCCTCGTCGGTCAGGGACACGACCATGTGGCGGACCTCGCCGGGCGTGCTCTCGACCAGGCGGCACAGCACGGCCTCGGCCCCGCCCTGCCCCAGGCCGGAGATGACGTGCAGGACCCGCAGCGGCCGGCGGTCAGCTCTCATGGCGGGCGCCCACCTCGGCGAACAGTTCGTCCCACCGCGCCAGCACGGTGCCCAGGGCGTAGCGGCCGCGCACGGCGCGCGCGGCGCGCTCGCCCAGCTCGCGGCGCAGGGCCGGGTCGTACATGATGCAGTCCAGCGCGCGCGCCAGGCTCTCGCGGTCCGAGGGCGGGATGAGCAGCGCGTCCTGGCCCTCGCGGGTCATCTCGCGCGGCCCGCTGGGGCAGTCGAAGGCCGCGCACGGCAGGCCCAGCGCCATGGCCTCCAGCAGCACATTGGGAAAGCCCTCCACGGCGGACGTCAGCACGAAGGCCTGGCCCTGCGCCAGCGCCTGCCAGGGGGTGTCGGTGCGCCCGGCCAGCTCGACGCGCGAGGCCATGCCGCTGGCGTCTATCCGGGCCTGCAGCGCGTCGCGCTCCGGCCCCTCGCCCCAGATGCACAGGTCCCAGTCGGGATGCGCGTGGGCCAGGCCGGCGAACACGTCGACCAGCACGTCGAACTGCTTTTCCGGCACCAGCCGGCCCATGGCCATCAGGCGCTTGCGCTGGCCCGGCGGGTCTTCCTCGCGCACGGCCACGGGCGCATCGGCCAGTTCCGGCGGCAGGGGGTTGGGCACGACTTCCAGCCGGCGGATGCCCGGCACCATGGCGCGAAACGGCTCGACCGTCGCCTCGGCCTGCACGGTGACGATGTCGGCCCAGGGGTAGGCCAGCCGGCGCGCGCGCTCCAGCAGCGCGCCGCGGTTGCTGGCGCCGGCGGCCGGGTTGGTGCGCTCGCACACGATCACCGGCACGCCCAGCCCGCGCGTGGCGGCCAGCGCCGTCACGTTGACGTTGGTCAGGAAGGACGCCACCACGTCGGGCCGGCGCTCGCGCACCAGCCGGCGCAGGGCCAGCAGCCGGGCCAGCGACGAGCGCGGGCCGGGCTTGTACACGCCGGCCAGGTCGGCCAGCCAGAGCAGTTCCACCGCGTCGGACACGGGGTAGAAGCAGTCGCCCTTGGCGGAATAGGTCGGCACCAGCGTCACCTGGTCGCCGCGGGCGGACCAGGCGTTGACCAGGGTGGCGGCGACGCGCTCGGCGCCGCCCGCATGCATGGAACTGACCAGCAGCATTATCTTCATTGCCAGGCTCCGGGCCGCCGCGCGGCCGTCGTCATTGCGCCGCCTCCCGCGGCCGATGGCGGTCCAGCCAGGCCTGGACCATGAGGACTCCCCACAGATGGGTGGACCAGTCGCGGTGGCCGCTGGCGTGCTCGCGCCACTTGCGACGGATGGGCTCGGGGTGGAACAGGCCCTGGCCGCGCAGGCGCGACTCGTCCAGCAGCGCCTCGCTCCAGTCGCGCAGCGGCCCGCGCAGCCAGGCCGCCAGCGGCACGCCGAAGCCCTTCTTGGGCCGGTCGACCAGCTCGCGCGGCACGTGCCGGTACAGCACCTGGCGCAGCAGCCACTTGCCCGAGCCGCGCCGTATCTTGTAGCGCAGCGGCAGGCTCCAGGCGAATTCGTAGACCCGGTGGTCCAGCATGGGCACGCGCGTCTCCAGGCTGACGGCCATGGCGGCGCGGTCGACCTTGACCAGGATGTCGTCGGGCAGGTAGGTGACCGCGTCCAGCTCCATCATGGCGTCGTAGGGCGTGCCGTCCATCGGCTCGCCGAAGGGCGTGGGCGGCTCCGAGCCGCCGACCACCGCGCTGGCCGGGTCGCCCCAGTAGGACACGAAATGCCGGTAGAAGGCGCCCTTGTTCTCGGCGCGCAGCAGTTCGCCCAGCTTGCCGACCTTGCCGCGCCAGGCGCCGCGCCCGGGCAGCGCGGCCGAGGCCGACAGCAGCAGCCCGGCCGGCTGGCGCAGCAGCCGCGGCACGCGGGCGCACTGGTCCCACCAGCGCTGCGCGCGCAGGTAGCGCAGGTAGCCGCCGAACAGCTCGTCGCCGCCGTCGCCGGACAGGGCCACCGTCACGTGCCGGCGCGCCATGCGCATGACCAGGCTGGTGGGGATCTGCGACGCATCGGCGAAGGGCTCGTCGTAGGTGTCGGGCAGGCCCGGCACCACATCCAGCGCGTCCTGCGCGGTCACGTACAGCTCGGTATGGTCGGTGCCCAGGTGGCGCGCCACGGCCTTGGCGAACTCGGCCTCGTTGTAGCCTTTTTCGTGGAAGCCGATGGCGAAGGTGCGCACCGGGGCGCTCGCCTGCGCCTGCATCAGCGCGACCACGGTGGAGGAGTCGATGCCGCCGGACAGGAAGGCGCCCAGCGGCACGTCGGACATGAGCTGGGCGCGCACGGCCTGGCCGAGCACGTTCTCGAGCGCGTCGGCGGCCGACTCGTCGGACTCGAAGGCCAGCGGCGTGGCGCGCGCGTTGGCCGCCGCCCGGCGCGCCGACCAGTAGGCCTGCGGCCCGGGCAGTTCGCGCCGGCGCACGAAGCCGGGCAGGATTTCCACCCAGCTGCCGGGCGGCAGCTTGGCCACGCCTTCGTAGACGGAGAACGGCGCCGGGATGTAGTTGTGGCGCATCAGCAGCGTCAGCGCGCGCCGGTCCAGTTCCTGGCCGAAGCCGGGCACGCCCTGCAGGGCCTTCAGCTCCGAGGCGAACACCAGGTTCGGCCCGGCATAGCCGTAGTACAGCGGCTTCTCGCCCAGGCGGTCGCGCGCCAGCACCAGCGACTGGCCGGTGCGGTCCCACAGGGCGATGGAGAACATGCCCACGGTCGAGCGCAGCGTGGCTTCCACGCCCAGGGCGGAGAAGCAGGCCAGCAGCGTCTCGGTGTCCGAATGGCCGCGCCAGGCCGGCGCCAGGCCGCCCTGCTCCAGGCGCGCGCGCAGCTCCATGTGGTTGTAGATCTCGCCGTTGAACACCAGCACGTAGCGGCCGCAGGCCGAGACCATGGGCTGGCGGCCGGCGTCGGACAGCTCGACGATGGCCAGGCGCACGTGGCCCAGCGCCAGGCCGGCCTCGCGGTCCTCCCACACGCCGCTGCCGTCGGGGCCGCGGTGGCGGATGCGGCGGCACGCCGCCTCGATGGCCTGGGCCTTGTCCGGCAGATCGCCCCAGATTCCGACTATTCCGCACATGATCGTATGGTTTCCCGCTTCAGCCTGGATGGCTGTTCTTCGAATGGCCGTTGTCCGGGCCGCCGTCTTGCGCACTATCCCCGTCCGGCGTGCCGCCGGCCAGCGCCTCGTCGAACACCGCCTGCCAGCGCGCCAGGATGCGCCCGGGCGCGAAACGCTCGCGCACGTCCACCGCGCGGGCCGCCATGCGCGCGCGCGCCTGCGGGTCGGACATCAGGCGCGACAGGGCCTGCGCCAGCGCGGCCGGGTCCTGCACCGGCCGCACCAGCACGCCGTCCTCGCCGTCGCGCACGATTTCGCGCGGACCGGTCTCGCAATCGAAGGCCACGGCGGCGACGCCGCTGGCCAGGGATTCCAGCAGGGTATTCGAAAGCCCTTCCACGCGCGAGCTGAGCACGTAGAGGTCGGCGCGGGCGTACCAGTCGCCCACGTTGCCGGCGCGCCCGGGCATGTCCACGCGGTCCGCGATGCCGAGCGCTTCGGCCTGCGCCTGCAGCGCGGCGCGCTCGCCGCCCTCGCCCAGGATGGCCAGGCGCCAGTCGGGGTGCGCCGGCGCCAGCTGCGCATAGGCGCGCAGCAGCACGTCGAAGCCCTTGTCCGGATGCAGCCGGCCCACGGCCAGCAGCAGCGGCCCGGCCTCGCGCGGCGGCGGCGCCAGGGCGGGCCCGGCCTCGCGCAGCGGCCAGTGTACGGGATTGGGGATGACCGCCAGGCGCGAGCCGGGCACGTGCTCGGCCAGCCACTGCGCCGTGCCGCGGGTCAGCGCCACCACGCGCGCGGCGCGCGGATAGGCCCAGCGGCGCAGGCGCAGCCACATCGCGCCCAGCTGCTGCGAGGGCGGGTGGGTATGCTCGGTGGCGATCACGCGGCAGGGCAGGCCGGTCGCGGCCAGCACGGCCAGCACCGAGGCGGTGGTCATCATGCCCAGCACCACGTCCGGGCGCGCCCGCTTCAGGCAGGCGCGCAGCGCGCGCAGCCGACGCAGGTTGGCCAGCAGGCCGGCCAGGCCGCCGCCGCTGGCGCCGGCGGTGTCCAGCACCACGCGCTCGACGGCCGGGTCCAGCGGATAGGCGTCGCTGTCCGCGCCCTCCTGCGTGACCAGGGTGACGTGCCGGCCGGCCTGCGCCCACCAGGAGGACAGCTCGGCGGCCACCCGCTCGGCGCCGCCGCCGTGCAGGGAATGGATGAAGACCAGGATGCGAGCCGGAACCGCCGGCGCCGCGGAGGACGGCAGGGGCGCGCCGCTCATGGCTGGTCGCCCTCCCGCCGGTCCGGCGCATCTTCCGCCAGCCGGCGCATCGCCACCACGGCATAGCAGGCGTAGGACAGCGCATACATCATGCTGGTCGCCAGCATGATGCCGGCCGTGCCCATGCGCTCGGCCAGCAGCGGGTTGAGCGCGGCCTTGAGCGCGAAGTTGGCCACGGCGATGGCGGCCATGATGCCGTAGCGGTTCTGGCTGGCCAGCAGCTGCACCAGCACCAGCACGCCGAAATAGAAAGGCAGCTGCAACATGCCCCAGCGCAGCACGCCGGCCACCGCCGCGGTGTCGGCGGCCGTGAAGGCGCCGCGCTCGAACAGCAGGCCCACGCCCCAGGGCGCCAGCAGCCAGCCCACGGCGGTCGCCGCCGCGCCGGCGGCCATCATCAGCACCGACCACTTCAGCGCCATGGCGCGCGCGCGCGCCGCGTCGCCGCGGCTGTGCACGTCGGCCAGCACCGGCAGCGCCGCCCGGCCCACCGAGGCCGCGCCCAGGCCCAGCACCAGCGACAGCAGCCGCGCGGCGTAGCCCAGCGTGGCGTTGGCGTTGGCGCCCAGGTTGGCGGCGGCGTACTGGTCCAGCGGGCCGACGAAGCTCATGGCCACCTGCCCCACCAGCATGATGCCGGCCGCGCGCATCAGCTCGGGCCAGTGCGGCGAATGCAGCGCCCAGGCCGGCCGCGCCCAGGTGCCGTCGGCGCGCGCGGCCAGCCAGGCCAGCCACAGCGCCTGGGCGGCGAAGCCGGCCAGCGTGCCCCACAGCAGCGGCCCGACGCCCGGCGCGGGCGGGGCCAGCATGACCCAGGCCAGCAAAAAGACCGCCGGCACGCTGTCGAGCAGGGTATTGACGTGGCGCTCGCGCGCGCGCAGCCGCGCGGCCCAGATGCCGGCCAGCAGCGTCAGCGCCGCCACCGGCGCGAAGCCCGCGACCAGCTCGCCCGTCATGGCCCGCACCTCTGGCGACAGGCCCTGGCCCAGCAGGCGCAGCACCAGCGGCCAGGCGAACCAGGTCAGCGCGGCCAGGCCGGCCGCGGCCAGCAGGCTCATGCCCTGCAGCTCGCCCAGGAAGCGCCGGCGGTCGTCGCCGCCATCCCGGTTGGCGCGCACCAGCACGGGGATCAGCACGACCGACAGCACGCCGACCGCCGTCACCGGCAGCCAGTTGGCCATGGTCATGGTGAACTGGTAGGCGTCGACCTCGTCGCTGACGCCGTAGCGGTAGGCGACCGCCATTTCCTTCAGCGCGCCGGCCGCCTTGCCCAGCAGCAGGAAGAACGCCACCCGGGCAGCGCCGCGGGCGATGCGGCGGTGGTCCGGGTGGACGTTGCCCAGGCGCTTGGCGATCGCTTTCAACGAAGGAATTGCGTATACCAGGGCATGGCCACTTCCAGGCCCTGCACCACGTCGTAGAGCGGCTCGTAGCCGAGCAGCTTCCTGGCCTTGGCGATGTCGGCCTGGGAATGCCGCACGTCGCCGGCGCGGAAGTCGGCGTAGACCGGCTGCTTGTCGTAGCGGATGCCGTGCCGGCCCAGGCCCTCGGCCAGGTGGCCGAACAGCTGGTTCAGGCTGGTGCGGGCGTTGAAGGCCACGTTGAAGACTTCGCTGCGGCCCGCCTCGGGCGGGTTCGCGGCCGCCAGCAGGTTGGCCTGCACGGCGTTCTCCACGAAGCAGAAGTCCCGGCTGGTCTCGCCGTCGCCGTTGACCACGACGTCCTCGCCGCGGATCATCGCCGCGATCCACTTGGGGATCACGGCCGCGTAGGCGCCGTTGGGGTCCTGGCGCTTGCCGAACACGTTGAAGTAGCGCAGCCCCGTGCTGGCGAAGCCGTAGGTGCGCGCGAACACGTCGGCGTAGAGCTCGTTGACGTACTTGGTGATGGCGTAGGGCGACAGCGGCCGGCCGATGCGGTCCTCGACCTTGGGCAGGTCGGGGTGGTCGCCGTAGGTGGAGCTGGACGCGGCGTAGACGAAGGACGACACCTTGGCGTCGCGCGCGGCCACCAGCATGTTCAGGAAGCCCGAAACGTTGACCTCGTTGCTGGTGATCGGGTCGGCGATCGAGCGCGGCACCGAGCCCAGCGCGGCCTGGTGCAGCACGTAGTCGACGCCTTCCGCCGCCTGCCGGCAGGTGTCCAGGCTGCGGATGTCGCCCTCGATGAAGCGCAGGCGCTGCCACTGCGCCGGCTCGACCGAGTCGCGCACCTCGTCCAGGTTGCGGCGGTGGCCGGTGGCGAAGTTGTCCAGCCCGACCACGCGCTGGTCGAGCTTGAGCAGGGTTTCCAGCAGGTTGGAGCCGATGAAGCCGGCGCAGCCGGTCACCAGCCAGGTGCGCGGCGCGGCGCGCAGTTCGTCGGTGGTCTCTTGGTAGCGTGTGGTCATGGGCGCAGCGTCGCTCACAGGCGCAGGTCGGCTTGTCCGGGCGCGAGCACGTACTTGAGGTCGTACAGCACGTGCTGGGGCTTGCCCAGCGCGCGCAGCGCCGCCTCGCCCATCTGCGCGAATTCGCGGTGCGCCACGGCCAGGATGATGCCGTCGTACTGGCCCGGGCGCGGTTCCTTGATGGGCTCCACGCCGTATTCGTGGAGGGCTTCCTCGGGGTCGACCCAGGGGTCGTAGACGTCCACCTTGACGTTGTATTCGCCCAGCTCGCGGACGATGTCGATGACGCGCGTGTTGCGCAGGTCCGGGCAGTTTTCCTTGAAGGTCAGGCCCATCACGAGCACGCAGGCGCCCTCGACGTGGATGCGCCGCTTGGTCATGGCCTTGACCAGCTGCGAGACCACGTAGCCGCCCATGGAGTCGTTCAGGCGGCGCCCGGCCAGGATGATCTCGGGGTGGTAGCCGATGGCCTGGGCCTTGTGCGTCAGGTAGTACGGGTCCACGCCGATGCAGTGGCCGCCCACCAGGCCCGGGCGGAAAGGCAGGAAGTTCCACTTGGTGCCGGCGGCCTTGAGCACGGCCTCGGTGTCTATGCCCATGCGGTTGAAGATCAGGGCCAGCTCGTTGATGAGCGCGATGTTGACGTCGCGCTGGGTGTTCTCGATGACCTTGGCGGCCTCGGCCACGCGGATGCTGGGCGCCTTGTGCGTGCCGGCGGTGATGATCTCGTTGTAGAGCGAGTCGACCAGGTCGGCGACTTCCGGCGTCGAGCCCGAGGTCACCTTGCGGATGGTGCTGACGCGGTGCTCCTTGTCGCCCGGGTTGATGCGCTCGGGGCTGTAGCCGGCGTAGAAGTCCTTGTTGAAGACCAGGCCCGAGACCTTCTCCAGCACGGGCACGCAGTCTTCCTCGGTGGCGCCGGGGTACACGGTGGATTCGTAGATGACGATGTCGCCGCGCTTGAGCACCTTGCCTATCGTCTCGCTCGCCTTGACCAGCGGAGTCAGGTCCGGCTGCTTGTACTGGTCGATGGGCGTGGGCACGGTCACGATGTACACGTTGGCCTCGGCCAGCCTGGCGATGTCGGCCGTGTAGCTCAGTTGGGCGGCCTCGGCCAGCTCCTTGTCGTCGACCTCCAGCGTGTGGTCGTGGCCGCGCTGCAGTTCCTCGATGCGGCGGGTATTGATGTCGAAGCCGATCACGGAACGCTTCTTGCCGAATTCCACGGCCAGCGGCAGGCCCACGTAGCCCAGGCCGACGACGGCCAACTTCACATCCTGAGTGCGCAAAATAACTCTCCCTGATACCGGAGCCGATACGGCATTGTAAGAACGAGGGTGGGAAAAAACCGCCGCGCCACCCGATCGCCCGCCCCCTGGCGGGCCCTGCGGGCGGCCGCGGACGGCCGCTGAGGAGGGGAAATCAATGGGTGCGCAGCACCGAGGGCAGCAGCAGCCAGCCCGGGCGCCGCCAGGACACCAGCCTGGAGTACAGCCAGATGTACACCCCGGCGAACACCGCCAGGCTGGCGCACAGCGCCCAGGCGCTGTCCCACCAGATGGTCGCCGGCACCAGGCCGATCAGCGTCAGCACCCACAGGTAGGGCGAGGCCATGGCGTTGCACAGCGCCGGCACGGCGTGGCGGCTGTCGCGGCTGAAGGTCACGCGCACCAGCCGGCGGAACACCAGCTGGTGCAGGTGGAGCGCGTCGGGCTGGTCCACCGGCACGCCGCGCTTGAAGCGCCGGCGCCAGATCGAGAACATGGTCTCGAACACCGGGTAGAACAGCACGGCCAGCGCGTAGAAGGGCGACACCGAAGGGTTGCGCACGACCAGCAGCACGGCCAGCTCGGCCAGCATGAAGCCGACGAAATACGCCCCGCCGTCGCCCAGGAAGACGCGGCCGAACGGGAAGTTCCAGACCAGGAAGCCCAGCGTGGCCGAGGCCAGCGCCGCGGAAATCATGAAGATGGGCATGTCGCCCACCTGCAGCGCCACCAGGCTGAGCGAGACGGCCATCAGCGTGGCGACCATGCCGGCCAGGCCGTTCATGCCGTCGACGATGTTCAGGGCATGGGTACAGCCGCCCACGGCCACCATGGTGAAGACCAGCGACACCGGCCAGAACGACAGCACCCAGTCGGCCCACGCGATGCCCACGCGGCTGACGCCGCCCAGCAGCCACCAGGCCACCGCCGCCGACAGGAAGGCGGCCAGCAGGCGCTTGCCCGAGCCGATGTCCTTGGTGATGTCTTCCAGCAGGCCGGCCACGAACACCGGCAGGGCCGACACGAACAGCGCCGGCCACAGCCAGGTCAGCGTCATGTTGCTGGGCCCGAGCACCAGCAGGCCGGCAAGCGAGCCGGCCAGCACGGCCAGGCCGCCCACGCGCGGCGTGGGACGGGAATGGGAAGCCTGCGGCTTGTCGAGGTCGCTGTCGCCCGTGAACGCGCCATGCCAGCGCTCGGACGCGACGATGAGACCGCCCACCATGAATGCGACCACGCATATGTACAGCCAGGTCACGGCACCACCTTCCGTTGGGAGCAAGAGTCGGGCGGCACATTATGCACGCGCCCTGTAACGTCGCTATATGGAGCGGATGAGGAAGTGCAAGGCACGTCCACAGAACGTAACGCGCGCTGCGCGGACGCGGTTCGCCCGCCCCGGCCTGCATCGGCTCAACTATTTATTGTAGTGGGAATAGGGGTTTGCGATAGGGGTTTCCCGCGGCGGCGCGGGACCGTGGCGCGCACGGCCGGGCAAGGGGCGGCCCAGGAAAAAAAAGGGCCCGAGATCTTGCGATCTCGGGCCAAATCCACCAAAGGAGGAGGGTGGAGGAGACAACCGTGGCATGTTGAGGGTTAACCCTTTGCCGGGGTCAGCGCCTTGCAGCTGGGGTTTGCACCGCGCCATCTGCAAATCAACATCCGATGACTGAATAGTAGCCCAACCTTTTGTGCGATGCAAGAAATTTTTTTGTAAGCGGGATCAACAGCAGAGATGTTGTTTTTTGTGCATCGCAAGGGAGCCGCCCCCGGGCGGGCCCTAACCGGGATTTCCCCTAGAAGAAGGGTTAACCCTTTGGGATGGGACGGCGCCGGAGGGGGAAAGTTCCCGCGCTGCAGCACGGGGCGGGAGGCAGCGCGGC
>Ga0164243_10011050_pt1 | contig 12920 bp, 10 predicted proteins | sample OricompcompostOP_FD_108781 | JGI IMG/M metagenome (GOLD analysis project Ga0164243, IMG submission 108781) | Organic Plus compost microbial communities from Emeryville, California, USA - Original compost - Organic plus compost (OP) | ecosystem: Engineered > Solid waste > Mixed feedstock >...
CCCGGGTCCGGCCGCCCGACGCGGACCCGGCCGCCTACACGGCGGAGGCCCAGTACGCGGCCGGCCACCTCGACCAACTGGTACCCGCCCACGAGCTGGCCCGGACCCTCGCCCACTGGCTCACCCTCCTGACCGCCGGCCCCCGCCACGCCCCGGACGGCACCCCCGCACCACCCGAACCCGCACCGGTACCGCACGCGATGACGCGGGGGCGGCACCTCGGGGAGGAGTCGGGGCCGCACCTTGGGGAAGAGGGGGCGGAGGCGCCGCCGCGTCGGCGGGGGGAGCGGGCGGAGGCGCTGCCGTCTGGTGCCGGGGCGCACACCGTGGGGCCCGCGCCCGTTCCTGGGGCTCCCACGGCCGCTCCGCCGTCCGGCGCCGGGGCGCACACGGTGGGGCCCGCACCCGTGTCCGGGACCCCCACCACCGCCCCGCCGTCCGGCGCCGGGACACCTGCTGGCGCCGCACCGCCGCCCGGGCCCGGCGTACGTGCCACGGCCTCGCCACCGGGGGCCGAGGGGTCCGCCGGAGAGGGGCCGCCCGGGCCGGCGGGCGAGCACCCCGCACCCGAGGTGCGGGCCACGGCTTCGCCGCCGGGGTCGGGGCCGTCTGCCCCCGACGCACCCGCCGGAACGGACCGGGCCGCCGCCGAGCCGCAAACGGGCGACGGGCCGCACGCCTCGGTGGAAGGGACCTACGCTGCCGTGGCGCCCGGCAGCGGCATGGCCGCCGTGGCGCGGGCAAGGGCCGCCGGACGGTCCCGGGCCGCCGTCTACCTGGACGCGTACTTCGACAGCCGTGAAGAGATCAACGGCGACCGCTGCGGCGGGACCGACCCGGGAATGCGGTGCGGCTTCGGACTGCGGGACGGGCGGACCGTCGCCTTCGCCGCCCAGTGCGGCACCCCCACCCGGCCCGCCGGATACCGCACCGCCACCCGCCTGCTGCGCCTGGCCGCCCGGCTCGGCATCCCCGTCCTCACCCTCATCGACACGCCCGGCGCCGCCAACGGGCCCGACGCGGAGGCGGCCGGTGCCGGTCCCGCCATCGCAGAGACGTTCGCCGCCGTCGCGGAGTCACCGGTGCCCGTCACCTCGCTGCTGATCGGCGAGGGCGGCTCCGGCGGCGCCCTCGCCCTGGCCGCGCCCGGCCGGCTGTGGGTCACCCCGGACAGCTACTTCTCCGTCATCGCGCCGGAGTCGGCCGCCGCCATCCTCAAACGCGACTCCGGCCGTGTCGCGGAGACGGCCGACGCGCTGCGGCTGCGCCCCCAGGACGTCGTCGCCCTCGGCGTGGCCCGCGGCATCGTCCCGCCGGCACACCACTCTCAGTGACCGTCGGGGTGGCGCCGCATGAGGACGTTGCAGTCGGCGACGGTCGTCCAGTCACCACCCGCCCGGGCGCGGTTCCCGCAGGCTGCCAGCTCCCGGTAATCGGCGACACCGCGTCAGTCCGCGTACGTGAACGGGTATCCACCCAGCAGGCGGAAAGATGGCTGAGCAACGCGGATCTCACCCCACACGCGAGGAACCGAGCGGACGCCTGTCGAGCGCTGGGAGTGGATGAGGACATGCTTTGGCCAAAGGTTGTGCAGGAGCGCGTCAAGGCAGGCCACGACCGGGAGCTGGTCCACAGCTACCCGTACCGTTCCGCGTGCCCGTCCACGGTCTGGTCCGAACTGGTCGAAGCGGCGAGCGGAGAGGTGTTCCTCGCCGGTTACACGAACTATTTCTTCTGGACCCAGGTCCCGCACTTCGCCGACACGGTCAGGCGCAAGGCGCATGCCGGATGCCGCGTCCGCTTCCTGCTCGGGGACCCGGACGGAGAGGTGACCAGGCAGCGCGAGGAGATCGAGGACGTGGCGCTGTCCGTGTCCACGCGCATTCGCATCACGCTGGAACATCTCGACCGTCTCGGTTCGCTGCCCGGTGTGGAGACGCGGGTCTCCGCCCCGCCGGACGCGGTCAACCACGTGAGCCTGTCCGTGTTCCGGTTCGACAACGAGGCACTGGTCACGCCCCACCTCGCGCGTCTCGTCGGCCACGACTCCCCGCTGCTGCACCTCCGCCGACAGGGCGCCGGGGGAATGTTCGACCGCTTCGCGGAACACGCCGAAGAACTGTGGAGCCGTGCGCTTCCCTGCGACCCAGCGGCCAGCAATGAGAGCAGGTGACGGTGACGGCATCTCGACGCCGAAGCGTGGTCACAGGCTGGAACGCTCCGTTTTCGGACCGCACAAGTGCGGAATAGGCACCGGGCGTCCGCTGTTCCCCCGCGTATGCGTGTGGAGATCTGGGCGGACATCGCCTGTCCGTGGTGTTACATCGGCAAGGCCCGGTTCGAGAAGGGGCTGGCGGCCTTCGCTCACCGGGACGAGGTCGAGGTGGTGCACCGTTCCTTCGAGCTGGACCCGAACGCGGACGGTCCCGGCGGTGAGCCGGTCGTGCGGCACCTGGCGGACAAGTACGGCTTGAGCCCCCAGGAGGCTCAGGCCGCCGAGGCGCGGGTCGCCGAGGCCGCGCACGGCGAGGGGCTGGGCTATGAGCTGGGCCGGCTGACGGCGGGCTCCACCTTCGGGCTGCATCGCCTGCTGCACCATGCCAAGGAGCAGGGGACGGCCGTGCACAGCGCCTTGCTGGACGCTTTCTACCGGGCGAACTTCGCCGATCTGCTGCCGCTGGGGGACGCGGAGACCGTGGTCGCCGTCGCCACCGGGGCCGGGCTGGACGAGGCGGAGGTGCGGCGGGTGCTGGCCGACCCGGACGCGTACGCCGCCCAGGTGCGGGCCGACGAGCGGGAGGCGGCCTCCCTGGGTGCCACCGGCGTACCGTTCTTCGTGCTGGACCGCCGCTTCGGGGTTTCCGGGGGCCAGCCCGCCGAGGTCTTCACCCGGGCTCTGGAGCAGGCGTACGCGGCGGCGGGCGGCCTCGTCCAGGTGGCCGGGGCGACGGCCGGGCACGAGGACGCACCCGTGTGTGCGGACGGTTCGTGCGAGGTGCCCGCGCACCGGCACTGACCCGCGCCGCCGTGCGCGGACCCGAGGTGAAGGGAACGGGGATGACGGAACGCAAGCCCCCGGGCGTCGGCTTCGAGACGTGGGCCGACCGGCAGATCCGGGAGGCCGAGGAGCGCGGCGAGTTCGCGAACCTGCCCGGTGCGGGCAAGCCGCTGCCGGATCTGGACGCTCCGTACACCGAGCAGTGGTGGGTGGAGCGCAAGATGCGCGACGAGAACTTGTCGTACCTGCCGCCGTCGCTGGTGCTGCGCAAGGACGCGCAGGAGGCGGAGGAGCGAGCTGCCCGGGCGCGTTCCGAGGCGGAGGTCCGGGCGATCCTGACGGACATCAACGTCCGGATCGAGGAGGCCGTGCGCACGCCGCCGGAGGGGCCGCCGCACCGGCTGGTCCCGTTCGACGTGGAGCGTGCCGTGCGGCGGTGGCGCGCGGAGCGATCGCACAGGGATTCGCGTTAATCGTTGGTGCCTGTTCGGACGGATGTGCTTTCTTTGCGCATGTGCCCGGAAGATCCGTGCGTCTTCCCGCATCTTCCGGCGAATCATCCGTCTGTAGAGAGGACAGTCCCATGGCCTCCCCTTCCCACCCCCGTGTCGCCGTCGTCGGAGCCGGTCTCGGGGGTCTCGTCTGTGCCCGTGTCCTGCAACGCCACGGCCGGCCCGTCACCGTCTTCGAACGGGACGTGTCCGCCGGTGCCCGGCCCCAGGGCGGCAGTCTCGACATCCACGCGGGCACCGGGCAGGCGGCGCTGCGCGCAACGGGTCTGCTCGACCGGTTCCGCGCCGTCTCGCGTCCCGAGAGCCAGGGATGGCGGCTGCTCGACCCGGTGACGGCGGCGGTGCTGCCCGTCGCGGGGCCCCCGGCGCACGACGACGACAGCCCGGAGATCGACCGCGGCCAGTTGCGCGGCCTGCTCCTGGACTCCCTCGCCGAGGGCACCGTCCGGTGGGGCAGCGCCGTGGCGGGCGTCACCCCGCTGCCGGACGGCACGTGGCGGCTCCTGCTGGACGACGGGAGCTGCGAGGAGGCCGATCTGGTGGTCGGCGCCGACGGTGCCTGGTCGCGGGTCCGCCCGGCCCTGTCGGACGCCACGCCCGACTACGCCGGGGTCACCTTCGTCGAGGCCGGCTTCGAGGACTGCGAGGCCCGTCACCCCGAGGTCGCCGAACTCGTCGGCGAGGGCACCATGCTGGCGGGCAGCGGCGGCAAGGCGCTGCTGGCCCAGCGCAACAGCAAGGGGCACGTCCGCGTCTACGCCGCCTTCCGGGCCCCGCACGACTGGCACGTGGCCGCCGGCGTGGACGTCGGGGACACGGCTGCTGTCCGCGCGCACCTGCTTGGGGTGTTCGAGGGGTGGCACGAGAGCCTGCTCGGCCTCGTACGGGGCAACGACGGCGGGTTCGTGAGCCGGCCCGTGTTCGTGCTGCCCGTCCCGCACGTGTGGGAGCACCGGTCCGGCATCACGCTGCTGGGTGACGCCGCGCATCTGATGCCCCCGGTGGGGCTCGGCGCGAATCTCGCCATGCTCGACGGTGCCGAACTTGCCGAGGCCCTCGTCGCCGGGTCCACCGTGGAGGACGCCGTGCGCGCCTACGAGGAAGTGATGCTGTCCCGTTCGGCACAGGCCGCCCGGGACTGCGCCGCGCTCCTCGACGATCTCCTCCCGTCCGACGCGGCCTGAGCCCGCGTCGCGGCCAGTCGGCCCGCGCCGGGGCGGGGCTCGGGCTGCCGGGGGCGGTCACAGGTCGATGTCGGTGTCCTCCGCCGGTACGGCCACGCACAGCAGCGCCGTACCGGGGTCGGGCGGCAGCGCGGGCGGCGTGGGGTAGACGACCCGGCCGCCGCGCAGCGGCCTGGCGCAGCTCCGGCAGGCCCCGGCACGGCAGCCGGACGGGACGGTGAGGCCCTGGGCCTCGGCCAGCTCCGAGAGGCTGCCGTCCGCGGGCTGCCAGCGTGCGACCCGGCCCGAGGTGGAGAAGGAGACCTTGAAGGGGCCCTCCGGGGGCTCCTGCGGGGTGATGCCGGACGATCCGGGGGAGACGAACACCTCCTGGTGGACGCGTTCTGCGGGGATTCCGGCGGTGGTGAGCGCGCGGCGGGCGGTCTCCAGGAAGGACGGGGGCCCGCACAGGAAGGCGGTGGCCGCCGGGTCCGCGTCGTCGAGCACCGGGCGACCCCGCTCCGCGTGCCACTCGGCGGCTTCCCGGTCGCCGGTCCTGGTCAGGTGGAGCCGGGTGCGGGCGTGCGGCAGCCGTTCGGCGAGTGCCAGCACCTCCGGCCACAGCGCCAGGTCGTCGGGGCGGCGCGCGGTGTGGACCACCTCGACGCGGCGGGCGGGCTGTTCGGCCGCGCAGCCGCGCAGCAGGGCGACGGTCTGGGTGATGCCGATGCCGGCCGAGGCCAGCAGCAGCGGCCGGCCGGGCTCGTCGTCCAGGACGGTGCCGCCGTGCGGCCCGGAGAGGGTCAGCAGGGTGCCCGGGCGGGCGTGGCTGTGCAGATAGGACGACATGCGCCCGGAGGGCTCCCGCTTGACGGTGATGCGCAGCCTGTCCGCGTCGTGTGCCGAGACGGTGTAGGCCCGCCACAGCGGACCGTCGGGTGTGTGGGCGGTGACCACAACGTGCTGGCCGGGGCGCGGGGCGTCGCGCTCGCCGGCCAGCGGGTCCGTCAGCCACAGGCTGACCGCACCGTCGCCGTGCGGGACGCGTTCGTCCACCCGGGCGCGGCGCGGCCAGGAGCGGGGTCCGGGGCCGCCGTGCAGCGGTGTCGGCCGTCCCCGTCCCGTCAGTTCCACCGGGTCGCCGCCGCGTACCGTGCCGGCCCGCACCACGCGGGCCCGCAGCCCGCAGTACAGGTGCCCGAACCGGGTGGCCAGCTCCGCCGGGACGTTGAGGTCCCGGTGCGCGCGGCCGGGCACCACGCTCGTGGCGGCGCACCGGTTGATCGGGTGGAGCACTTCCAGTTCGGCGTCGCCGACGGTCAGGCGGGCCCCGGGAAGGTCCAGCTCGGCCCAGGCGGGCAGGCCGGCCAGCAGCAGGTTGGCGCGGAACCTGAGCGGGTCGACGGGGCGGCCGACCGTCTCGGCGAGGGCTTCGACGGAGGCGAGGTTGACCAGGGAGACGGTGCCCCGGTCGTCGCAGTAGCCCTCCCGGGCGCGGTGCAGCTCCGCCCCGCCGAACCAGTCGGTGTCGGCCACCTTGCCGGGGGAGGGCGGGTCCAGCGGGACGGTGAGGCCGGACCAGACGGGGTGCGTCAGGGTGGCCTCCCGGGCGTCCTCGTCGATCCGGACCCGGCCGTCCGCGGGATCGGGCGCGGCGCAGAGGGTGTGGAAGTGTCTGGTGGACGCCCAGCCGCCGCCTGCCGGGACGGGGCGCCGGGCGAAGGCGAACACGCGGTCGCCGGGGACGCCCCGGCCCGGGGACAGCCGGGCCCGGTCGAGGTCGTGGCCCGGCAGTCCTTTGACGGGGTGCCTGACGATGCGGGCGATGCGGGCGAGTTGCGGCACGGTCTGCACTCCCTCGGGTCGTGGGGAGGACCGGGTGCCCATCGCGGGAGCCCGTCCACACCGGTACCAGGGGGAATTCCGCACCCGGTGGTGCGGCATCACCGCGACTCGCCCGGCTGCCGTACGCACCGTCCGCCGTCCGGCTGGCCGGGCCCGGGCCCGGCTTGCGGCCCGGCCCCGGCAGTGTTCCCGCCGTGTTCCGGCAGGTTTCCGGCAGCGCTCTGGCGGTGTGCTGACTCGCACGCCGGGGCCCCGTGTCCGGTTCGCCAGCGGCGTCGGGGGCGCCGGCGTGTGCTCAGGCCGCGCCGGCGCCGCCGCTCACACCTCGCCCCGCGCCACTCCGATCAGCCGTTCGAGGACGGCGCCGCGGCTGACGCGGAGCGCGTCGTGCTCCCACTCGTTGGTGATCCAGGTGCGGACGCCGGGCACGGCGCGTGCGGTGGCCAGCGAGTGGTCGCGGTCGACGTACATGTCGTCGTGGTAGACGGCCGCGTACACCGGCACCTCGTTGGCCGCCAGCCGCTCCGTGTCGTACAGGTCGGGCCAGTCGCCCCGCTCGGCCAGCAGATGTGCGGCCTCGCGCAGCGGCACCAGCGCCGGGTCGAGGTCGAACATCCACGGGTAGATCATCTCGCCGGTGAACAGCACCGGCCCGTCCCCCTCCAGCGCCCGCGCGGCGTCGAAGGCGGGGAACTCCCCGCGCACGCGCTGCGCCGCCCAGCGGGTGCCCTCGCCGCTGACCGAACGCTGGGCGTAGATCGGCTCGTGCAGCGCGGCAAACAGCGGGTTGGCCGCCAGCGACACCTGGGCCCGTACGCCTTCGAGGAAGGTGTCGGAGAGCCGGGGGCCCTGCGGGGTGCGCACGAACGGGTCCTCCAGCAGATAGTGGAGGGTGTGCGAGCCGGAGCCCTGGCCCAGCAGCATCCCGAGGAACTGGAAGCGCTCCACCGTCAGCCGGCTGCCGTCCGGGAGCCGTACGTCGTGCTCGGCCAGGTGCTCGGCGATCCGGCGCACCGTCCCGACATCCTGCGCGTAGCGCTCGTAGTGCGCCGCGTTCTTGGCCGCCACCCGCGGATAGGCGGCGCGGTAGACCTCGTCCGCGCTCACCCGCAGCCCCGGCAGCCCGCCCGTCACGAACGCCTCCCGCAGGTGTCCGGGGGCGAGGGAGAGGTAGGCCAGGGTGCAGAACCCGCCGAAGCTCTGGCCGAGGGTGGACCAGCAGCCGTCCTCGCCCAGCAGCCGCTCGCGCACCAGTTCGGCGTCGCGGACGATGGCGTCGGCGCGGAAGTGCGCCAGATAGGCGGCCTGCTGCTCGGGTGTGCCGCGCGCCGCGAGCGTCTGCCGGTTCGCCGGGGTGGAGCGGCCGGTGCCGCGCTGGTCGAGCAGGAGCACCCGGTAGTGGCGCAGCGCCACCTCCAGCCAGTCGGAGCGGCCCACCGGCCGGGGCCCGCCGGAGCCGGGGCCGCCCTGGAGGAACAGCAGCCACGGAAGCCGGTCGTCCTCGTGCCCGGCGGCCACCACCTCGCGCGCGTACACCTCGATCTGTTCGCCGTCCGGCCGGTCGTGGTCGAGGGGGACGGCGAAGACGTGGTCTCTCAGCACGGTGCCGGGGTGCCGCAGGGTGGCGGGCATGTTCTGCTCCTCCGAAGGTCGGTGCGGGGGTGGCCGGTCCCATTCGATCAGGTGACCGCAACTGTCCGGGAGCGGGCCGACAGCGGGCGTCAGCCGGCCGCGAGGGAGTCAGGAGGCGTCGGGCAGCGAGGCGAGCGCGCTTTCGAGTGCCGCCGCGAAGCGGTCGCTCGTCGCCGGGTCCCGCACCGCCATGCGGAACCACTCCGTGCCCAGGCCGGGAAAGGTGTCCCCGCGCCGTACCGCGAACCCCAGTTCGCGCAGCCGCTCCCGTACCGCCGCGCCCCGCGGGTGCCGCACCAGCAGGAACGGCCCCTGCGGGCAGGGCGTGGCCTCGCCGATCCCCGCCTCGCGCAGCCCGGCCAGACGGGCGCGCAGATGGTCGCGGTCCCGGGCGAAACGCCGGGCGGCCTCCTCGGCCTCGGCCAGCGCACCGGGGGTGCTGCACGCCTCGGCGGCCGTCAGCGCGGGCGCCGAGACGGGCCACAGCGGCTGGTGGCGGGCCAGCGTGCGGACGGTCTCCGGGTTGCTGAGCACATAGCCGACACGCAGCCCGGCGAGCCCCCACGTCTTGGTGAGGCTGCGCAGCACCACGGTGCGCCCCGGCAGGGTGCCCAGCAGCGGTACGAGGGACTCGCGTTCGCCCGGCACCGCGTCCACGAAGGCCTCGTCGACGACGAGCGTGCGCCCCTCGCGGGCCAGCCGCGCCAGACCGGCGGCCGGGTGCAGCACGGAGGTCGGGTTGGTGGGGTTGCCGACCACCACCAGGTCCGCCGCGTCCGGCACCGCCGCCGGGTCGAGCCGGAAGGCGTCCTGGGGGCGCAGCAGCACCCGCCGCACCCGGTGCCCGGCGTCGCGCAGCGCGGCCTCCGGCTCGGTGAACTGCGGGTGCACCACCACCGGGCAGCGGGCCGGCAGCGCGCGGGCCAGCAGGACGAACGCCTCCGCCGCGCCGGCCGTCAGCAGCACCTGGTCGTCGGCCAGCCCGTGCCGGACGGCGACCGCGTGACGGGCCGGTGCGCCGTCCGGGTAGGTGGCCAGCGTCTCCAGCGAGGCGGCCAGCCGCTGCCGCAGCCAGGCCGGGGGCGTGCCGGTGCGCACGTTGACGGCCAGGTCGGTCAGCCCGGCGCCGGCGCCGCGCACCTCCGCGTCGCCGTGGTGGCGCAGCCCGGTGTCGGCGAAGGTGGTCATGTGTCGCTCCCGGGGACGGTGAGGGCGGCCACGGCCGCGGTGGCCCGTGCGGGCACGCCGTCGCCGGGCCGCGAGGTGGTCTTGGGCACCAGCAGCGCGGGGGCGCCGCCCTGGACGAGTGAGCCGGGGCCGCCGCCGCCCGCCAGCAGGGCAGCCGCCTCGGCGACGGAGGGGGTGCCCACCGCGGTCCGGGCGAAGCCCGAGGGGTGCGGTACCCGGACGCGGGCCAGCGCCCGCGCGTCGTAGGCCAGCAGCGGCAGCGCCAGGCGCCGCGAGACGGCCAGCAGGCCGGGCTCCGCGGCACGGGCCAGGACGGTCGCCAGTGCCGTGACGTCCCCGGGGGCGAGGCCGGCGGTCGCCAGCACGGCGGTGACCAGGCCGTGCACCTCCTCGGCCGTCACCCCGGCGCAGCTGCCGATGCCGACGGTGACGAGACGGGGGCCGGGTCGGGGGCCGGGGTGGGTGCCGTCCGGCCTCACGCCGTGCTCCTCGTACTGCCGACGCCCTCCCCGGTGCCGCCCGCCTTCGCGACGTCGGCGGCCTTCCCGGTGCCGCCCGCCTCCCCCGTCCCGGCGGCTTCCCCGGTACCGCCCGCCTCCCACCGCCGGGCGCACCCGGCCACGAAGCGGGCGGCCATCGCCGGGGCAGCCGCCCAGTGGACGTGCAGGTAGGAGGCGTGCACCTGGTGCTGCGCGAAGCCCTCGGCGCGCCGCTCGGGCGCCACCAGTCCCCAGGCGGGTTCCGGGCCGGCGCCGGGCACCAGTTCGGTGCGGTGGAACTCGTGGCCGCGCACCCGGGTGCCGGCCGGGGCGAGCACGTTGTCGGTGACGGCCACGGCCTCCCGGTATCCGAGGGTCAGCCGCTCCGCCATCCGTGCGCGGGCGTCGAGCACCCCGCACATGGGGGCGCCGTCGAGTTCGCGTGCGAGGTACAGCAGTCCGGCGCACTCGGCGGCGACCGGCCCGCCGAACGCCGCGATCTGCTGCCGCAGGGGTCGATTTTCGGACAGCTCCGGGGCGTACACCTCGGGGAAGCCGCCGCCCACGACGAGACCCGCCGTGCCGTGCGGCAGCGCCTCGTCCCGCAGCGGGTCGAACGGCACCACCTCGGCCCCCGCCGCCCGCAGCAGCTCGGTGTGCTCGGCGTAGGAGAAGATGAACGCCGCGCCGCCCGCCACCGCCACCCGGGGCCTGCGCCCCACCGGCTCGGCCGCCAGCTCGCGGACGGCGTCCCACGGCTCGTCCGGCAGCGGCGGCGCCGACCGCGCAAGAGCCAGCAGCGCGTCCAGGTCGCAGCCCTCACGCACCCGTCCGGCGAGCGCGGCCACCGACTCGACGGCCTCCGCACGCCGTTCGGCGACCGGCACCAGGCCCAGGTGCCGGGAGGGCGCGCGCACCACCTTCGTGCGCCGCAGGACGCCCAGCACCGGCACCCCCGAGCCTTCCAGCGCCTCCCGCAGCAGCTCCTCGTGCCGGTCGGAGCCCACCTTGTTGAGGATCACCCCCGCCACCCGCACGCCCGGGTCCCAGGCGGCGAAGCCGTGCACGAGGGCCGCCACCGACCGGGACTGCGAGGAGGCGTCCACCACCAGCACCACCGGGGCCCGCAGCAGTTTGGCCACGTGCGCGGTGGAGGCCAGTTCGCCCTGGCCCGCGGCACCGTCGTAGAGCCCCATCACCCCCTCGACCACGGCCAGGTCGGCACCCGCCGCGCCGTGCCCGAACAGCGGTGCGATCCGCTCGGGTCCGCACAGATAGGCGTCCAGGTTGCGGCCCGGACGCCCGGTGGCCAGCGCGTGATAACCGGGGTCGATGTAGTCGGGGCCCACCTTGTGGGGGGAGACGGCCAGGCCCCGCCCGGCGAACGCCGCCATCAGCCCGGTCGCCACCGTCGTCTTGCCGCTCCCGGAGGAGGGCGCCGCGACGACCAGGCGCGGTACCCGGATCACGCGGCGCCCCCGCCCCTCGGTGCCGCACTCACCATTCGATGCCCTTCTGGCCCTTCTGGCCCGCGTCCATGGGGTGCTTGACCTTCGAGAAGTCGGTGACCAGGTCGGCCGCGTCGATCAGCTCCTGCGGCGCGTTGCGGCCGGTGACGACCACGTGCTGGGTGCCGGGCCGCTCCCGCAGCACCTCGACCACCTCGGCGACGTCCACCCAGCCCCAGTGCAGCGGATAGGCGAACTCGTCCAGCACCAGCAGCCGGTACGTCTCGGCGGCAAGGTCCCGCTTGACCTGCTCCCAGCCCTCCCGGGCCGCCGCCTCGTTGCTCAGCTCCGCGTCCTGCACGTTGCGCTTGAGCCACGACCAGCCCTCGCCCATCTTGTGCCAGGTCACGGTGCCGCCCTCGCCCGTGTCGCCGAGCACTTTGAGGGCCCGCTCCTCGCCGACCTTCCACTTGGCGGACTTGACGAACTGGAAGACCCCGACCGGCCAGCCCTGGTTCCAGGCGCGCAGCGCCATCCCGAACGCGGCCGTCGACTTCCCCTTCCCGGTCCCCGTGTGCACCGCGACCAGCGGCCGGTTGCGGCGCTGACGGGTGGTCAAGCCGTCCTGCGGCACGACACTCGGCTGTCCCTTCGGCATTACGCGGCCCTCCCTGCGATACGTGCGTCCTGTGCGCCGGTCGTACGGCGGACGAGTGCGGTCACCGCGTCCGCGCGCAGTTCGTCGAGCGTGACGGCCTCGCCGCCCAGGTACTGCGCCAGCTCCCGGGCCAGCCCCAGCCGCACGTGCCCCTGCTCGCAGTCCACGACCACCGAGGCGACCCCGTCGGCCGCCAGCAGCCCCGCAGCCTGCCGGGCCCGCACCAGCGGCTCCGGCCCCCCGGTGGCCCGCCCGTCGGTGACCGTCACCAGCAGCGCACGCCGCGCCGGGTCCCGCAGCCGCTCCACCCGCAGCACCTCGCGGGCCCGCAGCAGCCCCGCCGCCAGCGGGGTGCGGCCACCGGTCGGCAGCGTCTCCAGCCGGGCCGCCGCCGCGTCCACCGACGAGGTCGGCGGCAGCGTCACCTCGGCGTCACCGCGCCGGAAGGTCACCATGCCGACCTTGTCCCGCCGCTGGTAGGCGTCCAGCAGCAGCGACAGCACCGCGCCCTTGACCGCGCTCATCCGCTGCCGCGCCGCCATCGAACCCGAGGCGTCCACCACGAACAGCACGAGGTTGCCCTCGCGCCCCTCGCGGACCGCCTCGCGCAGATCGTCCCGGCGCACCACCAGACCGCTGCCGCGGCGCCCGCGCGCCTGCTGGTGCGGCGCCGCCGCCTGCACGGTGGCCGCCAGATGCAGCTTGCCGAGCGCCCCCTGCGGGCGGCGCGCCCCCGTGGTGCGGCCGTGCGCCGTACGGGCCCGCGAGCGCCGGCCCGCCGCGCCCTCGCCGAGACCGGGAACGGTCAGCGCACGCGCCTTGAACGGCTCACCCGCGGGAGCCGCGGGCTGCGGCGCCGCCGGGGCCTGGGCGCCCGTCCCCGTGCCGGAGGGCTCCTGGGCCGCCGGGCCGGCCTGCTCGGGCAGCGAGGGCCGATCCGCCGGCCCGCCCTCGTCCCGCGGGGCCTGCCCGGACTGCGACGGCGCGTCCTGCGGCG
>Ga0164243_10011052_pt1 | contig 12918 bp, 10 predicted proteins | sample OricompcompostOP_FD_108781 | JGI IMG/M metagenome (GOLD analysis project Ga0164243, IMG submission 108781) | Organic Plus compost microbial communities from Emeryville, California, USA - Original compost - Organic plus compost (OP) | ecosystem: Engineered > Solid waste > Mixed feedstock >...
CCAGGAGCCGTGGCTCCAGCCCGCCAGGCAGATGCGCGAGGCGTCCACGCCGGGGTCCTGCGACAGGCCCCAGACCGCCGCCAGCACGTCGCCCGCCCGCTCGCGGCCCCAGAAGATGGCGCCGGAGCAGACGAAGGCCGCGCCGTAGCCCATGCTCCAGCCGCGCGGCTCGAAGGAGTCGATCATGAAGGCGCGGTAGCCAGCCGCGGCCGCCGCCTCGGCGTAGGTGTAGATGTGCGGCCGCATGCCGGCGCAGCCGTGGAAGAGCAGCACCGCCGGCCGCGGCTCCTCGTCCGTGGGACCGAAGGCGCGGACCGACGGGGCGAGCATGTCCCAGCGCTTGGCCAGGGTGTCCAGCGGCCACAGCAGCTCCGAGAAGCGCTCCATCAGGGGAGCCGCGGGCTCGGCGCCGTTGCGCCCCTGAGTCATGCCGCGCCTAAGGTTCAGCACCGTACCGATTCATCCCGTCCCGCCCTGGCAAGTTCGCGTCCGGCGCCCCGCCGGTCAAGCGCGGCGGAGCGGCTGGGACAATAAGGCCGCCGGGGCGAGCGGCGGCCCTGTCGTCCTGCGGCCTGGTCATGGCCATTGCGCGGCGGCGGGGGCATGAGGCGGATCAATTCCGACCACCTCCCGCGCCCCAAACCACCCTCAGTGCCGGAACACGCGGACCCCCGTGAAGGCCATGGTCGCGCCGCGTTCGTCGGCGGCGGCGATCACCTCCTCGTCGCGCATGGCGCCGCCGGGCTGGATGATCGCGGTGGCGCCCGCCTCGATCGCCTGGATCAGGCCGTCCGGGAAGGGGAAGAAGGCCTCCGAGGCGCAGGCCGAGCCCTTGGCGAGGGACTGCGCCAGCCCCGCCGCCTCGGCCGCCTCCTGGGCGCGGATGGCCGCGATCCGGGCGGAGTCGCGGCGGTTCATCTGGCCCGCCCCGATGCCGGCCGTCTGGCCGTCCTTGGCGAACACCACGGCGTTGGACTTCACGTGCTTGGCGATGGTGAAGGCGAACAGCATGTCCCTCACCTCCTGCTCCGTCGGCTGGCGCCTGGTGACGATCTTCAGGTCCTGGGCGGCGACGTGGGAGGCGTCGCGCGACTGCACCAGGAAGCCGCCGGCGACCGAGCGGAAGGCCTGGCCCGGCGCGCGGGGATCGGGCAGGCCGCCGGTCAGCAGCAGGCGCAGGTTCTTCTTCTCGGCGAACACGGCCGCCGCCTCCTCGTCCGCGTCCGGCGCGATCACCACCTCGGTGAAGATCTTGACGATCTCGCGCGCCGCCTCCGCGTCCAGCCGGCGGTTCAGCGCCACGATGCCGCCGAACGCGGAGACCGGATCGCACTGCAGGGCGCGCCGGTAGGCCTCCGCCAGGCTCGGGCCCAGGGCCACGCCGCAGGGGTTGGCGTGCTTGATGATGGCGACCGCCGCGCCGTCCTCCGGGGCGAACTCGGCGACCAGCTCGAACGCCGCGTCGGTGTCGGCGATGTTGTTGTAGCTGAGCTCCTTGCCCTGGAGCTGGCGCGCGCTGGCCGCCCCGGGCCGGACCTCGCCGGTGCGGTAGAAGGCGGCGGCCTGGTGCGGGTTCTCGCCGTATCGCATCCGCTGGGCCAGCGTCCCCGACAGGGTCTTGCGCACGGGGAAGTCGTCCCCGAGCTGGCCCGCGAACCAGCTGGCGATCGCCGAGTCGTAGGCGGCCGTGCGGGCGTAGGCGCGGGCGGCAAGGCGTCGCCTCAGCTCCAGGGTGGTGAAGCCCTCGCCCATCAGCATGGCGACCACCTCGGCCATGTCGTCCGGGTCTGTGCACACCGCCACATAGGCGTGGTTCTTGGCCGCGGAGCGGATCATCGCCGGCCCGCCGATGTCGATGTTCTCGACGCAGGCCGCATAGTCGCCCCCCGCGGCGACCGTCGCCTCGAACGGATAGAGGTTCACGTACAGCAGGTCGATGCCGCCGATCCCGTGCTCGTCCATGGCCCGGGCGTGGTCGGGCGCGTTGCGCACGCCCAGCAGCCCGCCGTGCACCACCGGGTGCAGGGTCTTGACCCGGCCGTCCATCATCTCGGGGAAGCCGGTCAGCTCGGAGATGTCCCTGACCGGCATGCCGGCCGCCGCGATGGCCGCGCGGGTGCCGCCGGTGGAGACCAGCTCCACGCCCAGCTCGATCAGGGCGCTGGCGGTGTCGATCAGGCCGGTCTTGTCGGAGACCGAGATCAGGGCGCGCCGGACCGGGACATGGTCGGGAGCGGGCGGGAAGGCGGGGGCTTCGGGCATGGGGCGCATCTCCGGCTCACAGAGGAAACGCCCAGGCGTGCGGCAGGTCGAACGGCCCGCGCTCCCCGGTGGTGCTCCACCTTCACGCCAGTCACGCAGGCGGACGGAACATCGCGGCGAGGCCGATCGGAGTCAACCGTCAGCGGCCGCCTGAAAAAACCTCGTCCCGCGATGCTTTAGCTGGAACGGGCCGGCGCCGGCCGCCGTTCTTCCTGCGACCGGGCGCGACCGCCCACGGGCCGCCGCACCTCCACGCTCAATCTCGGGAGAAGGCCGCCGCCATGAGCCAGACCGTCGCCGATTTCTTCTGGGAGCGCCTCTCGCAGTGGGGGGTGCGCCGCATCTACGGCTACCCCGGAGACGGCATCAACGGACTGATGGGGGCCCTGGACCGGGCCGGCGACCGCTTCGAATTCATCCAGTCGCGGCACGAGGAGCTGGCCGCCTTCCAGGCCTGCGCCCACGCCAAGTTCACCGGTGAGCTCGGGGTCTGCCTGGCGACCTCCGGCCCCGGAGCGATCCACCTGCTGAACGGCCTCTACGACGCGCGCCTGGACCACATGCCGGTGCTCGCCATCGTCGGGCAGCAGGCCCGCACGGCGCTGGGCGGCCACTACCAGCAGGAGGTCGACCTGCCGAGCCTGTTCAAGGACGTGGCCGGCGAATACGTCCACATGGCGACCGCCCCGGCCCAGGTGCGCCATCTCGTGGACCGCGCCGTCCGCATCGCCAAGGCCGAGCGCACCGTCACCTGCCTGATCCTGCCCAAGGACGTGCAGGAGATGAAGGCGGTGCCGACGCCGCCCCGGGCCCACGGCACGGTGCACTCCGGCCTCGGCTACACCGTGCCGCGCATCACGCCCGCCGACGAGGACCTGCGGCGCGCGGCCGACGTGCTCAACGCCGGCCGCAAGGTCGCCATGCTGGTGGGCGCCGGGGCCCTGCAGGCGACCGACGAGGTGATCCAGGTCGCCGACCTCCTGGGCTGCGGCGTGGCCAAGGCCCTGCTCGGGCGCGCCGCAGTGCCGGACGACCTGCCCTACGTCACCGGGTCCATCGGCCTCCTGGGCACGCGGCCGACCTACGAGATGATCAGCGGCTGCGACACCTTCCTGATGGTCGGCTCCGGCTTCCCCTATTCGGAATGGCTGCCCGAGGAGGGCCAGGCCCGCGGCGTCCAGATCGACATCGACGCGCGCATGCTCGGTCTGCGCTACCCGATGGAGGTGAACCTGCAGGGCGACAGCGCCGCGACGCTGCGCGCGCTGATCCCGCTCCTTCAGCGCAAGACCGACCGGTCCTGGCGCGAGAGGATCGAGAAGAGCGTCCAGCACTGGTGGAAGACGCTGGAATCCCAGGCCATGCAGCCCGCCACGCCGATCAACCCGCAGCGGGTGTTCTGGGAGCTGTCGCCGCGCCTGCCCGACGGCTGCATCCTGACCAGCGACTCCGGCTCGGCGGCCAACTGGTTCGCCCGCGACCTGAAGATCCGCCGAGGCATGATGGCCTCGCTGTCGGGCGGCCTGGCGACCATGGGGCCGGGCGTCCCCTACGCCATCGCGGCCAAGTTCGCCCATCCGGACCGCCCGGTGATCGCCCTGGTCGGCGACGGGGCGATGCAGATGAACGGCATGAACGGGCTGATCACCATCGCCAAGTACTACGAGCGCTGGCCGGACCGGCGGCTGATCGTCCTGGTGCTGAACAACCGCGACCTGAACCAGGTCACCTGGGAGATGCGCGCCGAGAGCGGCGATCCGAAGTTCGAGGCCTCCCAGGCCATCCCTGACGTCCGCTACTCCCAGTACGCCGAGCTTCTGGGCCTGAAGGGCGTGTTCCTGGAGGATCCGGAGAAGATCGGCGCGGCGTGGGACGAGGCGCTGGCCGCCGACCGGCCGGTGGTGCTGGAGGCCGTGACCGACCCCAATATCCCGCCGCTGCCGCCGCACATCAGCCTGAAGTTCGCCAAGGCGTTCGCGTCCACCCTGCTGAAGGGGGACCCGGACGAGGCGGAGGTGATCTCCAAGTCGATGCGCGAGCTCGCCCGCGAGGTCCTGGCCTAGGGCTCGGGCGTGGACCTCGCGACGCTCCAGAGATTCGGCGCCCGCGCGCTCCTGTCCGGCCGGCGGGCGCCGCCGGCCCCGGGCGAGGCGGCGCTGCTCGGCGTGGCCCTGCTGCTGGGCGGAGCGCTGGCCGCGGCCAGGGTCATGCCGGCCGCCGAGGAGGCCCGCGGCGTCGCCCGCCGCACCGCCAACGGCCTGAAGCTCGGCTCGGCCCTGCTGGCCGGCAGCGTGCTGGCCGACAGCGCGCTGGAGCACTTCCGCGGCGTCTACTTCAACCGCGCCATGTACGTGGCGCCGGCCACGGCGGCGGTGAGCCTGGCCACCGCCCTGCACGGCAAGAGCCCGCGCTGGCTGCGCCAGCTGGTGTTCGGCGCAGTCGGGACGACCGGGGCCGCCGGCCTCGGCTTCCACGCCTGGAACATCCTCAAGCGCCCGGGCGGGCTGTCCTGGAGCAACCTGTTCTACGCCGCGCCCGTCGCCGCCCCGGGCGCGCTCGTGCTCTCCGGGCTGATGGGCTACCTGGCGGGGGCCCTGGAGGGCGAGCACGGCCGCCGCGGGACCTTCGGCGCCCGCCGCCTGGCCGCGCCCCTGGCGCTGGCCGTGTCGGGCGGCATCGTCGCCACCGTCGGCGAGGTGGCGCTGCTGCACTTCCGGGGGGCGTTCCAGAACCCGGCCATGTACGCCCCGGTGACCGTCCCGCCGCTCGCCGCCGCGGCCCTGGCGGCCGCCGCGGCCGACCCGTCCCGCCGCAACCTGCGCCGGGCGAGGCTGCTGCTCGGCCTGACCGCCGTGCTGGGGGCGGTCGGCACGGGCTTCCACGCCTTCGGCGTCGGACGGCAGATGGGCGGCTGGCGCAACTGGCGACAGAACCTGTTCTCGGGCCCGCCCCTGCCCGCGCCGCCGAGCTTCACGGGCCTGGGGCTGGCGGGCCTGGGCGTGCTGAAACTGTTCAGGACCCGGGGGTAGGCCATGGCCGAGCACCGCTTCGTCACGCTCTATCCCGGGTACGACGTGCTGGAGAAGTGGCGCGGCCCGTCCTGGAACGAGCAGACCCGCGAGGTCGTGTCGCGCCGCCTGGCCGAGACGCCGCCGCGCCGGTTCTTCGACGAGATGGAGTGGGTCACCCTGCTGGCCGTCTGCGAGCGGGTCATGCCGCAGCCGGACCGCGCCGAGCCCGTGCCGATCGCCCCCTTCATCGACGCGCGCCTGCGCGAGGGCGAGGGCACGGGCACCCGCTACGCGAGCCTGCCGCAGGAGCGGGACTGCTGGCGCCGCGGCCTGGCGGCGATCGAGGCGGAAGCCCGGGAGCGCTTCAGCCGCGCCTTCCATCGGCTCGAACCGGCCGAACAGGACGTCGTCCTCCACGCCATGGAGGACGAGACGGTGGTCGCCCCCGCCTGGAAGGACCTGCCCAGCCGCGCCTTCATGCGCCACGTGCTGCTGCGCGAAGTGGTGGGGATCTACTACGCCCACCCCGCCGCCTGGAGCGAGATCGGCTTCGGCGGGCCGGCCTCGCCGCGGGGCTATGTCCGCCTCGACGCCAATCGCCGCGATCCGTGGGAAGCGGAGGAACGCGAGCAGGGCCCCCTCAGGGAGGCCCGCCGCAAATGACCGCCGCCGCCGCCGATCCGCGCCGCGTCCCGCGCGCCAGGGACGGCCGCGCCCCCGATCCGCTGCGGCGGGGCGCCTGGATGCCCATGCGCCAGTACGCCGAGGCCGAGGAGGTGGATTTCGCCATCGTCGGCACGGGCGCGGGCGGGGCGACCCTCGCGGCCAAGCTGGCCGAGGCGGGCTTCAGCGTGGTGGCCTTCGACGCGGGCCCGTTCTGGCGGCCGCTCGAGGACTTCGCCTCGGACGAGAAGGAGCAGGAGAAGCTCTACTGGAACCAGGACCGCATCAGCGCCGGGGAGCACCCGATCGAGTTCGGGGCCAACAACTCCGGCCGTGCGGTGGGCGGCTCGACCGTGCACTTCCAGATGGTCAGCCTGAGGTTCCGGCCGGAGTGGTTCAGCTCGCGCAGCACGCTCGGGTACGGCTTCGACTGGCCGGTCCGCTGGGAGGAGATGTGGCGCTACTACGCCGAGGTCGAAGACGCCCTGAAGATCGCCGGGCCGGTGACCTATCCTTGGGGCCCGCACCGGGGCCGCTATCCCTACCGCCAGCATGAGGTGAACGCCTCGGGCCTGGTCCTGGCCCGGGGCTGCGAGGCCGTGGGGGTGAAGTGGGCGCCCACGCCCCTGGCCACGGTCTCGGCGCCGCGCGGCGCCTCGCCGCCCTGCGTCTACCGCGGCTTCTGCAAGGCCGGCTGCAGCACCAACGCCAAGCAGAGCGCCCTGATCACCTGGATCCCGCGGGCGATCCGCGCGGGGGCCGAGGTCCGCGACCTGGCCATGGTCGGCCGCATCGAGGTTGGGCGGGACGGCCGCGCCGAGGCGGTCGTCTACCACCGCCAGGACGCCTGGCGCCGCCAGAGGGCGCGCAACGTGGTGGTGGCCGGCTACGCGGTCGAGACGCCGCGGCTGCTGCTGAACTCGGCCTGCCCGCAGCATCCGGACGGCCTGGCCAACTCCACGGGGCTGGTGGGCAGGTGCTTCATGGCCCACTCCAACCATGCGGTCTGGGGCGTGATGGAGGAGGAGATCCGCTGGTACAAGGCGCCGCCCTCCCTGACCGTCTGCGAGCACTGGAACTACGAGGACCGGGACAAGGACTTCCACGGCGGCTACGCCTTCATGAGCCAGGGCCCCCTGCCCGCGGACCACGCCCGGGCGCTGGTCGGCAACACCGGCAAGTTCGGCATGGCGCTGCGCCAGCACATGGCCCTCTACAACCACATGGCCGGGCTGAAGATCGTGGGCGAGACCCTGCCGCGCGACGAGAACCGCGTGGAGCTGTCCGACGAGGTCGACGACCTCGGCCTGCCGGTCCCGAAGATCACCTTCGGCTTCGACGACAACGACCAGCGCCTCTACAGGCACTCCATCGGCTTCATGCGCCAGGTCATGGAGGCTGCGGGCGCGCGCGACCTCAACGTCACCGCCAGCACCGCCCACCTGATGGGCGGCTGCCGCATGGGCTTCAGCGCCAGGGACAGCGTCGCCAACGCCGACGGCCGCACCTGGGACATCCCCAACCTGTGGGTCTGCGACGCCTCCCTGTTCCCGACCTCGGGCGGGGTGAACCCCTCCCTGACCATCCAGGCCCTGGCCGCCCGCATCGGCGACCGCATCGCCGCCATGGGCCGGCGCGGCGAGCTCTGAGCTCAGTCCGTCGAGGCGCGGACCCCCTTCGGATCGGAGCCAAAAAGGGCGAGCAGGCCCTTGAGCAGGGCGGTCGGCGTGGGGGGGCAGCCGGGAATGCGCAGGTCCAGCGGCAGGACGGAGTCCGCTCCGCCGGCGCAGGCGTAGCCGCCGGCGAACAGGCCGCCCATGGCCGCGCAGTCGCCGACGGCGACGACCCACTTCGGGCCGGGCATCGCGGCATAGGTCCGTTCCAGCGCCTCGCGCATGTTCAGGGTGACCGGGCCGGTCACCACCAGCACGTCGGCGTGCCGGGGCGAGGCGACGAGGCGCAGGCCGAACCGCTCCAGGTCGTAGACGGCGTTGGACAGGGCGTTGAGCTCCAGCTCGCAGCCGTTGCAGGAGCCGGCGTCCACCACGCGGATCGACAGGCTGCGGCCGAGCCGGCGGCGGGCGGCGGCGTCCGCGGCGGCGGCAAGGGCGGCGAGGTCGGCGTCCTCGGGAGCGGGCGCCGTCTCGGTCAACGGAGACCTGAACAGCCCTTCAATCAACAGCTTGGGCATGGACATCAGAGGTCGACCCCGGCGTAGGCGCAGTTGAAGGACTTATTGCAGAGGGGGAAGTCCGCGATGATGTTCCCTTCGATGGCGGCTTCCAGCAGCGGCCACTGGAACCACGACGGGTCGCGCAGGCGGGCTCTGGATACTGCACCACCGCCATCGAGCCGCACCCAGGCCAGGACGTCGCCCCGGAAGCCTTCCACCAGGGCCATGCCCTCGCCCGCGCACGCGGGCAGGTCGGCGCGGATGGGGCCGGCGGGCAGGCGCGACAGGATCTGCCCCACCAGCGCCAGGCTCTGCCTGACCTCCTCGATGCGGACCCAGACGCGGGCGTTCACGTCGCCGGAGTCGCGCGCGACGACATCGAACTCGAGCGCCTCATAAGGCGCGTAGGGCAGATTCCGGCGGGTGTCGAAGGCCCGGCCGGCGGCGCGTCCGACATAGCCGCCGGCGGCGAACTGGCGGGCGAGCCCGGCGGCGACGACGCCGGTCCCCACCGTCCGGTCCTGGAGCGAGGCGGTGTCGTCGTAGAGGGCGACCAGGTCGGGGAAGCGACGTCCGATCAGGTCCACGAGGGCACGGATGGCGGCCTCCCCCGACTCGTCCAGATCGCCTCGCACCCCGCCGGGCGCGATCTTGTCCATCATCAGCCGGTGGCCGAAGGCGGCGTGGGAGGCGCGCAACACCGCCTCGCGCAGGACGCCGCAGTGGGCGAGCATCAGGGCGAAGGCGGCGTCGTTGCAGATCGCGCCGATGTCGCCGAGGTGATTCGCCAGGCGCTCCAACTCGGCCATCAGGGCGCGCAGCCAGACCGCGCGGGCGGGCGCCTCCACGCCGAGGGCCGCCTCCGCCGCGCGGGAGAAGGCCAGGGCGTAGGCGACGGTGCTGTCCCCCGAGGCGCGTCCGGCGAGCCTGACGGCCTGATCCAGCGTCGCTCCGGCCATCCGGCCCTCCAGGCCACGGTGGACGTAGCCCAGGCGCTGCTCGACCCGCACGACGGTCTCGCCCGCGGCGCTGAAGCGGAAGTGGCCGGGCTCAATGATCCCCGCGTGAACGGGGCCGACCGCGACTTGGTGCAGGCCCTCGCCCTCGGCGGCGAGGAAGCGGTAGGGCTCGGCCCGCCCCGGCGGCGCCGGATGCCCGAGCGGCCGCCGCTCCGTCCACCGGCCGTGATCGATCCACGGGCGCGGATCGGGCGCGCCCTCCGGCTCAAGGCCGTAGAGGTCGTGGATGGTCCGCTCCAGCCGGATCGCCGGTGGGTGATGGCGGCCCACCGAGGGGAAGGTTCGCCGGGGACAGGCCAAGCTGAGGATGGCGACCAGGCCGTCGGCTTCGTCCCGCAACGCCATGTGCGCCGCCGCCGGCTCGGCCCACAGGTCGAGCAGGACCAGCTCGCCGCGGCCCAGCGCGTCGGCCGCCTTGCGCCACGTGGTCCGGTCCACGGCCACGCGGGGCCAGGGCCGGCAATCGGAGGCGGCTTCGCCTCTGTCGATCAGCTGCTGGAGGGCGCTCATGCCGCGCTCATCCCAGGAGCCGGGCCACATGCTGGAACCAGGCGACCAGCAGCGGCGGCAGGAAGATCCCCGCTCCCAGCACGAGGCCCAGATGCAGGAACAGCGGCAGGTAGGAGGCCTGGGCCGGCGCCGTGCCCGCGGACGGCTCGCCGAACGCCACGTCCTGCAGACGCAGCAGCAGCGCGCCGAACGCCACCAGGATGCCGGACACCAGGGGGATGGCGAGCAGCGGCTCGCGGGCGAAGGTGGAGCTGACCACCAGGAACTCGCTCGTGAAGATGCCGAACGGCGGCAAGCCGGCGATGGCGAGCACGCTGGCCAGCAAGGTCCAGCCCAGGACCGGGTGCGTGACCGTGAGCCCCCGGATGTCGGCGATCTGCTGGGTGCCCTTCACCTGGGCGACGTGACCGACGGCGAAGAAGATCCCCGACTTGGTCAGGCTGTGCATGGTCATGTGCAGCAGGCCCGCGAAATTGGCCAGGGGGCCGCCCATGCCGAAGGCGAAGGCGATGATCCCCATGTGCTCGATGGAGGAGTAGGCGAACAGGCGTTTGATGTCGCGCCGCCGGTAGAGCATGAAGGCCGCGAACACGAGCGACACCAAGCCCATGGTGACCATCAGGGGGCCGGGCGCGATCGCCGCCGGATTGGCCGCCAGCAGCATCTTGAAGCGCAGCACCGCGTAGAGGGCGACGTTCAGCAAAAGGCCCGACAGCACCGCCGAGATCGGCGTGGGACCTTCGGCGTGGGCGTCCGGCAGCCAGGCGTGCAGCGGCGCCAGTCCGACCTTGGTGCCGTAGCCGAGCAGCAGGAAGACGAACGCGACGTTCAGCAGCGAGGGATCGAAGCGCGCGACATTGGCCATCAGCACGGTCCAGACCATGCCGTTCACCCCCTCGCCGACCACCGGCTGGGCCGCGACATAGACCAGGATGGTGCCGAACAGGGCCAGGGCGATGCCGACGCTGCCGAGGATGAAATACTTCCAGGCGGCCTCGATGGCGGCTTCGGTCCGGTAGACGCCGACCATCAGCACCGTGGTCAGGGTCGCCACCTCGATCGCCACCCACATCAGACCCACGTTGTTGGCGATCAGCGCCAGGTTCATGGCGCCGATGAGCAGCTGATAGGCTGCATGGTAGAAGCGCAGCCGCCTGTGGGTCAGCCGCCCGGTCTCGATCTCGTGGGCGATGTAGCTGGCGCTGAACAGGCTGGTGGTGAAGCCCACGAAGGTGTTCAGCACGATGAACACCACGCTGAGGTCGTCGACCTGCAGATAGAGCCCGCCGACCGGCCGGTGGAAGAACAGCGAGCCCGCCGCAACCAGGGTGAGCAGGCTCGCCAGCACGTTCACCCGCGCGGACAGCCGGTAGTCGGCCAGCAGCGCCAGCACCGCCGCCGCGAGTAGCGGGATGGTCAGCACGGCGCCGATGGCGTTCACGTCCGGCAGGGTCACAGCCGCTCCTCCCTGAACCGATCGAGCGCCTGCACGTCGACGGTGTCGAACCGCTCGCGGATGCGGAACAGGAAGACCCCGATGACGATGAAGGCGATCAGGATCGAGAAGGCCACGCTGATCTCCACCACCAGGGGCATGCCCTTGGCGCCGGTGGCGGCCAGGACAAGGCCGTTCTCCAGCGACATGAAGCCGATCACCAGGCTCACGGCGTTGCGTCGCGTGACCATGACGAGCAGGCCGAGCAGCACCACCGACAGGGCGAAGGCCAGGTCCTCGCGCGCCAGGCGGTCGGCCTCGGGCGTCACGCGCAGCATCACCACCATGGACAGGGCCACCAGGCCGATGCCCGCCAGCATGGTCGGACCGGTCTTCACCACCGTCTCGATCTCGCGATGGATGCCGAGCCGGCGGACGATCTGGTGCAGCGCCACGGGGATGACGACGGTCTTGAACGCCAGGGCGATGGCCGCTGTCACGTAGAGGTGGGGCGCGCTCTGGACGTAGGCCTGCCAGGCGACCGCCAGCGACAGCACCGCCGCGTGCAGGGCGAAGACGTTGATCAGGGCCGTGAGCCGGTCCTGGTAGAGCAGCATGAAGCTGATCAGCACCAGGCCGCCGGCGAGCAAATGGGCGATGTCGAAATAGAGCCCGGTCATCGCACATACCCCTGCGAGACGAACAGCAGCAGCGCGCCCAGCAGGCCCAGCATCAGGGCAGCGCCCAGGAAGTCGGAAACCCGGAACACCCGCATCTTGGCGATCGCGACCTCGATCACGGCCAGCAGGAAGCCGCCCACCGCCAGCTTGGCCACGAAGAGGACGATCCCCAGGGCATGCGCCGCCGCATCGGCGCCCGCCGGCGCGAGGCCCCAGGGCGTGAACACACAGGCGATGAGCGACATGTAGAGCAGGAGCTGCAGCGCCTGCGCCAGTTCCAGGACCGCCAGGTGCCGCCCCGAGTACTCCAGCACCATGGCCTCGTGGATCATGGTGAGCTCCAGGTGGGTCGAGGGATTGTCCACCGGGATACGGCCGTTCTCGGCGATCGCCACCAGCACCAGGGCGACCAGGGCCAGGCCCAGCGACACGCGCAGGCCGACATTGGGCGACAGCATGTGCTCGGCCACGGTCGAGAGCTGGGTCGAGCCCGCCACCAGGGCCAGGGTGAAGACGATCATGATCATGGCTGGCTCGGCCAGGGAGGCGACCAGCATCTCGCGGCTCGAGCCGATCCCGCCGAAGCTGGTCCCGACGTCCATGCCGGCCAGAGCCAGGAAGAAGCGCGCGCTGCCCAGCAGGGCGATGATCGCGATCAGGTCCGCCGACCAGCTGAACAGCAGGCCGGTGGCGAAGGTGGGGACCAGGGCCGCCGCCACCCAGGTCGTGGCGAAGATCAGGTAGGGCGCGACGCGGAAGAGCCAGGAGGCGCTCTCGGCCAGCACCACCTCCTTGCGCATCAGCCGCGCGAGGTCGAGGTAGGGCTGCAACAGCGGCGGCCCCCGGCGGCGCAGCAGCCGCGCGCGGACCTTGCGCACATAGCCGACGAGCAGCGGCGCCAGGGCGAGCACCAGCCCCATCTGCGCGCCCTGGACGGCGAGGCCGCGTATCAGAGTCATATCGCCAGCACCAGCAGGAGGCCGACGAGCGCCAGGAACACCAGGGTCAGGTAGCGGCGGATGGTCAGGTACTGCAGCCGGTTCAGCCGGTCGGCGAGGTAGCCGACGGCGACGGCGATGGGGCCGTAGATCGTCTCCCAGATCGGATCGCGCACCGTGACCCGCAGAGCCGCCGGCCGCGTGTCGCCGGGCGCAGGCATGTCCAC
>Ga0164243_10011053_pt1 | contig 12917 bp, 12 predicted proteins | sample OricompcompostOP_FD_108781 | JGI IMG/M metagenome (GOLD analysis project Ga0164243, IMG submission 108781) | Organic Plus compost microbial communities from Emeryville, California, USA - Original compost - Organic plus compost (OP) | ecosystem: Engineered > Solid waste > Mixed feedstock >...
CCGCGCCGCATCACATGTGCGAATTGCCCGAAGCCGATCGACGCGCTGTCACCGTCGCCCGACACGCCGAGATAGATCAGGTCGCGGTTGGCGAGGTTGGCGCCGGTGAGCACCGATGGCATGCGGCCATGTACGGAATTGAAGCCGTGCGAATTGCCGAGGAAGTATGTCGGCGTCTTTGACGAGCAGCCGATACCGGAAATCTTCGCCACCCGGTGCGGTTCGATCGACAATTCGAAACACGCTTCGATGATCGAGGCGGTGATCGAGTCATGCCCGCACCCGGCGCACAGCGTCGAGATCGTGCCTTCATAGTCGCGGTGCGTATAGCCGAGCTCGTTTTTCGGTAGAGCCGGGTGGTGGAATTTCGGTTTGGCGAGGTAGGTCATCAGGTTTGTACTACTGGTTGGAAGCGGAGCTTCGGAAAGGCGTAGGTTGCATTGACCAAGCTATTCGAGAAGGGCATCGAGGCGGTGAAGGCATTGCCACCTGACCAGCAGGACATGGTAGGTGCTTTGTTGCTGGAGAGATCGCAGAAATGAGCTCGCGGAAATATGCCCTGACCGCTGAACACATCGAGGATCTCAAAATTTCGATCGCCCAAGCCGATCGTGGCGAATTTGCCACTGATGCCGAGATGGCGGAAACCTGGGCCAAGTTCGGCAAATGATCCTGCGGGTCACCCCGCAAGCGCGTCGTCATCTGAATGATATTGCAGGATATTTGACGGAGCGCAGCCCAAGGGCTGCCAAGCGCGTTCGCGTGAGCATCCAACGCGCATTCACTCTGCTCACCCATTTCCCGCTTCGTGGACGCGACGGTGTGCTTCCGGGGACGCGTGAAATTATCGTCCGCTCTCTTCCGTATATTGAGGAGGACACAGTCGTTGTTCTCGGTATCTATCACGGTGCCCAACTCCGTCCTGGCCAAGACGAACCCTCCGATCTATGACGCCGCCTGCTTCCGTTTGACTTTGAGTTGGTCGAGGTGATCGCCGATCGCCTTGGCGATAAAGCGTGCGGTGATCGGCGTGCCGTCGTAATGCAGGATCGGCACAAGCCGCACAGGGTCGATTCCGCATTCATTGACGATCAGCGAGCGGAGCTGTCCGTCGCGGTTCTGTTCGACCACGTAGACGAAATCGTGGTCGGCGACGAAGCTGCTGACGCTGGAATGGAACGGGAAGGCGCGAATGCGCATGCGATCGAGATGGTGGCCCCTGGTTTCAATCAATTCGATCGCCTCATCCATCGCCGGCGAGGTCGAGCCGAAATAGATCACGCCATATTTCGTCGGCTTGTCCGCATGGGCGATCAGCGGCCGCGGCACAATGTCCTTGGCTGTTTCGAACTTGCGGAGCAGCCGCTGCACGTTGTCGACATAGGGCCCGCCTTCCTCGGTGTAACGGGCATAGCGGTCGCGGGTCGAGCCCCGGGTGAAGAACGAACCGCGGGTCGGATGCGTGCCGGGATAGGTACGATAGGGGATGCCGTCACCGTGAACGTCGAGATAGCGGCCGAAATCGGTGCCGGCCTCGAGCTCCTCATAGGTCATGACCTTGCCGCGATCATATTTGCGCGTGTCGTCCCATGTCAGCGGCGCGCAAAGCCGATGGTTCATGCCGATATCGAGATCGAGCATCACGAAGATCGGCGTCTGCAGCCGGTCGGCGAGATCGAAGGACAGGGCGCCGAACTGGAAGGCCTCATGCGGATCTTCGGGGAACAGCATCACATGCTTGGTGTCGCCATGCGAGGCATAGGCGCAGATCAACAGATCGGATTGCTGCGTCCGGGTCGGCATGCCGGTGGATGGCCCGCCGCGCTGGACGTCAAAGATGACAGCCGGCACTTCGGCGAAATAGGCCAGGCCGCAGAATTCCTGCATCAGCGAAATGCCGGGACCGGACGTGGCGGTGAAAGCACGGGCGCCGTTCCACGACGCGCCGATCACCATGCCGATGGAGGCGAGCTCGTCCTCCGCCTGGATGATGGCGTATTTGGCATCGCCGGTGTCTTCGTCGACGCGGAGTTTGGCACAATGCTTGGTGAAGGCATCGGCAAGCGATGATGACGGTGTGATCGGATACCAGGCGCAGACGGTGGCGCCGCCATAGACCGCACCGAGCGCGGCCGCTGCATTGCCTTCAATGAAGATCTTGTCGCCGACTTTGTCGGCCTTGCGCACGCGCAGACCGATCGGGCATGTCAGATTCTCAAGCGCCCAGTCGCGGCCGAGATGCAGCGCATGGACATTCGGGCCGATCAGCTTGTCCTTGCCCTTGTATTGCTCGCCGATCAGCGTCTCGATGACGTTCGGCTCCATGTCGAGCAGGGCCGATAGCACGCCGAGATAGATGATGTTCTTGAACAGCTGGCGTTGCCGCGGATCGGTATATTCCTTGTTGCAGATCGCCGTCAGCGGCACGCCGATGACGTTGATGTCCTCGCGGAATTTCGATTGGGGCAGGGGCTTGGTCGAGTCGTAAAGGAGATAGCCGCCCGGCTCGATCCCGGCGACGTCCTTGTCGAATGTCTGCGGGTTCATCGCCACCATGAAATCGACGCCGCCGCGCGCGCCGAGATAGCCGGCCTCCGTCACCCGCACCTCATACCAGGTTGGCAGGCCCTGAATATTCGAGGGAAAGATGTTGCGAGGCGATACCGGCACGCCCATCCGCATCACCGCCCGCGCGAACATCTCGTTCGCACTCGCCGAACCGGACCCGTTCACATTGGCGAAGCGGATGACGAAGTCGTTTACGCTGCTGATCGCGCCACTTTGCATTTCGTCTCACCCGCATGTGCCATTTCGATGAGATATTTCTGCATGTCCCAGGCGCCGGTCGGGCATCGCTCGGCACATAAACCGCAATGCAGACAGACGTCCTCGTCTTTCACCATGACGCGGCCGGTCTTGAGATTGTCCGCGACATAGAGATCCTGTGAAAGGTTGTTGGCCGGCGCGTTCAGGCGCTGGCGCAAGTCTTCTTCCTCACCATTCTGCGTGAAGGTGATGCAATCCATCGGGCAGATGTCGACGCAGGCATCGCATTCGATGCAGAGCTGGCCGGTGAACACCGTCTGCACATCGCAATTCAGGCAGCGATGCGCCTCGCCAAGCGCGAGTTTCACGTCGAAGCCGAGTTCGACCTCGGCCTTGATGTCGCGCAATGCCACCGTCTTTTCCCGCAAGGGAACGCGGAAGCGCTGATCCAGCGTAATGTCGTTGTCATACGACCATTCGTGGATGCCCATCTTCTGGCTTTCAATCTCCACATGCGGCAATGGCCGCTCAGTGATGTCCTCGCCGGACAGCATCTTGTGGATCGACAGCGCAGCGTCGTGGCCATGTGCGACGGCCCAGATGATGTTCTTGGGTCCGAACGCGGCGTCACCGCCGAAGAACACTTTCGGGTGCGTCGAGGCAAAAGTCTTTGGATCGACGACCGGCAGGTTCCATTTGTCGAATTCGATACCGATATCGCGCTCGATCCACGGATAGGCATTTTCCTGGCCGACGGCGACAAGAACATCGTCGCAAGGGAAATGCTCGTCAGGCTCTCCGGCGGGAACGAGATTGCGGCGGCCCTTGGCGTCGTATTCGGCCTTCACCTTCTCGAATGTGATGCCGGTCAGCTTGCCGTTCTCGTGTGTGAAGGCCTTCGGCACGAGATAGTTGAAGATCGGGATATCCTCGTGCATCGCGTCCTCCTTTTCCCAGGGAGACGCCTTCATCTCGTCGAAGCCCGATCGCACGACGACCTTCACATCCTCGCCGCCGAGACGGCGGGCAGAGCGGCAGCAATCCATTGCGGTATTGCCGCCGCCGAGCACGATCACGCGCTTGCCGATCTTGTCGACATGCCCGAAGGCGATGGAGGAGAGCCAGTCGATGCCGATATGGATGTTTGCGGCGGCTTCTTTGCGGCCGGGGATGTCGAGATCGCGGCCGCGCGGCGCGCCGGAGCCGATGAAGACGGCGTCGTAATCGTCGGCGAGAAGCGCCTTCAGACTATCGATGCGCTGGCCGCCACGAAACGTGACGCCGAGATCGAGGATGTATCCGGTCTCTTCATCGATCACCGAATCCGGCAGGCGGAATTTCGGGATCTGCGTGCGCATCATGCCACCGGCTTTCGGATCGGCATCGAACACGATGCATTCGTAACCGAGCGGGGCAAGATCGCGAGCAACGGTCAGCGAGGCGGGGCCACCGCCGACCAGCGCGATGCGTTTGCCATTCCTGACGCGCGCCTTTTTCGGCATGCGCGCCGAGACGTCGTCTTTATAATCCGCGGCCACGCGCTTGAGCCGGCAGATCGCGACCGGGTCCTTTTCCACGCGGCCACGCCGGCAGGCCGGTTCGCATGGCCGGTCGCATGTGCGGCCGAGAATTCCCGGAAACACATTCGACTTCCAGTTGATCATGTAGGCGTCGGAATAGCGGCCTTGCGCGATCAGTCGAATGTATTCGGGAACGGGCGTATGCGCCGGACAGGCCCACTGGCAGTCAACGACCTTATGGAAATAATCGGGCGCCGAAATATCGGTCAGCTTCATTTCCGTCCTCGGACGCGCCAGAACACGCACGCAGAAACGTGCACGCAGAGGCGCTGGCAGCGGTTCACTTCCCCGACGGTCCGGCTTATATCGCCGGATCCAAGTCCAAATTTAATTGGACTATTTCTCAAACTCTATATGGCAAAAGGTCCATAAAGGAAGTCACTATCGAGTTAAGCAATCGTCGCACGTGCGCAAACAGCAGCTTGCGGAACCCGCCGCGGCTCGATATTGCGATGCAGCAGTTGTGTAAACGCCACCTCAGCATGTGTTCGGGTCGCATTGTTCCGAGGCTATGAAAAGATCGGGCTTGCGCGGAACTCTGCGCCGACGCGGTATGCCGATGGGCATGTCTGTTCTGCGTCTGGGGCGGGCTTCCTTGTGTGCGATTGTCGCGATCGGCATCTGGGCCGCGGCCGGCTGTCCGGGATCGCAATCGTTAATGTGCTCTCGTACAGGTCGTAACGCATTTGTGCGAGCGCAGTGAATATCCTGGCTAGCGAAACATGAAGTCCGTGAAATTAGTCATTTTCGATTGCGATGGCACGTTGGTCGACAGTCAGCACATGATCTGTGCGGCCATGCAACGCGCCTATGATGCCCATGCGATTGTGTGTCCGCCGCGCGAGACGGTTTTGTCCATCGTTGGATTATCCCTGCGTGAAGCCTTCGAAGTGCTCGGCAAAGGTCATAATGACTTTCCATTCGACGGCATGATCGAGCAATACAAGAAGGCCTTCTTCGATCTGCGTCATTCGGTTGAGCATCAGGAGCCCCTTTACACCGGTGCGCGCGATACCATCCTGTCGCTGGCCAGTCGCAACGATTGCCTGCTCGGCGTCGCCACCGGCAAGTCGCAGCGCGGCGTGCGCGCGATCCTGACGCATCACGATCTGCTGTCGCATTTCTCCACGATCAAGACCGCGGACGATGCGCCATCCAAGCCGCATCCCGGAATGATCCTGGAGGCCATGCGCGAGGTCGGAGCGGAGCCGGGCGATACGCTGATGATCGGCGATACGTCCTATGACATGGAAATGGCGCGCGCCGCGGGCGTGACATCGATTGGTGTCACCTGGGGCTATCACAAGGAGGCCGTGCTGAGGGCGACTGGGGCCGACCATGTGGTCAGCAACTATACGGAACTCGCCGCGTCCATCGATGGTTTACTTCTGGCGCCGCAAGCAGCTTGATGCTGGGAGTTGCGGTTAGAGACGAATTCATGCGCGACATTTTCGACGATATTTTCAAAAGCAACCCGCTTGATCCGATGGAGGCGGCGCGCCGCAACGTGCGTCCGACCCTGCGCAAGCGTTTCTATGAGACCGCCGGCGTCGCGCAGAATGGCGATCTCTATGAGGTAACCCTTGACGGAAAACCGGTGCGCACGCCGTCGCGACGTCCGCTGGCAACGCCGTCGAAGGAATTGTCGCAGGCCATCGCCGACGAATGGCAGGCGCAGACCGATGTAATCGATCCGGCCAACATGCCGCTGACACGGCTCGCCAATTCCATCATCGATGGCGTGGCCGACATGCCGGATCCCGTGCGCAATGAAATCGTCAAATATCTCGGCTCCGATCTGCTGTTCTATCGGGCCGACGGACCGGAGGGGCTGATCGAGCGCCAGGCCGAGGTCTGGGACCCGGTGGTCAACTGGGCGGCGCATGAACTCGGCGCCCGTTTCATCATGGTCGAGGGTGTCGTATTCGCCGCGCAGCCGGACGAGGCGATCGCTGCGGCAAGCCGGGCGATCCCGACCGATATCTGGAAGCTTGGCGCCACGCATTCGGTGATGACCCTGACTGGCTCGGCCTTGCTCGCCCTTGCGCTGGCCCATGATGCGGTTTCGCAGGAGGAGGCCTGGAAGGCCGCCCATGTTGATGAGGATTGGCAGATGGACCAATGGGGGCAGGATACGCTGGCAATGCAGCGCCGCGAACATCGTCTCGCCGAGATGCAGGCCGCCGCGGCGATCCTGAAATTTATCCGATAAACCCGAAGTCGCGTGATACAGGCCACGATTGCGCCACACCGACCCGTTTTCTGCGACTTATGAGCAAGATTGATCGTCGTAGCTTCATCACGGCCCTGGCCGGAGCCACTGTCTGTCCCTTGGTTGCCGCTGCCTCTCCGAATTTCGAACTGAAGGCGGATATGGCCGCGCGGTTCAGCGAGGTCGGCACCGAAGGCGTCTTTGCCGTGCTGCGCGTGCGCGACAACAAGCTCGTCACGACCGATGAAGGCCGCATGCGGCAGCTCTTCATTCCGGCTTCGACCTTCAAGGTGCCGCACGCTCTGATCGCGCTGGAAACCGGTGTCGTCGCCGATGCCGACAAGGAGGTCATCCATTGGGACGGGCAGGTGCGGTCGATCGAGGCCTGGAACAAGGATCACACCCTGCGCAGTGCCATGGCCGTCTCAGCGGTGCCGGTCTATCAGCAGATCGCGCGCCGCATCGGCACCGAACGCATGCAGAGATATCTCGACGCATTTCAGTACGGCAACCGCGAGATCGGTTCACAGATCGATCGCTTTTGGCTCGACGGTCCGTTGCGGATTTCGGCGCTGGAGCAGATCGAATTCTTCGACAAGCTGCGACGCGGCGATCTGCCGGTCTCGAAGCGCAGTCTCGATATCGTCCGCGACATCATTCCGGCCGAGGCGATTTCCGGCGGAACGATCCGTGCGAAGACGGGAGCGATCGGAATTGACGGTACGCCAGGTGAGAAGGCGTCGCTCGGCTGGTTGACGGGTTACGTTGATCGCGGTGATGACTCGTCGGTCTTCGCGATGAATATCGATATCCGCAGCCCCGCTGATCTCGGGCGCCGCATGGCGATCAGCAAGATGATCCTGGGCGAGATCGGAGCAATTTAGTTTTGGGCCCTTGTGCCGCTCGTTCCCGCGGAGGCGGGGACCCAGCGACACAAGGTATAGCGAGTCTTATTACTCTGGATTCCCGCTTTCGCGGGAATGAGCGGGGAGTTGCTACTGCCCCGTCGCAGTCGCCGGGCGGCCACTCTCATAAAGGAACCACACGCGCTTCTCGGCCTCGTCGATGAAGTTTTCAAGCAGGCTTGCAGTGGCGACATCGCCATGTTCGTCACACAGATCATGGACCTGGCGCATCGACGCGATGAAGCGCTGATTGTCCTCGCGCAATTCGGCCAGCATGTCCTGCGTGTCGACATAAGGCGCATCGTTGTCGGACAGCCGCTGCTGACGCGCGATATCGCCGATCGACCGCAGGGTTGTGCCGCCGATCTTGCGCACGCGTTCGGCAATGACGTCGGTCATGGCGAAGATCTCGTCGCCATGGTCGTCGAACATCAAGTGATAGTCGCGGAAGTTCGGGCCGCTGACATGCCAGTGGAAGTTCTTGGTCTTCAGGTACAGCGCGAATGTATCGGCAAGCAGTGCGTTCAGCGCACCGGAGATGTCCTTGGTGGCATTGGCGCCGAGGTCGGTAGGGGTGGCAAGGCGGGCTTTGGTCTTTTCAGCGCTCATGACGATCTTCCAGTGAGAAAGGGATGGATGGTTGGAATAGACTACAGGCGAGGAGGCGTCTTTTTGTTCCCGGAGTACGGGCGCTAGACGGTAAACAGCTCGTTAACGTCCGTTTCATTCTTGAAACTTAGCATGCCTGCATGACGACGATTAGTGCGGGCCTGCTTCAAAATATTGTTTTCAGTCCGTCTGCGGCTGAACTCTCGGCTATGCGGGCTGGCAAGTCCGTTCTGCCCAATTCTGAGCCGGTCGCACCGCCAGCGCCGGAAGGCGCGGAATCGCAGACTGTCATGCTTCTCAAGGATGCAGCGGCCCGGTTTGTCTCGCAGCAAAGCGGATTGGCGCCGCTTTATGCGGATCTCGAGGCCGCCGTCGCGCGCGCCGATCTGCCGCAAGCGGTGCGTGCGGCTGCGCAATCGGTGCTGTCGCTGCGGGTGGACGGCATGAATCCCGACGCGCTGAAGGCCGCTGTCCTGAAATCCGGATTGTTCATGGAAGCCATGCTGGCGGGCGGGACCGCGCCGTCAGGAGATATGAAGTCGGCGCTGTTGTCACTTCGTCAGACATTGCAAAGTTGGCTCGGTGCGTCCGTATCGGAGACGCGCGCCGATCCGCAATTGCCGCCACCGCATCGTGGCGCGGCACCGGTCGCGCAACAGCCGGGTATGCCATCGATTGCCATGCTCGACATCCGTGCTGCCGGTCTTCACTTGCTCGCCGAAACCGACGGGGCGCTGGCCCGTCAGACTTTGCTGCAGATCGCATCCTTGCCGGACGCTATTGCTGCCCAGCCGCAATCCGATGCGCCGCCCAAGTTGACGATGGATATTCCGCTGGCAACGCCGCTCGGCACCGCGATCATCCAGCTCCAGATCGAGCATGAGGAGCAGCGCAAGGACGGTGAAGCCAGTCGCGAGAAGACATGGCGGATCAATCTCGCCATTGATATCGAGCCGCTTGGCCCTGTGCGCGCCACCGTATCGCAAGCCGGCGGCCTGACGCATGTCGTCATGCTGGCCGAGCGCAAGGAAAGTGCGGCGGCCCTGCGCGATGATTTGCCGATGCTTGAGGCCTCGCTGGCCGAAGCGGCGCTGGAGATCGGCGAATTGCAATGCCGGACCGGCAAGCCGCAAGCGCCGTCAGCGCCTGCGGGACTGTTCGTGGATCGCGCGTCATGAGCGGACAGAAGGTTGCCGTCGCGCTGAAATATGATGCGCCAACAGCGCCGCGTGTCACGGCGATCGGGCGCGGCGAGCTTGCACAGAAAATCATCGAGGCGGCGGAAGCGAATGGCGTGCCGCTGTCCGACAACCCGGCGCTGGCCGAAGCCTTGTCGAAGATTCCGCTGGATCAGCAGATTCCGGAAAGCCTCTATCGTGCCGTCGCAGAGGTGTTGAGCTATATCCTGCGCACGTCGGGACGGCTGTGCTGATCACGAGATCACGATGATTTTGGATCGAATCGATCCAAAATCATAAACGTGATCGATTCCAATACATTAGAGCATGATGTCGTCCGAAAACCGCTGCACACTTTTCGGCATCATGCTCTGTCTTGTTGATCTCCGGCGGTTGATAGACCCGGCTGTTTGTAGGACAGTCGCGCCGCATCGATCATCCGGAGATACCAGCGTTTCATGATGCGCGTCCTTGCCGCATTCCTGCTTGTTGCGACTGCCATGGTGGTGCTGTCGGCGCCAGCGTCGGCGCAGACACGGCGTGCGCTGGTGATCGGCGTCGACGATTACCGCAATGTCGCGAAGCTTCAGAAGGCCGTCGGCGATGCGCAGGCAATGAAGGCGGCGCTGGAGAAACTTGGCTTCGAAGTCGATCTCCTCGCCAATCCGGATCGCTCCAGTTTCAACGCCGGCATCTCGGCGTTTGCACAGAAGTTGAAAGCCGGCGATGTGGCGCTGGTGCATTATTCCGGCCATGGCGTTGCGCTGGATGGCGAGAATTACCTGCTGCCGGTCGATGCGCCACGTCCTGATCGTGTCGACAAGGAAGGGCTCAAGCTCGAATCCTTTGCGCTGATGCCGCTGATCGACCGCATACGCGCCACCGGCTCGAATGTGCAGATCGCCATCATCGATGCCTGCCGCGACAATCCCTATGCGCAATCCGGCACGCGTTCGATCGGCCGCAGCGGCGGTCTGGTCGAGCCGGGGCGGCGGCCGGTCAAAGGGCAGGGCGGGTTCTTCATCATGTTCTCGGCCGGTTTCGGTCAGACTGCGGCGGATCGGCTGAATGATAACGATCGCGAGCCGACATCGGTTTACACGCGAACGCTGCTGAACAAGATCAGTGTGGAAGGCAAGCCGATCACCGATCTCGCCCGTGAAGTGCGCGAGGATGTCGAGGCGCTGGCGGCGACCGTGAACCACGAGCAGCGGCCGGCCTATTACGATGAATTGTCGGGACCATTGTTCTACTTCGCGCCGCCGCGTGGTGGCATCGTAGCGGCCATCCCGCAGCCGGCGGTATCAAGACCGGCTGAGCAGGCCGCGTCTCCTGCGCAACAGCAAGCCGTTTCGGCGCCACAGGCAACGCCCGTTACCACACAGCCGAGCTTCGATTGCACCCTCGCGCGTGGACGCGATGAGCTTGCGGTGTGCGGCGATGTCGAGTTGGCGGCACTCGATCGCTCATTATCGCAGGTCTATTACGCATTGGCTGACAATCTCTCTGGCGATGCGCGGATGGCGCTGCGTATCGCGCAAGGGCAGTGGCTGGCGCAGCGCCGTCTGTGCGGTGCCAACGTATCCTGCATCGGCCAGGCCTATCGTAGCCGCATCGCGCAATTGCAGGGCGGTCATCGGCAATCGAGCCTGGCCCCCGTGCCGGCACGGACAGCATCGCCGCCGCGGCCGAGCTTCGATTGCGCCAAGGCGCGCAAGCCGGACGAGCAGGCGGTCTGCTCCGATGCCGCGCTGGCGGCGAAGGATATCCGCTTATCGGAAGTGTTCGGACAATATCGAGCGCAGCTCGCGCCGGATGCGCAGAAGACATTGCTGAGAAGCCAGGCGGCGTGGCTGACACAGCGCGGACAATGCGGGTCCCATATCGCTTGCGTCGGCCGCGCCTATGATGATCGTATCCGTCAGATTGAAATTCTGATTTCGCGGCGTTGAACCTTTTTCCTGCTCCGGGCGACATTGCTTCCATGAAAATCACACTCGATCTCTCGAAGCTGCTCGAACAGGGCAAGATCACGCCTGCCGATGCCGAGCGCCTGAAGGCGCTGGCGGCGGCTGAGACCGGCAATCTTGGCCTCAACATCCTCACCGGCTTCGGCGTAATTGCCGCAAGCGCCGGTGCCGTTGCGGTGATGCTGACGGCGTTCGATTTCACCGCGCAATCGGCGGCGATCATCGGCGGCGGCGTGTTCGCGCTTGGCCTGTTGCTGCTGCTGGCGCGCGGTGAGATTGCGAGCCTGTTGTCGCAGACGCTGATCTTGATTGGCGCGCTGACCGGTGGTGCCGGCCTGCTCATTCTGGAAGATGGATCGCTGCGCGCTGCGGCCTTTGTCACGGCCGTGCTGGCGGTGACGGCCGTGCTGGCGCGATCGAGCCTGATGGCCGCGCTCGCCGTGGTGTCGCTCGCCGGATGTCTTGGCGCGCGCACCGGCTACATCCACGCCATGTATTCGCTGTCGATCCAGGAGCCGCTGGTCACGGTGGTGCTGTTCTCGGCGCTGGCGCTCGTGCTCTATCTGATTTCGCAGCGCGTGAAGGCCGATTACGAGCGCATCAGCCTCGCGGCGGCGCGCATGTCGCTGGTGCTCGTGAATTTCGGATTCTGGATCGGTTCGCTCTGGGGCGATCGGCTGCGGCTTTATCGCTACATCGCCTATGGCGATGTGAAGGGCGGCCCGGATTTCACCGCCTATGGCGCAGTCATTCCGCCGTATATCTTTTCGATTGGCTGGGCGGTGGCTTTGATCGCGGCCGGCGTCTGGGGCGTGAAGTCCGGACGGCGCTGGGTGGTCAATCTCGCCGCGGTGTTCGGCGGCATCCACTTCTATACGCAGTGGTTTGAATATCTCGGCGCCAATGCTTTCAGTGTGCTGGCGGGCGGCATTCTGTTGATCGTGATCGCCTTCGCTTTGCGGGCGCTGAACCGCAAATCAGTCGCGGCATCCTGAGGCATCCGAAAAAGTTTTTGTCGCCGGGGCGCGGTGGGGCGTCGACGGGCCCCGGCGACAACGGCCTGGGCTACAGACAGGCCGCCTTCACAACTGCCGGCGTGGGCTCTCGTGTCGGCAGCAGGATGAACAGGCTCTTGAGCCGGTCCATCATTCCGGAAACGAAGAGAGAATTGTCGCTGCGACGCATGACATCGTCTGCGGTGTAAATCTCCCGACCGTCTTCGTTGGTCACGACCGTAACGCGCGTGTTTGTCAGCGCGCCATAGGCGTAGATGGCCGCTGAGCAGGCGCGAATGCTCGCGTCGTCGCCAAGGTCCAGATAGTGCAGGATTGCGCCGTCGCGCTCGAGATCGGCCATCTCATCCAGGTGGCGCGCAGCGGCATGCACCACATAGCCTTCGGCCAGGAAGCGCCGCACTGTCTCTTTGCCGATGTCGGAAGCTGCCCCCGTGACGACTGCAACTTTGGAGAGAGTCGTGGAAAAACTGGTATTCATACTAAGTTCCTGGTCGGCCCCCGCCAGCCCGGATCAACGTTACAGATTGACAAATTATCGAAATTTGTTACATTGTCAACAATGACTGAGACCTTTTCACAGGATCGTGAAGACGAGCGACGCGACGCCATCATGGCCGGCGCGCACGCCTGTTTTCTGCAATACGGCTTCGCCAAGACCTCGCTGGACGATATCGCCCAGCG
>Ga0164243_10011054_pt1 | contig 12917 bp, 9 predicted proteins | sample OricompcompostOP_FD_108781 | JGI IMG/M metagenome (GOLD analysis project Ga0164243, IMG submission 108781) | Organic Plus compost microbial communities from Emeryville, California, USA - Original compost - Organic plus compost (OP) | ecosystem: Engineered > Solid waste > Mixed feedstock >...
GAGATCTCCGCCGGCGACCCACGCGGCCATGTCGAGCGCCTGCATCGGCAGGATCTCCGATCGCAGCGTCGACGCGACGTTCCACCCGACGATGCGGCGGGAGTAGACGTCGGTGACGAACGCCCACGGCTACTGCCCGAGCGCGAGACCTGCACGTCGTGCCTCCACCTCGATCCCACACAGGAGGGCAGGCGAGCCAGCTCGCTCTGCCCAATCAGACTGGCGGAGGGAGCACGCTTCTACGTGGAGGGACGCCCATCTAGAGTCCCGTGGGCCGGGACCATGACCCAGCACGGCCGAGACCGGACTCGTCGGTGCATCCAACGCGCCGGACCCTCATTGGTTCCCCGTCACGACCTTCGTGGTGTGCTCGTCGCTGCCTGTCAGGTTCTCGGAACCGTGCTTGTTCGGTGAGAGGGTGTTGCCGACGACGAGCAGGTGCTGGCTGATGCCGGTGTAGTCGAGCGCGTGCACCCCCCACTCCTGGGTCGGGGCGGCCCGGGTGTCCGAGCACTCGTTCCCTGTAATCGTCAGGTAGCTCGAGTTGTCGAACGAGATGCCCGAGTTGCTGTAGGCCGTCACGGAGGACGACGCTTTCCCGTTCTCACGGCAGACGTTGCCGGTCAGGGTGACGTGCGACGACCCGGCTCGCACGTGCAGCCCGGAGAGCGCGTTGAGCTCCGCCACGTTGCCGTCGACGGTCGAGTGGCTGAGCACCATGTTCAGACCGAACTCCGTGTTGCCCACGAGGCGGCAGTTCGCCACCACGGTGCCCCTCGTAATGTGGTCGTTGTAGATCCCGCCGGCGCCGAGCGCTCCGCTGGAGGACGGGACGTTCACACCGTTGCCGACGAAGTCGGAGTCGATGATCGTGCAGTTCGGGCTGTTGCAGATCAGCCCGTCGAGGTCGTTCTCGCGACACACCAGCCGCTCGAACCGATGCCCGCCTCGATTCCACGGGTCCTCACCACTGTCGACATCGCACCAGACGCCCGGCTGATAGTCACCCGAGCCCTCGACCACGCAGTCCGAGACGACCCAGTCCCAACATCCGCTCAGGCCGATGCCGATTCCGTTCTGGTGACGCACCGTCACGTGAGACACCAGGTTGCCCTCGCTGTGCCAGCCGACGATGCCGATTCCCGACGCCGTCTGCGCGTCCTTGTTCCCATCGATGGTCAGGTCGGTGATCCGGGTCCCAGTGACACCATGCCCGAGTCCGAACACCGTCACACTGGACGATGCGTCCGCGACCTTGATGGTTGTCGCGCCCTGGCCCGCACCCTGGACCCACACTCCTGCGGGCAGCTCCCAGGTCTCCGTGCGCAGGTAGGTGCCAGGCGGGAACACCACGACCCCTCCGCCCGCAGCAGCAGCCTCGGCGATGGCGGCGGCCACGGCTGAGGTGTCATCGGTCGTACCGTCCCCCTTCGCTCCGTGGTCCTTCACGCTGATGAACCCCCGCCAGCCCTTGCTCGGTCCCTTGCCCGAGCCGGGGTCTGCTTGTGCCGCAGTTGACGCGGTCACCACCAGCCCTGTACCCAGCACCCCGGTCGCAGTCGTTCCCAGGGCGGCTCGCCGTGAGAAGCGTCGTTCTGACGTCGTCATGTGTCATCTCCTTTGTGCGGAGGCCGGGCGGCACAGCGACTTCTGCGTCGGAGCCACCGCCCGACCTCACCGATCTTGCGGACGACTTACCGCTCGAGCCCTTCCAGATAGGCCGCCTGCATGCTGTCGAGAGCGTCCTGGATGGTGGCCGAGCCCAGGAGAACGGCCTGGACGCCGTCGGTCATCGCGCTGAACGTCTTCGCGCCTGGTGTCCAGTCACCACCCGCCACGCGATCCTCGGCGGTGAACTCCAGCACCTGCGCGAGCGCCGGGGACGGCGCGAAGTCCTCGTTCGGGATGCTCGGTACGAGGTTCTTCTCCGCCGCTGTGAGGTTCAGGGCCCATTCGGACGTCCAGAGCTCGACGAACTCCATTGCGAGCTCGAGCTTCTCCGAGTCCGCGTTGATCCCGATTCCGTTGTTGTAGAGGACGTTGATGCGGGAGGCGTCGGGGTCGTCGCTGGACGGAAGCGGCGCCATGAGGAACTCGGCCTCGGGGTCGCCGGACTCGGGATCCATCATCACGCCGATGTGGGCACCGACCGAGACCGTCGCCAGGAAGTCGCCGTCGAGAACACCGGGAAGCACCGCGTTGTCCATCGACGTGCCGACCGGAGAGTCGTTGAAGCACCCCGCGTCCACCATCTCGTTCTGCCGCTCGAGCGCGGTCCTCCATTCCGCGGAGGTCGAGAAGTCGAACGTGCCGTCCGCGAGGCTTGCGTTGAATGCAGCAACGTCGTCGATCTCGTTCGCGACGAATGCGCTCGGGACGAGCCTGGTCGTCCAGACCTCCTGGAGGCCGAGACCGAACGCGGTCTTACCCAGGTCGCGCGCATCCTGGCACAGCTGCAGGAGCTCGGACCACGTGGTCGGGACGCTGAGATCCAGCTCGTTCATCGTGCCCATGTTGTAGATCGCGCCGCTGGAGTCGATCGCCGCCGTCGCCATGTAGACATGGCCGTCCGCGCTCGCGGCATCGAGCGCCCCTTCGGTGGCTTGCGACGCCCAGGGGAGGTCGTCCAGCGGTGCGAGGAAGCCCTCCGGGCCCAGCTCGCCCACTGAGAGGACGTTCGCGCTGCCGGGCCAGACCATGAACAGATCGGGCGCTGTGCCCGCCAACAGCTGGGTACGCACCGTCTTCTGCAGGTCGTCATCGGACGCGGTCGTCAGCTCGACCGTCACGCCGGGGTGCTCTTCCTCGAACCTGGCGATGATCTCGTCGTTCGCGTTGTTCGTGCCGCTCTGCCAGGCGATCGTGAGCACGGTCTCGCCAGCGTCGTCCTCGCCGCTGGAGACAGCGCAGCTGCTGAGTGCAAGCCCGGCCGCAGCGCCGATGCTCAGCGTGGCGATCGCGGTGTGTCGCTTCATGGGATGCCTTTCTTGTGAATGAGGACGGCTCAACCTTTCAAGCCGCCCGCGAAGCCCCGAATGATGTGCTTCTGGAGGGAGAGGTAGAACACGAGCACCGGCACCATCGCGATGATGAGACCGGCGAAGATCGCGCCCCAGTCGGTGAAGTACTGGCTCGAGAAGTCCTTCAGGGCGAGCGGCAGCGTCGTGTAGTCGCTTCCCCCGAGATAGAGCAGCGGGGTGAAGAAGTCGTTGTACACGCCGATCAACTGCAGAACGGCGATCGTCCCCGTGACGGGACGCATGAGCGGGAAGACGACGGACCAGAATGCCTGCATGGGACGAGCACCGTCGATCCGAGCCGCATCTTCGTACTCGCGAGGAAGCGCACGCAGGAAGATCGTGTAGAGGAGAATGTTGAACGGCATCCCACCGCCGACATAGATGATCAGCAGCGGCCAGATCGTGCCGAGTAGCCCGGCGTCCCGCATCAGCAGGTAGAGCGGGATCATGCCCAGCCCCCCGGGGACGATGATTCCGGCGACAAAGTAGGCGAACGCGGCCGTCGACCATGTGCGCGTGATGCGGGACAGCGGATAGGCCGCCATCGCTGCGAGGACGATCACGAGGATCACGACGGCCACCGAGACCAGCACGCTCGTCGCGAAGGCCTGCGGCAGGTTTCCGTCGACCCAGGCGGTGGAGAAGTTCTCCCATGCGATCCGCTCGGGCAGCGCGAACCCCGAGCCACGTTCGTTGGACGGTTTGAGCGCGACGTTGACCAGGAGGTAAAGCGGGATGCCGAAGACGAGGACGGCGATGAGCCACAGCACCGACTCGAGGACCCCGGTCCTCCACGTGTAGCGGTTGAGCATGCTCAGTGCTCCCTCCGGTTCATCAGACGAAACTGCACGACGGTCACGACCGAGACGAGGAGCGTGAGGATGACCGAGAGCGTGACCCCGAACGAGTAGTCACCCGTGACGAAACCGTCGGTGTAGGTCAGCGTGGCAAGAGTCGAGGTCGTGTGCGCAGGCCCGCCCTGCGTCGTGATGTAGATCTGGTCGAAGATCTTGAGGCCACCCGAGACGCAGAGCACGGCGTTGATGAGGATGGCAGGGGCGAGCAGGGGGCGCACGACGTACCAGAAGCGGGTCCACGAGCCGGCGCCGTCGAGATGGGCGGCTTCGATCAGATCGACGTCGACACCCTGGAGACCCGCCAGGAAGATCACCATGGTGAACCCGGCTGACTGCCACACGCACATGAACGCGATCGCCCAGAGGTTCACGCTGGGATCACCCAACCAGTCGTGCTTGAGGGCGGCCAAGCCGACAAGGTCGAGCATCTGATTCAGCGCACCGGTGGGCGCGTACATGTACTTCCAGATGTAGCCCACCGCGACCGACGTCAGCACGACGGGGGCGAAGAAGGCGACGCGCAGCACGTTGCGCGACCGCACCGGCGTGTTCAGGGCGAGCGCCAGGAGCAGACCCACGACCATCTGCACGACCGTCACGGCAATCGTCAGCATGAGGGTGTTGATGAGGCTCGACAACGCATGCGGGCTCTTGAACGCCGCGACGAAGTTGTCGAAGCCTACGAAGTCGAAGCTGTCCGTGAGACCGTCCCAGTCGGTGAACGCGAACACCATCGCCTGCACGTCCGGTACGACGACGACGATCGTGTAGACGACCAACGCGGGAACGAGGAACCACCAGGGCACCTGGAGCGCCTTGCTGCGTCTGCGCGGCGCGGGCGGGGCGTCCACGCGCGCCAGTCGCGCGACGATCTGCTGGTCGGCGGACAGCTGCGTCATGCTCGGGTTTCCATCTCGTGGTAGCCGCCGCAGGCGACAGTGGATGTGATGCTCGCACCGTGGCTCAGCACGATCTCGGCGACGCAGCCAGTCGGCACTCGGGTCCGCAGTCGTCGGACCGAGCCGTCCGTACGCCAGTCAACCTCGACCGGTCCGTACGGTGTGGGCACGGTGCCCTCCGCCGCGCTCAGCGCCGTGAGTGACACCGGCGCGATGCGAAGCCGCCGGTATCCCGGTTCGACCGGCGACACGCCCAATACGTGCTGGAAGAACCAGTCGTCGTAGGTGCCGAACATGTAGTGCGCGCGCGACCGCGACTCCTCTTTCCAGTGCTCCCACAACGTGGTCGAGCCACGCTCGATCCAGAGTCCCCAGCTCGGGAAAGTGGTCTGCGTCGCCACGCGCAGTGCAAGGTCGGCGTGTCCGTGCCGGGTGAGAGTCGGCAGGAGGTATTTGGTACCGAGGACGCCTGTGTTGAGGTGATCTCCACGGGCTCGGATGTCGGCCACCAGCCCGTTCACGACGCCCTGCCTTGCCGCATCCGGGACGAGCCCGAAGGCGAGCGCCAGGATGTTGTGGGTCTGGCGGTAGCCCTCGTCGCCCTCTCCGCGGTACACCACTCCGTCGAAGAAGGCGTTGTTGAACGCCCTCCGCACCGAGTCAGCAGCGGACTCGAAACCGACGGCGTCATCGATGAGCGAGAGCACACGCGCGATGCGGGCCATGACTGTGAGCATCTGGAAGAGATAGGCCGTACCCGAGACGCGGTGATCGTCCGGCGCATCTCCTCCCCAGGGCCCGGTCTCGGGGCTGCACCAGTCGTTGAGGACGGACTCTGCTATGCCAGCGTCGGTGTCGGCGAGCTCCCGGAGCACGTAGCGGCGCATCGCCTCGTAGTGCCGTTCGAGCACCTGGCGATTGCCCCGATACATGTAGAGCCACCAGGGCGTGAGCACGAGATCGGAGTGCCAGGTCGGTGACGGCTTGTACTGGTCCCCCCACCCGGGACTCGGCGCGATGACCTGGGGCCTACCATCGGCGTCGCAGGTATCGACGATGTCATCGAGCCACTTCTCGAGGAAGATCTCGGCGTCGAAGTTCGCCAGCATTAGCTCGGCCGCGAGCATGCCGTCGCCGGTCCACCCGTTCTTCTCGTAGGTTGGAGTGTCGGTCGGGATGCCGTGCAGGTTGATCTCGACCGTTGTGGCTGCCGCCTCGTGCAGAGCGTTCAACAATGCGTCCGAAGAGCGGAATGCTCCTGTCCGCGGGATGTCGCTGTGCAGCACTTCCGCATGGATGGCCTCGGCATCGAGCGGCTGCGATGTCGGCCACCCTGCGACGTGCACGTAGCGGAAGCCGTGATACGTGAACGAGGGAGCCCACTGGCCCGGGCCATCCAGCACACAGCGGTCGGTCTGGAAGCCGTCGGAGAAGTACACCTCGCCGTCGGACACGTTCGGCAGCCCGGACTCCGTGAGCTTCTCCCCGTGCGCAAGCGTGATCTGGTGCAGTCCCGGCTCATCGATACGGATCCGGACCCTGCCCGAGACGACCTGGCCGAAGTCCACGACATAGCCGTCCTGCATTGCTGTCACCTCGACCGGCGCCAGTGTTCGTCTCAACCGGATCGGCGCAATGCGCTGACGCTGCAGCACACCACGAGGGCCCTGGGCCGCTCGTGCGCGCTGTTCGGGGAACGAGGAGCGGGTGTCGAACACCTCTCCCGCGTAGAGGTCGTCATAAAGGGTCCCGGTGCGCTGAGAGGTCCAGGACGTGTCAGTCACGATCCTCCGCTGTCCGCCGCGGCCATCCACCACATGCAGAACGGCTCGAGCGCACGGCTCGTCGTGCCACGGGGCAGACTGCCAGCCCCAGGCTGGGGGCGGCGAAGGATTCGTCATGCCGTAGAAGCCGCGACCGAGTCGCAGAGCGAGCCGATGGGTTCCGGGACCGAGTAGTGACGTGACATCGAACGTCTCGTAGTGCACGCGGCGGTCGTAGTCCGAGAACGCCGGGCCGAGCTCGGAGTCACCCACGCGGGTGCCATCCAGCCACGGCTGCGCATATCCGCCAGCCGCCACCGACAGCAGCGCGAGATGGGGCGGCTCATCGAGAAGGAACTCCGTGGCGAGCTCCGGCACCGGCGTCGCGCGCTGGCACACCTTGTCGGCCGCAGCAGCGCAGATCCACGACGCCCCAGCCCAGTCACCCGGATCGAACACGCCCGTGGTGAAGGAGGCCTCCGCGGTCGGCATGGTGTCGTTCGAGAGCGCCCAGCGGTAGCGAGTCAACGGCGTCAGGGCGAGGCCGTCGTGCCGCACTCGCGGCGTGGCTCCGGCGGGCAGCTCACGACGCCACACGAGACGTTCGGCGCCAGCCGTGCTCTCGACGAGCTCAAGAACAGTCGGCGGATGCTCGGCGCCCCCGTCCCGAATGACCCAGCTGAACTCGGGATGGGCCGTGTCCAGGCCGACCGGGCGCGGCTCGCCCTCGACACGCATGGAGTCGAACCATGCTGTCGCGAGTGTCGATGGCGCCATTGTCGGACTTTCGTCAGGCCGGCCGCGGTGCGTCCGGCGGTCGATGAAGAGCAAAGATAGGCCAGTAGGTAATCGATGTCAACCATGATCATGCCTTTGGATCACTTGTAAATACGTGCCGAAGCGCGGTTCGTTGACATCAGAGGTGCATCGATTACCATGAAGGCCTTCACAACAGAAGGACCGCCTGTGACCGATCACGCCTCTTCGCCGGCTGTGCCGGGGCGCTCGACCCTGAGCGACGTCGCAGCTCTCGCCGGCGTGAGCGCGAAGACGGCCTCGCGAGCGCTCAACAGGCACCCCGGCGTCTCGGCAGAGACGCGCGAGCGCGTCGAACGCGCAGCCATCAAACTCAGGTTCCGACCTAACGGTCTGGCGAAAGAGCTGCGGTCCGGAGGCAAGTCGAACGTCGTGGGCCTGATCGTGGCCGACATCTCCAACCCGTTCTTCTCCCGCCTCGCAGCGGCCGTCGAGTCGACCGTCGTCCCGCGTGGGTTTGAGCTGGTGGTCGGCTCGACCGGCGAGGATCCCGACCGCGAGCGCGAACTCGTCCGCTCGTTCATCGAGCGGCGGGCCCAGGCGTTGCTTGTGGTGCCGGCATCCGACGACCACAGCTATCTCCAGTTCGAGACGGCGATCGGGACACCGATCGTGTTCGTCGACCGCCCCCCGACCGGCCTGAGCGTCGACGTGGTCATGGGCGACGACGCCGCGGCTGCGCGACGCGCGACAGAAGAGCTGATGGCTGCCGGCCACGTCCGGATCGCGGTCCTCGCCGACCTGCCCCGAGCATGGACGGCACGAGAACGTCTCGCCGGCGTGCGTGCGGCGCTGCAGCACCACGGTCTCGCGAGCGATGGTCCGCTCGTGCGCGAGGGCGCTCACACACCGCCCCTCGCGGCTGAGCTCATGCGCGAGCTGCTCGCTCTGCCCGAGCCTCCCACTGCTGTCCTCGCGCTGAACAACCTGAGCACACTCGGTGCTATGCGGACGCTGCGGGAGACGGGCGCCTCGCTCTCACTCGTCGGCTTCGACGACTCCGATGCCGCAGAGCTCCTCGACGTGAGCGTGGTCGCGACAGATCCGGATGACATGGGCCGGCTCGCTGCCGCACGTGCTCTCGCGCGGATCGACGGCGACACCTCGGCACCGTCGACACACGTCATCCCGACGCCGCTCGTCGTGCGCACGCCCTTCGACCAGCCGCTGGCGTTCGCGCGCAAGAACTAGGACACGCCGCCCCATGCCCCAAGAGCCTCAGGGAGCCGCTCGGCGCAACGCGCTCTCGGCCCAGACTGCCGAGGAGCTCGACCACGTCATCCGATTCGCCTCGGCCTCGCGCCGACCCGAGGGCGGTTTCGGCGCACTGGACACACATGGTCGCCTCGCCGCGGATGCACCGGTACATGCGCTTCAGACGACGCGCATGACCTACTGCTTCTCGATCGCATCTCTGCTCGGAATACCCGATTCGCAGGAGCTGGCTGCACACGGCGTCCACGCCCTCCAGTCACTGCTGCACGACTCGGTGCACGGCGGCACCTTCTCCGACCCGACCACCCCGGACGCACCGAAGACCGCCTATCTGGCGTGTTTCAACGCTCTCGCAGCCACCGCAGCCGTGCATGCGGGCGTGGACGGCGCACGTCAACTTCTCGACGATGCTGCGGCGACGCTGGTCGACCGATTCTGGGACGAGGCCGACGGCGCGCTCGTCGACGAGTGGGACCGAGCGTTCACTCAGCCGACCGACTACCGAGGCGCAAACGCCAACATGCACGCGGTCGAAGCGATGAACGCGATCGCCGTCGTCATGGACGACCCCACGTGGCACGCTCGGGCCGGCCGTATCGCAGAACGGTTCATCGACGACATCGCACGTCGAAACGGCTGGATGCTTCCCGAGCACTTCGACGGCTCGTGGAGGCCGCTGCTCGACTACAACAGAGATCGTCCGCGCGACGAGTTCCGCCCCTACGGAGTCACGGTCGGGCATCTACTGGAGTGGAGTCGACTGGTGCTCGAGCTCCACACCGCGGCGCCGGCGGACTGGATGCCGGCCGCGGCTCGGTCGCTGTACGCCACCGCGCGTCAGCTCGGGTGGCACGTCGACGGCGCACCCGGTTTCGTGTACACAGTCGACTGGGATCGTGTGCCCGTTGTTCGGACCCGGCCGCACTGGGTGGCTCTCGAGGCGATCGCAGCAGCCGCGACGCAGGCGCAGGCGTTCGGGGACTCCGACGCGGCAGCCGACGTCGCCACCTTCCGGGAGTACGCCCAGACGTACCTGCGTGATCGTGCCCATGGGAGCTGGCACCACGAGCTGGATCCGGCCAATCGCCCTCTCGCACAGATGTGGGCAGGCAAGCCCGACGCCTACCACGCACTTGGAGCGATCCTCATCCCCGAGCTTCCTCTTGCTCCCAGCCTCGCGGGCCGGGTGCTCGCGCTGGATAGGACCGACCCCACCGACCGCCAGGAGCAAACATCATGGTCCCTCGCGTAGGAAGCACGAGCCGTTCGCTGTCACTCGACGGCGACAACTGGGAGCTGCGATACGTCGCGCACGCCGACGCGCCCGCTTCGGCTTACCCGCGCGAGGATCCGAACTATCGCACCGTCACCGCGACGGTGCCAGGATCCGTCGAGCTCGACCTCATGCGCGCCGGCGAGCTGCCTGATCTCTACGAAGGCGACAACCTCCGCAGAGCGTGGGAGCTGGAGTACGGAGACTGGTGGTACCGAACCCAGTTCGACCTGCCAGACGACTGGGACACGGACCGCACGAGCCTCCTGCTCGACGGGGTCGACACGGTCGCCACGGTCTTCGTCAACGGCGTCGAGGTCGGCGGCGTCGCGAACATGATGATCACGCACGAGCTGCCGCTGTCCGATGCCGTGCGCGGAGGCCGGAACGAGCTCGTCGTGCATATTCGCTCGCCGCTGGCAGCGGCAGAGGACTATCCCTACCCGGCGCAGCTCAGGCAGATCTGGGACGCCTCGGAATCCCTGTGGATCCGCAAGCCCGCGCACATGTACGGCTGGGACATCGCACCGAGATTGGTGTCGGCAGGCATCTTCCGCACCGTGCGCCTGCTCGAGCGGCCACCCGAGCGCATCGACGACTGGTACTTCGTGACGAAGCAGCTGGAAGGGCAGCGTGCCATCGTGGAGCTTCAGTACGAGCTCTCGACGGCGCCGCGCGGTCGGGACGTGCGCATCGAGGTCTCCGGCACACACGGATCGAGCGGGGCGCGATTCGCCGCGACCGCGCACCCAACCTTCATGAGCGGCCACCTCGTCTTCACCATCGACAACCCGCGTCGCTGGATGCCGCGCGGCTACGGACAGCCCGACCTGTACGACGTCGTGCTGGAACTCGTCGTCGAAGGCGAGACCGTCGATCGCCACCAGACGCGTCTCGGGCTTCGCCGGATCGAGCTCGACTCCCACCTCGCCGCCGACGACAGCGGACGTTTCCGCGTCGTGATCAACGGAGAACCAGTCGTCCTCCTCGGCACCAACTGGGTGCCTCTGGACGCGATTCACGCACGCGACCGGGAACGGCTCGACCAGGCGTTGGAGCTGCTGGCGGAGACGGGTAGCAACATAGTACGCGCATGGGGCGGCAACCTCTATGAGGGCGATCCGTTCTACGACTGGTGCGACGCGAACGGTGTGCTCGTGTGGCAGGATTTCTCGCTCGCCTGTGCGCGGTACCCACAGACAGAGCCGTTCATCAGCATGATCGAGCACGAGGCGGAGGCCGTGGTGCGCCGTCTGCGCGGCCACGCCTCGCTCATGCTGTGGTGCGGATCGAACGAGACCGACGACAGCTTCGCCGACGACCGTATCGACCCGTGGACGGACGCCATCACGCGGGAGGTGCTCCCTCGCGTCGTCCGGTTGCACGACTGGTGCACGCCGTACGTGCCCTCCTCACCACTCCTGACCTCCGACCCAGAGCAGCGGGAGCGCGTTCCCGAGCAGCACCTCTGGGGCGCCCGCGCATCGTTCAAAGCGCCGTTCTACGCGAGCACCGTGGCGGAGCTCGTGAGCGAGATCGGTTACCACGGCATGCCTGCTCTCAGGTCTCTCGCTAAGTTCCTGCCGGACATCCCACCGGCCGCGATCCCCGACGACCCCGTATGGCGTCTGCATGAGTCCAACCATCGCACCCATCCCAACTGGTATTACAGCCGGAACCAGCTGATGCTCGACCAGGCGAGGCTCTACCTCGATTGCGAGCCCAACGATCTGCGCCAGATCGTCCTCGCCTCTCAGGTGAGTCAGGCGGAGGCGAAGAAGTTCTTCATCGAACAGGCGCGGCTGGCTCGAGGACGACGTTGGGGACTCATCTGGTGGAATCTCATCGATCCCTGGCCACAGATCTCCGACGCCGTCGTCGACTACTACGGCGTCCGCAAGCTCGCCTTCCACTACATCGTCAGGGCCCAACAACAGGTGGTGATGATGGCTAGTGAAGTGACCGGCTGGCACCGCGACGTCGTCCTCGCCAACGACACACCAGGGCACGCCGAGGTCTCGTGGCGAGTCCATTCCGCCTCGACCGGCGCCGAGCTCGCGAGCGGATCCACGACGCTCGGCGCGCACGCGGATCAGGTCGTCACCACGCTGCCGCTGGCCCCTTCCGGCGAGTGCTACCTCTTCAGATGGGAGGGCGAGGCCGACGGCCAACCGGTCCGTGGAGGGAATCACTACACGGAGGGATCCCCGCCCCTGTCGTTCGAGCGCTACCGCGACAGCTACCTCCCCCAGATCGCAGCACTCACGCCGACGTTCGAGCCGGGGGCGTCATGGCACTAGCGGTCCAAGAGCTGTGCGATCGTGCGCGAGCGCTCGCCGATCAGCGTGGCGGTCGTGTTCTCATCGCGATCGTCGGGGCGCCGGGGGCCGGCAAGTCCACTCTTGCCGAGACGTTCGTCGAGGCACTGGCGCCGCGCGCCGGCCTCGTCCCGATGGACGGGTTCCACTACTCGCAGCGGATGCTCAACCACCTCGACCGCGCCAAGCGAAAGGGGGCTCCCGATACGTTCGACGCCGAAGGGTTGGCCGCACTTCTCACCCGGGTCCGCGATGCCAGCGGACCAGTGTTCGCCCCAACCTTCGACCGATCGATCGAGGAGCCGATCGCGGCCGGCACGGTGGTACCCGAGAGGGCCGACATCGTGATCGTGGAAGGCAACTATCTCCTGCTCGACGACGGAGCCTGGTCGAGCGTGTCCGCACAGTTCGATGAGGCGTGGTATCTCCGGATCCCGCACGAGACCCGGCTCGGGCGCCTCCTCGCGCGGCACATGAAGCACGGGCGGTCGGAAGCAGCGGCGCGGGAGTGGGTGATGAGAGTCGACGAGGCTAACGCCAAGCTCATCGAGGCGACCGCGGATCGCGCCGACCTCATTCTGTGAGCGTGCCCCTGGCTCGCGAATACTTCGGAGGGTGACATGCCTCCTAGGACGTGTTGCTAATTCCATTGCAGAGCGGCGGAGAGGCAGAGTCCTGCCGCGTATGACCGGGCGGTCTTGTCGTAGCGGGAAGCGAGTCCGCGTCACTGCTTCACGAAGTTGAAGCACCGCTCGA
>Ga0164243_10011055_pt1 | contig 12917 bp, 9 predicted proteins | sample OricompcompostOP_FD_108781 | JGI IMG/M metagenome (GOLD analysis project Ga0164243, IMG submission 108781) | Organic Plus compost microbial communities from Emeryville, California, USA - Original compost - Organic plus compost (OP) | ecosystem: Engineered > Solid waste > Mixed feedstock >...
CCGCGAACGCGATGTACTGCGTCGCGGAGGCGGATGCCGACGCATCCGTCCCGTTCATGCAGGCGATGTTCGAGAACCAGCCCGCGGAGCAGACTCCGGGCCTGACGAACGCGCAGATCCTCGAGATCGCGTCGAGCGCGGGCGTGAGCGGCATCGATTCATGCGTGAACGACGGCCGCTACGAGGGCTTCGTGTCGGCCATGACCGAGCAGACGCCGGTGCAGCCCGGTGCCGCAGGCATCGGGACGCCGACGGTCGCGGTCAACGGCGAGGTCATCGCGAACTCCGAGCTGCCGCCTCCGGCCGAGCTGCGTTCGCTCTTCGAGTAGGGGAGTGCGCCGCGCTCACACGATGAGGTCGGCGCGCACCGCACTGGCTTCGATGAGCCTGGCGTTGGGCTCGTCGACCCTCTCGACCCACACCTTGGCCGCCGACTCTGTGCGCCCGTACTTCATGTGCCGCGCGACGAGTCGTCTGATCCGAGCCTCGTCTGGAATGCGGATGAACCATGTCTCGTCGAACAGTCGGGCGACGTTCGACCACGCCCCCTCATCGAGCAGGAGGTAGTTGCCCTCCACGATCACGATGTCGGCGTCAGCCGGGACGACGGTCCCGGCCGCGATCGGCTCCTCGATCGAGCGGTCGAAGGTCGGGGCGTACACCGGGCCGTCGGCGTCGCGGAGGCGAGCGAGGAGGGCGGCGAGTCCGTCCGCGTCGAAGGTGTCGGGTGCACCCTTTCGCTTTGCTCGTCCGAGCTGGTCGAGCACCCGCTGCGAGTAGTGGAATCCGTCCATCGGCACGAGCCCCGCGCGCGGGCCCAGCTCCCTGACGAGCCTCTCCGACAGGGTGGACTTCCCCGCCCCGGGCGCGCCGACGATGCCGATGAGCACTCGTCGACCGCGCTCATCGGCGAGTGCCCGCGCACGTCCGGACAACTCTCCGACAGTCAGCGCCACGATGCCTCCGGCTCGAAGTTCGGAGTGAGTGCTGCGAGCTGCGGCAGGTAGCAGTCGCGGTATCGCTCGAACGAGAGCGGCGGTGAGCCCTCCGTGTAGTGATTCCCCCCGCGGACGGGCTCACCGTCGGCCTCGCCCTCCCAGGAGAAGAGGTAGCAGTCTCCGCCGGGAGCGAGCGCCAACGTCGCGACGACCCGGTGGGTGTGTGCGGCGAGAACCGCCGCACCGCTTGCGAGCTCTTCGCCGGTCATGGCGGACCGGATGCGCCACGAGAGCTCTGCGCGACCTGGTGTGTCATTGGCGAGCAAGACCTCGCGGCTCCAGCCGGATGCTTCATCGGCCATCATGACGACCCGCTGCTGTGCGCGAACGATGTAGTGGAATGCGAGCTTGCGGACGCCGTAGTAGTCGACGACCGCGTCCGAGAGCTGCGGCCAGGGGTCGATGAGGTTCCACCAGATGAGGCCCCAGCGACGCCCTCGGGCGAGGCGCGCCTGCTCGATGAAGAACTTCTTCGCCTCCGCCTGGCTGACTTGAGAGGCGAGGACGACCTCGGCCAGATCGCCAGGATTGCCGTCGAGATACAGCGCCGCCTGGTCGAGCATCAGCCGATTACGGCTGTAGTACCAATTGGGATGCGCGCGGTGACTCGACTCATGGAGGCGCCACACGGGGTCATCCGGGATCTCCGCCGGTGAGATGTCTGGCAGGAACGCTGCGAGCGACCTGAGCGACGGCATGCCGTGGTAGCCGATCTCGCTCACGAACTCCGCCGTTGTGTTCACGTAGAACGGGGCCTTGAACGATGCCCGGGCGCCCCACAGGTGCTGCTCGGGAACGCGCGCCCGCTGACCCGGGTCGGAGGTGAGGAGGGGTGAAGAGGGCACGTACGGTGTGCACCAGTCGTGAAGTCGTACGATGCGGGGAAGCACCTCGCGTGTGATGGCGTCCGTCCGCGGGTCGATGCGATCGTCTGCGAAGCTGTCGTCGGTCTCGTTCGATCCGCACCACAGCATGAGCGAGGCGTGGTTGCGCAGGCGCCTGACCACCGACTCCGCCTCGTGCTCGATCATGCCGATGAACGGCTCCGTCTGAGGGTAGCGCGCGCAAGCCAGCGCGAAGTCCTGCCAGACGAGGACGCCATTCGCGTCGCACCAGTCGAAGAATGCGTCGCTCTCGTAGAGGTTGCCGCCCCACGCGCGCACGACGTTGCTTCCAGTCTCGTAGAGCAACGCCAGGGCCTGGTCGAGCCGCTCACGGTCGCGCGCATGGATCGCGTCGAGCGGCACCCAGTTCGTGCCGAGAAGGAAAACGGGCTCGCCATTGACGACCACGCGAAAGCGACCGCTTTCATCAGCGGCAAGCCGCGAATCGAGTTCGATGCGGCGAAGGCCGAGCCGCGTCTCGTGCCGGTCGACTGTCTTGCCCTCGACGACGAGCTCCAGTACGACGTCGTAGAGCTCGGGGCGGCCATAGCCGCGCGGCATCCAGCGGTGTGGCTCGTCGATGGTGAAGACGAGATGTCCGCTCACGAAGGTCGGATGCGCGGTCGCGGCGAACCGCGATCCGCTGGGAACGTGCGTACCAGAGACCTCGATGCGCACGTCTCGCCTCCGCGGCGCGGTCGAGAGCTCGTACTGGAACTCGACCGTCGCGCTCTTCTCGTCCAAGCTCTTCGTCACGAAGTACCAGTCATCGATGCGCTCAGGCGCGCGCTCGACAAGGCGCACGCTGCGGAAGATGCCCGCCGACACGAGTCGCGGTGCGATGTCCCAGCCGTACATATGGGCCGGCTTGCGGATCCAGAGACTTTCGGAGGCGTCCCAGATCTGGGCGAGCTGCGCTGGGTAGGGGTACTCTTCGGCAGCCGCAAGGGGTGAGCGAAGATGAACGACAAGCTCGTTCCGGCCCCTGCGCACCGCATCGGAGAGCCTGACCTCATGCGCGATCATCATGTTCGCCGTCGCGCCGACATCCACGCCGTTGACGAATACCCTCGCGATCGTGTCGACCCCTTCGAGAAGGAGGCTCGTGCGGACGGGATCCCAGTCGTCGGGAAGGTCGAACTCGGTCCGGTACCACCAGTCGCCGTACTCCAGCTCCCATGCTCGGCGGAGGTTGTCGCCCTCGTACAAGTCGGGCAGCTCGCCGGCACGCATCAGATCGAGTTCGACAGATCCCGGCACGATCGCCGGAACGGTGCGATAGGTCGGATCGTCGAGTGGATATGCGGCAGGGGGCACATCCACGCGGGTCGCGTAGCGCAGCTCCCAGCCGTTGCCGTCGAGCGTCGTCGCCCGACTCGTGGTTCCTACGCGAGAGACCATGACGTCTGCTCCTGGCGGTCGGTGTGGTCGATGTCGTCCAGCGCGAGCACGCGGCCCGCAAGGCTCGGAGCAAGAGGAAGCTCTGGAATGAGAATCGCTCCGAGGGCGTGATACGCGTCCGGCTTGCCTGCCCACATCTGGGCAACCGGTCGGTTGCCTGGGTCCAGCTCGTGGTGCCAGCTGCCGTGGACCCGGTCTCGCAGGTACGACTCGGAGTACTCCTGGAATGCGACGACGTCGGCAGCCGCATCCCTGTCGTCGAGCGCCTGCGCCTGCGTCGCCGCCGCCGCGATCGCCTCGAGGGCGACCCAGTGCGGCCGGTTGCGTACGACGGGTTCGCCGTTCCAATCGACCGTGTAGATGAACCCCGGAGCACCGTCGACGCGCCAGCCGAGACGACGCGCGGTGGCGTAGAGCGAGCGCGACGCGCCGGGCAGCCAGTCCGTCGGCTGTGCGATGTGAAGTTCCAGCAGCAGCCGACTCCACTCGAGCAGGTGCCCGATCGTCACCCCGTAAGGGCGGAACTCGTCGTGCAGGCGATCGCGGTTGTAGTCGAGCTGCGGCGTCCATGTCGCGTCGAAATGCTCGGGCAGCATCCAACCGCGTCGGCGCGCGATGCGGTCGATGAGCAGTTCGGCGATGCGTGCGGCGCGCGCGTGCCACGAAGGGTCTTCCAGGACGACCCCGATCGCGTTCATCGCCTCGACCGCGTGCATGTTCGCGTTCGCGCCGCGGTAGTCGGTCGGACGGGTGAACGCTCTGTCCCACTCGTCGATGAGCGCGCCGTCGGTCTCGCTCCAGAATCGGTCGACCAGTGTGGCTGCCGCATCGTCGAGCAGCCGGCGTGCGCCTTCCACGCCCGCATGAGCCGCCGCAGAGGCCGCGAGCGCGGTGAAGCAGGCGAGGTAGGCGCTTTTCGGAGCACCAAGGTCGGTCGGGTCGGAGAATGTGCCGCCATGGACCGAATCGAACAGCACGGTTCGGAGGGCGTGCACTCCGTGCGCGGCAAGTTCTTCCGTGTCGGGAATGCCGAGCAGCGCCGCGATCGAGAAGCTGTAGGTCATGCGCGTCGTCTGAAGCGGGTGCAGCGGCGCACCCGCGGCCAGGCGACCGCGCGTATCCAGTGCGCCGAAACCACCCTCGCGGCGACGGGAGGCGGACGCGAATCGGACGAGATGGTCGAGCTCTTCGGCCGCGTGAGCGGAGAGGGCGCTGAGTCGGCCCGCACCGTGGGGTCCCTGGGACATGCGAGGCGCTCCCTAACTCTTACGCGCGAATGCGAGCGGCTGGTCGAAGGGCGTGCGCACCACCAGCGGCGTCGGGATGATGTATGTCGATGGAGCCGATGTGTCGCCGTCGATCCGCGCGAGCGCACGGGCGGCGGCGCGTCGACCCATGTCGTCCGGATCGGTCGCGACCACACTCACGTCGAGGAGTTCCGCCGCGTCGGAGTCGTCGAAGCCGACGAGCGAGAGCGAAGCGCCGGTCTCGCGCAGCGTCCGCAAGGCGCCGAGCGTGCTCAGATTGTTCAGCGTCAGGAGTGCGGTGGGAGGCTCGGGCAGCGCAAGCAGCTCATGGGTGAGATCGGCTGCGAGGCGCGGCGTGTGCGCTCCTTCGCGCACGAGCGGACCGTCCGCCTCGAGGCCGTGCTCACGGAGGGCTGCCCGGGCGCCGGCGAGACGCTCACGCGCCGTCCACGCGTGAGGCAGGTCGGCGAGGACCGCGATTCGTACGTGACCGGCCGCGATCAGCTTCTCCGTCGCCCTTCGCGCGGCTGCCGCGTTGTCTCCCATCACCACGTCGACGCTCAGACCGGTCGGAGGTCGGTCCACGAACACGATCGGGGTGCCGATCGCCGCTTCGAACTGCAGGTAGTTGTGATTGTCGGATGCCGGCACCACGAGAAGCGCCTGAGCTCGGCGCTCAATGAACGAGCGGACGAGATCGCGCTCGCGGTCGGGGTCTTCACCGGTCGACCCCACGACCAGCTCCATTCCGCGCGGGACGACAGTGGATTCGACCGCGGCCGCAAGCCGAGAGAAGAAGGGGTTCGAGATATCGGCCACGATCAGGCCCACGACGTTCGACTTTCCGCCCGATCGCAGTTCCTTGGCCAGTCCGTTGGGGCGGAACCTCAGCTTTATGGCGGCTCGTTCGACGCGCTCTCGCGCGTCGGCGGAGACACCCGGGTGCCCGTTGAGCGCTCGCGAGGCGGTCTTCGCGCTCACGCCGGCGAGAGCGGCGACATCGCTCAAAGTAGAGCGCTCCGGCACGGCCGGCGAAGACGCGTGGTCGGTCACGTGGGGGTCCTTCGGTTGTGAGGGCTTCATGGTAATCGATAGACAAGTGAAGTCAACCAGTCATCTTGCACCCTGTGCTTACAGGCATGGTAGCGGTGATCGGCGCTTGACATCGATTACCATCCGTGCCTATCTTTCTCTTCATTGACCCGCCGGGCACACCAACCGGCCTCACGAAAGTCCGACGATGGCGCCGCTGAAATCCGTGACAGCATGGTTCGACTCCATGCGCGTCGAGGGTGAACCGCGGCCGGTCGGCCTCGACATCCCTCATCCCGAGTTCACCTGGGTCGTCCGCGAGGGCGGCGCCGAGCATCCGGTTACTGTCCTGGAGCTCGCGGAAATGGGTGCGGGTGCCGAGCGTGTCGTCTGGCGTCGTACGTTACCCGTGGGTGTGCCTCCACGCGCTCGACATGACGGGCCCGATCTGACGCCCCTGACGCGGTACCGGTGGACGCTCTCGAGCAAGGGCATGCGGGTCGCGGAGGCCTCCTTCTCCACGGGCATGTTCGACTCGAGCGACTGGGCCGGGGCGCGGTGGATCTCCGCACCCGACACCGACCAGGTGTACAAGCGGGCGACGCCGGTCCCCGAGCTGGCCACCTCATTCCTTCTCGACGATGCACCGCATTTCGCGTTGCTGGCCGTGGCGGCCGGCGGATACGCGCAGCCGTGGCTGGATGGTCTCCGTGTCGGCGACTCCGAGTTGGGTCCCGCGTTCTCCGATTACGAGCGTCGCGTCCACTACGAGACTTACGACCTCACGCCTCTGCTCGGGCCGGGCACCCACCTTCTGGCCTTCCGACTCGGTCGCGGCTTCTACGGCATGACCAACCCCTCTCCGCCCCCGGCATGGGGGTGGGAGTCAGCTCCGTGGCACGACGAGCCGTGTGTGCGCGCGGTCCTGCACATGGTCGATGTTCGCGGGGCGCGTCGCACGATCGTGACGGACACCTCCTGGACGTCCCGGCGCACCCAAACGCTTTACGACGACCTCTACGCGGGAGAGGTATTCGACGCCCGTGCGTCGTTCCCCCTCGAGGCCGCGCGGGCAGCTGCGGGACCACGCGGCACTCTCCAGCGGCAGCGCATCGCGCCGATCCGGGTGACGCGAACGCTCGCACCCGTCGAGGTCGCGGCCGTCGGAGACGGGTACGTCGTCGACTTCGGGCAGATCGTCTCCGGGCGGGTCCGGATCCGCATCGATGCGCCCGGGACGCACGAGATCACGCTCGCGCACGGAGAGAAGCTCACGGGGGCCGGCCTGCCCAACGTGTCTGACGGCGAGATCTACTTCTCGGATGGATTCCAGACCGATCGCTGTGTCGTGGATGGCCCGGGGGAGTGGGCTCCGTCGTTCACGTACCACGGGTTCCGATACGTGCATGTCTCCGGGTGGCCGGCGTCGCACCCGATGGACGTCAGCGCCATTCGGGCGGAGGTGCTGCACAGCGACATCCCGCGCGTCGGTGCGTTCCGCTCGTCGGACCCCCTTCTGAATGCTCTGCACGATGCGGCGGTCTCGACAGTCGAGATCAACCTGCACGGCATCCCGACAGACACGCCCACGTATGAGAAGAACGGGTGGACCGGAGACGCAATGCTCGCCGCCGAGCTCATGCTCATCAATCTCGATTCCGAGCTCTTCCTCGAGAAGTGGCTCGATGACATCGTCGACTCGTGCGATGACGACGGGCGGCCTCAGGTCATCGCGCCGAGTCCGGGATGGGGAGACCGGTACAAGCCCTCGCCGCCATGGCATTCGGATCTCGTGCTCGCGCCGTGGTGGCTCTTCCGGCATCGAGGCAACCGCCGGGTGCTCGAGCGGAACTACCACGCGATGCGCCGCTATGTGCTCCGTGAACTCGCGGACAGTGACGGCGGACTCGTCCACTCAGTCCTCAACGACTGGTGCAGTCCCGAGACCGGACCGTGGGGAGGCGATGCGCCCGACGACCACCGCGTCTCGGGAACGGCCTACCTCTTCCACATGCTCACGGTCATGTCATGCGTCGCACGGGTGCTCTCGCGCTCCGATGACGCCGTGCGTTTCGACGTCGCTGCCGAATCGGTACGCGCGGCGTTCACGCGCGCGTTCTTCGACGGCAATGCGTACCGTGGCGAGGGTGACGAAGGCTATCGCCAGACTCACAACATCCTGGCGCTCGCCTTCGGGCTCGTCCCCCAGTCGGCGAAGAAGCGTGTCGTGGACGGGCTCGTGGCCGACATTCGAGCCCGCGGTGACCACCTCAACACGGGGGTGCTCGGCGCCAAGCACATCCTGCCGACCCTCAGCCGCAACGGCCACGCCGAGCTCGCGCTGCGCGTGGCGACGCAGACGACCTTCCCCAGTTGGGGCTCGTGGGTCGCGCGCGGGTCCACGACATTGTGGGAGCACTGGAAAGAGGAGTCACGGTCGCGTGCGCATTACATGTTCGGCACGTACGATGACTGGTTCTTCCAGCATGTGCTCGGTGTGACCCCGACCGAACCAGGCTATCGGCGACTCCGTGTGGCGCCCATCTCGCTCACGGCGTTGGATGCGGCTGAGGGCATCCTGCCGACACCGTACGGACCGGTAGAGGTCGAGTGGCGCACGGAGGGCCGAATCCGAAGACTGCACACCCGTGTGCCCACCGGATGCGTCGCCGAGATCGTGCTGCGCCATGGTGCGAACACCACTTCCGCCGTCGTCCCGGGCGGCTATCACGAGATGGAAACTCGATCATGACGCAACTGTCCGCCGACCCGCAGACCGTCGTGCCGCTCGCGCGCGAGGAGCTTCCGCCCCCGCCGCGGCGGCGCAGGATGGTGCAGCAGGTGCCTTGGTGGTTCCTGGTTCCGGCGCTCGTCGCCTACACGATCGTCGTCGTCGTGCCGGACGTGCAGGCGATGGTGTTCGCCTTCACGAACTGGGACGGTCTCACCGACAACTTCGACTTCGTCGGGTTCGACAACTTCGTCAAGGCATTCGAGAGCCCGTACGCGCTGTCGAGTCTCATCAACACCCTCCTGCTGACGATCGCCGTCACTGTCGTTCAGCTCATCGTGGGGCTTCTCCTCGCGCTGGCCTTGAACACGCAGGTGAGGTCGCGCAACGTGCTCCGCGTCGCCTTCTTCGCCCCCGTCGTGCTCACGTCCGTCGCCGTGGGTTACATCTGGAAGTACATGTACGCCCCCACCGGCGCACTCAACCAGATCCTCGACCTCTTCGGGCTGGAGTCGCTCAAGCACGACTGGCTGGGCGACCCCACCGTGAACCTCTGGGCGATCGCGTTCATGTGCGTGTGGCAGTCCGCCGGGTTCACGATGGTGATCTTCCTCGCGGGGCTGCAGGGCGTCGACACCGACCTCATCGAAGCCGCTCATCTGGACGGCGCCGGTCCGTGGACCCGGTTCCGGTACGTCGTGCGACCGCTGCTCGCCCCCGCGATCCTCATCAACGCCGTGCTCTGCGTCTCGGGCGGGCTCAAGATCTTCGACCAGATCTACATCACGACGCAGGGTGGCCCCGCGCACACGACCTCCACCCTCGCAACGCTCACGTACACCGACGGCTTCGTGACGGGCGATTACTCCTTCGGTGTCACGCTCTCGGTCGTCCTCACGGCTCTCGTCTCGGTTGTGACCATCGTGCAGTTCCGTCTGATGAACCGGAGGGAGCGCTGAGATGATCAACCGCTACACATGGAAGACCGGGGTCCTCGAGACTGCGCTGTGGTTCATCGCAGCTCTGTTCTTCGGCATCCCCCTGTATCTGTTGGTCAACGTCGCACTCAAGCCGTCGAACGAACGGGGTTCCGGATTCGCGCTGCCCGAGCGCGTCGCGTGGGAGAACTTCTCGACCGCGTGGATCGACGGCAACCTTCCGCAGGCGTTCACGACGAGCGTTCTGGTTTCGGTGACGGTCGTGGTGCTCGTGGTCGTGCTGGCTGCCATGGCTGCCTACCCGCTGTCCCGCATCACCCGCAGGTGGTCGACGGCGGCATTCGCATACTTCATAGCCGGCATCATCGTGCCCGCCGGCCTGGGCATGATCCCCCTCTACCTCCTCATGCGCGACGCCGGACTGCTGGGCACGATCTGGCCGCTGCTCATCATCTATGTAGGCGGCGGAATGCCGTTCAACATCCTGCTCTACACGATCTTCCTGCGCGCCCTGCCCCGCGAGTACGAAGAAGCCGCCCGCATCGATGGGGCGCGGCCGATGCAGACCTTCTGGTCCGTCGTCTTCCCCCTCATGCGCCCCGTCACAGGAACGATCGTCGTCCTCCAGCTCATCGGCGTGTACAACGACTTCTTCACACCGCTGCTCTACCTCGGTGGAAGCGACTACACGACGCTTCCTCTCGCGCTCAAAGACTTTTCAAGCCAGTACTTCACCGACTGGGGTGCGATCTTCGCCGGTCTCATCATCGCGATGGTCCCTGTGCTCGTGTTCTACCTGTCCCTCCAGAAGCACATCATCCGTGGCTTCGCGGGCGGCTTGAAAGGTTGAGCCGTCCATCCTCACAAGAAAGGCAATCCATGAAGCGACACACCGCAATCGCATCCGTGAGCATCGGCGCCGCAGCTGCGCTCGCACTCAGCGGCTGCGCTGTCTCCAGTGGCGGGAGCGGGTCCGGCGAGACCGTGCTCACGATCGCATGGCAGAGCGGCACGAACAATTCGAATGATCAGATCATCGCCAAGTTCGAAGAGGAGAATCCCGGCGTAAAAGTCAAGCTGACGACCGCATCCGACGACGATCTGCAGAAGACGGTGCGCACACAGCTGCTCGCGGGCACCGCACCCGACCTCTTCATGGTCTGGCCCGGAAGCGCCAATGTCCTCTCGGTCGGCGTGCTCGGCCCCGAGGGGTTCCTCGAGCCGCTGGACGCCCTCCCCTGGGCGTCGCAGGCGACTGAAGGTGCGCTCGAGGCGACGAGCGCAGACGGTCACGTCTACATGGCGACGGCCGCCATCGACTCCAGCGGCGCGATCTACAACATGGGCACGATGAACGAGCTGGGGCTCAGCGTTCCGACCACGTGGTCGGAGCTTCTGCAACTGTGCGAGGACGCGCGCGACAAGGGCAAGATCGCGTTCGGTCTCGGGCTGCAGGAGGTCTGGACGGCCCGGCTCGTTCCGAGCGCGTTCGTGGCGAACGAGATCGACGATGTCGCGGCGTTCAATGCGAGCCTCGCAGACGGCACGTTCGACTTCTCATCGTCAGAGGAGTGGCGGACCGCTTTCGAGCGGCAGAACGAGATGGTCGACGCCGGATGCTTCAACGACTCCCCGGTCGGCACCTCGATGGACAACGTCGTACTTCCCGGCGTCCTGGACGGCGACTTCCTGGCGACCGTCTCGGTCGGCGCCCACATCGGCGTCATGATGGACCCGAAGTCGGGCGATCCCGACGCCGACTTCCTCATGGCTCCTCTGCCGTCGAGCGACGACCCCGACGCCTCGCGCATCAACGTTCTGTACAACAACGGCATCGGGATCAACGCGAAGTCGAAGAACCTCGATCTCGCGAAGAAGTTCGTCGAACTGTGGACGTCGGAATGGGCGCTGAACCTCACCGCGACCGAGAAGAACCTCGTTCCCAGCATCCCGAACGACGACTTCACGCCGTCGCCGGCGCTCGAGCAGGTGCTCGAGTTCACAGCGGACGGTCGCGTGGCGGGGGGTGACTGGACGCCCGGCGCGAAGACCTTCAGTGCGATGACAGACGGCGTGCAGGGCATCCTCCTCGGGACGGCGAGCGTCCAGGACGCTCTCGACAGCATGCAGGCGGCCTACCTGGAGGGCCTCGAATAGTCCGACCAAGAGGAGATCGGTGATGGCGGGCGGTATGCGCGACGGAGACGTCGACGTGCCGCCCGCCGTTCCATGAGAGGAGAGATGACGACATGGCGACAACGGAACGACGGTTCTCGAGGCGCGCGGCCCTCAGCGCGACAGCGACAGGGCTGCTCGGGGCAGGACTGGTCGCGGCCGCACCATCAGTCGCGACGGCGGCGCCACCTCCGGGAAAGGGGCCGGCGAAGGGGTGGTCCGGCTTCATCAGCGTGAAGGATCACGGTGCGAAGGGGGACGGCACGACGGACGACACTGCGGGCGTCGCGGCTGCGATCGCCGCGGCCGCGACGGCAGGCGGGGGAGTCGTCGTCTTCCCGCCCGGCACCTACGTGCGCACCGGCACATGGGAACTTCCCCCGCGGGTGTGGATCCAGGGCGCGGGACAGGGTGCGACGATGATCAAGGTCGCGGACGGATCGCCGAGCGTGACGGTGTTCGGGCTCGGGCAGGATGTCACAGACACACGGATCACAGACCTGACGATCGACGGGAACAAGGGCGCGCAGACGACTTCCGGATTCGGCATCGTCGGCTGGCACAGCCATGGCAACCTGATCTCGCATGTGACCGTGCACAACCAGAACGGGATCGGGATCGGCCTGAGCGGATGTTGGGACTGGGTCGTGACGGACTGCGTCGTCGAAGGCTCCGGCAACTATCAGCCGGGTGTCTGGTGCGACGTCGACACGGGAGAGGACCCGTGGAATCGCGGCGGGCATCGTTTCGAGCGGTTGGTGTGTCGGGAGAACGACCTCGACGGGCTGATCTGCAACAGCCCCAACTGCACGATCATCGACTCGGACTTCGTAGGCAACGGAGTCAATGTGCCGTCGTCCAGCGGAGCGCTCGGCGCCGGAGGAATCTACAACGACCACGTCACCCGGGGCACGGTCGTCGCGAACTGTCGTTTCGGTGGCAACACCGAGTTCGGACTGAATATGGTGCTGAGCCACTCCACCGTGGAGGGCAATGTGGCTGAGCTCAACGCTCTCTCGGGGCTGCACGTCCGGGCAGGGTCGTCGCATGTGACGTTCAGCGGCAACGTGTGCCGCGACAACGGGACGGCGTCGTCGACCGTGACGGCCTACAGCAACTCCGGCATCTCGTTCGACAACTCGAGCCACTTGACGATCACCGGGAACGAGTGCTCGGACGACCGGAGCGCTCCGACGCAGGAGTGGGGCGTGCACGCTCTCGACTACACCGGCACCAGCCACCACGTGCTGGTCGTGGGCAACACCCTCTCGCCGAACAAGTACGGTTCCGAGAACCTCACGGACAGCGACGCCCACACCGCCAAGGTGGTGATGGCGAACCAATGAGCAAGAGGTCGGCGGGCGCCCCGCGCCGGGCGCCCGCCGCCCCCCCCGACGGGGCCGGATGCCGCGTCTGCGAAGTTGCCCGGGCATCCGGGATCGCGTATGATTGATCCTTGGTGCGTTGCGCCCTTATTGGCGTGTCATCGCACCGATCCCATCCACCGCAGA
>Ga0164243_10011057_pt1 | contig 12917 bp, 8 predicted proteins | sample OricompcompostOP_FD_108781 | JGI IMG/M metagenome (GOLD analysis project Ga0164243, IMG submission 108781) | Organic Plus compost microbial communities from Emeryville, California, USA - Original compost - Organic plus compost (OP) | ecosystem: Engineered > Solid waste > Mixed feedstock >...
CGCCGCGTCGCTGCGGGAGAAGAACTTCCTGCCCGAGGTGGAGACTCTGGCTGACGACACCGTCGTCGACGAACAGGGCATGGATCTGTCCTGGCTGCTGATCGGTGGTGCGCTGGTCACCGCGAGCGGAGCGGCGTTCGCGGGACGCCGCATCGTCCGCGGCCGCAACTGATCACGAAGCACCGACGCCGCCCCACACCTGAACGGTGTGGGGCGGCGTCGTGCGTGGATCAGCTGCTGGCGAGCGGAATGCTGCCGCCGGGGATCGCGTCGAGGAGCTTGCGGGTATAGGCCTCGCGCGGGTTGTCGAACACCTCGTTGACCGACGACTGCTCGACGACCTTACCCTCCTGCATCACCAGGACGTTGTCGGCGATCTGACGCACGACCGCGAGATCGTGGGTGATGAACAGGTAACTCAGGCCCAGCTCGGCCTGCAGATCGTTCAGCAATTCCAGGATCTGGGCCTGCACCAGGACGTCGAGCGCCGACACCGCCTCATCGCAGATCACGACCTCCGGATCGAGCGCCAGCGCACGGGCGATGGCCACGCGCTGCCGCTGACCGCCGGACAACTCGCCCGGATACCGTGACATCACGGTGGTCGGCAACGACACCTTGTCCAGCAGATCGCGGACCTTCGTCTCGCGCTCCTTCTTGGTGCCGACTTCGTGGGTGCGCAGCGGCTCCTCGATGGACTGGTAGATCGAGTACAACGGATCCAGTGACGCATACGGGTTCTGGAACACCGGCTGCATCTGACGACGGAACCGCAACTGCAGTTTCTTGCTGCCCAGCTCTTTGATGTCGACGCCGTCGAACAACACGCGACCCGACGTGACGGGCAACAGATCCAGCACCATGCGCGCCACGGTGGACTTGCCCGAACCGGACTCCCCCACGATCGCCGTCGTGGTGCCACGCTGCAACCGGAACGAGACGTCGTCGACCGCCGTGAAGTCGGTCTTCACCCACGGCTTGGCACCGCGCAACTGGAACACCTTGGTCAGATTCTCGACGACCAGGATGTCCTTGTTGCCCTCGCCGAACTCCTCACCGCTGTGGGCGACTTCGGCAGCGACCTCGGCAGCGTGCTCGACCGCCTGGGCACGGACCTCCTCACGCGCCTTGACCGACGAGAGTCGCTGCGACGCGATGGACGGCGCCTTGGACACCAGGCGCTGGGTGTACGGGTGCTGCGGATCCTGCAGGATCTCCAACGCCGGGCCGGATTCGACCACACGGCCGCGGTACATCACGACCAGGTGATCGGCACGCTCGGCCGCCAGACCCAGATCGTGGGTGATCAGCATGACCGCGACGCCGAGACTGTCGGTCAGCATGTCCAGGTGATCGAGGATCTGCTTCTGAACCGTCACGTCGAGCGCCGACGTCGGCTCGTCAGCGATCAGCAACTTCGGGCGCGCGGCCAGCCCCATCGCGATGAGGGCGCGCTGGCGCATACCGCCGGAGAACTCGTGCGGATACTGACGGGCTCGGCGCTCGGCATCGGGCAGCCCCGCTTCCTCGAGCAGTTCGACGACCCGGCGATCAGCCTCGGCGCCGTAGGCGACGTCATTGGCGACCAACGCCTCCTTGATCTGCGCACCGACCTTCCACAACGGATTCAGGTTCGACATCGGGTCCTGGGGAACCAGGCCGATCGACGAACCACGCAGCGCCAGGATCTTGTCGCGGCCGACCGTGGCGATGTCATCGCCCTCGAACAGGATCCGGCCGCCGAGCACGCGTCCGTTGCCGGGCAGCAGGTCGATGATCGCGTGCGCCATGGTCGACTTGCCCGAACCGGACTCACCGACGATCGCGATGGTCTGCCCCGGATAGATCACCAGGTTCGCCTGATCGACCGCGGTCAGGGTCTCCTTGCCGGCACGGAACCCGACGGACAGGTCCTGAACCTCCAGCAGTGGCGTGTCGGTCACTTCTTCCTCGCCTTCGGGTCGAGGGCCTCACGTACCGCCTCACCCAACAAGATGAAGCCCAGCACGGTCAATGCCAGCGCGGCGGCCGGGACGTACATGAGTTGCAGATGCTGGCCCGAACGGACCTGGTTCTGCGCGGCCGAGAGATCGTTGCCCCACGAGGCCACGTTCGACGGCAGACCCAGACCAAGGAACGACAACGACGTTTCGGCCACGATGAACACGCCCAACGAGATCGTCGAGGCGACGATGACCGGCGCCAGGGCGTTCGGCACGATGTGTCGGCGCAGATTGGTCATCCTGGTGGCACCGATGGCCGTGGCGGCATCGACGAACTCCAGGTTCTTGATCTCCAGCACCGCGCCTCGCATCTGACGGGTGATCTGGGGCCATGCGAACAACGACAGTGCGACCACGACGACGGCGACCGCTCCCCAGAAGCCACGGTTCGGCCACATGTTGTTGATGACCGAGATCACGACGATGCAGGCCAACAGCAGCGGGATCGAGAAGAAGATGTCGCTGACGCGAGAGATCAGGGTGTCGACGATGCCGCCGTAGAAGCCGGCGATCGCGCCGGTGATCATGCCCAGCACGGCCGTCATGATCGCGCTCAACACACCGACCGCGACCGATGCGCGCGCCCCGTAGACCGTGCGCGCCCAGACGTCATAACCCTGCTGGGTGTAGCCGAACGGGTGACCCTCGCTGGGCGGCTCGAAGCTGTTGTCGAGCGACCCCCTCGATGGATCGGAACTGGTGAACAGGGTCGGGAAGAAGATCATGACCGCGATGAATGTGATGATCACGACCGAGAGCCAGAACAGCGGCGAGACGCGCAGCCTCTTCCACGCCTCCTTCCACTGGCTCTCCGGTACCGCGTCGACGTCCACCGCGTCGATCGCGCGCAGCGGCGTCTGGTCGACCGGCGCGACGAACCGTTCCTGGCCGGGGCGTGTCTCAGGCATAGCGGATCCTCGGGTCGAGCACGGCGTACAGCAGGTCGACGAGCAGGCTCATCAGGACGTAGACCATGACCATGAACGTCACGATCGCGACGATCGTCGATGTCTCGCCCTTGAAGATGGCCGTGAAGGCCGCGTTGCCGATGCCCGGGATGTTGAAGATGGTCTCGGTGATGATCGCGCCAGCCATCAGGGACCCCAGGTTGATGCCCATGTAGGTGATGACCGGAACCAGCGAGTTGCGCAGGACGTGGTTGACCACGACCTTGCGTCCCGACAGGCCCTTGGCACGTGCGGTACGCACATGATCGGCCGACAGGTTCTCGGCGACCGATGTGCGGCACAGTCGCAACGTGTACGCGAAGTTGGCCACCGCCAGCACGATCGCCGGCAGGATCAGTTTGCCGACGTTCCAGTCGCCGCCGACGGTCGGCGACGTCCAGCCGAGTTTGACGCCGAACGCCAACTGGGCGACGAAGCCGAGCACGAAGATCGGGATCGACAGCAACAGCAGTGACAGGACCAGCATCGAGGAGTCGAACCAGCCGTTGCGCCGCAGACCGGCGATCGTGCCCAGGCCGATGCCGAGGATCCCGTCGAACGCCAGCGCCATGACGGCCAGAACGACCGTGACCGGGAAGGTCTGCTTGATCAGTTCGATGACCGGCTGGCCGGCGAACGTGTTGCCGAAGTCCAGCGTGATCGCGTGTTTGACGAAGAACAACCACTGTTGCCAGAGAGGATCGTCGATGTGGTACTGCGCGGCGAGCGCATCACGTACTTCTTGGGACACCGGTTTGTTGCCGGCCAGGTTCAGGATCGGATCGCCCGGACGGATCTTCAACAGGACGAAGATGATCAGCGTGGCACCGAGGAAAACCGGAATGGTCTGCAGCAGCCGCTTGACGACGTACCACCACACGTGGGGACCTCCTGGGATCGTGGAAGCTTGGCTTCACGCAGTTCCCGCACACGGTACTCCCGCAGGGGTCACTGTCGTGTCGTCGACCGGTTCTCGGTCGAACTCGGGCCGGTGAACGGACCGGAGGCAGCCCGGGTGTGGGCTGCCTCCGGCCATTCACATGACCGTGACTACTTGGTCAGCTTGTAGTAGTCCGGCTTCTGCTTCCAGTTGAACTCGAAGCCCTTCAGATCCTTGGCCGTCACAGCTGTGGCGTTCTGGTACCACAACGGGATGGCCGGGAGGTCCTTCATCAGGATCGCCTGGGCCTGGTTGATCAGGTCGTACCGCTCATCGCCCTGCGCGGCGGCGGCCTTCGAGACCAACGAGTCGAATTCCTTGTTGGAGTAGTCACCATCGTTCGATCCGGCGCCGGTGGCGTAGATCGGACCCAGGTAGTTCAGCATCGACGGGTAGTCAGCCTGCCAGCCGGTACGGAACGGGGTCTTGATCGTGCGCTCGGTGACGTCCTTGCGCAGCTCGTCGAACGTCGGGTACGGCTTCGGCGCTGCGTCGATGCCCAGGACGTTCTTGACCTGGTTGGCCAGAGCCTCGGAGAACTCCTTGTTTCCGGCACCATCGTTGTTGTACGCCACCTGGAACTTGCCGTCCCACGGGCTGATCTTGTCAGCCTCGGCCCACTTGGCCTTGGCCTCCTCCTCGTTGAACTTCAGCACCTCGTTTCCGGGAACCTTGTCGGTCCAGCCGTCCAGAACCGGCGACGTGAAGTCCGACGCAGGCGTACGAGCGTTGTTGAAGATCTTCTCGGTGATCTGCGGGCGGTTGATGGCCATCGAGATCGCCGCACGACGCAGTTCGCCCTCTTCACCGCTGAAGTGCGGCAGGCGCTCCGGGATCGTGAACGACGAGAAGCTCGAGCCGGGCTCGTTGTACGCCGTGACCGAGGAGTCGTCCTCGAACGTGGTCAGCGCGCTCGGCGGAACCTGATCCAGGACGTCGAGGTTGCCCGACTGCACGTCGGTGTAGGCCGCATCCGTGCCACCGCCGGCGTAGAACTTGAACACCAGGCCGCCGTTCTTGGCCTTGTGTGCGCCGTCATAGTCCGGGTTCGGCTCGAGCGAGATCTGCTTGTTCTTCTCCCAGCCGGAGTCGGTCAGCATGTACGGGCCGTTGCCGATCGGCTTGTTGCCGTACTCGTCGGTGATCTTGCCGTCGTCACCGAAGGCGACATCGGGGACCGGGAAGTACGCCGAGTAACCCAGGCGCAGCGGGAAGTCGGACTCCGACTCCTTGAGCGTGATCTCGAAGGTCTTGTCGTCGATGACCTTCAAGCCCTCGACCGTGTCCTTGCCGTCGAGCGTGTTACCGATGTCGTCGGTGCCCTTGATCGGGTAGAAGAAGTAGTTGTTGAGCTGCTTGTTCTCCGGGTTGGCGCCGTAGTTCCACGCGCGGACGAACGACTCAGCCGTCACGTCGGAACCGTCGGTGAACTTCCAATCCTTGAGCTTGACGGTCCACACGGTGGAGTCGTCGTTGGGCTCGATGGACTCAGCGACCTCGTTCGTGACCGAACCGTCGGTGTTGTAAGCCACCAGGCCGGCGAACAGGTTGTCGAGCGGATCGCCGCCGCCGACCTCGTTGGTCGCGGTGGGGATCAGCGGGTTCTGCGGGTTGGTGCCGTACACGGTGATCACCGCGTCGCTGCTGCCTCCGTCATCGCCCTTCTTGTCGTCGTCGCCTCCGCCGCAGGCAGCCAGGGTGAGGCTGACAGCGGAGATCAACGCCACGCCCGCAAGGCGAGTACGCCGTGTGAGTCGCATGGATTCCTCCTGTGAATCGTCGATGTGCACGCTGACGCGCGCCCCCTATGAGTACCACCGACCGGGTGGCACGGCATAGCACCAACGGGCTATGTCACCGAATCGTCACCTAACCGGAACCCGGGCCCACATACGACGGCGGGCGCCGTCCCGTGAAGGACGACGCCCGCCGTGCGAAATGGATTCAGCTTCTACCTTCTGGGCTGACCCGCAAGCTCTCAGCCTCTACCTTCTGGGCTGACCCGCAAGCTCTCAGCCTTTGCGCTTCTTGACCTCTTCGGTCGCCTGCGGGAGGACGGTCTTGAGGTCACCGACGACACCGAAGTCGACGAGCTCGAAGATCGGCGCCTCCTCGTCCTTGTTGACCGCGATGATGGTCTTGGACGTCTGCATTCCGGCGCGGTGCTGGATCGCACCGGAGATGCCGTTGGCGACATACAACTGGGGCGAGACGACCTTGCCGGTCTGGCCGACCTGGAAGGAGTGCGGATACCAGCCGGAATCGACCGCGGCACGCGAGGCGCCCACGGCAGCACCCAGGCTGTCGGCGAACGCCTCGACCTCGGAGAAGTCGCCACCGGTACCACGACCACCGGAGACCACGATCGCGGCCTCGGTCAACTCGGGACGACCCGAGGCCGCCTTCGGCGACGACGACGTGATCTTGACCGCCTTGGCCGCATCGGAGATGTCGACCGACACCGCTTCGACCGCACCCGCGCCCGCGACCTGCTCAGGAGCGGCCGAGTTCGGCTTCACGGCGATGACCGGGGCACCCTGGGTGACCTGGGCGGTGACCGTGAAGTTACCGGCGAAGACCGACTGCGTCGTGGTGATGGTGCCACCATCGACAGCCACGTCGACGGCATCGGTGATCAGACCCGACTGCGACTTCAACGCGACACGAGCAGCGATCTCCTTGCCCTCAGCGCTGGACGGAACCAGCACCGCGGCCGGGCTCTTGTCGGCGACCAGCTGGGACAGCGCCTCAGCCTTGGGCGCGACCAGGTGGTCGGCGTAGACGGCGTCGTCGAGCTGGTAGATCTTCTCCGCGCCGTACTCACCGAGCACGCCGGTATCGGCAGCGCCGAACACGACCGCCGACGGCTCACCGATACGGCGAGCAATGGCCAGCAACTCCAGCGACGGCTTGGTGACCTTGCCGTCAGGGGCATCGATCAGAACGAGAACTTCACTCATAAGTCTTCAATCCCCTTCTCAGACGAACTTCTTGGAGGCCAGGAACTCGACCAACTTGGTGCCACCATCGCCCTCGTCGGTGACGATCTCACCAGCGGTGCGCGGAGGACGCGGTGTGAACGACTCGACCTTCGTCCAGGCGTTGTCGAGGCCGACCTCACCGGCGTCGATGCCCAGATCGGCCAACGTCCACTCCTCGACGTCCTTCTTCTTGGCCGCCATGATGCCCTTGAACGACGGGTAACGGGCCTCTCCGGTCTGATCGGTCACCGACACGACGAGCTTGCCGCTGGCCTCGATCTGCTGCGTGGCCGTATCGCCATCACGCACGATCTTGACCGTGTCACCCTCGACCGACACCTCATTGGCATACGTCACCGCCGGCAGACCCAGACGCTCGGCCACCAACGTCGGAACGACGCCCAGGCCACCATCGGTCGACGCCATGCCGAAGAACACCAGGTCGTAATCGCCGACCTTCTCGATCGCCTTGGCCAAGATCGCCGACGTCGCGAACGCATCCGAACCGTGGATCGCGTCGTCCTCGACATGGATACCCGAGTCGGCACCCATCTGCAGCGCCTTACGGACCGCATCGGCAGCATCGGCCGGGCCGACGGTCAGAACGACAACCTCGCCCTCACCGTTCTCGACGACCTGCAATGCCTGCTCGACCGCATACTCATCGAGCTCTGACAGCAGACCATCGACGCCCTCGCGGTCAACGGTGTTATCGGCGCTGAAGGTGCGGTTCGCCGTAGCGTCCGGCACATACTTCACAGCGACAACGATCTTGGTCACAAGGACCCTCCTGTGAATCCGGGGCACGATGCCAGAACCGGCACCGCGGCAGTCACTATGACTGGCTGCGAGAGTCCACTCTCCCACGCGGGACGTCCTGCGGGTTAGGCGGACCTACTCAGTCGATGTTACCCAGACGTATCACCAGGTTGCGACTGATCGACGGCATGGAATGGGTCACACCGTTCGGGGTCCCGGCGAATCTCGGCGCTCAGTCGTCATCTCGGGAGGCCACCACCAGTGGCAGCAGGACACCGACCGCCAGATACAGCATCGACGCGATGCCGCGGCTCAACAGACGCTCCTTGTCGGCCGCATTGTCACCGGAGAAGTCGAACAGACCCGTGAGCGGCCCGTCCATGACGTCACACAGCGACGAGATCGCACCCACGATCGGATTGTCGGTGTCAGCCGATACCGCTGCCAGCAGCGCTCCGATGGCCAGGACGACCGACGCGACCAGGGCCAGCATCGCAATACCCAAGATGATCGTCGGCCATGGCACACGCGAACTCGTGCGATCTGCGGCGTCATCGGTGTCAGCGGCCAGTGCGGGCGGTGCCACCACGACGTCATCGTCGTGACGTGCCGCGGCATCGGCGTCGCGTTGGGCCCGAGCGGCGGCGCGGGCTTCGGCCTTCTCGCGCTTGGCTCGCGCCTTCGCCTCGGCCTTCTCCAGTCGCTCGCGACGTTTCGCTTCGGCCTTTTCGGCCTTGCGTCGTTCGGCCTCGTCCTTCTCCCGGGCCGCACGCCGCTCCTCGTCGCGACGCTGCTGCGCCTCGCGCTCCAGCCGCTCGGCGTCCTCGGCATCATCCTCCTCGAGCACCGGGATCGGGGCGGTGGCATCGGTGTCACCGTCGTGATCCCGGCTCCCGGCCTCGTCGGCGTCCCCGTCATCGGAGACGGTGTCTGATGCATCGGAGACGGTGTCTGATGCATCGGAGACGGTGTCTGATGCGTCGGAGACGGTGTCTGATGCGTCGGAGACGGTGCCCCCGTCATCGGAGATGGTGTCGACCGCGGTGGGCTGCTCGCTCTCGCGCGAACCTTCGGGCTCGGCCGGATCGTCAACCTCGGTCGATTCGGCCGACGTCGGTGCGTTCATGCGCTCGGCGCGCCGCTGTTCGGCCTTCTCCCGCCGACGAGCCCTGGCTGCGGCCCTGGCCGCCTTCGGATCGAGCGTGGGCGCATCCTCACCGGTCCGGTCCGCCGAAGTGGCGGCGCCGGCTGCCGTCGCAACCGCGGCCGCACCGACCGCGGCGGCTCCACGGCCGTCGTCGGACTCTTCGTCTTGGGTATCGGCGGCCTTGCGCTGCGCAGCCTCCTCGCGAGCGCGACGTCGCTCCGCGCGCCGGCGCTCACGCGCTTCGCGCTTGGCCCGCCGCGCCGCGGCACGGTCGGCCTTGACCTGCTCGCGCTGAGCAGCCCGCTCCTCTGCCGGTGTGGGCCCTGACTCGACCGATTCCGCAGCCACCTCTTCCGACAGCCGGACAGCATCGGAGGAATCGTCATCGGGCACGCGATCGACCGCGTCAGCGGCGGCGGCCACGGCACCGGCCGTCACGACACCGGGGAGCAGCGTCGGATGGCGGTGCGATTTGGCCAGTTCCTCGAGCAACCGGCGTCCCGACTGCTCGGCAGTCAGGTCGGTTTCGTCAGCGTCGGCGGACGACTCTTTTTTTGGCCTGGGGGGCGAGCGCCCCGGACCCGTCACTCACCTCCTCGGGCGAGGTTGACGAGTCTGCTGTCACCGGTTGTTCGTCGACGAACTCATCGACCGCGGGTGGCGGCGCGAGGAACGGTGTCTCCTTGGCCGACTGATTGGCCACGACGATGTGTGCCTGCGCGACGCGATCGGCCTCGGCCTCAGCAGCGGCGATCCACTCCATCGCGGTGCGCTCGGCCTCGGCCAGCTTCTCCTCGGCCGCCTGCCGCGCAGCACCCACGGCCTGCTGCATACGTTCCTGGGCCTCACGCTTGGTGTCTTCACTGATGCGCTTGGACTCGGCCTCGGCCCGCTCGATCCGCTCGCGAGCATCCCTGTCGGCCTGCTCGGCGATCCGCTTGGCCTCGGCCTCGGCAGCGGCGACCCGTTCGTTGGCCGCCTGTTCGGCTTCGGCGATCCGCCGTTCGGCCTCCGCGCGGGCGGCCTCGGTGTCTTCGGCCAACTTCTTCTCAGCCGCGGCTCGCTCGGCGTCGGCGATCCGGGCCGCTTCGGCTGCCTCGGCGGCGACCCGCTCGGCCTCGGCCTGGGCGAGTCGCACCTTCTCCTCGGCGATCCGTTCGGCCTCGGCGTGCTTGCGCTTGGCCTCGTCACGTTCGGCCTCGGCGTCGGCGATCAGCTTCTGCGCCTTGGCATTGGCCTCCTCGACGTGCGCATGTGCTTCGTCGCGTTCCTGGGCGAGTTTCGCGGCGGCCTCCTCATGCCGCTGCTGTGCCTCTGCGGCCACGCGATCGGCCTCGGCGCGGGCGGCCACCAGCTTCTCCTCGGCGGCGCGCTCGGCATCAGCGACCCGAACCGCGATCGCGACACGCTCGGCCGCCGTCTCCTGCGCGAACTTCTCCGCCTCAGCCTTCGCCGCGGCGATATGACCGGCAGCCGATTCCTCGGCCTCGCGCACGACACGCTCGGACTCGGCCTTCACCTCGGCCAGGCGTGCATTGGCCTCCTCACGCTCCTTGGCCAACTGCTGTTGCGCAGCATCGCGGTCGGCAGCAGCTTTGGCCGCCACCTGCTCGGCCTCGGCCTGCGCCTGGGCGACGTGCTCGGCCGCCTTGGCCTGAGCCTCCTCGATGACGCGCTGGGACTCGGCCTTGACCTCGGCGAGACGCGCATCGGCCTCCTCACGCTCCTTGGCCAGGAGCGCCAGCGCCGCCTCGCGGTCGGCAGCGGCCTTGGCCACCACCTGCTCTGCCTCCTGCCGGGCGGCATCGATGCGACGCTGAGCGTCCTCCTCGGCGGCGGCGAGACGCTGGGCGGCGACCGCCTGAGCCTCGCTGTCGGCGGCCTTGAGCTTCTCCTCTGCCATCCGCTGGGCCTCGGCCGCGGCTTCTTCGGCCAGCTGTCGGGCCTTGGCCTCGGCCTCCGAGATACGGCCGTGCGCTTCTTCATCGGCCGCCTTCTTCGCTGCAGCAACCCGCTCATCGGCCTGACGCTGCAACTCGGCGATCCGGGCCGCGGCTGCGGCACGCTCGCGCTCGATGTCCTCCTGGACGCGGTCGGCCTCGGCCTGGGCGGCGCTGACGCGCTGTGCTGCCGCCTCTTCGGCGGCCTTCAGCTTCTGCTGCGCGATCTCACGCTGCTGGGCCTCCTCGGCCGACAACCGCTGCGTGGCCTCCTCGCGTTCACGGGCGGCCTCCTCCATCAGCCGGGCGGCCTCGGCACGGGCGGCAGCCACGCGCTGCTGCGCGGCAGCGCTGGCGGCCGCGAGCTTCTCGGCGAAGGAACCGACTGCGGCCGGTTCGGACGCGGCCGATTCGGATGTGGCGGGTTCGTGCTCCTGGGCCTCGTGCTCCTGGGTCTCGGGCTCGAACGACACCTCGATCGCCTCCGCAACCGGTTCGGGCTGCGGTTCCGGTTCGGGCTCCGGCTCCGGCTCCGGCTCAGCGACCGTCTCGGGCTCGGGGGTGGAATCGTCCGGACCCACGTCAGGCGTGGGGTCGTCCAGACCGACCGACGCATCCAAACCACTCAGGGTCGTCTCGGTCGCGTGCTCCGGTTCAGGCTCTGCCGTGCGCTCATCGGCGACCACGGGCGGGGTGACCTCGGCTGCCTCGGATTCGTCGACCGTACCGGGCTCATCAGCCGATTCTTCGTCAGCGACGTCCTCGGCCGGTGCGGTCTCGGGGTCGGGCTCGTCGACCTCGTCGACGACCGGTGCCGGTTCGTCGATCGGTTGATCTTCGGCCGGCTGTTCGGCCGGCTGTTCGGCCTGCGGCTCGGCCGATTCGGCGTCGCCGTCCTCGAACGGCCGGAACTCGCGGGTCTCCTCCAACGCCTCGTCCACCGCGGAATGTTCGGCCGGTGTCTCCTCGGTGGCCTCGGTGGCCGACCTGCGCGCATCGGCCAGTTTCTCGGCCAACGTCTTCTCGGCGGGTGCGGCGTCATCGCTCGCGGACGCCTCCCGCTGATCGCCTCGGGCACGACCGCGCGCGGCAGCACGTTCACGGCGGCGACGTTCCGCGGCCTCGAGGCGCGCGGCCTTCGCCGCCGCACGACGCTCACGAGGTGACATCGGCTTGGACGGCTCCGGTTGTTCAGGCGTGTCGACGACGCGACCCGACGTCTCGGCCGGCGCCGGAACGGAGTCCGCCGCCTCCTTGGCAGCCTGCTTCAACGGGTCGATCTTGGCGGGCTGGCTCGCGGCGCGGGCATCGCCCGATCCGCTCTCCTGCTCCTCCGTCTCGCGGATGACCTCCGCGGCGGCCCGCAACGGATCGAAGCGCCGCGATTCCGACGCATTGGACTGACCGTCCGTCATGACTCCCCTAACACCGGCTGTTGTCCTGGCCAGTATGCCTCATGTGATGGGTGTTGCCTGTGGGAAACAACGAGAGATATGCGGCCGCGTAACGGATCATCCGTCATGTCGTGGGTCAGCGACCCGTGAACGTCGCCTTGCCCGGCCCGTTCTCGACGAACGACTCCATTCCCGCCGTCTGATCCTCGGTGGCGAACAACCCGGCGAACTGAGCCCTTTCGATCTCCAGACCGCTGTTGAGATCGAGCTCGATCCCCCGGTCGATCGCCACTTTCGCGGCCCTGAGCGCGAGTGCGGGACCGTTGGCGAACCGCGCCGCCCACTCGACGGCCTTGGCGTAGACGTCGGCGGCCGGGTGGACCTGGTCGACCAGGCCGATCTGCAGGGCCTCCTGAGCGGAGACGAACCGGCCGGAGTAGATCAGATCCTTGGCCTTGGCGGGCCCGACCAGACGCGCCAACCGTTGCGTACCACCGGCGCCCGGGATGATACCGAGCAGGATCTCCGGTTGGCCGAGCTTGGCATCGTCGGCGGCGAACCGCAGATCGGTGGCCAACGCGACCTCGCAGCCCCCGCCGAGCGCGAAACCGGTGATGGCGCTGACCGTGGGTTTGCCGATCGCGGCCAACGCCTTGGTGAAGTCCTGCAGCAGATGCGAATGCCGCACCATGTCCTGGTAGGACATCGCCGCCATCTCCTTGATGTCGGCGCCGGCCGCGAAGACCCGCTCACCTCCGTAGACGACGACAGCGGCGACGTCATCGCGCCGATCGGCCTCGATCGCG